>Ga0208373_1000219_pt1 | contig 110863 bp, 101 predicted proteins | sample RifOxyC2_FD_184036 | JGI IMG/M metagenome (GOLD analysis project Ga0208373, IMG submission 184036) | Soil microbial communities from Rifle, Colorado - Rifle Oxygen_injection C2 (SPAdes) | ecosystem: Environmental > Terrestrial > Deep subsurface > Rock core/Sediment | place: Rifle, Colorado... | reverse complement strand
TCTCCTTGGGGAATCCCGGCATTGCCGCGGATCGCTCCGCCAATCGTACCTGGAATCCCGACGGCCCAGGCTAATCCGGACAAACCGGCTTGGCTGGCTTGCTGCGTTAACCAACCCAAAGGACAGCCGCTATCCACGACCATCCTATTATCTTTAATCTCCAGATGACGGCACTGATTAATGATTACGATCCCACGATATCCTTCATCGCTGAACAAAATATTACTACCCCCACCGATGATTAAATAATCTAGACCGTGGGTAGTAAGATAACGTAAAATCGCCACCAGTTTTTCTGTTTCTTCTACGACCACCAAATAATCGGCCGGGCCCCCGATTTTGTAAGAAGTATACTTGGCCAGTGGCTCATTGGCTTTTACTTGGCCATATTTTTTCAATTCTTGATACAGACTGTCCATAATTGCCAAAAATGAAATTTCTGCTATAATTCAGCTACTATGAAAACCCCTCTGGTTTTTGTCACCCGAGACATTGAACGGGCCCTGGCCATGCCAGCTGATCCCGACTTTTATACTATAGCAAATCAGTCAGAAATTGCCAAAATTTTCCATTTTGATCAAGGAAACCATTGGGAGATATCCTCCCCAGAATTATTAGACACCTGGCAACTTCTTCAAGACGCCCGGGCCAAAGACCTCCTTTCTCGTCTCCCCTTTCCCCAGATATTAGTTTTTAAAAATACTCCCCGTATTGAAAAAATCTGTACGGAAAATAATTGGAAGCTTCTGAACCCGTCCAGCGTTTTAGCCAGTCGGGTGGAAGAAAAAATTTCGCAATTAGATTGGCTGGAAGAATTAAAAACTTTTTTACCTCCCTATCAGATTCTGACTGGCCAAGAACTCACTTGGGACAATACACCATACATCATCCAATTTAACCGTTCTCACACTGGTTCTGGCACTATCCTCGTTTCTTCGGCCGCACAATTGGCCGAAATCAAAAAAACTTTTCCTCAGAGATTGGTCCGGACTGCTCCCTATATTCCTGGACCTTTATTTACCAACAATACTTGCGTAGCCAAAGACGCCATCCTTTTTGGCAACATCTCCTATCAAATCACCGGGCTGGAACCATTCACAGACCGACCGTTTGCCACCATTGGCAATGATTGGGGACTGCCACAAATTTTATTGACGACCAAAGAAAGACAACAATTCTTGGACATCGCGGCCGCCGTAGGAAAAAAACTCCAAGCCCAGGGCTGGCGAGGTTTGTTTGGGATTGATGTGGTAAAAGATGAACGGACAAACCAATTGTATTTATTGGAGATAAATGCCCGCCAACCCGCTAGTACCACTTTTGAAAGCTTGCTTCAAAAAGAACAAACCCCTGCTCCAGGGGCAATGACGATTTTTGAAGCGCACCTGCGATCCTTACGCGAAGAATCTCTGGGTACTGCTTCTGTAATCACCATCAACCAGGGTGCCCAAATTATCCAACGAGTCACTAAAAAAATATCTCACTGGGAAGAAGAACCGAAACTGCCAGGCGTGCGTTGTCTCAAATATAAACAAACCACCCCGGGTAATGATTTGCTCCGTTTCCAAACCCCAAACAATTTATTAAGAACGCACAACGAACTCAACGAGACCGGTCTGTTAATCCGCCATTATCTAGAACAAGGCCTATGAAATATATCCTCTCTGATTCGGCCCAGGCCGTTGTCAAGGCTTTTCTTTGTCTCCCCTTTCCTAGACATCAGGTAGCGTGCCCATATTACAACAATCGCCGCCAGCGACTTCGAGCCGCTTTGCGCGTCTATGTTGGAAAAGGCAGTCCCGAAGACATTGCCCAGGAAGCGACCATCATTGCCTTGCGCGAACACTTGGATCTGGAAAAATTCAGCAATGAGGAACTAAGAAAATTCTTAATAGACAACAACCTAGGAATTGATTGCTCCGGTTTTTGTTTTCATATCTTGTCAGCACAAACCCATAGCCAAAACCGTTCTCTGTCTAGTTTATATTATCCTCAAGCCCGATCTTTGTGGCGCAAATTACTCATCCGTCTCCGCCCAGCTGAAAATTTCAATGTCTCGGTTCTCGCTGATGAACGCAACAGCCAATCCATTCCCTGGACAAAGGCCCGACCCGGCGATTTCATTTTGATGTTAAAAACCGGAAGAAAAAATGACATTGATCATGTACTGATCATCACGGAAGTGGAAACTGATGAACATGATCGGCTATTAAGCATCCAGTATACTCATAGCTTTGCCTGGAGCACGGACGGTCGCTACGATACCGGAGTTCGCACCGGCCTGATTACGGTTACTAACTCCACCCAAACTCTGATCCAGCAACAGTGGGAAGAAAAAGGACAGAAACAAGAAAAAAACGAAACCTTCCTGCACGCCATCCAAGCCCAGACTCTGGATCTGCGCCGACTCCGCTCCTAAACCGAAAATTTGCTTTTAGGCCAGTTTTTTGTTATATTCATACCTGTTTTATGCTTCTGTCTATTGAAAGCCTGGCCCTCCTAAAGACAACTATTGGTTTTGCTCTTTTTTCTTGTTTTCTCGCTTTTTTGTGGGCTCCGCTTTTAGCTAAAATTTTATACAAATACCGCCTTACCCGTCGGCCAGAATATGACGCGACCCTGGCCATGGGCGCCCGCCGTAGCAAGATCGGCGTCCCGGTCATGGGTGGTCTCTTGGTCATTGTGACCGTAGCGGCCATTACCATGGCTTTCAACTGGGAAAGAAAATATACCTGGGTGCCGATCGGGGTCATGCTCTTAGCCGCGCTTTTAGGCGGAATCGATGATGTCCTAAATATCCATGGTCAAACCCGCCGCAACCGCAAATTAAAACAAATCCTCATTCTGATCCGAGTCCATCGGGATTGGAAAATGCGTCTTTGGTATCTTTTAACTCTCCCCTGGTCATGTTTCCGCCGTCTATCTGTTTGGCTAAGTCGTAATCCAGGTAAAGGCATACATGTACATGAAAAACTAATCCTCCAATTCGCGGCTGGAGCAGTCGCGGCCTGGTGGATTTATTATAAATTGGGTGAGCACTGGCGCGAAATATACATCCCCTTTGATGGTTATCTCAACCTTGGCTGGTGGATCATTCCTTTGATTATTTTTTTTATCATGCTCACGGCCAATGCGGTCAACATCGCTGATGGTATGGACGGCTTGGCTGGTGGCTCTTTGACCATTACTTTCGCCATTCTGACTGCTCTAAGTCTTTTACAAGGCTTTACCGCTATTTCCATCCTTAACGCCACTGTCTTGGGCGCCTTAATCACGTACACCTATTTCAATATAAAGCCGGCCCGTTTCCAAATGGGCGATGTTGGCTCTCTAGGCTTAGGAGCGTTGTTGGCGATCAACACTATTGTCATCAATCGCATGCTTCTCCTCCCCTTCCTGGCCTTTATCTTTTATGTGGAACTGTTCAGTGTCGTAGTCCAAATTGCCGGACGCTATCTTCTGGGTCGACGAATCTTCAAGATGGCGCCCCTGCACCATCACTTTGAACTACGCGGCTGGAGTGAAGAAAAAACCGTTATGCGCTTTTGGTTTCTGCATGCGGCGGCAGTGCTCCTGGGTTTATGGATCGCTCTTTATTAATCTATGTACCTCACTTGGGACAACCAAATAATCACAGATTTTTCCGATCAGAATATTGAAAAACTTTATAACCAGGGATTTTTGTTCACTCGCCAAGGCAAAGGACAAACGTACCAAACGCGCAGCGTCCGAGTACGTCTGGCTGACTTCTCCCTGACCAGTGAAAACCGTCGTATTCAGCGCAAATCTCCCACCCTCCACCTCACCCCCCAACCCCTTCCCCTGAAAGACTATGATTGGACAATTGGCAAATTGGCGAAAGATTTTTATGAAACTAAGTTCGGCTTAAAGACTTTCACAGCCAACAAGATCAAACAGCTGTTGACCGGGGACGATAATTTCAATCAATTACTAATTTTTTCTCAAGAAGGCCAGACCAGGGGTTATTGTATTTGCCGAGAGACAAAAAATCTCCTCCATTATTCTTACCCTTTCTACTACTACCAACAGTACAAAGACCTGGGAATGAGGATGATGCTCCAGGCCGTTCTTTACGCCCAAGATCGAAACAAAAAATTTATTTACCTCGGCTCTGCTCAACGCCCGACCGATGTTTATAAACTCCAATTCTCTGGCCTGGAATGGTTTGATGGAAAAAAATGGCAAACAGATTTAGATTCACTCAAGGAAATTTTACAAAAATCCACTTAGTATGGAAACAGAAGGAACGATTCCCTCAACCGAACCGGAACAAAATCCCGAACAAATTATTGCCGACATCCTTAAACGACAACGAAAGGTTTCCATCACCGAAGCTTTGAAGATTGCTGGTTTTGAATTGAATGTTGATCACTCTGCCCCCAAAGAAGTAACCGAGGAAGAATACGCCGTTGTTTTGGAATATGGCGGCAAACTCTTAGAAGTGTTTGTGAGCCGCCCCAATGGGAAGATAGACACTTTTGTAAGTAATATTGATGAACCAGAGGCTCTGCCTCATCAGCCTAATGAAACAACCTTTCTTTATACTGCTGCCCAGAAAGTGATGAAGGAACTGGCGAATGCTGATCAAAAAAAATATGTCTACATATTCCGCACTGACTATCCGCAGATGCTGGCTTGGGCTGAGACCAAGGGCCAAGATATTTTTCATTGGCAAGAACACCGCGCCGAAGAAATGAAAGGCGGCACTGAACATTTTTTACAGACCACGATTGAACCAGAAACATATGAAGACTGAACTCCACATCCATTTCATTGGCATTTGCGGCGTCGCGATGAGTGCCTTGGCCATTGCCGCCAAAAACAATGGCTGGAAAGTAACAGGTAGTGATGCTGGTTTTTATCCCCCAGTTTCAGACCATCTCACTCAAGCCGGGATTTCTTTTTATCCAGGCTGGCATCCAGAAAAAATTCTGGCCACTGAACCCCCTGACCTGGTGGTTGTGGGCAATGTCGCTGCTTCCAGCAACCCGGAATGGGAATATGTCCAACAAAAACAATTACCTTTTGTTTCCTACCCGGAATTTATTTCTCGTTACTTGCTCAAACCAGAATCAATCGTCACTGCCGGCACCTATGGAAAAACTACTACTGCGGCTATGTTGAGCTGGCTCTTGTCGCAAATTGGTTTAAAACCCAGCTACATGTTCGGCGGTTTGGCTAACAATTTCCCATCCGCGCAAATCACTGCCAGTCACTGGAGTGTCCTAGAAGGTGATGAATACAAGACCGCGCGCTGGGATCAACGACCTAAGTTTCTTTCTTACGCCCCCAAGTATCTGTTATTGACCGCTGTGGAATGGGATCATGCTGATATCTATCCTACGGCTAAAGACTATGTCCAAACTTTTACGGATTTAGTGGCCAGCCTGCCTCCCTCCGGTTGTCTCGTCTACTGCGCTGACAATGCCGGAGCAGTCTCCACCGCGGCCAAGACGGCAATCAAAAAAATATCCTATGGCCAGAACCCCCGAGCGGATTATGTCTATCACCTCTCCCGCCAGAATTTAAACGGCCTGAAAATATCAGTCCAACAAGGAGAAAAAACCTGGACCATTCTTTCCCCCCTCCTGGGAGCCTACATGGCAGAAAACATTGTGGGGGCATTTGTTCTAGCTAAGGAGCTGGGCTGGCCAGAAGAAAAAATAATTGCCGGATTAGCCAGTTTTCCAGGGATAAAAAGAAGGTTGGAAAAACGCTATGAAAAAAAAATAACGGTGATAGACGACATTGCCCACTCACCACTCAAAGTACCTGCGGTCTTAGCTACCCTGCGCCAAACCTACCTCGGAAAAATCTGGGTCGTGTTTGAGCCAAACACTGGCAGTCGCCAGAACGAAGCCGTTCCTCTTTATGATCAAGCCTTTGCCTTGGCTGATATTGTAATCATTCCCCGCCTGACCAAGATCAAACAAGATAAAGATAATCCGAAAAGCGCTTGGGAGGGAGACGAATTGGCCAAAATCATTGGTCATACGCACAAAAATGTCAATTACGAACCAGATGATGATCGGCTGATCCGCCGACTAAAACAAGAAACAAAAGAAGGCGATGTTATTGCCTTCTTGGGAAGTCACGGCTTTCGGGGTATGATTGAACGGTTAATCCAGTCCCTACCTTAGACGATTATTTCCCTTCATCCACAATTTCCACTTCCACTTCTTTTCCTTCGATCTTGGTCACCAACAAAGAAATACCACAAACATTGCACTCAATCACCTGCTCTACAGCCAGATTCGCATAAGGAGTAAGATCAACTTGATTACGACATTCGGGACAAACGAGATTCATAAAAATAAATAATAATTAATAACCCCAGACTAACAAAAAAAAAGTCAAAATGCAAGCCTTATGAAAACTATTCAGCTTCCCAGTGCAGCGCTGGCCCAGGCCCTCGGGGTAAAGGATGTTTACCTCAAGCGCGAGGATCAGCATAAGTACGGCTCCCAAAAAGGACGCTCCTTGCCGGTGATGGTCAAGAAATACTTTAAGGAGAACGGCCGGACTAAGTTCGTCATTTCTTCCTCAGGCAATGCCGCTCTGGCCGCGATTCACGCGGTCCAAGTACACAATCGCAATAATTCTAGCGTATTGAAACTAAAAATTTTTGTCGGCCAAAAAATCAGTCCTCACAAACTAAAACTTTTGTTGAGCACGATCAATGATGCCAATATCTCCTTAGAACAAGTCGACCAAGCACGCCGAACCGCCCAACGATTTGCCCAGACCAATGATCACCAGAATCTGCGCCAATCAAATGATGATACGGCTTTGCTCGGCTACTTTGAACTGGCTCAAGAGCTGGATAAAATACCTAATCTAGGGGCGATCTTCATTCCCACCTCTTCGGGTACCACCGCCCAAGGTCTGGGAGAAGCCTTTCTTTCTGGACAATTATCCACCCACCCCCAAATTCATATCGTCCAAACCACGGCCTGTCATCCTTTGGCCAAAGATCTGTGTCCCTATTCCGTCACCCCGACCCCTGCTTCCCTGGCCAACGCCATTGTTGACAATATCGGTCTGCGAAAAAATCGACTGACCGAGATAATTAACCAGACCCAAGGTGGGGCCTGGATCGTCACTGATGAAGAAATAAAAAAAGCCCAAGAGTTGGTCAAAGAAACTTGTAATCTGGTGATCTCCCCTAATAGTGCTCTGGCCATCGCTGGTTTGAAAAAAGCCCGAGAGTGCGGGCGAGAATTTCCTCAACCAATCTGCTGTTTAATTACCGGCCTCTAATCCTTTTGCCAAATGGACAGTAGATTGTCACCGTTTTCCTGATTGCTTTTTTCCCCTTGACGATCTAAGTATTCATTACTAATGGCCTGCCGCCAGCCAGCGGCCCGAAACAATTTTTCCAATTCCGGAAAATCAAAACCATGGTAATATCTTTCGCCTAGGACATTCCCTTGGGTGTCTTGCCAAGGAACCACAAAATCATGAAAGCCCCAGGACCGATATTTACCTTTCTCCACTTGCGCCTTGGCCCATTGACTCCCTAAATTCCAATTAGTCATGATCAGATGTCCAGCCGGGCGCAATATTCGCCTGATGCCCTGCAGAACTTTAATCCGATCCTGATTATTATCTAAATGATGAAATGCTGCCAGACAAAAGATAGTGTCAAATTCCTCATTGGAAAAAGGCAACTCCCGCATATCACCATTGAGGAACTGAGCAGCCGGGTTTTCTTTAGCGGCTATTTTTAAAAGCTCTTGGCTATTGTCCAGACCAACATAGGTCACTTGCTTTTGAGCTAAGACTTGATATAATCGACCATTGCCACAACCAATATCTAAAACCCGGGCATTGACCGGCACATATGACAAAAAAACATTCCAAAAAGACGGTCGATAGTCACGAGTTTGAGCAAACTCTTCCGCAAAAGCGTTATAGACTGACATATGCTTAAAACCGAAAAATTTATCTTAGTGCTCTCTTCTCTGCCTTTGGCTGATGAGACGGCTTTTGACCGCGCCAAACGGGAAATCGCTAGCCAGAATCGCCAACCTCTGCCAGCGAACCGAGCCTTGTTCCAAGCTTATCAAAACTTGTTACAAAAGAAAAGATTAAAACCTGATCCGCAATTAGTTTCTTTTCTCAAAAAAGCTAAAGGCCGAACCCGATCTGGTGTGGCCATTGTTACTTCGTTGACCAAACCTTTCCCTTGCCCGGGCCAGTGTCTTTACTGTCCCCAGGAAGCTAAAATGCCCAAAAGCTACCTAGCTTCTGAACCAGCCGCAGCTCGGGCGTATAAACTAAAATTTGCTCCTTACGCTCAAATGCATCAACGCCTCACCATGTTGGAAGAATCCGCCCATCCGACTGATAAAATCGAATTCATTATCAAAGGCGGCAGTTTCACTAGTTATCCCCTGAAATATCAATACTGGTTTGTTTTGGAATCATTTTTGGCCGCCAACCAGCGGTTTTCTGATCAGACTCATTCCCTTACCTCAAAAAGTCCCTTGAAAAAAATACAGGTCGCACTGAAAATTGCTCAAAGAAAAAATGAAAAAGCCACCAACCGCATCATCGGCCTGACCATTGAGACTCGTCCCGACTTAATCACCCCGGAAATCATCGCTCATCTCCGGGCCTTGGGCTGTACCCGAGTGGAATTGGGCCTGCAGGCTACAGATGACAAAATTCTCAAAATCTGCCAACGGGGACATGATTCGGCCCAAACCCAAAGAGCTATATTCCTTCTCCGTCAGGCTGGATTCAAAGTGGACATCCATTTCATGCCTAATCTTCCTGGTTCAACCCCTAAGCGAGATCAACAAATGTATCAAGAGCTTTTTCAGAATCCTGGATATTGTCCAGACATGGTAAAAATATATCCTTGTACAGTTATCAAGACTGCCCCGCTTTTTGCCTGGCTGAAGCAAGGTAAGTACAAACCATATTCCGCGTCAGAACTGTTCCGCCTTTTGCTTCGTTTGAAACTAGCCACGCCGCGATATTGTCGTTTGTCACGGATAATCCGGGACATCCCGGCTACGGAAATCCAAGGCGGAAATCAAATCACCAATTTGCGAGAATCTTTACAGCGAACTCTGGCCAAAGAAAACAAACAATGCCTTTGTCTGCGTTGCCGAGAGATCGGTCGTCATCCGCAACTTCATCTCGCCCGGCCCCAACTTTTCCAAAGCCAATATTCCACAATTGGTGGTAAAGAAATTTTTTTAAGCTTTGAGGATCAAAAACAACAAGCAGTTTTTGCTTTCCTCCGTCTCCGTTTACCTGATCAAGACTGTTCAGAACTTTCCAAACTTTTACCAGAAACAAAAAATGTTGCTTTTATCCGCGAACTCCATACCTACGGACAACTGCTTAGTCTGGGCAAAAAAGATAAGAAAGCGGCCCAACACCGTGGCTTGGGAAAAAAACTCTTACAAACTGCTGAACACATTGCCAAAAAACAAGGCTTCCCTAAAATCGCGATCATTGCCGGCATTGGCGTTCGCCCTTACTACCGCTCCCAAGGATATCGGCTCCAAGGCTCATACATGGTAAAGAAATTAAAGTAAAATAATGAAGAACCCCCGGACGTCACTGGCTGAAACATTGGACGTACGGGGGGTATATTGGTGGGCAATTCAAGAGGAGAATCATCCATAGGAGGCAAGACGGCCAGATTCGCCAGGATCAATACTGGCCGGGCTGAAGTACAGCGCCCAGCACTGATCAGCACTCCAACCGAGGCAGGGAATCCACTGTCTGCCGCCTGAATCCTCCAGGACAGTGCCTGGAATGATGATGTAAATCTTCTGACGGAGCTCGTCCGGGATAGTGGTGAGGCCCTTCTGCTCACCCAAAATGGCCGGAACATCAGAAAGTCCGCAGTTAGCCATGAGCTCAACTGCCCTTTTCTGCACTTCCTCAATGTTGATGGATCTCTCCTTGTCCAGGAGAAAACCAACGAACCGGAGCTTGGTCAGGTCGAGCTTAGTTGGCTCAACATCTTTAATGACTCTCAACCACCCCGGTATGAGGTGGGGAACATTCTTCTGAGACGGAAATCCAGTTGCCATTTTTACCCCCTTGTTTGCGGCAAATTGTGCCCATCATTAGCCGGGGTTGTCCCAGCCTTCTTTTCACTTATTTTTGGTGAATTAAGCAAAAAGAAAACCGAGACAAACCCAATATAAAAGAACAATCTGACGCGTTAACTTAACATACTCAAAGGACTTTTGTCAATCTGTATGGTGGATTGAAACCCGATATTGATTATGATACTATAGCAGCTGAAATAACCTTTATCTTTGATCCACAATATGTCTTTCCTCCCCCCTAATTCCCTTATTGTCGCTGGGCCAGTAATCGTGGAAAACGGAAAAGTCCTTCTCAACAAAGAGAAAAAACCATCCGGTCCTTCACTATGGATGTTCCCAGGCGGGAAGGTAGAAGATTTTTCTTTACCATTGGAAGAATCCTGCCGCCGGGAAGCCCGGGAGGAATTGGGAATTGAATTGGCGGATTTACGGCTGTTCAAAATAATCATCAGTCAATGCCCGGAAAAAAAAGATGACCTGGCCATCCTCGTCCATTTCCTGGCCAAACGGGTAAGCGAAGTCAAGCCTGGTCCAGAAACAATTGAATGGGGTTGGCAGGATATAAATAATCTGCCTCCTGATTGTGCAGAAAATGTTTATACTGTCATTGAAGAACTAAAATCACAAAAACTATGAACCACCAAAGTCTCGCGGCTTTTGATCCGGCAATAAAAGAGGCAATCACCAATGAACGCCAGCGTCAGGAACATGGACTGGAAATGATCCCATCGGAAAACTTTGTTTCTTTGGCAGTTTTGGAAGCCCTAGGTTCGGTTTTTACTAATAAATACGCAGAAGGTTTTCCCGGCCGCCGGTATTATGGTGGCAACCAGTATACAGATATTATTGAAAGTTTGGCCATTGATCGGGCTAAACAACTATTCAAATGCGACCATGCCAATGTTCAGCCCTTGTCTGGTAGCCCCATGAACCAGGCAGTATATTTAGCTTTTCTCAAGCCCGGTGATACGGTTTTGGGCATGGATTTGAGTCATGGCGGCCATCTTACTCATGGCGCTCCGGTCAGCCATATGGGCAAACTTTTCAACTTCGTTCGCTACAAGACTCATCCGGAAAATCAAGGTCGGATTGATTTTGAAGAATTAATGAAATTAGCCAAAGAGACCCGGCCTAAAATCGTTCTCTGTGGTTATACTAGTTATCCTCGCGATTATGATTACGCAGATTTCAAACGCGTGGCTGATGAAGTCGGAGCCATTACCATGGCCGATGTGGCCCACATTGGTGGCTTGATTGCCGGCCAAGCCATGCGCAATCCTTTTGACTACGGCTTTGACATTGTAACCACCACGACACACAAAACCTTGCGCGGTCCACGCGGTGGCTTGATTCTCTCCCGAGGCAAAGTGGGTAATCCGTTCAAAGAACCGGAAATGACCAAAGAAAACATTCCGACCATTCTTGACCGTTCGGTTTTCCCCGGACTGCAAGGCGGGCCGCATATGAACAACATCGCGGCCATTGCTGTGGCTCTGAAAGAAGCCCAGGAACCAGAATTCAAAATCTACGCCGCTCAGGTGATAAGAAACGCCAAAACTTTGGCTGCCAAACTTACTTCTCAGGGCGTACAACTAATTACGGGCGGGACAGACAATCATCTCTTGGTTGCAGACACGCAAAATAGTTTTGACCTAGATGGCGCAACCGCAGAAAAAATCTTAGATAGTGTCAACATTACAGTCAACAAACAAGTGATCCCTGATGATCCTCTGCCTCCATACCGACCCAGCGGCATCCGTCTTGGCACTCCGGCCCTTACTACCCGTGGCATGGGAGAAGCAGAAATGGAATTGATCGGCACACTCATCTTCCGAGCTCTAAAAAACAACCAGGACAAAAAGGAATTGCAAGAAGTGCAAAACCAAGTCCGGACCCTGGCCGACCGTTTTCCCCTCTATCCTGAACTGGTATGAAACAAGGCGCGGCGAATGAGGAACAAACAAAAAAAATCGCAGCGAATTTTGCGACTGGTTTGAAAGGCGGCGAAACTATTTTACTGGTTGGAGAATTAGGGGCAGGCAAAACTACTTTTGTCAAAGGTTTGGGCCGGGCCCTAGGTATAGTTCAAGAAATAGTTAGCCCCACTTTCACCCTGCTACAGGTGTACGAAACTACCCAAGTCCCCATCCACCGACTCGTTCATGTTGACACCTATCGTCTGGACCAGGAGTCCCAATTGCGAGAAATCGGCCTAGAAGACTACTTGAACCAACCTGACACAGTGGTAGTCATTGAATGGCCAGAAAAACTACAAACCTTGCTCACGGTCCTTGAGCACCCTATCACCATAAAATTGCACACCGTTGGCCAAGAAAGAGAAATAGAATATGAATGAGATACGTCCCCAATTCGTCACTGCTATTGTCCCGGCCTTTAACGAAGCCACGACCATCGGCCCGATATTAGACGTGCTCATTACCTGCCCTTTGGTAGCGGAAATCATTGTCGTGGATGATGGTTCGCAAGATCAAACTGCTGATATTGCCCGGGCCAAAGGTTTACTAGTTATCAAGCATTCCCAAAACCAAGGCAAGGCAGAAGCGATGAAGACGGGCATCAATGCCACCACCAATAACATCTTTCTTTTTGTTGATGCTGATATTACTGGTTTGACCAACCGTCATCTGGAAAGAATAATCTCTCCCGTGCTCAAAGGAAGATACGATATGTACATCGGCATCCGCCGACGGCGCGTATATTGGCTCAATCGCATCCTTCACATTCTTCCTTTGATCGCCGGCGAAAGAGTAATCACCCGCACTCTTTGGGAATCGGTACCAGAAAAATATAAAAAAGGATTTCAAATCGAAATCGCTCTCAACTATTTTGCCAAAATCAATCACCACCGCATGAGCCGCACTCTCTTAGCCGGCATCCGACATCTTACTAAAGAAAAAAAACGCGGCTTTTGCCGTGGTTTCCTGGCTCGTTGGCAAATGAATAGCCAGATTGTTTTCATTTCCCTCCGTCTCTATGTCTTTGATCGCTTAATCCGTCTACTCTCTTCTAAGGAAAAACGACAACCACAATAATCCTGACGGTAGATATTCTTTTCTCTAACCAAACGAACCGCCTTCTCCTGACGGCCGTTTTTTTTCCAATCTTCGGACAGGTATTCTAAGCCATTTTCTTGAGCAATCGTTTGACCCAAAGGATTGATCTTCCGGGCGTCTTTGTTTCGACCCATAGTCAGACTAGTGGTAAAAATGTGACAACCCATATCCTGCGCTTGTCTGGCCGCTGCTTGTAAACGTAAACGAAAACATGCTAGACAGCGGTCCCCACCTTCTGGTTCTTCTCCACCTCCCCCAGCCACTGTTTCCCAATCCTGCGGCCGATAGACCCCATCAGTATATGGAATATTCATTTCTTGACAAACTCGAATCACTTCTTTTTTCCGCTTCTCATATTCCGTGTCTGGATAAATGTTGGGGTTATAAAAAAACACTTGCAAGATAAACTGCTCTGCTAATTCTGACAGAATCGCTATCGAGCAAGGCGCACAACACACATGTAAAAGCAGCTTCTCCATACTCAAAAATCAATTTTCTCCCGCTTGTGCCAAAGATGGAGTATCCGCCAGGCAATTTTTTCCTTTAATTTATGGACCCAACCCCGTCGTTCCCATTTTTTCTGATCCAGAGGCCTAGCCAGACGTAACCAGCGATTTACAGTATCATGTAAAATTTTCACTAAACGCGGATCATGGATGTCTACATTGGCCTCGTAATTGTCATAAAAGCTAGTTTGATCTAGATTGCTGCTACCTACCAAGGCCTGTTTCCGATCGATAATCATTCCCTTGCCATGGAACATCGTTTCCGACAAAAATACCCGCACCCCTAATTTTCTCATCAGGGCAAACCAGGCAAAGGCCGCATATTGGGCTAAACGCACATCCGAACGGAAAGGAATCAATAAATCGATCCTCACGCCTCGTTTGCGCGCTTGCCACAAAGCGAAAAGAAATTTACGATCAGGAAAATAATAGGGGGTGAATAAAATAACTCTTTTGGTCGCCTGACGAACCGCTTCGGTATATTTTTTTCGTACCCGCGACCGTTTACCCGCATCATCAAAAACAAAATCAATTTCTTTATCATGCGTGCCCAGCCGGTATTTCAAAAGATGACGCACAGCTGAACGCGGACCACCGCACATGATATATGACTTGGCAAAAGCCCGTAACAAGGAACGGACAACAAAACCAGAAAGACGCAAATGGATATCGTGCCAATCCGCCATATGACGACCGATATTCACCCCCCCGATGAAACCAATTTGTTCATCAATAATGAGAATCTTGCGATGAGTCCGACTCACCAACCGTCGCCACAAACCACGATAGCGATGCTGTCGTTCATGAAAAAATCTGATGTCCACTCCCGCCTCTCGGAGAGAATTTATTCGTCGGCGGGAAAGCCAAAAACTCCCCAGGGCATCGACGATGACTTTTACTTCTACTCCTTCTCTTGCCTTTCTCTCCAACAATTCAAAAAATGGCCGTCCGGCATCATCATCTAAAAATATATACAGTTCCCAATATATATTTTTCCTAGCTGCCTCTACCGCCTGAAACATTGCTTCCCAGGCCGAAGTTGAAGTCTGGTATACTTGAAAATCAGAATTGGACATATTGATTCCAATATATTACAAAAAAGCCTCCCCGACAAGGGAGGCCGCCGCCAATATTTAAACAATCAATGTCCCTTTAAACTTTTTTCCAGTCAGGGCCCGGCTAATCTGGGATAAATTTTTACCGCTGATGATTGCCACTTTAATCTTTTTTTTCTGGGCCAGACGGCTAGCGACTGGATCAAAAGGTAAATTCAAACCCGGAGTCCACTCATTGCCCACGATCTCTCGTCGGAATTCTGACCAGGAAATATGGACAATTTTCTTGGCCTGCGGATTAGTGCGCGGATCAGCCGTATAAACATACTCGATGTTGGAAAGATTCACCACCAAATCGGCCTGATAAGTAATTGCTTGCTGGACCGCATCATAATCAGTGGAAAAACCCGGCTTCCAGCCCGAAGCAATGATGACCGGTTTCCTAGTCTTCAATTTCTTTCTCGGATCCTGAACAATGGTCGGATCAGCCCAGTCTCGCAAGACGAGTTGAACCAAATGAGCATTCAACAACAAGGCCCTGATTCCCATCCATTCTATTTCTTCATTTTTTACCTTAGTCAATTGACGGGCAGCTGAATAATACTGGCGACAAATCCGGCCGCCCCCGACCACAATGACAAATTTTTGTCCGGTGGCTATTTCCTTTTTCAACCACTGACGAAACCGACGCAAGAACCCGACATCTATCCCTTCGGAATTGAACAACAGGGAACCACCGAGGGAGATAATTTGATATTTCTTTTTTGTGAGCATAATCGCTGTTTTTCTATTTGGGCCTTTCGAACTTTAAAACCCGAAGGAGTACGATAGGCTGTCCGACCCCGACTGGCACGGGCCGAAGAGTAATTACGCATATCTTATCGCTTCAAAACCAAGCTGACAAGAGTGTTCTCAAGCGAAAGGATTAACGCCCCTAAAAAGGCTGACCAAAATCCCACCACGACAAAACCTTCGAGAAAAGTACTGGCAAACCAAAAGATCAAGGCATTAATCACCAAAGTGAACAGACCTAAGGTCAAAATATTGACTGGCAAAGTCAAAAGAATCAGGACCGGGCGTAAGACCGCATTCAACAAACCGAGAACCAGGGCGGTAATAATGGCCGCATACCAACCAGACACGATTACCCCGGGCAGAAAGTAGGTCAAAAGCAACAGGGTGGCTGCAGAAGCTAGAAGACGCAAAATTAGTTTCATATTTTTCTTTTTTTATATTTAGCCAAACTAAAGAAAAAAAGAAACAAGAAAAAAGAACCAAGGGCACCAAATTGGACAGCTAATTTAATCCAATCCTGATTAGCCACCAAAGGCTCTTTGTCATAACCATCCATCTTGCCATCTCCATCCGTATCCGCGACTAAAGGATTGATCCCATTTTCATTTTCATAATTATCAGACAGTCCGTCGCTATCTGTATCTGCTTTAATCGGATCTGTGCCCTTAATTTTTTCTTCCGTGTCTAAAATCCCGTCTCCGTCGTCGTCGGCATCGGCATTGTTCCCCACTCCGTCCAAATCAGTGTCTACTGATTCGTTTTTATCAAGGGGAAAAGCATCAAGCAAGTCATTCACTCCGTCCAAATCCGTGTCTACTAAAAGTGGATCAGAGCCGACTTTGTTTTCCTCCCCATCATTCAGACCATCCCCATCCGTATCTGCTTTCGTCGGATCTGTACCCTTGTCTTTTTCCTCTTTATCAGTCAAACCATCCTCATCAGTGTCCGCCTTAAGCGGGTCAGAACCAAGTTCATTTTCTTCTGTGTCAGTCAAACCATCATTATCATCATCCGGGTCGCTATTGTCTCCAATTCCATCTTTGTCTCCATCAGCCCATTCAGCTTTGTCTACGGGAAACAAATCCTTTTGGTCATCATGACCATCACCATCTGTATCTTTTTTGGTTGGGTCAAGACCCTTGTTTACTTCCTCGCCATCAGACAAAGTATCACCATCGGTATCTACTTTGAGAGGATCCGTGCCTCGCGTACTTTCGTCTGCATCAGTCAAAGAATCGTTGTCATCATCTGCATCCTCTTTGTTGCCAACATCATCTCCATCCGTATCTAAATCAATACTGTACTGGCCATTCGCCTCATAACCAGCTACCTCTTCACTTTTGATTGGTACTACTTTACCCGCTTCATTTTTAGCAGAAAAATTGGTTAAAACCGCCCGCAATTTATTTTCCCCTTCTGGTAAGACATACTCAATCCAGGCCTGTCTCGCCCCTTCTTTACCCAAATCCACCACTTGGGTGGCCCCAATCAGTTTATCATTATTGTAGAACTCCACATCTGCCGACAGAGAAGCAAAATCATTATTTACCACTACGGTATATAGTTTGACTTTATCCCCGGCAAAAGCATTGGGAGAAGAAAGGTAGAGACTTTGATTAACCACAAAAGAATAATTGGCCCAAGCCTGAGTCACGCCAAACAAAGACAAAACAACGACGGCTAATAAACCGAGACCTAATTTATTTTTTTTGTATTTCATATCTGTCCCTCTTAATAGTCACTATTATATCACCTTCTTCATCGGTCTGCCAGATTTCTGCTCCTTGTCGTTCCAATCTCTTCAACACCCGCACAGAGGGATGACCAAAATTATTTTTTCCAACCATGATCACCGCCTGAGCCGGACCCACCGTTTTTAAAAATCCTTCTTCACTGGAATACGCACTACCATGATGACCCACCTTGAGAATATCTGATCGCAAAATTTCTCCATATTTCTCTTGCAGTTTTTTCTCCTCTGCCTGCCCCAAATCCGCCATGAACAGAATACGAAAACGAGGAAAGATTAATTGAAAAACCAAAGACGTGGTATTGGCGTCAATTTTGTCAGGCGTGATGAAAAAAAATTGCAAACGCCCGGCTGAAAAAACCCATTGAGCTTCTTTGGTGTCAGTAATTACCCGTACTCCCTCGGCGGTCAGGGCCCGCTGTAACGATTGCCAAGCCGGAGCCAGGCTGGTTTGACGAGGATCAAGAACAATATTTTTGACTTCAAACCGGCGAAGGACTTCCTCGCAACCTCCATAGTGATCAAGATCAGCATGAGTGATGAAAAGATAGTCGATCTCTTGAACAAAAAAAGGCAGGTAGCGACCGAGCCGGCTGATCACGGTCGCATCCGGGCCACAATCCACTAAAATCTCCAGACCTTGAGGCAAAAGAATCAGAGTGGAATCCCCTTGGCCGACAGCCAAGAAAACCACCCCCTGTCTATTCATTTCTTGTTGATAGCCCACCCAAACCAGACAAAAAATAATCACTAGTATGATTAACCTACGCATATTTTTTCCACCAGTAAAAAAAGAAGAAGAGATAAAACCCACCGGCTAAGTATCCAGACAAGAATACTTCTTTGTTGACCTTTTCGCCTAAAAAAGAAAACAAGGTGGCCGCGCTAACCAGATAACGTAAAAGAGCATAAGGAAACACGGCCAGCAATTTAGCTAAAGAAAATGACAGAACAGAAGACAAAACTGCTGCCAATCCGCTCACCATGGCCAAAGGTATGGCCCAGAGCAAAGCCAGATTAGCCACTGGAGCGATGACAGTCAGCTGAGAAAAAGATTTTAAGGTCAGGGGCAAAGTAAACAACCAAGCGCTCATCGTGGCACTCAAATTAGTGCGCAATTGAAAATAATTAGGGAGGAATCGACACCACCTTTCCCAAAAATTGGTCAAAAACAGCAGACCAAAAGTAGCCAAAAAAGAAAGTTGGAAACCCAAGTCATAGCGCAGAGAAAACGGACAATACCCAACCATCAAAACCGCCACACTGAAAAGAAAAACGTAGGCGCGATTATCCCCGGCAAAAAACAAATTGGCAGTGGCCATTAATCCCGCTCGGACGACTGACGCACTCGCCCCGGTCAACAGAATAAATCCCAAAACCACCAACATCCCAATTGTTTTTCTAATCTGAGGCAAAGGAATCCGACGTAAAGCCAACAAAACAGCGTTCACCACCAAAGTAACATTGTAACCAGAAACAGCCAGGATGTGAGCTGTGCCGGTTTGTTGAAAATATTTTTCTTCTTCTCCTAAACCACCCGTATAACCCACCAACAAACCAGAAAGGAGGGAAGCGTCTGGTTCTGGCCAAAGTTGCTGAATCCGGTTCAACAGCCAAAAACGGAGTTGATACAACCTAGAAAAAAGAAAACTGACTCGTTGTTGTCTGCCAACCTCGACAACCTGTGGCCAACGGCATTGAAAAAAAACCCGCTGCGACCAAAGGTACCCGGGATCGGCCGGCTGAATCTGACAATGAATCAGCAATTGATCGCCATAGTGATATTGGGGAAAGAGAGGCAGATATAAAATAAGCCTAAGGCCATCAGCTGATTCCACTCTGACCTTTTGTTGATGTAAATCCGACACGGGTTCGTCTATCAGCCGAACTGATCCTTGAAATTCTCCTGTCGGCAACTGCCCTATGTTATCCCCTAGCCAAGTGGCGGTCCAAAAGATCGCACTACTAAAAATAACTGAAGCTAAAAAAATTTTCTGGATACGGGCGGGAAGAAAAAATGGGGAAACTATGGCCAGTGAAACAAACAAACCAGGCAGCAAAAAATTTACCCCGGCCACGACTAAATCCGCGGTAGCCAGCCAGACACCGGCTAAAAAACAAAAACAAAACCCAATCAGGATTTTGCTTTCCGCAAAATTTTCTCCCTCCATAATCCCCTCCTTTTTTCCGTCTAGATTACGATATTAATCAAACGGCCCTTGATATAAACTATCTTTTTGATTTCCTTGTCAGTCAACCATTTCTCTATCGCCGGGTCAGCTAAAGCGGCTGCTTTTACTTCTTCTTCTCCAGCGGTCGCCGATAAATCCACATTGGCCCGTACCTTCCCATTTATCTGCACCACCACCGTCATGGTATTCGCGATTATCTTTTCTGGTGAATATTGAGGCCAGGTAGATTGAGAAATAGATTTTTTCTCTCCTTGCGCCGCCCACAATTCTTCTGCCAAATGAGGAGCAAACGGTGAAAGCAATTGCAACAAGATGCGGTACTGAGAGCGACCAAAAGTATTTTGCTTGGTCAGTTCATTAGTCAATTCCATTAATCGGGCCACAGCTGTGTTGAAGTGCATCTTCTCGATATCTTCACTCACTCGTTTAATTGTTTGATGTAACACAGCCTCCACTTCCTCGTTTTCTTTCTTTCCGACCCGCGTCTGAAGATTCCAGACTTTTTCCAAAAAACGACGCACACCAACCAAACCATTGGTATCCCATTCCACTGCCTGGTCAAACGGCCCCATGAACATTATATAGGTACGTAAAGCATCAGCTCCATATTTTTCTACCATTTCATCCGGATTGACCACATTGCCCCGGCTCTTACTCATCTTCTCTCCGCCTTTAGCCAAAATCATCCCGTGAGAAGTACGTTTTTTGTATGGCTCCGGACAAGGTACTACACCCAAATCATAAAGAAAATGATGCCAGAAACGAGAATACAGCAAATGCAGAACCGTGTGTTCCATTCCCCCATTATACCAATCCACGGGCAACCAATATTTCAACAACCTTTCATCCGCTAATTTTTTCTTGTTCCGCGGATCGCAATACCGCAAGAAATACCATGAGCTTCCCGCCCAATTTGGCATGGTGTCCGTTTCCCGCCGGGCTGGACCCCCACAACGCGGACACTTGGTGTTCACCCAATCTTCCATGGCTGCCAATGGTGATTCACCAGTATCAGTCGGCTCGTATTTCTTCACTACCGGTAGTTTCAAAGGTAATTCCTTTTCTGATAAAGGCTCCCACCCCCCACAATTATCACACCACACCAAAGGAATGGGCTCACCCCAATATCGTTGGCGGGAAAATACCCAGTCGCGCAATTTATAGTTTACTGCCCGCTGACCCAGGTCGTTTTTCTCTATAAAGGAAATGATTGGTTCACGGACCTCATCCCAACGTTGGCCCGAAAATTCCTTGGGCTCCTCCAAAATTCCGTCCGGTTCTCGGTAAAAAACCTCCAAATTCCTCACCTTTTGGGCCAAATTTTTGTCAACCGGGAAGAGTACTGGTTTCAATGGCAGATTGTACTTCTTCGCAAAAGTCCAATCCCGTTCATCATGAGCTGAGCAACCAACTATCCCCGTACCATAATCGACTAGAGCAAAACTAGCCACCCAAATTGGCAGATCTCTTCCAGTACCCAGGTAATTATCGACATACCGGCCGGTAAAAATTCCCTCCATGTCTTCATTAATATCAAACCTCCCACCCATTTTTTTCTTCTTTATTCGATCCACAAATTCCATAACTGCCGTTTCTTGGTCAGTCCCCTTAACCATTTCGTACACAAAAGGATGTTCGGGAGCAATAATCACAAACGTCTGGGCCATGAAAGTCTGGGGAATGGAATCATAGACCTGAAACTCTAAATCTAGGTCCTTGACCTTATGTTTAAAATTCACGCCTTCACTCCGGCCAATCCAATTAGTCTGTTGAATCTTGGCTTGAGGAATATAATCAACCGTATCCAAACCAGCCAAAAGCTGATCAGCATATTTTGTAATAGCCAACATCCATTGTTCTTTTTCTCGTTTTTCCACTGTGCCGCCACAACGTTCGCATTTACCATCAACCACTTCCTCGTTGGCTAAACCAATTTTACAAGACACACACCAATTGATCGGCATGGCCTTTTTGTAAGCCAATCCTTTTTTGAACAATTGCAGAAAGATCCACTGTGTCCAGTGATAATATTCCGGATCAGTGGTGTCGACAACTCGTGACCAATCAAAACTAAATCCCAACATTTTCAATTGTCGGGTAAAGGTGGCAATATTTTCTGCTGTCACTTCTGCTGGCGGACGTCCGGTCTTGATCGCGTAATTTTCCGTTGGTAAACCGAAAGCGTCAAATCCGATGGGGAACAAAACATTCATCCCTTCCATCCGCTTTTTCCGGCAAATGACATCCATGGCTGTAAACGGCCGTGGATGCCCCACATGCAAACCAGCGCCGCTGGGATAGGGAAACTCAATCAAACCATAAAATTTCGGCTGATCAGAAAAATCCTTAGCTTTAAAAACACCGCTTTTTTCCCAGTGTTTTTGCCACTTCAATTCAAGATCCTTGGGGTTATAATTGTCCATAACAAGATGGAGATATTTTAACCAATCTGAGGTAAAATGGCAAATCTTGACAAAATGATCATCCCTTGATATATTGAATTGTTCTTTTCGGACGAAAGTAAGGGCACACAACCATAACATCGGAGGGAGCAATGCGGGAAATCGACAAGCAGAGGCTGGAGAATGGGTTCTCCTGGTTCCTGATCTTCAAGACAATCGCTGTTCTGGTGATTGCCATCGGAAGCCTGTTCCTAGTTTGGTCCTTTCTGGACATGGACAGGGACGGAAGTAGGAACGGCAAGGACAACTGTGTCTTTCTGCACAACCTGGATCAGTTGGACACTGACCACGATGGAGACGGGGATGTCTGTGATGATGATGATGACAGCGACGGCGTCCCGGACGAGAAAGATAATTGCCCGCAAAGCTACAACCCCAGCCAGAAGGATCAGGACCGAGATGGGTATGGCGATTGGTGTGACACCACACCTTACGGCCCCACCCATCTATCCGACTGCTGACGTCCGCCAACAAGCAGGGACGGCCGCTCCGTGCGACCGTCCCTGCTACCCACCTTAGACCTACCAGGTCTTTTTTATTATGTTTTTTCTTTCATCTTGAGAACCACTCTTTCAATGGCTTTGACAAAGGCCGCGGTCCGCAAATCAATTTGATATTTTTCTTTAGTTTCCCAAACTTCATTAAACGCCTTCTGCATTATAGGTTCTAGCTTGGCAAAAACTTTAGCTTCACTCCATCTTTCATTTTTCACATTTTGTTCCCATTCAAAATAACTAACTGTCACCCCACCGGCATTAGCGAGAACATCTGGTACCAACACTTTTCCTTGATTCTTGAGAATCTCATCCGCTTCTGGTGTGGTCGGGCCATTGGCCATTTCCACAATCACTTTGGCTTTTATTCGCCCGGCATTTTCTTGGGTGATTTGGTTCTCCATCGCCGCGGGCACTAAAATATCTACAGGTAATTCCAACAACTGTTCATTGGTAACATGCTGACAAGGACCGTCAATCGGTATTTGTTTTAGATCGCAAACCATACCCAGACAATAACAGCCAAGCAAGCCGCCCGCGCGTTTGATATCCTCTGCCTTACTGATCTCAATACCCTCGGGATTATATACCCCACCTTTGGAATCGCTCAAAGCCACAATCCGGTAACCATCCTGGGCTAATAATTTGGCCATATAGCCACCGACATTCCCCATACCCTGGACAGCGACCGTGGTTTTTTCCGGAATCAAACCAAGTTTTTTGGCTAATTCGCGGACAACATAGACACCACCCTGGGCAGTGGCCGTTTCCCGGCCTTCTGAACCGCCCTGGGCCACGGCCTTGCCAGTGATCACCCCAGGATCAGCCTGACCAATCAATTTTTCATATTCATCACGCATCCAGCCCATAATTTCCGGAGTAGTATACATATCCGGGGCCGGCACATCCTTGTCCGAACCAAGGTACCGCCAAATTTTTTGGACATAGCCGCGGGACAGTCTTTCCAATTCTCCACTAGACAACTCTTTGGAATTGACAATTATCCCCCCTTTGCCGCCCCCCATGGGAATATTCACTGTCGCGCATTTTATCATCATCCAAAAAGACAGAGCTTTGACTTCTTCTTCAGTCACTTGCCAATGATAACGAATACCGCCCTTATAAGGTCCGAGAGCATTATTATATTGCGCCCGATAACCGACAAAGACTTTTGTCTCTCCATTATCCATCGTCACCGGGATAGATACTTTCATCACCCGATCAGGAAATTTAAGGATCTCCCAGTACTTTTTTTCTAGGTTCATTATCTGGCCAGCCTTATCCAGCTGGGCCAAAGCATTGAGGAAGGGATCATTGGTCATAAGTAATTTTTATAATGAATGGTATTTTAGAAAGAAAACAAAAAACCAGCAAGCTGGGGATAACCAAAACCAGGGTGTTAGCCCTGGTATTTGTTAGTTAAGGTGTTTGTCTAGCATCTCTTTTATTTTTTCCTTAGTCACCCCGCCCACGATCTGGTCCACCACTTCACCATTCTTAAACAGCAAAAAGGTGGGGATGCTCATGACCCGGAATTGACCAGCTGTGGTCTGGCTTTCATCAACATTCAATTTAGCGATTTTCACTGGCTTACCCGCATATTCCTCAGCCAATTCGGCCACAATCGGACCCATCATTTGGCAAGGTCCACACCAAGGAGCCCAAAAATCCACCAATACCGGTTTATCGGCTTTGAGGACTTCGGACTCAAAATTTTGGTCATTCAAAATAATTTCCGCCATATAAAATTAGGGAATAATTAATTTTTTAACTTTTATTTCTTCTGTATAAACCTCTAAAATATCGCCCACTTCTATCTTGTCCTTTCCTTCAAAACGCAAACCGCATTCTGTGCCTTTAGCTACCTCTTTCATATCAACTTGACCGACTTTGCATTGCAATAATTTGCCTTCACCCACTTGATCACCTTGACGTTTTATCCTTACTAAGCTATTTGGTTTAATGCTCCCATCCAACACTTGACCACCAATGGTCATGGCCCGTTTATCTGTACGGAAAATCGCCAAAACCTTCACTCGCCCCAATTCAGTAATCACTTGTTCTTTGTCCAACATTTTTTCTAATTCACTCCTGACCCAGTTAATCAAATCATAGATAACCAAATATTTCAAAAAGGTAATACTCTTGTCTCGCATCAACAATTCCGCGCTAGGCGTAGCATTGACATGAAAACCGATGACAATCGCATTCCCGGCTTCTGCCTTATGCACATCATCTTCAGTCACATTGCCCAACCCCTTACCTACAATACGCACTCCCACTTCCTCGTTATGTAATTTTTCCAAAGAACCAATAATCGCTTCTAATGATCCCAACACATCGGCCTTAATCAACAAATCTATGGACTTGGTCTGTCCCGTCTCTTGCCGATTGTCCGCGGAAAACAGGCTGGTCTTTTCGGCTCCGGTCTGTTGCATCTTTTTCTCTTTCACATCAATTTTTGTCGCGGAAGCAGCCACGCCCAAATTCATGATATCGCCAACTTCTGGCGCCACTTTAAAACCAATGATCTGGGCAGGATTAGAAGGACCTGCCGCATCTATTTCTTGGCTATTATAATTCCGCATCGCCCGAACTTTCCCGTAAATCTCATTATTAACAACTAAAGGATCACCTCGATGCAACGTGCCAGCCTGGACTAAAATTGTGGCTACTGGACCCATTCCCTTGTCCACATGCGATTCAATGACCGTACCTACGGCCGGACCATCAGCTTGAGCGCGAATTTTGTCCTGGTGCATTTCCGCTACCAAAAGCAAGACATCGAGAAGTTTATCAATATTTTGCTTCTGTTTAGCGGAAATTTCTACCATGGGCACATCTCCACCCCACTCTTCACACAATACCCCTCTTTGTGACAATTCTGTACGCACTCGTTGAGGATCAGCACCTTCTTTGTCTACCTTGTTGATAGCGACCACGAATGGCAGACGAGCAGCTCGGATGATCCGAATCACTTCTTCGGTCTGAGGTTTGACTCCATCGTCAGCCGCTACGATCAGGATGGCGATATCCGCTACTTTTGCTCCCCGACTCCGCATAACAGTAAAAGCCTCATGTCCGGGAGTATCAATAAAAGTAATCGCCCTTTCTTTTTGCGTCTTGGGATCGCGCCAAATGGTTTGGTAGGCGCCAATGTGCTGAGTAATGCCTCCTGCCTCGGTGTCAATAACATTAGTTTGTCGAATGGCATCCAATAATTTAGTTTTACCATGATCAACATGGCCCATGACTACGATAACGGGCGGACGCTGTTCCGCATCGCTGTGTTTGGCCAAAGCCTTTTCTAAAGCATCTTCTTTTTCTTGTTCTCGTTGGATAGTACCTTGATCCTCAATCTCTTTTTCAGCCACAAACCCTAATTCCGCCGCGATAATGGCCGCTGTCTCATAATCAATATTCTGATTCTGATTAGCCAAGATCCCGTTCTTCATCAACTCCGTAATCACCTGCACCACTGACATATTCAACCGACCGGCGAAATCCTTCACTGTAATTAAATTCGGCAACAAGATTTTTTCCCCGCTCTGTAGACGCATTTCTTTTTCCAATTTTTTCTTTTCCTCCTGTTCTTTCCTTTTCTTGTCTTCTTGATCCTTTTTTATGTACCGCCAACGTTTCAAAATCTGAGTGGCTACTTTGTTATCCACCTTTATCGCCTTCTGGCCAATATCAAAACCATACTGAGGAAGGATCTCCAGCATGTCTTTGGTGTTTATCCGTAATTGTCTCGCTAGTTCAGTGACATTCATAAAGGTATGCCCAGCCATTATACGGACATTGCTCCTAAAAGTCAAACTCGTGCAAGGTTACCTTTATGGGGGGCAACACTTTACTAGATTAAAGGTTACAAAGGGTAACTGTAACCAATTTTTAAAACAAAATAACCGGTTGCTAGCCGGTCATTTTCTATCCGATCAGATCAAGAAGAAAAAAACTTATTCACCAATTGGTTGACCCTTTCTTCCACTTCTTCCTTAGCCAAAGGAGACTTTTCTCCTGATTTTTCCAACCAATCAATAATTATGGATAATAGGTATTTCATCCCTGGAATAACATGCTTGTTTCGATCCTCAGCATAGGAGAAACGAATATGGCCGGCGCCGGCTGAACCAAAATCACTCCCAGCCAAAACCGCGATCCCTTTTTCTCGCAATAACCATTCGCTCAAATCCTTGTCAGTTTTGATTTGAAGAGTATCACGCACATAAGGCAAAGATAGAATCTGGGTAAAATTAGGGAAGATATAGAAAGCGCCTTCTACGGGATTGGGAACGACATACGGTGCTAGTAAATTCAAACAATCATAAAGAAAATTACCTTTGCGTTCATACTCCTGATAATCCGCTCGGAGAATAGGAGCGATTTTTTCCTGAACTGAGGCGTATTTATGACCATCAATTTCCACTTCCCCAAAAATTGCGCCCGTGGCGATCTGATGCTCGCGACAAACACAGCTCCATTTATTGATCGCTAAGCGGCCAAAAACCTCGATCAGCCAAGCCGGAGCAACAACAAAGCCCACTCGCCAGCCGGTCATGGCATAGTTTTTAGACAGGCCATTGAGATTCACGGTCCGTTCCAACATCCCGGGAATTGACAAAAAACTGAAATGCTTTCTTCCCCCAAAAACTATTTGGTCATAGATATCATCGAACAAAACAAAAAAATTATACTTCTGGGCCAAAACCGCAATTTGTTCCAACTGCGCTTGCGTCAACATCATACCAGTCGGATTCTGAGGGGTGTTCAAACACAGAATCTTTATTCCAGAATTTTGGGCCAAGATTTTTTCTAAATCCGCCACCACAAATTCCAAGCATTGGGTCTTTTCATTATGCCGGGCTGGCCAGCTGATTTCTTGACCATGCGTATAAAAACTAGCTAAGGATTGATAGATTGGATAGCCTGGATTCTGGATAATTATTCTATCCCCCTCAGCTAATAAAGCTTGGATAGTTAACTCAATTCCAGGCTTACCACCGGGCATGAACATAATATTGTCTTTGGTGATCGGTATTCCTCGGGTTTCTGTCCAATAACGGGCAATATTTTCGCGCACTTGAGGAAAGCCGGCAAAATGACTATATTTTGTCTGCTTGTCTGCCAAAGCCGCCCGGGCCACTTCAATAATGGGTTCCGGAGTGGTCGGACCAGTATCGCCAATATGGAATTTATAAACCTGGGGGAATTTTCCAGAACGCTCCACTTCCATTACTTTCGCCCCAAAACCAAAAGCCGTTTCTGTGCCCAAGTGGTTAAGAGCTGGATTGAGACTGACATTGGGCTGCCAGCCTTTTTCTTTTAAAAACTTTGGTAAGTCACTCATACGTTTTTACTCGCTTTGATTACTTTGTCCAGTAATTTCTCTCCGACCAAGCCAGCGTGGACATAGACGCCATCGGCCGTATCTGATTTGAGATAGGTTTCAATAGCAATGTTACGATCCTCATATTTGGCCGGCAACAGGAAAGGATAGAGAAAGCCCTTCCAACCCGCATGCAAGATAATTGTTCTTTCCCTTTCTTCGTCAGCAAAAATCGCCTGGGCTTTTTTCGGATCTTGACGACGTAAATCCTCGAATAACTGTGGTGAAGTGACGGCCACGATTTTTACATCCAGATTGACCAACAAGTCAGGTAGGACAGCCAGAGTATTAGCTAACAAAGTGCCGCCGGAAATCGCCAACACCACCTTTTTCTTCCCATTATCTTCATGCGCCCGATACACATAAGCACCGTTAATTGCCTCTCTGGCCTCTGGTACGCCATTACCCCGTTCAAAAACGGGTGTATCCGGTCGAGACACGGAAAGGGCGATCGGTTCTCCCTTTTCCAGGGCATAAAACAACATTTCTATAGTTTCATTAGCATCCATCGGCTTAAAGACTTTTATCCCAGGATAGGCGGTAAACAAACTCAACCAGTATAGACCTTGGTGAGTGGGACCATCCTCGCCCGTCTCCGGACCGTCATGAGCCGCCAACATAATGAAAAAACCTTTGTTCGCCGGATTCAAATGATTGCCGATCAAGGCCAGACGCACCGCATTACTCATCATGGAAGTGAAAACAGCGTAAGAACTAAATACGGAAACTGGAGCAAAACCACCTGGCAAACGATCAGCGGTCAAGGCCGTACTCATCATGGCCATATTTTGTTCGGCAATACCAAAACGCAAACCTCGACCCAAGGGATTGTTCCGATCAATCAACCCATAAACTTTTTCTGCTTTGTCCACTAGAATTGACTTGCTTAAATCACCAGTGCCAGCCCAGAAAAAAGCTGTCTGCTTCATCAGCCATTCAAAAAAGGCTTGCGTTGCTTTCCGAGTAGCTACTTTGTTTCCCGCCGTAAATGACAGTTCTTCCGGAAGCACTTCTGGTCGTCTGATGGACAAAGGATTAACTAGCGGCCGCCCAGGCAGAGCTTGGCGCATTTGTTCTACCAAAGACTCCTCTGTTTTCATTCCCTTTCGCACTGTTTCCAACCGATCCGCAATATATTCCACCAAATCCGGAGTAAGTTGGGTAAGAATCGCCTTAACATCTTCACCCACCTTGCCTTCTTGGCCGGGAATATCAAAACCTAATTCTTTCATCAAAGACAGATACTCTTCGTGCTTAGCTGGCGTGCCATGCGAGGTGGCCGTATTTTCCATTGATCCATACTTTTTTCCTTTAATCGTTCGCGCCAAAATTACAGTCGGACTACCATTGGCAAAAACTTTTTTCGCGGCCAGATGATAGGCATAAGTGCATTCTTTAAAATTGTGCCCGTCAATCTCAATCACATTCCAACCCAACCCCAGCCAATGGTTGATATAGGGTGTCAGAATGACTTCTTTGATATCACCGTCAATTCCATAATTATTGTAATCTAAACTGACGATGACATTGTCCGCCCCGACTGTGTTCAAAATATTACGCGCTTCATAAGTCATTCCCTCCTCGCTTTCGGCATCACCCATCAGTACCCAGATCTTAGTGTCTAAACCACAACTCCGATGGACAATCCCCATGCCGCCAGCTCCCGGAAACCCATGTCCAGACGGACCAGTCGCTAAATCGCTAAAAGGATAATAGTTCTCAATATGACCCTGCGGACCGTCCCATTTGCGAAAAAACGGTAAATCCGCTGGCTTCACTATATTATATTTTTTGTAATCCACTTTCTTTCCGGCCCGCTGCAGACATTCGTAAAACAAAGACATCCCACCATACAAACCAGCGGAACAATGACCAGCTGACCAAACCATTCGATCCCGTCCAGGATGTTTAGGATCTTGATAATCAAAAACCATGGCTCCGCCTAAAACCAAGGACAGAAATTGTTCAGTTTTACTGCTCGCTCCACCCGGATGTCCCGAACGAGAAGCTTCCAAAGCCGCAAACATTAGACCTCGCATCAATCGTGCGGCTTGTTCTAATTTATCAAGTTCCAGGCCGGGAAAATCAGCCAAATCCGCACCCCAAAGACGGAGATAGGAGCCACCAGCGATATTATGATTAAATCTTTCTGGCTCTTTGTCCCGCAAGCTTTGCCAGTCTTTTTCTTTAAGGAGATTATAGGCCATATGATATCGTATGAAATTATTTTATGAGTGATATTATATAACACCAGAAAAAAAAGGCAAGACGCCCATTCACTGATTTCGGGGAATAAAGTCAATGTTTCAAACGAGTCTCTTTGCGCGCTAACAAAACATAGCCCTGACTCTCCAACCATCGCCCCAAGACAAGCATTTCCAACAAAGAATAAAGCTCACAAATCGCCAAAGACAATGGCCGGGTCTTTTGTTTCAGCCAACACAATAGTTGATTAAGCTGACGTAAGAAAAAAAACCTCTTTTGGGCTTGCAGGGCTGGCCCGATCTCATCAGGATGGACAAAAAACTTTGCCCAAACCGTAGTGTATAAATTTAAAATCCGGAACCCGGCCGCTTCTAAAAATTCAACTAAGACAGCTTTAGGGTAAAGGGAAATATGAAAACGGGCATGAGGATCAACATTCAGTCCCCGCTTCTCCAGATAGCGACGGATATAGGCGTGTCGGCCCAAAGTAGACTCCGCAAACATAGTTAAGTACCCGCCATCCTTCAATACCCGGTTTATTTCCTTCAACCATGGTCTGACTTCTTTCACATGTCCAAGAACATCACTAGTATAAACAACATGAAAACTTTCATCCGCAAAAGGAAGATTCTGTCCATCATACCAGACCACTTCTGTGTTTACACCACTCTTTTTTGTCTTTTCTCTAGCCAGATTGACCTGCAGATTCACCACTTCTGCCCCTACCACATCAGCCCGACGACCCAACATTTTCTTTAAATCGACCAAAGTCGCGCCAGTACCGCAGCCCAGATCCAAAACCCGAAACGGAGCGGCCAAATCTGTATTCTGTTGCCAATATTCTTTAGCCGCTTTTCTCACATACCGGTATAACAAAAATTTCTTGGGGTAAAAAATCAGCTTCCCCCAATCTTTCATTGTCACCTTGTCCTGTAAAAATACCGGGGTAGAATCCCAAAGTTCGGCCCCATCTGACCCTACCACCCCCCAACCCTGTGTTTTTGGCTCCATAGACTGCTATTGTAGCACAGCCAAAAGCCAATTGACAGCCTCTAATATTTTTGTTATACTAACCACGAAAATTAACAAATCCAGATTTTTCCAGTTAATTTTGTTGCTAAGATTAGGTAAAAAGTGTGATTTTTTCTTCTCTGTGTCTTATAACGGCCTTCCATGGCCGATCATCCCAATTACCTTTGGCTAAACAAATTAGCCATTTCTAAGATAGCCCTCGCTATCTTGTCGTCTTCGTGACAAAAAGCTGGCTTTCATTTGGTTAGCATTTTTATTTATGCCCTATCTACTCTATATTGGTATTCCTCTCCTGGCCGCGGGTATTGGCTTGTTTTTGGGTTATCTGTTGCGCAAACTCTTGGCTCAAGCCCAGGCCAATTCGGCTGAAGTTCGGGCCGAAAAACTGGTCGCCGAAGCTAAAAACCGCGAACAAGAAGTCCTGCTCAAAGCCAAAGAAAAAGCGATCAAGATCATAGACGAAAGCAAGTTAGAAGAACAACAGCGTCGCAATGAACTACGCAAGGTCCAAGCCCGTCTGGAACAGCGCGAATCTTTGTTCGACAAACAATTATTGGAATTTGAAGATCGAAAAACCAAACTCCAACACAAAGTCGAGGAAATCCAGAATATCAAACAAAAAATTGACACTGCCCAGGCCCAGGCCATGGCTAAATTGGAACAAATCTCTGGCCTGACTAAAGATCAAGCCAAAGAAGAACTGATGAAAAACATTGAAGAAAAAAGCCGGGATGATTTGATGGTCCGTATCATGAAAATAGAAAAAACCAACAGTGAAACTTACGAAGAAAAAGCGCGAGAAATCATCTTAGATTCCATCCAACGCTGTGCCGCTGATCATTCTTCAGAAACAACCTCTACCGCCATCACCCTGCCCAACGACGAAATGAAAGGTAGAATCATTGGTAAAGATGGACGTAACATCAAGACTATTGAAAAACTTACTGGCTGTGAACTTATTATTGACGAAACTCCAGGAGTGCTTCTCATCTCCAGCTTTTCACCAATCCGCCGCCGTGTCTGTTTCTTGGCTCTAGAAAAATTAATTAAAGATGGACGCATTCAACCGGCCCGAGTAGAATCTTTCATCGAAGAAGCTAAAAAGGAATTAGCTGTTGATATTAAAAAGGCGGGTGAAGAAGCCTTATACAAACTCGGGATTACAGGCATCGATCCCAAGCTGGTCTCCATTGTCGGCCGGTTGAAATACCGAACCAGCTATGGACAAAATGTCCTTAACCACTGTATGGAAGTGGCCTACCTTTCCGGTACCATTGCGGAAGAACTCGACTTAGATGCGGCCAAAGCTAAAAAGGTTGGTTTTTTCCATGACATCGGCAAATCCGTTGATCAAGAAACCCAGGGTGGCCACCCGGAAATTGGAGCGACAATCCTAAAGAAATTCGGTCTAGACGAGGATGCGCAAGACGCCGCCGCCCATCACCACGATGACAAACCAGAAAAACTAATCACTCAGATTGTGAAGGCAGCTGATGCCATTTCTGGGGCCCGGGTCGGTGCCCGTCGCGATACTTATGAACAATATGTAGCCAGATTGGAAGAATTGGAAAACACAGCTAAAAGTTTCCCAGGCGTAGAAAAAGTCTATGCCATCCAGGCGGGTCGCGAAATTCGCGTCTTTGTCCAGCCAGAGGAAATTGATGATTACAAAGCCTACAACCTGGCCAAAGACATCGCCCGCAAAATTGAAAACGAATTACAATATCCCGGAGAAATCAAAGTCAACGTCATTCGAGAAACTCGGGTCATTGAATACGCTCGTTAATCGGAAAGCACAAAAACAACCGGCAATTTGCCGGTTGTTTTATTTTACCCTCTGGTCGTAAACTTCCTTCAAGCAGAAATCTGCTCAAGGGAAGGGTACGGCAGGAGGGGTTTAGACGAAAGGAATGATCATGAGGGGGTGTTGAAGACGCGATCCAGGACCTCCCGGATGGTGAAGGGGGTAGATACACTGAAGTCGCCGAGAATGGCGGAAAGCAAGTAAGCCGCTTCTGCTGCTTCACATGGCACCTGAATCACGGTCTCCAACGTGAATTTACGCCTGAGGCAGCAACCCAACACCTCAGGACACAAGATTTCCAATTGTTCCCTGGTCATGTCCCGACACAGAATCCTTATTTTTTCCTGTTTCACTGTCGGCATGTCTCCTCCTTATTGGTGGTCATGGCTAATAATCAAATACCAGGTAATCAAATAAACTACAAGGAGATGCTGTGGATAAAAAAAATGGCTCTATTGACATAAAAAACCTAAAAAGTTATAATTGTTGTGTAAAATAAGCCAATAATTTGAATCTTTATTCTCTCTTGCAGAGAAAAGATTCGGGGAGATTACTTATGAATAAAGCCGAACTTGCGCAAGCAATTGCGGATAAGGTCAGTGTTTCTAAAAAGGAGGCAGAAGGAATGGTCGCGGCGTTCGTTGATATTGTGACTACCACTATCAAAGGTGGAGGTGAGGTGACGATTGCTGGTTTTGGAGCTTTCTCAGCTCGACAAAGAGCGGGACGAGTGGGTGTAAATCCTCAAAATCCAAATGAAAAAATTCAAATCCCGCCAGTAGTTGTACCAAAATTCAAGGCTGGCAAAGGACTCAAGGATGCTTTAAAGAAATAAAAAACGCCCCGCAAGGGGTGTTTTTGTGTCAGGGGGGAGAATCGAACTCCCGACCTTAGGGTTATGAATCCTACGCTCTTACCGTCTGAGCTACCCTGACAAAAAAATAATTTTCAAAATATACTCCTGTCCTCTAAAAGTTAAACCCCCCTTTCTTTTCTTTTGTCTTCATCTGCTTCCAAATGTAAGGCTGTCTCCAGTCTCCCTGCGGCTATTTCTACACCTCTGGTCTGTGATTTTACTTTGGCTAAAGTTCTCCAGGCCGCTTCCCAATCTTCTTGATCTATCTCGGTTTTAGCCTGAGCCAATGTAACCAAGGCTTGTTCCAATTCCTCTTGCATGCCCTGAGCCATACCTCTTTGTTCTTCCTTCATCTTTCGGCGATATTCCTCATCAATAATCTGGTCAGGTTGAAAGGTTTCGCTATCCATATACGTCTAATTAATATAAAACAAGCAAAGTAGTCCGTAGGGGAATCGAACCCCTGTTGCCAGAGTGAGAATCTGGCGTCCTAGCCACTAGACGAACGGACCATCCCAAGTGGAGACATTGTACGCTTTTTATTCTCTCTTGTCAATCTGATTGGAGGCTATTTCCGCCAAAATCAATGGTTCAGCCATCACTTCTTTGACAATTTTCTCCATATGCATGATCCGCGATCCTTTAATCAAAACCACATCACCAGTTTTCAAACGTTCCTGTAGAAAACGCCCAGCCTCAGCCGCTAAAGAAAAAGAATAAATTTGATCTTCAGGTAATCCCGCTTCTCGAGCCGCCTGAGCCGCGATTTTCATTGCTTCTCCGACAGTAATCAGATAATCAACCCCAGCTTCTACCACTCGCAAACCTACTTCTCGATGACTGGCTACTGTCTGCTGCCCCAATTCGGCCATATCCCCGATTACCGCATATTTTTTTGTTTGCGAATCTGCTAAAAGAATCCCGCTCAAGGCTCGCAAAGCAGCGCGCATCGGGCCAGGAGAAGCATTATACGAATCATCTATCAACAAAGTGTTCTTTATCCCAGCCAATAACCGCATCCGGCCATTAGGCCACTTAAAATCTTTTAAAGAAGCGGAAATATCCACAAGATTCAAACCTAAAGCTAAACCAACAGTGATAGCGGCCAAAGCCGGATATACCACATGTTCGCCAATCACTCCTGGGATATAAATTGGTACCAAACTCCCCTCGTAAGAAATCTTGAACATCATACCTTCTGGCCATCTCCCCTCTCGGTCCAATTTAGTTTTCACATCAGATGCCCGGACACTAGCCTGGGGATGAAAGCCATAGGTTAAAATATCAGCGGCTGTCTTTTTGCTCATTGAGATCACTTCGCCCTCATCATGGTTTAAAATTGCCCAAGCCGTTTTTCCCAAACTAGATATCAATTGCCGCTCTTCCTGAATCATCTTTTTCGTAGTTTTGAAAGAATCCAAATGCACGGGCTGAGAAGCGGTAACCACCGCGATATCACAATTCACCAAATCGGTCAGATATTCCATATCTCCACGTTTAGCCGCTCCCATTTCTAAAACCAAAATTTCTGGATAATCTGGCTGATGACAAAAAATAATTCGCAAAGCTCGGCCCCAGACCTTTAACCAACCTAAACAAGAAGAACCGGGATCAGAAACACCGATAATAGCCAGGGGGAGGCCAATTTTCAGACAAATGTTCTTCTCTGAGCCACGGACGCGAAAATTAGAACGCAAAATCTCCAACGCCATCTCTTTGGTACTGGTCTTACCGACCGAACCAGCGATACCCACAATCTCCGGATTATATTTCTTGATAATGGCCCGGGTAAAAAAACGTAAAATTTTTCTGTTCAACATTTCTCGCATAGATTACCGCGTCGGCGGAATGTGGTAATACTGTAGCACAAACTGGGCAATTTTCCTAAAAGTTGGCACAGCCGTAGAATCCGCATATTTTCGTTGGGGCCGACTAAATTTAATCACCAGCACGAACTGGGGTGAATCTATGGGCCCTAAACCGACAAAAGTATGATTAGTGTCCTCTATATAACCACCGGGCCCGGGAATTTGAGCGGTCCCGGTTTTTCCACCCAGATAATAACCGGCTAAGGCTGCTCCTTTGGATTGACCCCGGTCAATGACATTGACCATCATCCCTGCTGCCAACAAAGCCTGACGACTATCCAAAACTCTTTTTACTTCTTTGGCTTTTGTCTTTTCCTGCCGACCATCGGGATAACGGACCTCGGCCACGATATATGGTCGTAATAATTTGCCGCCATTAGCAATACTACTAATCGCTACCGCCATTTGTAAGGGGGTGACAGTTAGACCCTGACCAAAAGAAGCGGTGGCTGTGTAACAATCCAATTTATCACTCTTGTTTACAAATAAAGATGAGATATTGCCCGCTACTTCAGTATCCAATTCCAAACCGGTTTTCAACCCGAAACCAAAATTGCCTATATACTCCTGCATCTTTGGCTTGCCTAGTTTTTCCGCAACAAAAACCATGCCCGTATTGATAGAATTCTCCAAAATACCACTCATGGTCTGAGCTCCATAAGTCTTTCCTTCGGCATTTCGAATCCGACTGGAACAAATGTCATTTCTCTCGCCTGGATCAGTAAACCAAGTGTCGGGAGTAACCACTCCTTCGTTCAAAGCCGCGCTCATAATCAACGGCTTAAACACAGAACCTGGTTCATAGGCCGTAAAAATGGCCGAATTATTATAAACATTAGCATCTTTTACTGCCGCATAATCATTGGGGTCAAAATCTGGTTGGCTACACATGGCGCGAATGGCGCCAGTATTTGGATCCATCAAAACCAAAGAAGCGCTCTCTGCTCCGTATTCCTGCCTTGCTTGTTCTAAAATTTCACAGGCCTTGTATTCCAAGGTCCGATCAATGGTCAAGAGAATATCTGCCCCGGGCGTCGCCGGCTGAAATGACCAACTGGCCAGTGGTATCCAACCGCCAACTGCGGCCTGGGCCCCCTCGACAAAACCACCGCTTCCAGACAATTCTTTATTCCAATATCCCTCAATACCATAACGTCCCACATTGTTTCCCTCTTCATCTTTACCCAAAAAACCAATGATCGCAGCGCCCAGACGGCCTTCCGGATAATAGCGAGCGGGTAGACGAGAAAAACCCAAACCAGGAAGTCCCAGGGCTTTGACAACTTCCATCTGCTCTTCAGTTAACTTCTGCTCAATTGGCTCGTAAGGATCAGTAAGTTTGGAAAGCTGGAGGAAAACCATAAATTTTTTCTCTTCGTCATAGCCCAACACCCCGGCCAGCTTTTCTGCAGTATCTTCTGCTTGTTCCTGGTTAGTAATTTTTCTCGTATCCGCAAACAAAAGAAAATAATCACGGTTCAAAGCTAGGGGGTATTCCTCACCAGTGCGGGAATCTTGAATATATACCTGCCCGCGCTTAGGGAAAAGATTGTTATAGACCTCGCGCGAACCAGAAGAAAGAGCTTGATAAAAATCATGGTTAAAAACCATGAGAATAACCAACCGATAGACTATCAACCCGGCCAAAAGCACAAAAAAAAGAAACAGGAGACGAAGACGAGTCTCGCCAGCTTCAGCATTTTCCCTAATCGATCTGGAGGATGTCAGTGACTGACGCCACACAGAAAAAATATTAAACTTTCTTCTGTCGGCCGGCCAAACGAGCTGCGGTTTCTTCCTTAATCACACCGGCCCCGACTAACTCTTTTAATGCATTCTCCAAGCTGACCATCCCCTCTTTCGCCCCAGTCTGAATGGCACTAGGTATCTGGGCCACATTATTTTCTCGAATCAAATTAGCTACCGCCGGGGTGTTCACAAGAATTTCTCGCACAGCCACCAATTTCCCCGTTGTCGAAGGCAAGAGATGCTGGGCGACCACCCCCCTCAATACTGAGGCCAACTGGATTAACACTTGCTTCTGTTTCGTTCCCTCAAACACATCCACAATTCTTTCAATCGCTTCGGAGGCCGAGGAAGTGTGTAGAGTGGAAAAAACCAAATGGCCAGTCTCAGCTGCTGTCAAAACAGTGGCGATAGTTTCCGGATCACGCATTTCGCCAACTAAAATAACATTTGGATCCTGGCGCAATACATGCTTGAGGGCTGCGGCAAAAGATTTAGTATCCACACCAACCTCCCGCTGTTCAATCAAGCTTTTCTTGTCAGAAAACACGAATTCAATTGGGTCTTCAATAGTGACAATATGGGCTTTCCGGTTTTTATTAATTTCTTCAATCAGAGAAGCCAGAGTAGTAGATTTACCATGACCAGTTGGACCGACTACCAATACCAGACCGTCTAATAATTGGGTAAAATCCCGTATTTTCTGCTCAAAACGCAAATCATCCGGGGTGGGAATCTCATTAGGCACCAGACGAGCGGCTAGACCTGGTACTCCGGATTGTTGATGTAAATTGACTCGAAAACGAACATCGTTTTCTTCATAACTAAAATCCAATTCTTGTTCGGTCTCAAATTTCTTCTTTTGCTCGGCCGACAACAAGGTACCTATCCCTGTCTCCACTTCTTCTCGGCTCAATTTATCTTCTCCAATTTCTTCCAATTCTCCGTTCAAACGAATTAAAGGTTTTTCTCCAGCCACTAGATGCAAATCTGACGCCCCTTTTTCTATGGCTAAAACAAAATACTGCTTAATTGAATTCATAATTAAAACTAAAAATAGAACCCTCCACCTGCTTATTTTAACACAATCCTTCCCGACTGGCAACGCTTGCCTTTTACCATTGTTTTTGCTAAAATAGACCGCATCGGGCTGTAGCTCAGTTGGCTAGAGCGCTGCGTTCGGGTCGCAGAGGCCGCACGTTCGAGTCGTGTCAGCCCGACAATACCGGAATCCGAAGCCGTTCCCTGAACAAGGAGAACGGCTTTTTTACTTCAATATACAGTTTTCTCGGTGCTATCAGAATGTTGCACGTCAGTGCCTGGACAGCCTCGCGCCTGTCTCCTGGACTTCCCTCTCGAAACACCCCCTGGTTAGCGGGCGACCAAACAAAAAGACCGCCCGGTCGGGGCAGTCGGTTGGAAGAGGGGGTGGGTTCCTGGGTCTGAGGGGTGTTGGTAGCACCTCTCGTCACCAGGAACCCCCGCCTGAAGACGGGGCACGCACGGGCGAAGGTCATCAAAGAGGATGGTCTTCGCCACGCACAGGTCGGAGAAGGGCTCCGACAGCCATGCGGGTATGCCTGCTGGTCTTGCAGACGGTAGGCATAGTTTTACATAATTTGTCTTTGGTGTCAAGGTGAATTCCTCGGTGATGGCCTTTTAGTGTCAGAATTGTAATGGTACAAGATTGACTGATCTAACTTGATTCTAACATAGTCCAGCCAAGCCGACTAATTCAACAAAAACCAGTATTTAACTGGTTTTTGTAGATAAGGATAGACTATGAAATTCAACGACTTTTAAGATCCTTCTTCATTCGGTTGTACTGCAAAGCCAAAACCTTCCGCAACAATTCTTTCACTCTGTCGGCCAAACCATTCTCGATAGCATAACGATCAACCACTTCCTTCACTTTCTCCACATACTTACTCTTAGTCAAAGTATCAAAAGTCTCTGATGCCAAGACTAACTCTTTCACTTTTTCGTACGCTTTTACCCCATGATCAAGGAGCTGGCCGCGCACTTCTTTCCCCTTCTTGGTTGTGGACATCCACATTAGAGCGGCGCCCATCAAACCCCCAAAGAACAGGCCTTTGTTGAATTTGCCCATATGATGATTAAAATCAAATCAATTATACCATAAACTAAAGGCCCCTCTCAACCAGGGGCCTTCATTCACTATCTATTAGTAGATCTACTCCAAGTCCAACTCCGCAGCCGCCTTTTTCATGGTTTCGACACTGAGAGCGTCGCTGTCTGCCAAAACAAACAGTTGATCATGCATCTCATAAGCCTTTCCTTGTTCCTTGGCGCATTCAAAGGCTTCGGCAGCTTTTTGAGCCTGAGGATGGAAAGAAAGAGGTAAATGACGATAAGTGAAACGCACCTTGTCGCCATAGTTAGCCAATATCTGTTCCACGGACGCACTATATTGACTGCAATAAGGACATTGAAAATCGGAAAACTCCACTAAAGTTATTACCGCATTTTCCGCTCCTTTCCAGACTGCGTTCGGGAGTTCCGGGACATCAACTCGGATAATCTTACCCTCATCATTCTTCAGAAAATCCATATCCGGAGCCTTACCTGCTAGCAACGAATCAACCACCTGAGATAAATTAGCATAAGGGAAAGCACCGACGGCTAGATATCCATTCAACAGCAAAGAAGGAGTACTGTTAATCCCCAACTGACTGGCAATCGCCGCATCAGCCTTAACCGCTGCCGTATACTTACCAGAATCAAGACATTGGCTGAATTTTTCGGGATATATGATTGTTTCTTCTCCCCCGGTCTTTTTCGTCCCGCCATCGTTTAGATACAAACCCAGCATAATAAAAAAACCGATCGTGCAGAGGACCAGGACACCGGCCAAAACTCCTAGAGCAAAAGCCTGAGGCTTATTAAAAGGACCAGAACATTGTTTTTCCATATAAGATTAAGATTAAAATCCGTTATTTGATTCTACCAAATCCTCGGGATTAGAGCAATTGTGTATAAATCATTTCCAAATCTCTGATGATCTTTGACCAAACATATTTTTCCTCCACGACCATTCTAGCTTGAGCGGCTTTCGCTAGCCAGACTGATTCCTTAGCCAAAAAAGCAGAAATTTCTCGGGCGAGAGCCACTGATTGACCAACCGGAAACACCTTTCCTCCTTCTTGGGCGACAAGACGCACACCAGGCAAATCTGCGGCCAAAACCGGCACTCCCGAAGCCATGGCTTCTAACAACACTAGACCAAAAGCCTCACCCACAGTCGTCGAAGGAAGTACAAACAAATCAGCCAGATTATAATAATCGGGCAATTCATCATCCGACACCTGACCAACGAACCGGACCAGGTCGGTTATTCCCAAAGAACGGGCAAACAATTCATAATCTGGGCGTAAATCCCCATCTCCTACCAAGACGACCTGCAACTTTTTGCCTTGTTTTTTCAACAAATACATGGCTTGTAAAAGAATCTTTACCCCTTTAAAATAATGAGCTTGGTCCATCCCCCCCACGAACAAAAGTGTGGGAAGATTTTGATCCAAACCATGGACTAACTGCCAGGTGACTGGTTTTTGCCGAGGACAAAAACGCTCAATGTCTACGCCTAAAGGTAATTCTCTCCATTTTTCCGGTTGACACTGGTAAAGAGAGCTAGCCTGACTAGCTCGAAGATAATCAAAAGAGCTAACCAACAGCAAATCAGCGGCTGAAAGTATCCGGGGCAACCAAAAACGACTATAATATTTAAAAATCAAACCCTTCACTCCTTGAGCCCGCGTATCCATGTGGTAGGTGACGACCAGTGGTTTTTCTGGATGTTTTGTTTTCCAACGCCTCACCAGATTAGCAGTGCCAAAAAAAGGATAGTGGAGATGAACCAAATCAAAACGATCCAATTCCTTGGCGATCTGTGGTAAATAAGCGGCCTTACCCCATTGAAAAACTGGCTTTAATCTCTTCCCGTAATCTTCCAAATCCTGAATCGCCAAATGATCTTCTTTTGTTTCATACTGGGGAGTGATCACCTCCACCTCATGTCCTCGGGCCGTCAGGCCGCTGGCTAAATTGAACACTACATTACCCATGCCACCGTAATATGGCGGATAGGCACAAACTATCTGAGCGATCTTCATAATTATTTCCTTTCCTCTTCCAAAGCCTCTTTGCGCACTATCTTTGTGATGTCCCGGCTCATTGTCTCAATTTTGACATGTAAACGAAACAAGACGAAAAAAATAATCAACAAAGAAGAATAAAAAACCAAATCCGCTCCCCGGCCGATACCGAGATAATTAGCCAAAATCACTGTACTCTGTGGCCAGAGAATTAACACGCTGGCTCCCAACCAAAAACTCACCCAAAAAATTAAACCCCAGCGGCCCAACACGCCACTGCTTTTCTTACGTCCCACCGAATAAAGAGCAAAAGCGACAAACAATAGAAAAAGAATTTGAAAAAGTATTAACATATTGATTATTTCTTAGAAACAAATAGATCAAAAAAAATATCTTTTAATATCTCCCCTGCTCCTTTTAACCCTTGACCATACTCCTGATACTTAACCGTCACCGGATACTCACAAATTTCTAGATTATAATGCCGGGCCTGAGCCGGTATCTCACTGGCATGGGCCATCCGATCCTGGGTAATCCGAATTTTTTCCAAGGCCGCGGCAGTGTAAAGACGAAAACCATTATGAGCATCTGTCAGAGAAAGACCCAAAAAAAGGTGGTGAAACCAGCGAGCCAGAGGTAAAAGTAGGTATCTTTTTTTCCACGGCAAATTAGTATTTGCCCCGAGAAATCTCGATCCCAGAAGCAGGTTAGTCCCGGTTTCCTTTATCTTTTTCCAAGCCCCGGGGATGTCAGTGGCCTGAAACTGGCCGTCAGCATCGAAATCCACTACCCAATCCGCCCGCCAACGCCTGGCGAGCTCATGCCCGGTTTCTAGAGCCGCTCCCTGGCCACGATTGAGGCAGTGACGCAAAACCGTGGCGCCTGCTTCTCTTGCCCGAGCGGCAGTTTGGTCCCAGGAACCATCGTCCACCACAATCACCTTATCTACTTGACCAAAAAGGTCCCGGACGACGGAACCAATATTTTTGGCCTCATTATACGCTGGCACAACAGCCACGAGCATATCTAATGGTTATGATTGAACTGCATCATCTCCTTATTAGCAATAGCATAATCTATTGTCTTCTGCAACCCCTCTTCTAATCTAATCAAGGGCAACCAGCCTAAACTCTCTCGGGCTAAATGCAAATCCGGTAAACCCTTGGGAGTGAGAAAAACCAGTGGTTCCTCGAAAACCACTTGTGAGGAAGAATTGGTCATGGTAATAATTTTTTCCGCCACTTCCCGCATCTTCAATATTTGATCATTCCCCAAATTCACTATTCTCACTTCTGGATCAGATTGCATGAGCCTGACTAAACCATCAATCGTATCAGTGACATAACATAGGGATTGTTCCATTTCTTCTCCACCATAAATAACCAAATTTCGACCTTCTAAAGCATCAACAATAAAATCAGGCACTAATAAACCATCCCGCAGTTTCATTCGTGGTCCATAGGTAGTAAAAATTCGAGCGATCTTTAAATCTAACCCATAGACCTGACGATAAGTTTCCACACAAGTTTCGGCAAATCGTTTACCCTCATCATAACAGCCCCGAGGTGACAAATGATTAACCAAACCCAAATCCGGCTCACTGAACACTTGACCACTCTGCTGAGGAGGACCATAGACCACGGAACTGGAGCCGAACACATACTTCGCCTTATACTTAACCGCTAAATCCAAGGTAGAAATCATGGCCCGAGAATTGGCCCAAAGAGAATGCAACTTTAACTGTTCAAAATTACGCGGACTAGTCGGACAAGCGAGGTGATAAATTTCCTGGATACCTTGGAACTTTACGCGAAATTTTTCCAATTCCGGGAATTGATCCAAATCAATCGGCTGATTAACATCATATTTGATGAACTCAAAGTCCGGATACTGTAAAAGATGGTCAACATTGGCGATCGTAGAGTTGGAAAGATCGTCTAAACAAATGACTTTGGCTTCTTTCAACAACCGTTCACAGAGATGCGAACCAATAAAACCAGCGCCGCCAGTCACCAGCACGTTCTTTTTTTCAAATATAGGAACATCCCCGATCATATAGGTTAATTATAATAAACTAATTGTAAATTGTTAACCCCAGTCAAAGTTTCCCACCGATCACGGCGCTCTTGGGTAAAAGACCAGACCTCAACTTCGCCGCCGTTCTTACTAGACACAATTGCTTCTGTTGTTCCGTCTTCATCATAATCCATGACCAACAGACTAAGACCGGTCGTCAATTTTGGTTCTAAAACTGAAAATTTTCTCCGAATCTGGCCGTCAGCTTCCAACCAACCGATTTCCGGTTCACTCCCCACGCCCGAAGCAACCACATACTCATTCTGACCATCATTATCAACATCTCCGGCCCCTACCCCGGCCCAAGAGGGAAAGGTCCGCAATTTGAAACTCGTCACTTCTAGCCCTTCAGACGTAAATTCCTTTACCCAATTGATTGAACCCTGCTCAAACAGGACCACAATATTTTTTCCCCCTCCGATTGCCCGGACCAAATTACCCGTCATTTTTCCGTGACTGGAAGGAATTCGCCAGCTCTTCAGTTCTTTCCCAGTCAGGGTATAGATGGAAAAAATCAATTTTTCTGAAAACTGCGGAATCAAGACAATCTCTTGACCGGGATTTTCTGACCATAAATCGCCGACAAAAATCTGGTAAGCACCACTGCCTTTTACCCGCCAACTTTCTTGAATATTCCCCTTTTTATCCAGGATACTAATCCGAGAATATTTATTGTTTAATTGCCGAACCGTAGCGTAAAGTGTTTCCGTACTGCTGGTAAACATCGCCAGAGCTTGAATATCTTTTACGGCCGGCAAATCATACCGGCTCAACCCTTTTTTATCTTTAGATTTCACTGTGACTCGCAGAGAATCAGGGGACCAAACTAAAATCTTCGTCCAATCTTTATTCAACTGCTTTTGTTCCCAAGCGTACTTTACAGCTTTATCCGCCTGCAACAAACCCGCTCCAAAAAGATGGGCATATACTTCCTCATCCTGACCAGGAGTATGGTGAACATTAGCCAAGAGTACTTCATATATTTTTTCTGCGTTCCAGTTCGGTTGTAAACTCTTTATCAAAGCAGCAGTACCCGCAGCTAAAGGCGAAGCAAAAGAAGTACCACTGAAACTGCCGCCATAACGTTCTTTCAAACCAAGGGCCGGGGCATAACGCAAAGTACTGGAGATTCCCACCCCGGGAGCGGTCAAGTCAATTGCCGAAGCCCCAAAATTAGAAAAATTAGCAATACGATGATCAATATCCACAGCGTTGATCCCTAAAATTCTCTCTCCTTCAACATTCCCCTGGTCAACACAAATCGGATATTGAGGATCCAAATCCAAAAACATACTATTATTACCGGCAGCGGCGAACACGGTCACCCCCTTTTTATAAGCATACTCTATTGCCTTGGTCATGTTGCTTTCTTGGTCACCGACCATACTGATGTTGATTACATCGGCACCATTGTCTACCGCGTAATAAATAGCAGGGGTGATGGACCCCATTGTTCCATAACCGCTGTTACCAATTACTTTCAAATTCATCAAACGAACATTCCAGTTAACTCCCACCCCATCACGACTATTGTCACCCACTGCCCCAATCAAACCGGCGACGATTGTCCCATGACTATAAACCCGTTCCGATTTTTCTTCCTCGGACAAACCATCTAAAGACGGCCGCGGATCATTATTTCCCAATTCTTCCTTGGCGTCTATTTCTCCATCATCATTCAAATCTGTAGGCACAAAGTTCCAACCCCAGACATCATCCACATATCCGTTCTTGTCATCATCAATTTTGTTGTCCGGAACTTCATCTTCATTTTTCCACACATTACCGCGCAAATCCGGATGAAAAGTGTCAAAACCATTATCGATCACAGCCACCACCACGTCTTTTGAACCAGTAGTGTATTCCCAAGCCTCAAATACCTTGATATGCTCATAGGCCCATTGTTTGGCATAAGGATCATTAGGCGTTTTCGCCCAACCAAAATTCGGCCAAACCAGGATTAAAAATATGACAATAGCTACTAGTTTCTTCATAAATTGATTAGGCTCCCCGTCTTAGTGCGTCTTTGGGGATAACGAATCTCATCCAAAGAATCACCTAGTTTCCCGGCTGAACCCACCGAAAGATTATAAGCCGGGATGAGTAGAAAACGATCTTGTAAGCGATTACTAGAAAACTTCTGCGCTCCAGTATCTTTGCCTAGAGCATAAAAACTACCATTGGCCCGGCGATAATAATGCTCAACCTTATTATAATCTTTAACTAAAGTACCCAATGGATACTGATAGGTACCCGAAGGTATGGTGGTCAATTTAGCATTGCCCAAAGGGGCGTAACCGTTGATAATCTCCAGCCCATCGCCAAAACCATCATTATCACTATCCGCATCAGCCGGATCGGAAAACCAATAATAGATCTCCTCATAATCATTCAACTTATCATTATCACTATCCGCTTTGTTGTCGCTGGTCCCATATTCAGCCTCAGTTTCCTCGTCTACCCCATCTTTGTCCTTATCTGTACCCGAAGTGGCCGTAGCCTCAATAATTTCGTAATAGGCGGCCAAGACTGAATCCACTTCTAAAATCCGTTTCTGCCAGTTGGGACCATACAAAACATGGGCTTCAGCTTCTGAACGCAAGGCGCGTAAACGGCAGCCTGGCTCTACCGCATATACTCGCGAGGCATTTTTAAATTTCAACAACCAGGTACCAGGGCGAACACAAACTGGTTCACCTACCAAATATTCACTCAACTTGGCATTACTCACATGTTTGAGATTGGCAAAATCTTTATACCAAGACAAGTAAATCATGGCATTAAAAAACGGATGGAGTTTTCCATCGAAGCCTAAATAATAAATCGCACTGTTTTGCCCTTTCAACAAAGTACCGCTGGAAATATAATTTGCGGATTGAGTATATTTAATGGTTTTGTTAATTGTTTTTGTCTTCTCGTTGCCATCTAAAAAACGCACATACACTGTTTTGTTTCCCGAACCTTCAGATAATACCCAAGCCATACTGGCTGTCACCGGCTGCCATTCGGCCACCGCAAAATCACTGCTATTGCTGATTTTGAACTGCTCGACCCCTGCCGACCAGGTAAATGAAAGCTGGACATTTCGTTCCTCAGTCGCCTCTGAGTTGTTATTAATCTGAAAATCAATCGTCATCTCCGAAGGGATGGAGAGAGTAATAGTATCTGAAAAAACCGCGGTCTCTTTATGTTCACTATCTTTAAACTTGACATAAACTGTCTTGAGGCCAGAACCCGGTTTCAAAGTCCAGACAAGGGTCTTGGCATAAGTCTGCCAATCCGCTTCGCTCAGCGACGCATTATTGGAAACTTTCATTTTTCTTACTCCTTCTGGACCAGTTAGATAGAGGGTAACTTGGCGGGTATTAGTCGTGGATTTTCCTTTAGCAATACTGACTGACGGCGTCGGAGCCGAGTTGGTGGTTGTCGGCAACCAAAACAAGCCGGCCAGGGCCAAACCGACGATTAAAATTACCCAAAATCTGGGGTATTGATTTTTTACCATAATTCTGCCATAATATGAGTAAATTGTACGGGTATTATACATAAAATTTTTCTAAATCGCAAACATGAAACTTATTTATCGCACTAAACAGCTCATGGTAGCGGGCGGGGACATGCTGGCTTTCATCCTCAGCTTTTATCTCAGCCTAAGCCTTCGTTATCTTTCTTTGCCCACTTGGTCGCGGATTGAAGATCATCTTTCCCCATTTTTCTTCCTCTTCCTCATTTGGTTTGTGATAAATTTTATCAACGGACTGTACGATCTTGGCCGGTTAACCAATCGACAAACCAAAAGACGGTTTCTGGAGTCTGGCCTCATGGCCTTGTTGTTTGGCATCATCTTCTTTTATCTTATTCCCACGAACAACAGCCTCACGCCCAAAACCATCCTCGTCCTAAATATCTCCATTGGTTATTCCCTTAGTTTTGTCTGGCGTCTTCTCTACAACCACTTCATTGGCGCCAAAGGTCTACACACCAATGTGATTTTTATTGGCCACAACTCGGAAGTTCAGGAATTGATTGACACTATCCAAAACAACCTAGAAGGCGGTTTCAAGATCGTCGCGGTCGTTGACCCAGAAAATACCATCAAACCAGCGGATTTTCCTTTTTTTGACGTGTATCACCAGATCAAAGCTATCCGGCCTGCCATTACCAACCACCAAGCCAACCTCGTGGTTATTGCCCCTCACCTACGTTACAATCAATTAATTGTCAACGAACTTTACGAATTATTATTCTGGAAAGTCCATTTGACCAACCTTTCTTCCTTTTACGAAGATGTTACCGGCCGTATCCCGCCGAGCACTTTCTCGGAATCCTGGTTCCTGGATAACCTGAAAAACCGGGAACAGCCAATTTATGATAAAGTACGGGAACTGGTGGACATTCTGGCCGGGTTAATTATTGGCCTAGGCTTTGCTCTTATTTTCCCTTTTGTTGCTTTGGCGATAAAATTCAGTTCCCGCGGACCGATTTTTTACAAACAAGAACGTATCGGCCAAGGAGGAAAGATCTTTTATCTCTTCAAATTTCGTTCGATGTTTGCTTTGTCGGCCGATGGTAGCGCGGAAACCAATGGTGTACAATTTGCGACCAAAGGTGATGAACGGATCACTAAAATCGGTCGAATCCTGCGCCGTACCCGATTGGACGAAGTACCGCAATTTATCAATCTCTTAAAGCGAGACATTACCTTAATCGGTCCTCGACCCGAGCGTCCGGAAATTATCAGAAAATTAGAAGAGAAAATGATCTTCTATTCTCTACGGCACGTGGTCAAACCCGGACTGACCGGTTGGGCGGTCATTCATCAAAACTACACCGACAGTTTGGAAAAATACCTGCAAAAACTACAATACGATTTATACTACATAAAAAACAGGTCCCTACTTTTGGACCTGTCTATTCTCTTACGCACTGTCAACCTTATTGTTCGCCTAATGGGGCAATAACTAAGTTAGGTTCCACTCTTTCTTCAGTTGGCCAATTCCTTCCTCCAGAGAAACTGTCGGTTCCCAACCGAGGAGTTGTTTGGCTTTGGTGTTATCAGCTTGGATAAACCTCATTTCCCCTTTTCTCTCCGGCCCTTGGCTAGTGGCTCCCCCAATTATTTTTGCGATCTCATTGACACTGACCTGTTGGCCTGAACCAATATTGATCCCCTCTCCTTTTTTCACATCTGAATGCCAAGCTTTTAGATTAGCCTCTACTACATCACTCACATAAACATAATCCCGAGTTTGCTCGCCATCACCAACAATCGTTAACGGCTTTTTCTCTGATTTTTGTTTTAAAAACGTGGGGATCACCATGGGATAGGATCCGCCCGCTGTCTTTCTGGGGCCAAAGACATTAAAATACCGCAAGCAAACTGTTTCTAAAGAAAATAATTGACTGTATAACCGGCAATACAGCTCGCCGATCAACTTGTGCAAGCCATACGGGCTAGGAGGGTTTACTTGACCTTGGTATTCTTCTTTTATCGGGATACTCACATCACCGTAAGAAGCACAAGAAGAAGAAAACACTACCTTTTTTACCTTGGCTTCCACCGCAGCCTGCAAGACATTGATTGTTCCAGTGACATTAATCTCGTGCGTGGTAATCGGATCTTCAATAGAAGTTGGTAAACGGGGATCAGCTGCAAGATGAAAAATCACCACTGCCCCGACGAATAACTCAGTCAATTTTTCTTTGTCGCGGATATCAACCTGGTGAAATTCGGCCTGCGGATTAACAAAATCTTTATTACCAAGCAACAAATTATCAATAACCACCACTTGATGTCCTAGAGCAATCAGTTTATCCACCACATGGGAGCCGATGAACCCGGCCCCACCCGTGACTATACATTTAGCCATATATTTTATACTTTATATTTTTTCGGTACCAGTTAATGAAATTGGTCAGGCCGCGTTCCACCTTCACCCGTGGATCATATCCCAAAAATGCTTTGGCTTTCTCAATACTGGCCTCAGTGATTGAGACATCACCTGACTGAGCCGGCAATTGATTGATTATAGCTTTTTTGCCGGTTAGCTCTTCAATGAGGCCGATGAAATCTTTCAACGTAATTTTGCAACCACCACCTAAATTGATCACCTCAAAACCTTCGTATTTTTGTTCAGTCAATTTTTTGACCGCCAGCATCACCCCATTCGCTATATCTCCGACATAAGTATAGTCACGTTGGCTAGTCCCGTCTCCATACTGATTGATTGGTTTACCAGTTAAAATTGCTTCTGTAAATAACCAAGGAGCCATGTCCGGGCGACCACCTTCACCATAGGCCGTAAAAAAACGAAGACAAATACTGTCTATCCCATACAGATGATGATAGAGAAAGGCAATATCCTCTCCGGCTTTCTTGGTGGCAGCATAAGGAGAGATGGGACGGATGGCCTGATCTTCAAAAAAGGGAGTCTGAGAATTTTCGCCATAGACCGAAGAGCTGGAGGCAAAGACCACTTTCTTTATACCGTGTTTTCGAACCTGCTCATAAATATTCAAAGTACCATCCACGTTGACATGATAATATAAAAATGGGTCAATAATTGACTGCCGCACACCCGGGCGGGCGGCCAGATGAATGACGGCGTCAAATTTGTTTTCTCCAAATATCTTTTCCAAAAAAACATTATCGCAAATATCCCCTTCTTTTATTTTCACATTGGAATACTGCGACAGCCCAGCGGCGTTATTCCGCTTCAATTGCGGATCATAGTTATCAGCAAAAACGTCTACGACGACGATCTCATTACCAGCTTGTAATTTTTGCACCACATGGGACCCGATAAACCCGGCCCCACCCGTGACTAGATACTTCATACTTTCTGGCTCTCGTTTAGTCTAGTATTATATTCTTCTATCTTTTTTAAAATACTCATATCCACTCCTTGTTGGTTACCAATCTGGATCACAGAACGCACATCCTTGGGCAAACATTTGCCGCCATAGCCCCGATAATTCTTATGAAAGACGTTCCAATGGTTCGCCCCCATCATCGGCTCTCCTGTGACAGCACATTCGCTCACGGTATTATAATCAATCCCTAAAGCTTGGCACAGATCATAGACTTGATTGGCATAAGAGACTTTGAGAGCGTAAAAACAATTATTAAAATACTTCACCATCTCCGATTCCTTGGCTGGTATAATCTTGCTGAATTTCGCAACTGGTAAAATTCCCAACACCTCTTCAGCTACATCTCGGCTCTGGGTGGTATAACCAATAAACTGCCGGTTAGGATGACGGGTATCAAAGTCCGCCGTTGCTTCGGTCAAAAATTCCGGATTGAACAAAAACTTGTGTTGAGGATACTTAGTCTGATACATTTCTGTCGTCCCTGGCAGAATGGTGGACTTGATAACTATTGTCTTTCCTGCTTCCAAGACTGCCAAGGCCTCATCTACATAACTCAAATCAAACCCGCCTTTTTCCGGACTATATGGTGTGGGGACGCAAATGAAAACAATCTCGGCTTTATTTATTTCTTCCCCACTTCCCAGACCCTTGGGAGGATCATATAAAACATGTGCCTTCTTTTTCTCTTCAATCAGATAGCGGGACAAAGCTCCGCCGACCATCCCCGCCCCCATGATGCCAATTATTTTGTCAGCCATATTATTATTTACCAGCTAAATATGGCGAGCCGACCGCAATGATAGAAAAACCCGCTTCTTGTAATTCTGTATATTTATGATTCAAAAGTCGCCGGCCATCCATAACAAGAGGACGATCCGAATTCGCTAACAACTGATCACTCAAACCCCGAAACTGTGGCCAATCTGTAGCCACAATTATCATATCCGCGCCATGAATGGCAGTTGTTTCGTCAGAAAAATACTTAACCTGCTCTGATTCAGGAAAATCCTGTTTAAACAAATCCCCAGCCGCTGGATCATAACAATGCACCTCAGCCACGCCTCTTTCCCGGGCAAAATTGACAATATCTATACTGGAAGAATTACGAGTATCATTGGTTTCCTGTTTGAAAGCCAGACCGAGTAGGGCGATTCTTTTGTCCTTCCAATCAAAACCTGCTTCTTTCTCGGCTCGAGCCAAAAATTTTTCCAGCTGCCGCCGATTTGCTAGATAGGTTTCATTGACCAAAACCGCGTCTTCACCTGCGGTTTGTAATTGATGGGCCAAAGAACGGGCATCTTTGATAAAACAACTGCCGCCAGCATATAGGCTGTCGTACCACCCCCAATTGCCGATCCGCGGCTCGCTGGTCAAAATCTTCCTGATATTTTCAAACTTCAACCCAGAAAACGCCTCACAGGTACGACCCACCACATCAAAGCATACAGCCAAGCGATTAAACAACACATAATTAGCCAAAAGCTTGCCCGCCGCTGCTTCTTTCGGATTTACTTCCAAATACTTGACTGTCGCGGAATTAGCGAACCGATCATATATCTGGCGCATAATTAGAAAATCTTTCTCGCTATTGGCACCAACAACAACGCGATCCGGCCGCAGAGAACCTTCGATCGCCTTACCTTCCACCAAAAACTCCGGATTTGATACGACCCCAAAATTTTTGACTCCCTGTTTAACAAACAATTCTCCGGTCCGATCCACCATATCCACCGGCACCGTACTTTTATTGACAATAACCATGTATTTGGTCTGTATGCCTTGATTCCGTTTGGTCAAAGACTGGGCTAATTTTTCTGCCGCTGCTGTATAAAAACTAAGATTACTTTCACCGGTTTCACCGATTTCTGGTGTTGGCAAACACATGAACACTGCATCGCAAGTGTCCAAATATTCTTCTACTTGCGCGTAATCAGTAGTAAAACTTATTTTCTCTTGGTTCCGAATCAACAAATCTCCTAGACCTTCTTCAAACAAGCAACTTTGGATTATATCCCGATCACCAGAACCTAATTTGTCTATCTTTCTCTGATCAATATCATAAACCAAAGTCTGGTGTCCGCTATCTGCGGATACCGCAGCTGAACAGGCTCCGACAAAACCAGCGCCGATGTAAAGGATGTTCATAGTCTATTTATAAGCTAATTGATCAACTAATCTTACCACTTTTTTTCCCCTCTCTTCAATTTTGGGTATAAACACTCACCAGCTTATTCTCGTGATCTACTACTGGTAAGAGAGTAATTGCGGTATTGTTGTGAAAAACTCCCTCAATTTTAGTCTGTATCATTTCTGGCTGATCCCCATTAACCACTATCTTGACAGGATTTTGGTTGATGATGTCCTTAATCGGCGACAGTATGTTACTGCCCCGTAATAAAGCCCGTCGGATATCGCCGTCAGACAAAACACCGAGGAGATGCTGCTCCTCATCAATAATGAGTACCGCCCCCCGATGATTGTCACTAATCGCTGCCAATGCTTCCTTGACCAAAACCGTAGGACTGGTAACATAATTACTTTCCAAAAAGTTTTTAACTTCCATATGAATATTGATTAGTATGTTAATTTTTTAATCAACAGTGTCTCGTCAATCGGCACTTGGGCCAAAATCTCCACAATTCGTTTAGCCGACTGGCCATCTCCATAAGGATTAATACTCCGCTGCGCCTTTTTCTTAAAGACGGGGCTTAAAGCCTGTTGGATAGCCGTTATTATCGCTGCCTGATCATAATCAGTGTTAATCACATTTTCGCCCTGCATCCGTCCTTTTTGCCGATTACCAATATTCACCACTGGCAAACCAAAGGTAGAGGCTTCCAAAATACCACTAGAAGAATTACCAACCAGAACATCCGCAGTGCTTAAAAGTCCGGCATAATCAGCGCGAGGTAAACTGGAATATACGGACATGTTTGGTTTCTTATATTCTTGAATCTTCCTTTTGACAATCTTACTACCCGCGTCCGAATTGTTTTGAATCACGATAGTGCGGTAACCAAATGAAGTGACCGCTTGTAAAACTTCATCTAAATATTTTTCTAAATTATGTAATTCCTCGGTTATCGGATGGAAGACGAATAAAATGTTGGGATTCTTTTCATCCAAAGAGTATTTTTTTCTGGTTTCCTCTTTGCTCAATACCTGACCATTGCAAAACTCATCTAGCAGTGGCGCCCCGACGTTATGCACCCGATGCGGTTCTTCACCCATTTTCAAAACTCGCTGGGCGGCTTCTTCGTTAGCGGCAAAATGCAAATGTGCAAATTTGGTAATAGCGTGTCTGGTCGTACCATCGATGTTCCCAGAAATCTCTCCGGCCTGAATATGAGCCACCGGAATATAGAGATGGGCACCCACTACCGCTGCCATTAATTGTTCACCGCGATCACCAGAAACCAGTACAAAATCAGCGCCCATTTGTTGGAGCATCTCCGGTAATTGAAGCATAAAAACACTCAAAGATTTGACCATGGTGAGATGGCTATAACCATCAAAGGTGTTGTGGACCACGCCATGAATCTTAAAGCCGTCTTTTCTTATTTCCTCAATCGTATAACCAAAAGTATCCAATAGATGCATGTTAGTAACAATCAGACCATAATCTAAATCATCCCGCTTTTCAATTTCGCGGATGATGGGACGAAAATACCCATATTCGCCGCGGGAACCAGCGATTATTGCGATTTTACGTTTCTTTTTTGATTGTTCTTTCATATTATTCCGTGACATCCTCCCATTGTAATATAGTATCTTTAACCAATAACCTTTTTGCTTTTTTTCCTAGTAGTTCAGCACCATATTTCTTGTCTAGATATTTTGCTGGAATACCGCTACCCGGTCGCTTGGGGATGAGATTTTCCACTGTCAATTCTTCCCTAGCGACAATATCTCGAGCGGCCACCACACTATGGAAAGCCCAGGCCCGTACTGGTTGTTCTTCCTCATAAATATTATGTTCACTTTGCATAGCCTGTTCAATCTTCCGAATACCATCCACCAAGTCCTTCAGCATGGCCGGCTCTAAGGCGATTTTATGATCTGGCCCTTTTTGATCCCGCGAAAGAGTGAAGTGCTTTTCAATCACTTTCGCCCCCAAAGATACAGCCGCAAAGGCCGAATAATTATCCAGACTATGATCAGAGTGTCCAACCCAAACCTTATGTTTTTCTTGTAAACGTCTAATATTATCTAAATGGAGACTGGAATAGGCAGGCGGATATCCAGAAGTACAATTCATTAATATCAAGTTGTCTTTAGCCCCTTCTTCCTCATAGACCGACACAGTTTCTACAACCTCTTCTTCTGTGCTCATGCCTGTAGAGACAAGGATGGGCTTACCCGTACGGGCCGAAATCCGCGCCAGTTTGCGCTGCTGGGGTAGATTGGTCAATTCCCCTGACCCGGTTTTAAAAGCTGTCACCTCCATTTTTTCTAAAATATCCACTCCGGCCGGACAAAACGGCGTGCAAAGATACTCTATTCCCGCTTGTTCGCAGTATTCTTTCATTTCTTGATGCATTTCCGGTGTAAACAAATTGCGCTTAAGGATATCATATAAAGAACCATCCCACATTTCAATGGAGCCAGGCACCATTTCTATTTCTGGTAAATGCAACTGAAACTTGGCCACTTGAGCGCCGGCTTTCTTAATCTCGTCCACCATCTTTCTGGCTGTTTCTAAACTGCCATTATGAGAATCAGCAATCTCTGCCACTATCACTACTGGACAATGCTCATTTATTGTTATCTTTCCAAAGTTAATCGATTGCATATAGTATGTGGTCAACTTATCAGATTTTTTCCTTTTTGTCAATATTTTTGGCTTATTTTACAAATTTTTTATCAAACTACCCATTTTGGTTTCCGCCACCAACCAGTCTTCTGGGGTGTCTATATCCATCGCATATTTTTCATCCATAACATAACCATAGGTTTTGTCTCCCCACAAACTAGAGTGACCATCAAAAAGATTATCTCTTTTAAAGACATACAAAGAAGAATTGATATAAAAGGTCTGACTCAAACTCTGATTATGGTGTATTAAATTACGTAAAATTTCTCCATCCCCCACCCTCTTCACCTCTCCATTTTCAATAATTTGCAATTGTTTTTGATAATGAAAATGTCCTGGTGTTTTGGAAACGCCAATCAACGAATCGTACATAAAATCTGGCGAACAAATTAAATTTGCTACCTCTTGAATATGAAAAGCCTGCCGCCCCGGAGATGATGGCTCTAAAAGTATTATCCAGTCGGGTTGAAAATTTTCTTTTTCCTCCATCCACTCAATAGCCTGTTTGACCACAGAAAAAGATGAAGCAGTGTCTGTAGCTAAGTCTTCGGGACGCATAAAAGGCACTTCTAGGCCATATTCCCTACCGATGGAAGCAATTTCTTGGTCATCAGTAGACAGAATAAAACGATCAAAAACACCACTAGCTTTTCCAACTTCTGCTGTCCAAGCCAACAATGGCCGGCCACAAAAATCCTTTATATTTTTCCGTGGCACTCTTTTCGACCCACCCCGGGCAGTGACGATCCCAAGAATTTTTTTTGTACCCATAATAATCTGTTTTAATTTATCCGCTTACTTAATTCTTCCCAGGTTGGAATATGAGTCCAATCCATATCTTTCATTATTGCTTCAGCTAAAATCCAATCACGGTTAGTATCAATATTAGCCCATAATTGAGCATCCATAATATAAGGACGGGTCACCGGACACTTGAAGGAACGAAACTCAAGAAACAAATCACGTTTAGCTGCATAAATGCAACCATTACGTATATAAATTTGTTTCATACTCTGACGGGTACTCATATCTTTGAGGGTGGCGTCATAATCTACTAACTGATCGTTAACTACATACTTCATCCACTCCGGATTAACACCTGGGGTCGGGACAACACTAATAATACTATCTGCATTAGTTTTGATAAGCTCATTAAGAGCGCCGTTGATGTCATCTACGGTGCGTAGGGGCGTGGTGGGTTGTAACAAAATAAGATATTCGTAAACTTCCCCTCGCTTGCGTTCCATTTCAGCTAAGGCATGCTCCAGAACTTGCACGGTAGGGACATTATCTTGAGCCAACTCCGCAGGGCGTCTGATAGTCGGAGCACCGTATGCTTCGGCTATTTTAAGAATCTCGTCATCTTCAGAAGTCACGACTACATCCGTCAATAACTCACTTTTAAGTGCCGGAATTATCGTGTAAGCCAATAATGGACGCCCTAACATCAATTTAATATTTTTTCTTTTAATACCCTTTGAGCCTCCCCGGGCGGTGATAACTCCTAAGATCTTTGGTTTAGTCATATAATATTTTAGATGTTCAGATTAACTCAGATTAACAAGGTCCTCTTCATGGGCCTCCCCGGATTTACGTGCGACTACTAGTACATGTTGTCCCCACCACTCGGAACAAAGCCAGGGGTGACGATGCGGCCAAATAAATTTACGAATACCTAAAAATAACCGCATAAAAAACACTAAAGTACGCTCGACGACTGGATGATTGGGACTAAATGGAAATTCTGGAGAATAAGAAAACACTGGCACTGGAAACATTCCTGAAGAGAAAATATCCACACAACCCATTTTTTTAAGTACAGAAATATAAACATCTGAACCATGTTCCGTACGATATAAAGGATTTTTCTCTTTTTGAACTTGGTTTCTACTGAATATATGAGACCAAATTTTATGAATAATCCTAAATAAAAAAATACCAGGACGAGCGAGACGTTGTACCGACCACTTACCAGGTACGATATTGGCTAACAACAATCCACCCGGTTTCAACACCCTAATCTGCTCAGCAAGACATTTCTCATAATCCACGAAGTGTTCTAACAAACCAACATGAACAATAACATCAAAAGTATCCGTGGCAAAAGGCATCTGCAGAGCGTTACCACAAACAAAATTGGCTGCCAACTTGTTCGCCTCGAAAATTTCTTGAGCAACATTCAGCACTTCTTGAGAGGTGTCGAGGAGTGTCGCCTCATAACCGGCATTAGCAAAATACAAAGAAATCGACCCACGTCCCGAACCTGGTTCGAGAGATTTTCCATTTGTCAACCCATATTTTTTCAGGAATGACTGATAAATCTCCCATTGACTTTTGAAAGATAATTGAATTTGTTTTGTTACTTTGCCTCGAGTAAAGTAATTCTGAGCAGTCTCTCTAGCGAATTGCTTCCAGCTATCATCAAACTCAACAACCGAACCTTTTGCCCCCACCCCTTCCGTAACTTTGTGATATGTCATATGTGTGATTGTATATAAGCAATTACTTTTTGAGTTAGAAATGATCTGGTCTTATAAATCGCTTCATAGGTAGTACCAGCCAAATGCGGAACAATAATACAATTATCATGCGTCCTAGCGTATTCTATCAACGGGCTGCGAGCGACACCGGTGATGAAAAAATCATTTTCGTCACTCAAGACGTCCACTCCAACACCAGCAATCTGTTTTTTTTTCAAAACTTCCAGCAGAGCCAATTCATCGACAATTTTACCTCGGGCGGTGTTAATAAAATACGCCGAGCTCTTCATCAGGGATAATTCCTTTCTGCCAATAAGCCCAACAGTACTTTCATTAAGAGGCACATGAACTGAAACCACATCTGCACGTCTAAACAATTCCATCATGGACACCAATTCTACTCCGTCTGCCCTCAGTTCTTCTTCAGTCCGGAAAGGATCAGCGGCGATAATTTGCATAGAAAAACCCTTTGCTTGTTTAGCCATTATTTTTCCGAGCCGCCCATAACCAATCACCCCCATAATCTTTTCAGAAAGTTCATGCCCCTTAAATTGTTCCCTATCCCAACCACCCTGTTTAACATGTTCAAATGATTCAGGAATGTGACGGACGAGAGACAAAAGTAATCCAAAACCCAATTCAGCCGTACTGGTTACTCGATCTAACAACGCCCGTTCTCCTTTTAGGCTTATAATCGTAATCCCCCGCTCTTTAACATATTCCATATCAATATGATCAAGCCCAGTGGAACCAGTCACCAATACTTTTAAATTTTTAGCTGCCTGGAGTACTTGTCTATTCCACGTATGACCCAATCCCATTAAAATAATATCATAGGAACCAATCACTTGTGGTAATTGGTCTTGAGTTATTTGTTGCTCATAATAATCAGCAAAATGCGCCAAAATTTCTTTTGATTCCGGCGGATAATGATCGGGTTGAGTATTCAGAATTTTAAAACGCATATCAAAAAACTTCTTTATCCTCCCAATTATTTACCCACTCTCCATCAACGAAACTGGCAAACCGCCCACGATAATAATCACGATTCAACATTTCAGTATGAGTCATGTCTCGTGTTGATTGTCCAAGCATTACCGACCACTCAGGAATTTCGCTTTCTACAATCACTCTCTGGTCCTCTTTTGACAATTTACTAAATTGAACTAACTCCTTTAAAAGTGACGGCGTCAACGATACCGGACCATCTTTAGTCTTATCCATCTCTTGGACAGTAAAGTGACGTTCGATCATGTCCGCCCCCTGCATTAAAGCGACCTTAGAAGCCTTAAGCCCGTCACGGTCCACTCGGGAATGATCTGACCAACCAACCTCTGGCGTAAATTGACGAAGCCAATCCATTCGTTTAAGATTACACATTTCCAAAGGAGTGGGATAACTAATAACACAATGCAGAAGCGTTAATTTTTTCCCTGCTTCCTTAATAATTTTCACAGTCTCTTCTATTTCCTGATCAAAAGCTCCACCAGTCGAGATTATAAAATGATCAAAATGAGGCAGAAGTTCGCGGATCATGGTAAAACTTGCGCAGTCAAAACTAGCAATTTTTACAATACGTTCAGTCCAAGGAAGTGAAGCGGCTAGAGGAATTCGATTCCGAGAAAAAATAGTGACAAGAGGCACAACCCCTGCTTTTTTACATTCTTCGACAAAAAATACATAATCATCCTCAACCAAATCTAGCTGCTTGAGGCGAACATACTCATTCTTATAGGGTCGTTTGATAGTCTTTACCACCCCATTATTTTCTTCCTCTCCATATTCAAATCGGCCTCGTGGAACTAGATCATCAGAAAATATAATTTGACCCTTAGCATGGGTGGCACCAGCTTCTACAGCAGCATGAATCAGACGTTGGAGCACATTACGATCGCCATTATGATTCTGACACAGCTCGACAATTATTTTGGCCATAAAACTTAAAATTATGATTACTTATTGTTTACAGCTTATACCTTAAAAAAGCTAAAAGCAATTCTCCTTGCTAAAATTTTATTTATCCACAACCAATCGGGTAATCTTATTTTTCTTTTACTCGTTAATCGAATAAAACTTTTGGGATAATCAACCCATTCAAGTCGCCACTCCGAATTTCTAAATAATCTCTGTAAAAGATCGGGGATAAAAAAATTTACATCATTATTAACTGGCATATGTAACACATCTGGAGAACGATGGATTAAAAATGACCAGCGATAAGGAAGGGCATCCGCTCGGGGAATCGAAATAATACAACGACCTCCTTTTTTTAAAAGGCGTTTAAACTCTCGTACTGCGTGCCAAGGATTTTCAACGTGTTCAAGTACCTGCTGGGCGATAATAAGATCAAATGTTGCATCCCCAAAAGGAAAACGATCAAAGCTTAAATCGACTTTGGTAAAATGTCCAATTTTCCGAACTTCATCAAAAACCACAAAATCATCTATATCCGTCGTGTGAATGTCCGTAAATCCTGCCCCTAAAAGTTCTCGAGCGAAGTACCCACTACCACATCCACATTCAAGAATACGAGAATCTCTAGGAACTTTGTCCAACCAACGCAACGCCTTACCCTCACGAATCGCCCAACTCTGCATTCGGGCGTAATGACCGCTCAATTCTTTTTTTGTCCTCAGGTGTTCATCGGGGTTTAAATACCTCATATCAAGAAAAAAGACTAATATTTATATTTTATCACAATTAATTAAGTGTCTTGCGTTTCTGTCTGACGACTTCCTAAATCTATCCCACCCTCTACACCTAACAAAAACAAAATATGACGGGCAATCCGATCACCGGCCTTACCATCCAGACGTCCACATAAATATCTACGTAATCGCTCCCGTGCCTCATGATCCAACTCCGGGTGTTCAAGATATTTATTTATAGATTGTTTAAATTCTTCTTGATTATACGCCATACTCACGGCGCCACTTACTACTACCTCTCGATAGTTTGCCCGTTCATACATATGGATGATGGAATCTTTGAAAGATGTGGGGTTAACATCAAAAGCTACATTCACCACCGGTTTGTCAAAACAAACTGAATCAAGGGTCAACGAAGAAAACGAATTAACGTTTAAATCCATATGATAGAGGATGTTAAAAAACTCTACCATCTCCTCCCAATCAGGATCCCACCGGTCAGAAAAACAATCAGTCAATCTATAGTCCACAACCGCCAGTTTTGGCAAACCTTTAAAACGTTCAAAACGTTTCTTATAACAATCAGCCGGGTGAGGACGAATCAATAAAGCGACTGGATAATGAAAATCACCCTTCATTATCCATTGATAAAGCATCTCGACAATTTGTTCGTCTTGAGGAGTCCATACCCCACTAGAACCAAAAAATATTAATTTACTCTTTGGGTCTAAACCGAGACGAGCACAAAATTGTTCCCGTGTCCATAACAGATCATGACGAGTATATATATCAAACTGTGGATAACCAGACACCAAAACTGTCTTTGGGTCATATTTTTGTAAATGAATCGCTGCTTCTTTTAAATAGGTATTCTGGACGATAAAACAACTGGGGACAAACTGATGTAAAAACTTATCAAGATGGTCCCAACTTTTGGGCATAGCCACTTGTAGGATATTCCGTCGCTTAGCACTTTTTAATAATGCCACGTCCCCCATTGAGATGACCGAGGGAGTAAAAACTAAATCTGGCTGATATTTTTCAAAAAAATATTCATAAGCCAAGTCTTTAAAAACATTAAACTCCACCCAACGTGCTAAACGTTTGATTGCATCAAAATGTTGTAGTACTGAATAAAGACAATAACGAAAAACATAAACCAATATATTTAATCGTTTCACTCTTTGTGAACCATACTTATAAATAATCTTTGTGGTATCAGTAAACAACAATCCTTGGAGAAATGGCAAAAAGACAAAACGACGGAAAGCTCCATACTTAAACCAATGGAGTTCCTCTAAAATCACTTTTCCGGGAACCTCCAACTCCTTTCGTATATAATCTTTGATACCTGGCGGCAGAAAAACTATGATTCGGACATCCGGTTGCTCTTTCAAAATCTTAAACACATCTGTGCGAAGAATATTTCTGGCCAGCAAACCTCGATTGATTGAAATAAAAATTGTTTTCATAATAAATTAAACCAATATAAGAGTAATCCTAGTTCTTCAGCACTACTTCTAAAGGTAATAAAGAAATAATTTTCTTAGCACGATTTTCCCAACCCAACCGTTTCGCTATATCTTCCCTACTGACGAGAGGTTGCCACTCGTTTACTTTATCTAATCTGCTCATTATCGTGTCGGCAAGCATTTTAGGACTGTTAGGTGGGACAAAAAGATCTTTCCATTTTTCCCAATCATTGCAATTAAGCGCAAACTGAATGGCTTCACGTACCGCTGATAGATCGGTCAACACGAGCGGACGCCCAGTGGCGATGTATTCAAATATCTTTAATGGAGATGTATAAAAAACCCCACGAGGATCTATCATCGTCCCTGGCGCCACCAAAACATCAGCCGCGTACATCCAAGTTGAAACCAATGAGTAGGGCACTGCCTCGTGGGTAAAGGCCAACCCCCAATTTTTTAATTTCAAAAACTTAAGAAACTGGCTTCTTTCCGGCTCCGGCCCGCCGCCAACTAAATGAACTTCTATCCCCTGATCATGGGGCAAATATGTCAAAGCCTTCGCTAATACATAAACACCCTTCCACTGTTGGAAACCACCGACATAAACAACCATCTTTTTATCTAACGATAAGTTAAGTCGTTGACGCGCCTCTTCTTTGGTAAGTGGATGATCTAAAAATATGTCTACATCTACTGCATTTGGTACTACGGATATTTTTCTCTCATCTAAAACAAAATGTTTAATCAATTCCTCCCTTTTCCAATTATTTGTGACGATAATTTTATCAACGACATCAAGTAGAGTTTTATAAAATATATTTTTTACCGGAAATATATCATGAATCTCATACACTTTGAAATTGGGCAGCCCCCTCAATAAATACAACAATCGCTGTTCCCGCGAAAACAGGACTGTATCTGGTCTGGACGCAAAATATTTTTTTAACTCCCGATAAAAAAGAAAGTACTGGATAAGACCAAGAAGAAAAGAAATCGGACGGGGGGATTTTATGCCAATCAAGTCCGGACACGGCAGGCTAACTATCCGAAAATTTTTGACAACCGTATAGTGCTTAAACTGGTCTTCACCTTTAAATTGCGGGTTACGCCTAGTCGGTAAAACCAATTCCACTTCACAGCCTGAAGCGGCCAGGCTTTCACAAATTTTCATGATAGCCATACCATATGATTTTTCTGTAGGTATCCGCGTGTTGGCAATGTAAGACAACTTCATAAAACTCATCTTAATCTAGCTAGACTGATTAAATTTTCTGCCATCCGCTCGCCTGCTCGCCCATCAACCCGGTCGCAGAAAAAATCTCGCAACTGATAAAGAGGGACGGCGGGCTGCTGACCGTCCAATAATATTTTATTTATTTTTTCCTGTAAGTCAGTCAAAGTGTCAGCTAGAGGTACCGCGCCAAATTTAAAAATAGCTGCGAAATAGTCACAAATATACCAGCGCCGACAGCTGCGATATAGCGGCAAGGTGATTTTTCCGTCAAAATTGATCAAAATACTGGGCTTACCAATACTGGCCGCATCCAGAACTAACGTAGAACAAGTGGAAATAATGACATCGGCATGCCATAGGCTATTAGCTAAACGATTGGTCTGCTCTTCGGAATAATCCCAGGCATCCCGAAAGCCTGCACTCGGCTTATTTTGGGTGTCTACCACCACCCCTGGCTTCCCGGACAAATCCTGGAATTTTAATTCATCCCCCTTATAGCTAAAATGTGGCCGAATCAATAATTGTGCCGAGGTAGCCAACTTCCCATCTTGGCTCATCTTATAAATCTCCTCGGCTACTTCGCGGTCTGTGGGAATGAGCTTCCCCTCTGATCCAAAAAAGATGATCCTCTTGTTTGGGTCCAAGCCTAATTGATCACAAAATTCCTTCCTTGTCTGTCGTCTGGCCGGATCAACATAAAAATCGAACTGAGGAACACCAACGATTTGGATATGGTCGGCGGAATAATCCTGATAGCGTATCATCTGCTGTTTCATAAACTCACTCCAGACTAAAACCTGATCTGCTTCGGCGCGAAAATATCGCTTGGAAGGATTATCCCAGGTTTTGGCCATGGCGACAGTGTGAATCCCTAATTGTCGAGCCGCCAAAATCAAAGCTGCTTCTGTATCCTCAGCCAAGCTAGTGGCGAACACTAATCCAGGCCTTTCCTTCTGCAAGACAGCTAAATACTCAGTTACTAAACCTTGCTGACAAAAACGATTGTCGAGATGGCGCACCCATTGACGTAAAGAAACCCAATGAGACAAAGGCTGAAAAAAGAGTCGCAGAATCAAATACTTAATATATTTCCCAATGAACACCGGCATTGAGGGGGGTTCTACATAATCATACAGGCTTAAACGAATAGTATTTCGATTATAAATTAAGAAACAGTTTAAACGAGCCAAAAATTGATCCATTTTAGTATATGGCGGTTCGGGCAAGGGCAAAAACTTCACTTTAGGATCAGAAAAACTACCCAAAAAACGCGGATCATTATAGGCTGGAGTCAAAATAATTATCTGGTCAAAATGCTCCCGGATCCGACGATAAAACCCGCCAGCCAAAAGATTACGGGCCAACATGCCACGAGAAACAGTAAATAATAATATTTTTTGTTTATTTTCCATAGGAAACCCGTGAAAGAATAAGACGAAACCTGTCCCCGATTTTCTGCCATAGCCAACGATCGTACTGATCAAAGGTCAAAAAAGAACGCCAATGATTCAATCCAATTGGCAAATACTGACGCAGACGCCGATCATATATATAACCGGCCAAAAAAACTATCAAATGCCAGGCCAAAATATAGCCAACGAAACCACCAAGTAAACTGAAAGATACATACAGAACCAATTCTAAACCAAGAAAAATCGGATACATCTGAAACATATATTTCTGCTGATTTAAAGCATGCAACAAAGCCACTTGACCGATCCGATATGACTCAATAAAAAGATGGGCAACCACTAGCATTATCAGCCAGTACTGAGCCGCATAATTTAGAAAATAATAATGCAAAAGAAATTTCAAAGCTATGCCCCCGACAACAAAACTGAAGAGATAAAATATCGTGGCATATTTTCTGGCTTTGATAGTGATACGACTGGCCAATTCTCTGTCACTAATAATCCGCGATATAATCGGAAAAAGAACGGCTTTGATTGGAAAGAAACCAAGAATAGCACTGTATAAATTCTGGGCAAAATCCCAGACAGCCACCGTCTCTACATTAATAACTAATTTAATCACCCAAGTTTTCCAAGGGCTGATTAAATTGTCGCAAACGTTTTTTAACATCTCCCATTTTCCTCGTTGCCGAAAAACCGCGTAAAGTACACCTCGCTCTGAGATCATGTTAGATTGATCAGATTTCACCGAAAAAAACTGTAAATTAATCCAACCAACAATCGCCGGCACCAATTTAGCCCCTCCATATATTATCAACAATAAACTGATGTCGAGGCGATTAAGAAAAAAGACCACTAAACCAGTCCGTAAAATCGGCTCTAATACTTGTAAGCTAGAAGAACGACGAAACATCTCATTGGCCTCGCAATATATCAAAACAAGATTAAAAAAGGCTTGACCAAGCAATAGTATTAAGTAAGGTAAGAAAAAATTCAGAAGATAAATATCTGATCGGGGTATCAACCACTCTCTAAGCAAAAATTGCCCACTAATACAGATAGCTAAAATCGCCACAAAACACAATGAGTATTCACGAAAGAGCCCTCGCGCCTTGCCCCATTCTCCCTGCCCTCTAAACTGAGAAAAGGCGCTTACTAGAAGGCGATCAAAGCCAAACGTGCTTAAAGCTAAAACCGGCGCCGTGAGAGAAACGACAAGAAGGAATACTCCATAATCATGGGGCGCAAGTCTATTCACCATCAACAGGTAACCAACTAAAGAAATACCCTTGATCACTAGATTACCTAGCGAGGAATAAAAGAGACCTTCACCTATTTTTTTAGTTACTCCGGCCATAATCATGAATCAATTAATCCCAATCGCCTAAAAAACCGACTGAAACGACCAGATAAGCGCTCTGTTTGTTGTTGATCTAAAATGAATAAACTAACAATGATGTCCTTTGCCCAGCGCAAAAATTGGTACCGCCAGTGACGAAAACGCAAACACCGACGGATGGTGTGATATTCGTTATTAGCAATAACAGGCCGGTGTTCTACTTCTTTAGTTAATTCACATATCATTCTTATCTCTCCCCTTTCTAGTTCTGTAAATATAACCTTGAACCCCTCACTCTCAAACAATTGAGTCAATGTACGAGGAGTATAATAAAAGAAGTGTTCAATATGAAAATATCGATCCAGTGAGGTATCGGGACGGTTTAAATCAGGCACCACCACGACCAATCTTCCCGTCTGCTCTAATAAACCACGAGCCTGACGAAGAAACTGTCTTGGTTCGGCCAAATGTTCAAACACATGAAAAAGAGAAATAAAGGAATATCTAACAGTCGGCTCTTTTGCCACATAATCAGCAAACACAAAAGGGTGAACTACCAAACCATAATAATCCTTGGCAACGGCGGCGGCCAATTGGGAAGGCTCTAATAATTCCACAATTGCCTGACACTGATCCTGTATCACCTTAGCCCGGGTTCCATATCCTCCACCCACTTCCAGACAGCGACTACTGGATTGGACAAACGGAAAAAGCCAACTAGTGTTTTGCAATTGCTTTTCATAACTGTGGGATTTTTCTAAACGATTTACAGCTCCACCCTGATCAACAATCCCCCGCCGTTTATCTTGAAAAATGTTCCGATAATAATCCTCTATTTCCTTTTCTTCCGGCCGGGGGTTTAAAAACACCAGGCTGCAATACAGACAGATATCACAAGAAATATCGCGACCGGAAAAATATCGATCCACTCCCCGATAAAGCCGCTCTATTTTATCCCCTCCGCAAAGCACGCATCGTTGAACTGTTAACATAATCAATAAAACAAATCTTCCTGACCGATTATTCGCTGATTGGCCATTTTCCATTCGCTTCCAGTATCAATCTCAAACCAATTATCAGGGCCACAATCAGAAACATTCACCACCAAACCCTGATTAACCAAATAGAGGAGGAGGGTTTCTACTGTCGCAACATACTGGTCATGACTGTCCAAAATCAAATCCGTGGCCTTCTGAACTGCTGGTAGTAAGTCTTTAGAAAAAGAAAACATTCCAGTATAAATCGCCTGATAATCCGCTATCTGTTTAGACATTTCTCGCAACTTTCCATTCGGACCATCACAACGAACTTTCATAACATCTTCCGTATCATTACTAAAATCAAAACTACTATATATAGCCGCCTTACTCTCGGTGGAAACCAATGTCTCACTAACGCGTTTAGCTGTGAGTTTCTGAAATACATAATCAGCGTTCCCCACAAAAATATTTTTTTCTGGCTCGATTTTCTTTAAAGCGGCGGAAAAACTCAATAAATTTTGTTTCTCAAAATCTTTATTCTCCACACAGACAATTCGCGAGTCGATAAGTCGCGCCTCGACCGCCAGTTGATCATATAAATAACCGCCAGCTACTATCACCGATTGTATCCCCAGACCCTGATTGATAAACCGGTACATATGAGCCAAAAGAGGAAAGCCCCCGATAGATAATAACGGCTTCGGTGTCATCGCTGTCAACGCACCCATCCTTTTACCTTTGCCAGCGGCTAAAATTATCGCCTGCCAGTCAGTCATATATTTTCCATTATCTTACTTATTTCTTTTCCCTCAGACTCCGCCAGATGGATATACAAATTTCTAAAGTACCTAGCACGTCTTTTTACTAATTGCTTTTTTTTCTGAGATACATATTGGCAAATAAACACTTCACGTAATAACCGAAATCGTAAATAAATAAAAAAAATTTTTTTTTCATTTTTATTTAATTTCCGCCCCACATTATACCCGCGTAAGAGACCAACCAATCGTCGTATATTCAACTGTCCTCGCCTATCGAAACAAGACCAAATAGTGGTTGTCGTCAAATCAGAAAGAAATGTTGCCACTTGAGAGTTGTCAAAGTCCAAGAGTCCTTTCACTTTTCCTTTAGAAATGACTATATTTTCTGCTTTGACATCTTGGTGGGTAAAACCGCTCGGCAAGCGATCAAAATGAAAATTATCAATCTCTCGGCGCAACCAAGACAAAAAAATCATTTTTGTCTTTTCAACAGTTGTAATGTTTTCCATCATATTTTTCAATTCTTTCAATTCCCAGATTTGTTTTTTGGCTAGTCCCGGTAAAGAAACAACCGCAACCCGTCGATGCATTTGACCCAAGATTTTCCCAACTTCTTCCAATTGATCAATGCTCAATCTGTTCACTATTTTTCCATCGATGTACTTATAAAGTAGGCCCCTGCCTGTTAAAAAAATCGCAATTTCCTTTTTATTCTTTGTTACCTGCGGTACAGGAACAGGAAATCCTAATTTGTGCAAATATTGGAGAAGTCTCCAATCTTGTCGAATTTCAACCGGTGTCTTTCGTCTATATCTCTTAAATAGAAAATTACCTTTTTCTGTTTTAACCAAAAAATTATCATTCATCACACCAATGTCAATCTTTTTTACCTGACAGTGATTAAAACCGTAAATGGCCCTGAGTTGTCTTGCTATTCCTCGTTCCATATCGTATTGAGTAGCCAATCCCGACCAGTAATACCACTAGCCTCAGGAGATAACAAGAAAACAACCAAATTCGCCACCTCTTCCGGTGTAGTGAAACGTTTCAGTTCCAAAGGTTGACAAATCTGTTTATAGTATTCTGAAAAATCCTTTTTTTGTTCTCTAGCCAAACGTTCTACATCTTTCATAGACATATCGGTACTTACCCAGCCTGGACAAATCGCGTTGACCGTTATACCTTTCTGCCCTAATTCCTTTGCCCAGCACTTAGTCAAACCAATCAGGGCAAATTTGGAAGCGCAATAAGCACCATATCCTCGCCGACCTTCCTTACCTAATTGAGAAGAAATGTTAATGATTCGACCATTATCTACCAAATGCCTCACCAACCCTTTGACCAAATAATAAGGACCATGCAAATTTACATTCATAACCTCGTCCCAGACATCCTCTCCTTCAGTAACTTCACTGGTCAAACAAATCCCCGCATTGTTCACCAAACCATATAACCTGTCTTTATAAGCGGCGACAAAAACGCTAACCGCTTGTCGGTCTCCTAAGTTTAGCTTAATTGTAGTCACTTGATCGGCTGGAAAACTTTTTTTTATTTCTTCCAATCCCGATTCAGATTGAGCGACTACCGTCACATGATAACCACTGGCCACAGCCCTATTAACTATCGACCGGCCGATCCCCCGTGTACCTCCAGTGACTATAATTCTTTTTCTATTATTATCTTCCATACTGATGTTTTAATTCTTCCCCCCTAGCTCGATTTTTGACCAAGGCGGCGGCCACAATATGCATGTCTACAGGAACGCTCGTACCCCGTGCATGTTGCCACACTTCCCCGATCTGGCTGACCAAAACCATATGCGGACAGGAATTAACAAAATGTTTATCAAATCTCACCGTGTTCAAGATATCTTCATCCTTAATGTTATCAGGTATGATGACCGGCAGACCATATTGGCTTAAAATTTCGTAATGGGCTAAAACAGTCTCTTGATCGCAAACACCAAAAAGATGAGAAATCTCCGCCTGCACACATTGACCGATGGCAATTGATTCTCCATGCATTAAATTGTAAGAGGAAAGATGCTCAATGGCATGTCCGACGCTGTGACCATACTGCGGCATCATTTCATTATAATCATCATCTGGGTCGTTATTAAGAGTGATCAATTTCAATCTTACGGTTTGTTTAACCACTCGATCCAGAAAATCTAAATCTGTAATTTCTCCATGATAATTTGCCAGCCACTCAAAAAAATCACGATCTTGAGCTAGAGCATGCTTAATTACTTCTGCCAAACCATCACGGATATAACGTAATTCAAGAGTGGACAATACGTTAGGATCAATAACAATCCAGCGAGCAGGATAATAACTACCAATGAGATTTTTCCCTTTTGGAGAATCAATCGCTTGTTTAAAATCAATTGCCGCATCCACCTGGGCCAATAGAGATGTGGGAATATGAATAAGATTGATACCCCGGTACAATGTAGAGGCCAAAAAACCAGCGATGTTATTTATTACTCCTCCACCCAAGCTAAAAATGTAAGAATGCTTGTCAACGCGTCGTGACAGAATCTGATCGCAAAGTCGGCTGTACATCTCCATATTTTTGGAATTCTCCCCAGCTGGGATTACAATCTTATGACAGGTCAGACCCGCCCGATACAGTTGTTTTTCCACCCGATCTCCATGATAGTGATCAACATTTCCGTCCGTCAATAAGATATGATTAGACAATCTCGCCTGGCCGTCTACTAGACTCAAATCCCCAAGCGAATCTAAAAACCCCCGCCCAATCGTCAACTTTGTTTCCATATGACGAGCGCGAGCAAAAGAACCAAAAACTTCTACGGGCTGAAGTGGTCGGACGGCACTGTTTTCTTTTTCCTCTCCTTTCCCCTCTTTTCTTTCCTGAAAAATACTCTGAGATAAAATCTCTGCCTTAATTTGTGTTGCCGGTGTGTTGACATCAAACCAACGGCCGACAACTCCATCTATAACTACTGCCCTCAACCGATGATCCTGAGCTAACAATTGTAAAACTTCAACAAATGTACTACACCCCCGCTCTCTCACGCACTCTTCAATCAAGTCTAAGGCGCCAACTCCAAATAGATAAATACCCGTCTCCCACCCATTAGACGTCTCCAAATTATTGCCTAAGGCTGTCACCATTTGCCCATCCAAGACCACTCGTGAATTTGCCCCTGAGTCACCTCCTATTTGTCTATTAGTTTCAACCAAGGGGATTAGTGGGTATTCGTCCAGACCTTCTCCATCAGTCAAAAGAGTATAGGGATTTTTTTCAGAAAATAGATCAGCCACCGTCATTATAAATGGTTCTTTGATCTTTCCTCGCAGAGCCAAAACAGAAAACAGGATGTCCCCTTGACCTGCTTCTGTCGGCTCAACAAAACGCAGATCAACTTGTGGGTGATGATCGCCAAACACTCTTTTCTTTATTTCCTGTTTTTGGTGACCCAACACCAAATAAATCTCTTGAACCCCAGCCCCGGACAACTGTCCGATATTCCTGTCTATCAATGTTTGGTCGCCTACTAAAACCAAAGGCTTGGGTACACCAAGGGCATTGAGACGATTCCCCTGTCCGGCCGCTAAAATAACACCGGTGTTGATTTTATAGTTCATAGTCTTCCCTTTGTTAAGTCATAAATCTGCTTTCCAAACAACAGAATGGAAAACAATGTATAACCGACACAGAAAAAATACAAAAACAACTCCATTCTCCCGAGTAGAGCGGCAATCAATAAAACTGGGAAAAGTGCGGTTGAACTGAATAAGTTTTTGTTAACCCAATAATATATCCGACGAACCAAAAATTGATCCTGAAAATTCACCAAGTGATTGAGAGATTCCTGACGCAATTCTTCCACTGTCTGACGAGCTGTCTTTAAAGCCCAGGCTCTAGCATCAAGCAGACGATAAATCAGTTTGGCAATACTCGCTCCTGCACCGGCAACAATCAAAGTACTTTCTCCGGTTTGTTTAAACAAAATCAGACCAACCAAGAAAAAAGCCAGACCATACTGAATATCATGACTCATTGGTTCCACATAAAGAGTACCTGTGATGCCACCACTTTTTCTATACCTGGCCACTTCGCCATCGCAGCCATCCAAAATAATTGAGAAAAAAATTATTATTGCCGCTACTATATTCCATATTTGACTATCAAATAAAAGAAGTAGTAAACCGCCGAAAAATACGATCACACTCAAACCAGTGATCTGGTTAGGGGTCAGCGATGTAAAGATAAAAAAACGGGTGAAATAGATAGAAAACACACGAGAAAAACGCCCCACCAAACTTTCCCCCTGTGGATTTGGCGAACTAGCTTGACATCTTTGTCTTAGCTCAAAGATCGACAATTTATGTTCACCAGAGATCATATGATTAATGTATGATAAAATTATGTATCTTAGACATCCGAGCATCCCATGAAAAAGCCTTTACTTGTTCGCCCGCTCTTTTTACTACTTGGTCTACCCAATCCCCGCCTCCTAGCAAGCGATTGATCGCCGCCGCTAGGGCCTCACGATTATCCGGTGGGACCAAGAGACAATTATTTTCGTTTCGAAGATAATTAGAAAAACTTGGCAAATCGCTAGCCACCAAAGGAACGCCCGCTGCTAGATACTCAAATAATTTCAAAGGTGTGGTGTAGCGTGCCGATCTTTCTTCATAGCCAATATTTGGCAACACCAATACATCCGCCGACTTCAAATATTGAATCACCTCATGGTGGGGTAGAAATTCGCCCAAACTAACATTATGAATATTATGGTCATCCATATATTTTCTGACGGCAGTCGAATCTTCTTTAGTTCCACCTATCATTACCACCCACCCCTGGATAAGAGAGGCAGCATCTAGAAGGGTGTAAACGCCTTTCCATTTATAAAAATGTCCAACATATAAAACCACCCTTTCACCCGCTCGAAGGTTAAAATGATTTGACCAAATTCTAGTATCCCGTCCTACCTGTGAGAATTCTTCTAGATCCACACCATTAGGTGCGACCTGGTAACTATTTCTATCAATACCCAATTGTTCATAATAAAAACGGAGATTTTCAGCAACCAAAATTTTACGTTTTATTAATTTCAAAAAAAATCCATAAAGCCAACGCCAGCTATTACGAGGCTCGTGATCTTCATAGACCGCCATTTTTCCCAACAGACTCAACGCCGTACATATTCCCAATTGCCGGGAATAAACTGCCTCAGAAGGATGAGACAGGCTGTACAGAATTGCGCAAATTCCAAATTCTAGCCGTTGCCAACGAAAATATAATCGATGACTAAACTTTTCCAAAAAACGCAAGTGACCACCAACGCGGATCATTTCAATTGGCCATGGCAAACTGTAGTAATCTTCAATCTTTTCCGCAATCTCATTGCAGCGTCTGGGGACAAGCAATTTAACATCCACCCCTAACTTTTTCCAAGCGATCACGGATTTAACAATCTGTAGACCATGAGCCTTTTCGGTTGGCATGCGGGCATTAGCGATGTATAAAATGCGCATATACTTAATTCGGCCACCGGTTAATAACATCCACTACTTTTTTCTTTGCTCGTAAGTAGATCTGTGCGGATTCGTTTTCCAACTCAGGTGAAATCAAACTGAGGATTTCTTTTCCTAAAATACGATACTGACGTCCCACTTTATTGGCCTTCAAAAGCCCCCGTTTCAAAAGTCGCTTCATAGTGCTGTTACTTACCCTAAGCAGGCTCTGGGCTTCAGCTGTGGTATAAATGGCGTTTGGTTTTATTTCTTCTGGCATAAAAAGACACTTCTCTAGTGTATCTCGAAGTGTCATAAGGTGTCAATAGAGTTCAAAAGGTCGACCTGTGGACTATTTTTTGGCTTATTTTAGCAAAAATACGTAATAGCCACTCACCTGCTTACTCTGCGGCTTTTTAAACAACCAGTCAACTCCATCCCCAAGCCATTTTATCCACCCTAAACGCCCAAACGGGCTGAGATGCAACCAGGTGGCCACAGGACCTCGCACTGGACAAATCTCGATTTGAGAAAACTGCCCGCATAATCGCCTGATACCATCTTCAGAAAAACGCCAATAATCGTGATAATACCCAGGTTCGGCATGATAGTAAAACAGAAAAGGTACATATACCAGACAGCTCCCACCCGGACGGAGCGTTCGATAAATCTCCGACATGGCCAGGAATGGATTGGGTACATGTTCCAGCACAGCCAGGCAGAAAAAACCACCCACTTCTCCGTCACGAAAAGGCAAAGACTGGATATCACCAATAATGTCCGGACCGTAATCAGGTACTGGATCCATTATTTGGTAATCTACACCAGCCAACAGCGGCCCTAAAATGGCCGCTCGCTGGTCATCATAACGGTTCCCCTTACCCGACAATATCCTCAGACCACTGCCCACATCAATTATTCTGCCCCCCATGCCTAATATTTTTTTTGCTTTCTCAAAGAAAAAATCATCCCAGGTTTTCTGCATATAATCAAGCGTTTAAAAACTGTTTTATTCGCAATTTGGCAATTTTAAGATGATAACGGACATAACGCCAAACCTGCAAAGGTGGCATCGTTCTTTTAAATCCATGCCATCCATACATGCACAGACTATTAATGACAATTAGTACAGCCCGAGCTAAATTCAACAATATAGATTTCAAAGTTCGCCACCGTTCTTGTCCGCCCCCCCGTCGTAGTCCACTCCCCATCTTTTCTTCAACTAAGGAGAGGTAAAAATCGTCTTTCCGCCGGCAGGTTTGATAATCAGGAATGTGATTGTAAAAACCATTTTTCAACTCCACAATCTTAATATCTTTAGGGATCATCAATTTCTCATGTACGCTCTTAGCCGGGTTCCATTTAATACCCCCGGTCCGATTGTATAATCGGACATAAACATTGCGATTAAACGAATAATGGATTTTTTTACCATCAATAATTTGCCAACAAGGAAAGGCGTACGCCGTTTTTTTATCTGGACTACCGGCTATCACTTCTCTAATTTCCTCCACTAATCCCGAGGTGAGAAATTCATCCGAGTCTAGAAAAAGTACCCATTCGTGCCTAGCTTTCATTGTTGATCGCTCACGAACAACAGCAAAATTACTGATTCTGACATTGAGCTCATCTGTTTCTGTCTGTCTATAAATAGGCACTCCATAATTTTCCGCTATCCCCCTAGTTCGATCCGTACTATTGCCGTCAAATAAAAAAACATCTGCAAATTCCCTTACACTTTCGAGGCAGGCCTCAAGATGCTTTTCAGCATTTAAGGTGAGAATCGGGACTGAACAGGGTATTTTGTTCTCACACATATTTTGACGTTGCCGGGGCATTATAATATAATCATTCTAATATGAAAAACCCTTCCCTGTCTAATGCTCTAGAGACTGCCTATAGAGTTTTAGGTCCGTTTTCAGCCCGCTTCCAGGTTGACCGCCGCCGCTATCTTCATACCCTGGACATCATTACTTCGCAAGGCGACTGGCAAGGAAAAAATATTCTGGATATTGGCACTGGCATCGGCCTCACCCCCTTGGCCTTAAAACAACTGGGTATAGCATGCCATGGTCTTGATTATTATGTCTTTCCAGAAAATGATAACACGATGTTTGGTATAGACGAAATCAATGAACTCGAAACTATCTGGGCTAAAGAAGAGCTTACCATTCACAACCTTGACTTTCTTAACTGCTCTCCATCTGATCTACCACAAAAGTTCGATATGATCATCGCGGAAGCAATCATTGAACACCTTCCTGACCCCCGACTATTTCTGGAACGCTGTGCAACCCTTCTGAATAAAGAAGGCTTGCTTTTAATCTCTACTCCCAATCTGGCTACTCTGCTAAAACGATTGCGCTTTGTGATTGGTCGCTCCCCGCTTTGGCCCCTTCCTGACTTTTTTCGTGCCGGAAAAAATTTTACCGGCCATTGGCGGGAATACACTCTTCCGGAATTAGTTTATATGTGCGAAGCATCCGGTTTTACTGTCATTCTCAAACAGAACATTAATCTTCTGGCACGGTTCAAATTTTGGTCGGCCTGGCGAAAAAATCTCCGTGCCCTGATCACCAAACTTTCCTTTTTCTTACCCGGTTCTCGAGAGATGAACTATGTCCTCTGTCGTCTCCTTCCTTCAGCCTCTATTTCACCGCCTCAATCCACAATGTCTGTCCCACCTTTCCCACTAACCACTGTTTCCACTTCCGCGGCAACAACGAACCCAAGGGAAGATGCCGATGCGGAAAATGATTCAAACAAGTGAAATCGTCTACTACCTCTACTGATACTGAAGAAAAATCCTTAAACATCTCTTTTACTTCACGGGTGGTGTAGAATTTGGTTAACTCATTTCCTCCTTCATACACGCCGTCCGTATAACGATTCGCCAACCCCTGTTTTCCTAGCTTCCATAGCTTACCCTGTAAAATCCCTTTGCTGAGGTAAATGTAATACCACCAATGCAAAGAATTTTTGTTATACATCATAGCCCCCATTTTTCCGCCCTTTTTTAAAACGCGCAAAATTTCACTGATCGCCCGGGGAGTATCCGGCATATGCATCAAACAACCAAAAGCCAACACATAATCAAAGGTCCCCTCGGCAAAGGGAAGGCTCTGAGCATCAGCAACCAAAACTTCCGCTCCATCCAAAGAATTCAACCCTAAGCGGGTCTTAGTCAGCTCAACTGCTCGCGGAGTTAAATCGATGGCCGTAACTTCGGCCCCTGCTCGCACAAATTGTTCCGTACTCCAGCCCGTCCCGATCGCGATATCCAAAACTTTTTTGCCAGACAACGCCGCATAATCTACGACTGACGAAAGTAGAGGGTAACCAATCTGAGCCCAAGGCATCCATTTGATTATTTTCCGGTCAATATTGCGAAAAAACGCCCAATCCGCTTTTATCTCCTGATTGTTCATGAGATAGGTGAAGGGGTGGCTGTTCCACCAATCCTTTGTTTTTTGAGTTAGATCCCCATTTTGTCCATTGTCCATAATTATTTTCTTAAGTAATTTTTAAGCCACAACTGGAAAGTCATTAACGACCAGATTGTGTTCAAACCATAACGGTGTTTAGTCTGATGATCACCCAGAATATCCTGAATAGCCCGAAAATCAAAATATTCATTGGTTTCGTGACAATAGCCAGGTGAAAGCACCTCGGCTGCGAATCCCTTCAACGGCCCTCGCAGCCATTTAGCCGCCGGTGAAAACCAACCCCATTTGGGCTGATTCAAAACTGCCTCTGGCAAATAGGATCGTAGAGCCTCCCGCATTATTACCTTGCCTTGATATCCGACTCCCCGTCTCCTCATCATCGGCCAGGATTTTTTACCAACTTTTTCTTCCACTGGAATCTGGAAAGCTAAATCAATCAATTCGTTATCTAGAAAAGGCACCCGTTGTTCCAGACCAGCGGCCATAGACATCTTGTCAGAACGTACCAGTGATTCGTCCGGAAGCCAACTTTGCAAATCGGTAGCCATGAATTGCTGGGTAAAATTATCCGTGGCCACAGAGGGAAAAAATCTTTTTTCAAACCAGGAAACAGCCTGACCAGGTCGGTTGATTTCTGGACGTAAAAAACGCGCCACCTGGTCTTCTTTCTGGGCGAAAAAAGCAAAATACCGCTCCACTCCGGGAGGAAGATTGATTTTTTCCAACCAAGAATCCATCCCCATGCTCGTGAATATTTTTCGACTCAAAAAATTATTCCGCAGCCCAGCCGGCATCTTATGCAAACGATCAGCCCATAAATTGTAATAATATCGCTCATAGCCTCCGAACAACTCATCACCGCCATCCCCACCCAAGACCACCTTCACCTGTTCGGTAGTATGTTGCGCTAGCAACAAATTCACCGCTTGAATATGATTAGAGATCGGTTCGTCAAGATGATAACTAGCTTTTTCTAGATTGGACTGCACTTCAGCAGCAGTAATGACAAACTCATGATGACAGGTGTGAAAATGCTCAGCGGTTTTCCTCGCTAAGAGAAAATCAAGATTATATTTCTCTGACTCTTCCGAACTCTCAAACCCGACAGAAAAAGTGTTCACTTTGTCAGACATCTCGCTGACTACACCCGTGATCGCTGTGGAATCAATGCCCCCGCTCAAAAACACTCCCAAGGGCCGATCTGAAACCAGATTCCTGTTAACCGCCTGTCTAAATACCTGACGAATTTTTTCCTGGTGTTCTTGTCGGCTACCTGTTTCCGTTCCCAGATTCAATCGCCAATATGGTGCGATTGACATCTTACCATTGGCACTCACCCGCAAATAATGAGCAGGCGGAAGTTTATAAATATTCTGCCAGGCCGTCAATGGCGACGGAATATATAGCAAACGAAAATAGATATTTAACGCCTCCCAGTTTAAAGGTGTGTCTAAACCGTCATGAACCAAAATCGCTTTTACTTCCGAAGCGAAGATAAAATGACCTTGATGCTGATAATAATAAAACGGCTTGATACCCACTCGGTCCCGGGCAGCGAACAATTCCTGAGTTTGCGTATCCAGAATGGCAAAAGAGAACATCCCGTTGAATCTCCGTAAGCAGTCCTCTCCCCATTCTTGATAACTATAAATAATTACTTCGGTATCTGTCTGTGACCGAAACTGATAACCGCGTTCTTTTAAATCCTGGCGAAGCTCCTGAAAATTATAGAGCTCGCCATTATACACAATAACAAAACGCTGATCAGCACTGAACATCGGTTGGTGACCAGCCGAACTCAAATCAATGATCGACAAACGGTTGTGCCCCAAACTCCAATTAGGTGTGCAAAAAAAACCACTATCATCCGGTCCGCGGTGCTTCTGCCGTTCCATCATTTTTTGAATCTTCCCTGAGTCAGAAAAATTAAAACCGCTTATACCACACATACTCTATTGGGATAAAAGAAAATCTATAATCCGTTGCGCGGCCCGACCATCCCACAAAGGAATCCTCTTTCCAGTCTTTGGTTTTTGTAAATATTGTCGATAAGCTCGAAGAATGGACTGTTTAGTGACTCCAGCCACCACACTTGTCCCCTGTCTCACCGTAATCGGCCGTTCCGTCTCAGTCCGCAAAGTCAAACATGGTACACCTAAATAGCTGGTCTCTTCTTGGACGCCGCCGGAATCAGTCAAAATTAAGGCAGCGTTCTTCTCCCAAGCCAATGATTCGCGGTAGCTAGCTGGTGGTCTGACCTCGCAGATGGATTTCAATCTTGCCAGCAGGCCAAACTTTTGAGCCATCTTCTTGGTACGTGGATGCAATGGTAAATATATTTTGGCATCTTGGGCAATAACTGCCAGAGCTGCCAAAATTTCGCTAAATATCTTTTTATCGTCCACGTTTTCGCCCCGATGCAGGGTGCAGTAATAATAACGGCCAGAAACCGGACTGTTCTTTGGTAAATGCTGAACTAGACTATCAATCATTAAATTACCTACACAGACCACGTTTTGCACCAGTCCTTCTTTTTTTAAATTAGCTCTCCCCTCTTCTGTTGTGACTAACAGATAGTCTGCTAAATGATCAGTGACCACGCGATTGAATTCCTCAGGCATCAATCGATTATGAGAACGCAATCCCGCTTCCACATGAACCAACTTTATTCCCATCTTATTTGCTACCAAGGCACCAGCCAAAGTGGAATTAACATCTCCTACCACTAACACTAAATCCGGCTTTTCTCGGATAAAAATCATTTCCAGACCTCGCATAATGTCAGCCATTTGTCTGATCACCGGTCGCCGGGCCGGACGCAAAGTGTAATCAGCTTGAATTTTCAATTCGCGACAAATATCAGCAGCCAGACTTTTGGTAAAATGTTGACCAGTATTGACGACAAAAAAATCCAGGCGGCGACGCTTTAACTCGCGACAGAGCGGCGCAATCTTCATGAAATTGGGACGAGCGCCGGCAATAATAGCAATCTTTTTTTGTGTTTTCATAAGTTATTCGCCTTTGGTTATATACCCCAACATTTTAGTAATCAAGGCCGGCAGACTATGTTTCTCTTTGACAATGGCCTGTAAATATTGGCGATCATAAGCACGCCACTTCCCTTCCCGGATAAAATCCGCTAAATCTTCTGCCGTCTCTCCGGCTGGCCAAACTGGTAAGCCGATCGCTTGAGAATTACCCGGGGTCGTGACTGGATATAATCCAAAAAGCATGGCTTCCAACATAGTTTTATCAATGGTCTCCATGGCCATATTTAACAACAGACGATGACGTGGATATACTTGACCCAATTCAGCCATAGGGACTGGTCCAGTAAAATGCACCTGCCCAGCCAAATCTTCTTTGGTTATTAAATCCTTGATCTCTGCTACATAATCTTTTTCCACTTCCCGTCCATAGACTATCAAATTATAAAGCGAACCAAGCTTTTTTAAAGCCAACAAAGGTATTTCCAGTCTTTTTGAACGACACAGACGATGCACAGTCAGTAACTTGAATTCCTGGGGTTCTTCTGCTGTTTCTTCCGTCTTTTTCAGCCAGAAATCCACATCAATTCCATGACCAGTCACCACCTTTTTGGGGGTGTGATTGTATTGAGGCAAACTCTGGACTGTGGCCGCAAACATCCGACGGCACAAAATCCCAGACAGCCAAAGATGAAAATGCCTAGTGTAGTGAGTATACCAGAGATAAATTGGTCGACGGGTCAACCACCACCACCAGCCGCCCAAAGTCACATACTCGGGATTCATATGCACGAACACCCGATTATAATCCAAAGTAAAAATGTATTTATAGAAATTGATTATTCGTCGCCACTTCCCAGCGCCCTTTTCCTTACCCAGAGAATAAACCGGGAAAGAATCGTCAAATTTCCCTTTTTCCAAACAAATGACCTGAACCTCGGCGCCTTGTCTGATAAATTCCTTAATCCACAAAATGACAAAGGCTAAATCATCATCGTCTTGATGAATTTTTTGCGTGAGAAATAAAATCTTTGTTGAATTGTCATCCGGCATATTGTTTGATTAATTCCACCCACTTTTGCTTTTGCCAGGGCAGAATATGCACATCTGGACTTGGTAAAACTTCATAGCCGGACACTCCGACATCAGCCATGATCACTGGACAGCCAATCGCGCGAGCTTCCATTACCACTCGTCCATATCCTTCACTCAAACTTGGAAAAAGCAGGGCCGTCGCTTTCTGGAGATAATCCTGCGGATTTTGTACCCAGCCGAGCAATTGTACATTATTTTCTAGCCTCTTCTGGACAATCAACTTTTCTAATTTATTTTTTTCCGGACCAGAACCAACAAGCCACAACCGACAACCTGGATCAACGGTAACTACATCCGCAAAGACCTCAATCAACCAACAAAGATTCTTGACCGGATCCAAACGCCCCAAAAATACGAAAGTCTTTTTTTCTCTTACTAACGCATTGGTTTCTTGGCTGACCGGGATCGATACCGGTCTGGTCACCAATCGTCCCTCCTGCACTCCTCGTTTTTTTACTGATTCGGCCACTCTTTGGCCCACCACCCGCACGCGATCGGCCCGCAGCAGGAGAAAGCTAAGTAAAAGATAACGCCATCGGTGGTGATCGCGATAGTAAGAGGAAGAAAAATAATCACCATGTAATTGTATTTCCCAAACCTGACCAGACTGGCGAACTAACCAGCTCAACAAACTCAGAAAAAAAGGATCCTGGCTAGTAATTTCCGTAATCTGATTTTCCGCAGATAATCTTCTTGCGATCCGAAATAGGTTCTGCCACTGACGGAATTTATTCCTGCCTCCAGACGATATCAACCAGACGCCGGGCTCAATTTCTTCTTTGATCACTCGCTTATCCGGTATCAAAATCCAGAGCTTGTCTTTGCCCACCTTCCACTCTTGCACTCTGGCGCGCGCTTCTGTGCCGACAATAAATAAATTTTTATCCAAGCTAAACATTATCACCTGCATATATTTTGTAAAGCGGCCTGAGTCCGAGACAACATCGTGTCCAAGCTGAACCGGCGCAAATGACCTTTACAATCCCCACTTTTTTCTACTTCTTCCACTAGCGTCATCTGGATTAACTTCTTAATGGCCGAACGGTCGTCATAAGGGAAAAGGCGACCGAAATCTCCCACGGCCTCCGCGTTCCCTCCTACGGCGCTGGCCAAAACCGGCACTTGCAAGGCCAGAGCTTCTAAGATCACATGCGACAGACCTTCATATCCACTGTTAAGCACAAAAACATCAGCGGAGGCCAAATATGATAAGGTTTGGGCGTGGGATAGAGCGCCGGTCAATTGAATATAATTCCCTAGGTTCTTTTCCTGTACCAATGTTTTTACTGCTTCCCATTCTGGCCCTGATCCGATGGCAATCAATTTTAAGCCCGAAATATCTTTGGCTAAAACACCCACCACTTCCACTAACGTGTTTATGCCTTTCCAGGGAGTAAACCGACCAATAGTCACCACCCATTTTTCATTCTCCGGTTTGCTCGCGGCCGGTACTTGATCAGTAATCCGCGCCGCGTTATATATCACCTGAATATTTTCCGATTTCACACCCCAACCCTGAACAATTTTTTTCAAATACCCACTAGGAACTATCACTAAATCCGCCCGTTGGGAGACTTGGCGCTGAATCCAACGCAGAAAACGAACATAAGGGGAAAGACCATTCTTCACATTTTGAAATTCATCCAAACTCTGAGTCACTTTAAACCTTCCCTGTCCTTGCTCCCAGGCATAATCTCCAACAATTTTTACCACTAATTTTCGGCCACGCAAACGAGCGACTAACCAAGCCGGACCGCCGGCATTCACCGGCCCCATGGCATACAGACAATCAACCTCTTTCGCCTGTTGCCAAAGTTGAATCAAATACCAAAAATACCTTTGCCAACGTTTTCGACCTCTGGTTGCTTTTACTGGGCAAGGTACTGTTGTGGTATCTGCTTCTGGATTAAGGCAAACTATTTTTAAATCTACTCCCCGAGCCATTAAACCGTGCGCTAAGTCTACCACATAGGTGGCCGGACCGCCGATATCAGGGGGAAAAATGTCCGCCGCAATCAACACCTTCATAGGCTCACTAACTGTTGAAAAATATTATTCATTTTTTCTGCCACTAAATCCCAATTATATTCCTTTCGCGCCAATTCCTGTCCTTGAGAAGCCACCTGCCGACTGACCGCTTCCTCAATCAGTATCATCTCAATCTTGTTCGCAATATCTGAGGGATTTCTTTTTTGACAGAACCAACCCGTTTTTCCAGGATGGAGAAAATCCGGAATGCCCCCCACAGGTGTGGCTAAGACGGGTAAACCAATCACCATGGCCTCCAGAAAAGCGTTCCCTAATCCTTCGGACAAGCTCGGACGGCTAAAAATATCGGCTGCGGCCAAATGCCGAGGTAAATCAACGTGAGATATTTCGCCCAGAAAGTGTACGCGTTCTTCTACGCGTAACTTACGTGCTAATTCTTTTAATTCCTTTTCCAATTCCCCTTTTCCCGCTACTACCAAATGTACAGAACCCCGGGTTAGAGGGATGGCCCGAATCAAATCCCCTACCCCGTTTTTTCTGACTAAACGAGAAGCGGTAATCACCACCTTATCAGTACTGGTCAAACCCCATTGATTGCGAATTTTTTCTTTTTCTTCTGAAGACAAAGAAACAGAAAAACGAGAAAGGTCAACGCCATTTGGTACTACCGTAATCGGGCTAATAACTCCCATTCGCTTGGCCCAGGCAGCAAGATAATTGCTGATGGAGTGAATATGATTAGCACTGGTGAAAATCTGCTTGAAAAAAGGCCAAAACCACCAAACCCGAGCATAAATATGAGGCAAAGAATCCCCTTCTTGCAGAGTTAAAAGAAAAGGTACTTTAGGATTCTGTTTTTTATAGACTCGAGCAGCCAATCCACCAAAACTGGCCATAATTGCCCAGACTAGATCAAATTCACCCAAGGATCTAGCCAAGCGTGGTCCGACGAAAACCAACCGCCACTTATCCCAATAGTTTCCTCGTCCTACTCTTTTTACCAAAATGTTGCCAATCTTTTCTTCTGCTGGAAGTCGGGAATCCATTTTAGCCGTCACTAAGACAAACTCCAGTTGAGGCAAACGATCCGTCACTTCTTTGACAGCCAACTCGGCGCCGCCAACAAAAGGGAGATAAGCAGTAGAGAAGATTAACAAGCGCATAAGCGTTTACGGAAATCAACAATTGTCTTATTTAAACCAACGGTCAAGGCCACTCGAGGTTCCCAATGTAAAAGTTTTTTAGCCTGAGAAATATCCGGTCGGCGTCGTTGCGGATCATCTTCGGGTAATGAACGGTAGACGATCTTACTTTTTGAACCGGTCAATTTGATGACAGCTTCGGCCAATTCTTTTATCTGATACTCACTCGGATTTCCCAAGTTCACTGGTCCGGCAACTTTTTTATTGGTTTTCATCATTGCTACCAAACCATTGACTAAATCATCAACGTAACAAAAACTACGGGACTGATTCCCTTTACCAAAAATCGTTAAACCCTGGCCATGAAGAGCTTGGATAATAAAATTAGAGACCACCCGGCCATCGGCAAAAGCCATGCGCGGGCCATAGGTATTGAAGATCCGAACCACTTTAGTATCTAAACCATACCGACGGCGATAATCAAAACACAGGGTTTCCGCACATCGTTTACCTTCATCGTAGCAAGCGCGGGGGCCAATCGGATTTACATGGCCGCGATATGATTCCACTTGAGGATGGACCTCCGGATCTCCATAAACTTCAGAGGTGGAGGCTTGTAAAACCCGCGCTCCATGCTTTAAGGCAAATTCCAGTACATTTATCATGCCCAAAGTGTTGGTCTTGATGGTACTGATCGGATCTTTCTGATATTGTATGGGTGAAGCTGGACAAGCCAGGTTATAGATTTGATCAATTTTTTGAGCCAAATGTAAGGGGCGGTTAATATCCCTTTGATAAAACTTAAAGCGTTTATTAGATAGTAAATGCTCTATATTCTCTCGCGCTCCAGTCACCAGGTTATCCAAACCAACCACGCTGTGCCCGGAATTAAGCAATTTTTCACAAAGATGGGATCCGATGAACCCGGCGCCGCCGGTGACGAGGATATGCATAGAAAATATTACAAAAAATAGCCTAATTCTTGCCAAAAAAAGGCAGGTGTATTATTCTACATCTACCTCCAAAAGTCAATAACTATGGCCGAAAATAAGCCAAAAATCCTTTATATCATCACCCAGGGAGAATTGGGTGGAGCTCAAAAATACGTGCTCGACCTTTGCCATACCCTAAAAGATACCTGGGAAATTACGATCGCTTCTGGCGAACCGCAAGGTGAACAAATGCTGAGAGCGGCGGCGAAAGATAGCCATCTCCCCCATCTCGGTCTGAAGCACCTCCGCCGTTCTATCTCTCCTTGGCATGATCTATTAGCCCTAAGGGAGTTAAATCAGGTGTTGGAAAAGATTCGGCCAGACATCATCCATTTGAACAGTAGCAAAGCCAGCATTCTTGGTTCTTGGGCGGCCGCGCGATACCAGCGTCGTTTCCCTTGCCGAGTTGTGTACACAGTTCATGGCTGGGTATTTAACGAACCTGGCTCAACCTTGAAAAAAAATATTTTCCGCTGGGCAGAAAAGTGGGCGGCCAAACGCAAGGACAAAATCATCACCCTATCTCAAAAAGAACGGCTCCAAGGTCAACATCTGATCGACGGCCCGGACAAACTTCAGTTCATTCCTCTGGGTATAGATTCACAAAATTTTTCTGACAAACAAAAAATCCACGCTCAACTTTCTGTCCTCTGTCCCCTAGTTGACACAGAAACAATTCTGGGAACTATCGCCAACTTCTATCAACCAAAGGGCCTGGACATTTTGCTCGCAGCTGTCGCTGATATCCAAAATGAACTGCGGGACAAAAAAACCAAACTACTAATCATCGGCGATGGCCACCAACGTTATAAACTGGAGAAAATAATCCGACAAAACAATTTGTCAGATTTAGTCCATTTGCTCGGCCGTTTGCCTGACGCGCGACAATATCTACCCGGTTTCGACCTATTCATTCTCCCCTCTCGCAAAGAAGGTCTGCCCTACACCTTACTGGAAGCCCTTTCTGCAAGAATACCGATCCTGGCCACTGATGTCGGGGGAATATCTGAATATGTGGCTGAGGGGAAGAATGGGTGGCTTTGCCCGCCAAACAACATAACATGTCTGCAGAACAAAATTTTAGCATTTCTAGAAAACAAAAAAAACGGTTTTTCACCCGTCCCCGTTCCTATTTCTTCTATGCAAAAAATGGTAGAAGCGACACAAAAACTATATCTTTCCTTGTTGGACCATTAACACCGCAACTCCCCAATCATTTACTTTTTGCCAATTAGAATCAGTCAAAGCTGATTCTTTTTTTGTCGCTAACCACCAAACCCTATCTTGAGGGTGGATCACCCGATATCTGTCCAAGTGATCCTGTTTATAAACCGGGATAGATAAATACCAACGCGCTTCAAAACCAAGGTCATTACTGACAAAGACTGGCTCGCCAGCCAGATCAATCGCAATTTGCTCCAGATCGACCCGGACGGTCTGCCAAGCGCAAAAATCCTTTTGTTGACAATTAATCCTGGCCAAAGAAAAACTAGACCAGATGAACAGTAAAAAAATTAAACCGCTAATGGCCAACGAACCGGTCCAGACCCGTGTCCATTGTTTTTTTCCCGAAAGAACGGACAAGGGATAGACTGCAAAAAATAAAATCGGAATATCCAACATCACCAGGTAATAATAGCTAAAACCACCTCCAACTAACACGGCAAAAATAACAAAAAAGAAGATCCCCAACAATCCCGCTGGTCCGGACCAATCTGTCTTTCTTCTGATCAAAAAAACCAAACCCATGACTGATAAGGGTAATAACAAGGAAAAATGCTTCACTACGGTTAATAGAAATAAACCACTAGAGCTAGTCCCAGCTTGGGTTCCCAAATAATGTCCCAAGTCTGCCAGCTGTTGGGGTTGAGAAAGAAAATAAAATAAAAATGGTAGGCCAGCTAACAGCATCAGCCAAAACTCATGACCTTTCCAGAATCTACCCCTCTGTCGCCACAACAAATGGATGAAAAGAGCAATAAACAAAAAGACTGCTTGAATTTTAAACCAGGGGGCTAAAGCGAGGAAAAAAAACAACAGACTAAGATTAAGTTTAGTTGGCTGTTTTTCGATCTTTACCCAAAACAGGACAATCAATGACCAAGACAAAACTAACGGGACATCAAGAAAAGCCAACCGGCTCAACAAGACATTGCTGGGTAAAATCGCAGCCAGACCCGCTAACCACAGACCCATTCTGCGATCAGCAATATTTTTCCCCAAAAAATACATGACCACGACAAACATCACTCCGGCTAAAGCATAGGGTAGACGCACGGCCCATTCATTCACCCCCAAAACCATCTGACTGGCCACTGTCAGCCAGGGAAGGAGATGAGAATGGGGAAAAGCAATTCCCAGAGCAGTCTTAGCCTCATCATTATTGAGATTGCCCAAACCAAGATCAAAAAAACGCCCAAAAATTGCCACAACTAAAATACTGGCGAAAACTATTTGATTTTTTGACTTTTCAACCCACCACTTGGCAAATATCCTTCTGACATTGGACCACATAATCAGCAATTAATTTAAAACCTTTGGGGTGATGATGATAATAATGGAAATAAAAACTAACTCTGTCTGATTTACGATCAATCTTATACAAATTTAAATCAGTCCCTGCAATCCCCTTCTCAACCCGTAGTAATTGTACCGCCTGCCCGACTTGGTCCCGGACGGCCACAGAAAAATATAATGGCCGAAGCTGGACTAACCGCCACCAGCTAGGTAAAGAAAAAACAATTGTGATGATAACCAAGGCCAGCCAGAATTTTCTTTCGCTACCCATATTATTTTTCTTCATGATATTCCTGTTCAGTATTCACAGCCCAGATATTATCTTTTCTGATTTCCCCAGAGATCACGTTCTGTACGGCGGTAATAGCGGTCAACATGGAATGATCCTGATTATTATACCGATGCTGACCATTGCGGCCAATGAGAAAAAGGTTCTCAAAACTGTCCAAGTATTCCCGAACCACAGAGAAACGATCATAGGCGCCAAAATAGGCAGGATAGGTCTTGGGTACTTTAATCACTACACTGTCCCGGACAGCAGTGGGATTGATAAAACCAACGCGGGCCAATTCGGCTATCGCCAAATTTTTCATTTCAGATTCTGCCAAATTCCAGATTTCATCGCCCTCATTAGCAAAATACTCCAGCCCCAACCAAACTTTCTGAGGATCCGCGACCAAATATGGGCTCCAGTTGTTAAAAACCTGAATACGCCCCACCCTGACATCAGGCTCTTGCATGTAAATCCAGTTATCCGGAATTAAACCGCCACTTTCTCCTTTGACCAAAAGTTTGTCCACCAACAAACCCACGGTAATAAAATCACGATACAATAACCCCTGGGCCACTTCCTGCACGGCTTCAGGTACAGATGTTGATAAAGCCGGCACTAACTCTTTGATCGGCATGGTGGAAAAAATAAAATCCGCCCCATATTCTTTTTCTTCTCCATTGATGGTGCGGGTTCGAACGCCAATCACTCGTTTACCTTCCACCTCGATCCTCACCACTTTTTCACCTAAATGCAATTCTCCGCCCTTAGCTTGCACTTGCCCGGCCACTTCTTCCCAAAGTTGCCCGGGTCCATATTTAGGATATAAGAACCGTTCAATCAAGCTGGTCTCCGTGTCCTTTTGGGCTACATCTTTTTTCTGTCTGCGAATTAATGACTTGAAAGCATGCAAAATAGCTTTGGTTATGGACAGACCCTTGATCCGCTGCGCCCCCCATGCCGCGCTGATTTGATTACACGGTACACCCCAGACTTTTTCCGTATAATCCTTAAAAAAAGTGAGGTAAAGACGATGGCCAAAACGATTGATGAAAAAGTCCTCTAAATTACTTTCCGGACGACGAGGAAAAAGACGGCAATAAATATAACTCCAACCGACCTGCCAAACCCGCCCCAATCCTAGCTTCGCCAAAGTATCCACTGACAAAGAAATCGGATAAGAAAAAAAACGGCGAAGATAAAAAATACGAGAAACCCGCTGACGCACTAACATAGTTTTTTCAACCGACTCATCTTTGACCGGCAGAATCTCCTGCCACCATTTCATCACTGTTTCAGATTTGGAAAAAAAACGATGCCCGCCGATATCCATCCGGTTTCCATGATAATTAACGGTCCGAGAAATCCCGCCCACACTTTCTTCTTGTTCCAGAATGATTGGTTGCACCTCGGTGTGACGCAACAATTCTAGAGCGGCGGTCAAGCCGGCCGGACCCGCCCCAATGATTATCGCTCGTCGCGACATAATTAAAAACTAAAAGCCGTTAATTCCTCTCCGGTAAACACTACTCCCGCCGCCTGAGCAGTCTGAAAAGCCTCCAGGGCTTTGTTTTTCTGATTGGTCGCCTTATAAACTGATAACAAACGCAACCAGCCCTCCTTTATCTTCGGATCATCAGCCACGGTTTTTTCCAACAACATCGTCGCCTCCCCAGTTCGACCGGTCAAAGCTTTTATCGCGGATAGGGTATAAATAATCTGCTGTCTTTCGGGAGACAAGGCCAAAGCCGAAACCAGATATTGTTCCGCTTCCATCGCCAGATTCGGATCTTGCATTGACTTGCTCCCTAACAAAGCCAATTGCGCCAATTGAATATTCAGCCGGATATCCAAGGGATGTAATTCTAAATTTTCTTTTATACCAGCATAAGCAACTGGAAATAATTTATTGGCTTCACTGTATTTCTCGGCATTTACCAATGACTGCATCCGATTCAGAGATACCCGACCAAAATCATTGCGGATATCATCAATGTGTGGGGTCGGATTTTGTCTGGCTTTTTCATACAGACTAATAAAGACTTCCGAACTACTCCCGGAATAAGACAAGGCTTGATAAGTAGCCTTATTAGCCCGAGCCGGGTTAACATCAGTAGAATAAATAAGTAAAACAATTAATAAGCCAACCACTATGGCAAAAGGCCAAGATAATTGTCCTTGCTCTTTTTCCTTTTTTTCCAGGGCATTCTGCTCAAATCTGAATAAGCCAGCAATCATCGCTAAAAAAAAGAAAAAATATAAATAAGAAGTGGGGTTTTCAAACACAGTCAAAAGACCGACCAGGTGCGCCACTAAAAAAGCAGTAACCACAAAGACCAGCGGCTTCCCCAACTCGACTTGGCGTCCATATTTCCAAGCGCTGGCGATGGCTAAACCGAACAGGGCTAGATAGGCTAGAATCCCAACTGCTCCTTGAGTCGCCAAAGTGTTCACTAAAATATTATGCGCGTTGTCAAACCAAGTTTCCTGCCAACCGTTTTCTAAAAATTCCGCTTGATAATACTTGTTGAACGCATAATAATAATTATTCAAACCCCAACCAAATATCGGTCGTTCCTGCCAAGCCTGGACCCCGATTTTCCAAGCCAAAAAACGCGTGCTCACCGAATCACTGGTCAAGCTGGAATTAAGCAACCGACCAATGGCTGGCAAACTGCTAACAAATGGGGTCTGACGATAGATAAACAGCAAACCGGAGATGATCAAACCCGCCCCTAATACCGAAAGCAAGAACCAACGAATTTTTGTTTTAGACCAACAATAGATGAGAAAACAGACAAATAAAATCCCCAGACCAACCAAAAGGCCCACCAACATCCCACGAGTGCCACCCAAAAAAACAGCCAGGATACCCAAAACACCAGCTGATCCATAAGCCGCCTGCCAAAACCGATTAGCCACCCGGTCCAACCCTAACAACAGACAAAGAGACAAAAAACAGGTAAACAAACCGTAACCACTGAAATAAATCGGATTGCCCAAGGTCGCCGCTACCCGCGGGCTGCCGTTATTTAGCAAATAATCAGGAGTAAGCCAACGTTGGGATACTCCAATTAATAACACCAAACTAGCCCCACCGAGAAAAAATCTGGCCAAATATTGCCAATCTGTCTTCTCTCGAAATACCGAGACTAGAATGAAATAGTAGATAACGTAATGCGTTAGCGTGAATAATCCTAACATCCGTTCATGGTTATCCCAGAGACTTCGGTACCAATCTACGCCAACGAAAGTGGAAACGAATAGACTCAAATAAAAAACTAAGACTCCCCAGTTCAGCCAAGAAGATTGGGGACGATAACGCGACCAGTTAATTTTCAAAAGCCACAAATACAAACCCAAAGCCAAAAGGGTGAGGGTCCGAAAGAGTAAAATCTTGGGGACGATGAAGGGGAAAATGAAACCTTTAATCTGAACAACCAAAGGGACGAAGAAGGTCAGAACGAGAATGTAAAACAGGACATTTTTTATTTTTTTCTCCATAGTCATTAATCGGCAAACTTGTCAAACCACAAACGCGCGGCTAAAAAAGATAATTCTTCCTCCTTTGCCCCCTTTAATACTACTTGCCAGCCTTCCACAGAATCCCGCAGATAGTAACCAATGATTTTCCCTTCGCTTTTTAAGGAATAGACCACTCCGTCTTCGCTTTTCTCGCCAGACGGTACTTCCGGTAAATTGCTCAAATCCAATTGTAATTCTGCTTGCAAGCTGGCCAGGTCATGAGAAAAATAAATCTCCGGGGATTTTGTCTGGCCCTGGCTTGTCGCAAAAATCATCTTTCCCACCGGGGTCGGACCAATAACCTGTTTAGGGAAACCCCAGTCAGATTGATAGCAAAAAGTAATACCTGTTTCCGGAACAACATAAGTCTCGCCTTCTTGTTGTTTACAATCATCCACAAAATTGTACCGGTCTTTCATGACCTGGGCATATTCCTTAGATATCGGCGACTCACCCCATGCGGTCTGGCAACGGCCAGTCTCTTGATTATATTCTGGAAAAGACTTTGGACAATCACATTGGCCATTTACCAATTCTCCACCCGTTTCCTCACATTGAGTCAAACCGCCAGGCTGGAGTTCGCGATCGGTAAAGAAAAACAGACCAAACAGAACCACCAGGATAATTAACGCTGAGCCTAAATAAATTTTTTGTTTTTTTTCCATAGATAATATTCATTATTCTAATTTAGACCGATCTTTGATAATCACTACCATTTCCTGCTCTTCTTGGTTGCTGGGACGAAAACCGTATTTTTCCGCTTCGGCCAACTCCTCAGCCGCCGCCCCCCAATCTTCTCGCAAAGCATGGATCTTAGCCAACATCCAATGTCCAAAAGAAATAGTCGTGTGTTCTTTATTGGTTTTTTCTACTAAAGCCACGGCTTCATCATATTGCCCCTTCAGTAATTTGACCTCAGCCCAGTAATAATAAACTTGTTGGCGTTGGGGGGACAAATTACTCAAGTCAACAAACAAAGACTCCATCTTTTCTAAGATCTCCGGATCCTCACTGGCCATATACAAATCTTTATACAATTGAGACAAAAGAACTTTACGTCGAGCGTCCCACGGTCGTTCTGCTAAATATTCTGTCAACAAACCAATACCGGTCTGCAACACCTGCCGATAGGCGGTGATTTGAGGCGAACTAGGATTCATAGGCTGAAGATTGGAAATGGCAAAAGCATAATCAGCCAATAAATCCAGACGATGCGGGTTGCTTATTTTAACACTTTGCTTCATAGCCTCCGAAGCAGCCAAAGGATCAGTCTCAAATTGAATTTGTATTTCTCGATCCTGTTTACTCACTTGCCAAGCCTGAATATTTCCTACCCACAATAGCCAAAAACAGAAGACGGCTAGAAACAACAAAGCGGCCTTTTTTAATCCCTCAACTCGCCTCCAGAGATTATTTTCTTTTTCTTCTCTTTTTCTCAAATTCGCGGTTCCATCTGTCTGACTAATGAATCCAGCTAGGGCCAGAATCACAGCGAATAAAAGAAAAGAACTGGGATTTTCAAAAACAAAAATATTATTGATCAAGTGCGCCAGAATGAGACACCCCACAACCAAAACAATCGCCCGTCTCTCCTTGTCCCGCTGCCAAACAGAAATCAAAGAAATAAGAGCTGTGCCAAACACACCCAGATAAGCCAACAAGCCCAAGGCTCCGGAACCAGACAAGACATCTAAATACTGGTTATGGGAATGATCAAACCAGGTCTCGGCCCAACCATGTTCTAAAAAAGCTGGGTCATAAAATTTATTGAAAACCGCATAATAGGTCCCCCAGCCCCAACCCAAAATCGGCTTTTCCAAAAATCCCTGCCAGGCAATATCCCAGGCTAACAAACGGGTGCTGGCTGTCCCTTCTTGAGTAGCGATTTCCCGGAGGCCGTTCACAACAGGCATCTTGGCAAAAATCGCCAGATTAGAAAAAATCGCCAAGCCAAGAAAAATCATCACCAATCCTGATCCGGCTAATCCGCTCCAACGCCAAACTTTTTTCTCAGTCACAAATAAATAGCCAAAACCAAAGACGGCCAAACTGATCAGCCAAGCCAATAACGGACCACGACTCCCTGATAAATATATGGCCCAGATTGATACGACCGCCATTATCAGATAAACCCAACGAAATTTTTCTCGCCGGTTACTAAACCAGGAATAAATGGCTAACCAAAAAATAATTAAAAAATACTGACCAAAATAAATGTAATTCCCCAGTGTTCCGAAGACCCGCCCCTGGCCAGATAAAGTCAAAAACGGGACCGCTTCAGTCGCCGCTCTCTGCTTTAGGCCAGCTAAAAAAATCAACCCGCTAAAAGCAAAAAGAATTTTTAAATATCCTGACCAGTCCTTTTCTTGTCGTAAGAACACCAATAACAACAAAGCATATAACACCAGACAAAACAAAGTAGACAACCCGTCCAAGCGTTCAAAATTACCCCACCAACTATGATGCCAATCTATACCAAAGATACCAGACAAAAGCGCGAGAGAAAAATAAACTGCCAAAGAAAGAAAAATCGGCCACCGGCCAGGGCGGTATTTTTCATCTACCCAACAAAGCCAAAGATACCCTAACATCGCCAAAAGAACCAGGGAACGAAAAAATACCACCTTAGGGATGATAAAAGGATAGATGGTGGTTTTAAGAGTCACTAACAATGGTGTCAACAGAGCCAGAAAAACCAGACCTTTGACTAACCAAAATATGGTATTTTTATGCTTGATAAACATACTTTATTTAAAATCCCCTTTACTGCCAATAACTATAACAAAAAACTAAAAAAAATAACACCCCCCATACAGGGGGGTGTTACTAGACTTGATTCGCGGATATTAGATGGCAATTGACAAAGTATCGCCAATTATATCGTAAGAATCTGAAGCTGAATAAGCATTGGTATTGCTATTTTCAGAACCATTGAGCGGGGTGTAATGATATTGAATCACACCATCAGCCCAATCGTCTTCATAGTCTGTATCAGTATCAGCCACACCGGTCGCGCCATCTAACTTAGCGTACACCGAAGCGGTGCCGGAGGTCTTGCCGACCAAGACGCTCGAGGTATCAGCCACGAGAATCAAGGTGCGGGAAGTGCCAGGATCAACGGTCAGATATGAATCTGTCCAGTTATCTGAGCCAGAAGCAGGACCGACGACAATACTTACGGTGTTGTTGGAAGACGCATTGACGTTCCGATAGATGTCGCCTACGTTAGCACTGGCGCCACCTGCTAAATATTCGGAAGAAGATGTAACCAACAAAACACCTGGTTCACCGCTACCATTAGCTTCATACAACTTCCAGGTACCAACTGTACCAGTAGAGTTACTCGCGGCAGTTAAACCAGAACCACCAACAGTGAAGGTCATGGTCGTGAGCCGTAAGGTTCGGTCACCATTGTTGCTGACAGTAAACTTCAACAACTTGGTTTCCGTGCCTAAGGTCAAAGTTGTTCCCAGAGAAGTCTTGCTAATGGTCGGAGCGGCATTATGATACAGATACCAAGTTGAAGTGGCAAATCTGTATTCAGCAGCCGCGGTTGAAGAATCAGCATCAATCGCGCTGGTTCCCAACACTGAACCACTACCATCCATCATTTCCATGTCAGTCTGGGCATCGCTTTTAACCACGAAAGTGGTCATAGTAGCGACATCCATTGTACCGGAAGGATTGATGACAGCTTTCAAGACCAAATACTTGTTACTGCCAGCAGCCATTACATAGCTCAAACCATCAAAACGGGCATAACCATTGTTTGTTCCAGGAACATAAGAAGCTGTTCCAAGAGGAGTGGTCATGTCAGCACTGTCATATAGTGACAAGGTGCCAAAGTTACCAGAAGAAGTGTAATCCTCCATTCCATAGTTTTTCAACTGGAAGGTGATTCTCTTCAAAGTAACATCCTGGTTTGTGGTTGCTAATTTCCACTTACCAACCTGTTCACCGGTTGCACTCGGCATCCGGATAGCAGCTAAGGTGGTGGAATCGTTGACAGCACTAATGATGACATTGGCTGACCCGATTGTAATTACCTGACCACCGGGCAAGGTGGTGGTATCAGAGGTCGAATCCTTGGTCACCTGGCCAGTATAAGTAAACGAGCTGATCGTTGTACTTACTGATCCAGAAGCTGAGGATGTTAAGTAAGCCTTTACCTTCAAAGTCATTTCTTCAGAAGCGGTCAAGCACTTGTTCATGGAGAAACTATTTGAAGATGTGGCTACTGTACCCACAGTGGAACCAAGTTGAGCACCAGCACCATCATACAAAGCCAAATTCTGCAAGTAATCAGGAGCACTGAAAGTGCCACCACCTTGCATTTGGACAGTGACATTGGTCAAACAAATGCCTTCCGCCGCGCCAGCCTTGATCTTGAATTGACCAATAACTGGGGTATTGCCTGTGGCCAAAGTCTGCGCACCATAAGAAGTATCCTTAACGAATACCACGCTGGTGGCATTGATGGTCATAGCATTACCACTTGTGCCATAAGCACTGGAAGGTAGGTTGTCAGCAAAATCCTTGGTTGACATTCTCTTGGCATATAAATTACCAATAGAAACTGTCACAGTACCATTATTGGACATGCTGCTGTTTAGATCACCAATAACTTCCAAAACCTTAGTCTGACCAGACTTGACTTCCAAGTATTGAGACAAGGTTCTTTGGCTACCAGTTGAGTACAAAGCGGCTGAATAGCCAGCACTGAAACTCAATAAGGTATCACCGTCAACTATCAATCTAACGTTTCCGTCAAGACCATAATTGCCAGTGGAAGCAGTGGTAATCTTGATACCAATCTTGCGGATTTCAAGATCTTCACCTACAGCCTTGACGTCAAACTTAGCCAGGACAACATCATCAGCACCAGCGGCAACAGCGCCAGAAGGTGAACCGGAAGTCTTAGCTAAGGTAACATTACCAGACTTGACAATGAAGTAGCCGGTTGAGGTATCTCTCTCGGTAGTATAACCACTCTGATCAGAATCAGTCGGGTCAATGTAATAACCAAGAGCTTTGTCCTTGATCAACCAGTCATAGCTGTTCTGGGCTTCGACTCGTACATAATGGCTTGAACCATCCACGACGGTCGCCTTCAAGGTCAAAACGCGGTTCTTGCTGGCTGGGATCTCATATGACTTGTCAAAACTGACCGTCACATAATGATCCGTGGCCCACTCGGTTTCACCGAGCATTTCATTCTCAGGTGAATACACCTGGAAATTCTGCAAGTCATTGTCATCAACTGTACCACTGAGGTAGAAAGTAACTTTTTCAACTTGTACAGCATTGTAACCAGTAGTTTCGGTAACTTTGAATTTACCGATTTCCTTGGTTTCACCGACTTCGACGTTAGCCGAATCAGTGGTAGCAGCAGTACCACCAGCAGCCTGAGCATCAACATATACGGCTGACAAAGAAGCACTACCATCAACAACTGTCATGTTGTTTCCCACGAATGGGAAAGAACCTTTTACCTCGGCATCAGTATCCACATCAGTCGCAGCTGCGAGCTTAGCGCCCACAGTGCCACCAGAAGCAGAAGTACCAAGATTGAACTTGATCAAAACTTCTTCGGTATCATTAGCGGCGATGATAATCGGATCGCTAGCAAAACCGATAGTGACTTTGTTGTCACTGTTGAAAGAAGTCATGACTTCGCCATGACGATCACCTGCGCTATCCCAGACGCTCACGCCAGTTACATTAGCATTGGCAATAAGGCCGGTGCGGGTAATAGTCAAACCATCCAAGTTGACAGCTTCGCTGCCAGCCTTGAAGTTGAGAGCCAACACTTCATTATAAGAAGTGCCATCAGCCACGTTAGCAACTGATGGATTATTGGCGCTCAAAGAGACGGTCAATTCGCCTTCTTTGGTCGGAGTGGTGTCTTCATCGCCAGTAGTCGCTCCAGTCTGAGCTGGATCCGCAGTTACTGAAGCCGCAGTCACGGTTGTTTCCGCAACATCAAAAGCGTCAAAATCTGCGTCGGCCATGGCCATGTAGCTGACGTAAGCAGGTAAGTCGCCATCGACTTCATACCACATCTCGTCAGACATCTGGTAATACTTGCTATCATTCTTAGCGATAAAGCCATTGAAAGGGCCGTCTACAGTCTCACCAGAATAGGTCCAGTTGGACAAAAGATAATCTGGCCAAACCATGATTTCTTTGTTCCAGTTGGTACCAAATAATTTCTTGGCTGTTGCCTCGTCTTTTACATGATTGTAGGTATTACCCTCTCCCATCACATAAACTTTGCTAGAAACCGGGGTCATGAAAAGTACACTGCTACCCGGGCGAGGTGCGACCACCGCGTTATCTGCGGTCGGCCAATAGTCGTTCATGTCAGCGTCCACTTTCTTAACGGCGTCAAAATTCGCATACCAGGTTTTAAACACTGGTTCGTTAGGAAAGTACATTCTTTCCATGTCTTCTGTGATGAAATAGACAGCGCCGGTGGAATCTTTGACACTGGTAATCAAATCACCAGCTTCAATATCCTCGGGGTCTACCACAGTAGCGGCGACAACAACAGAAGGAAGCAGTGTGGCTAGGCCCATGCTCCAGACGATTGTCATTGCCACGACAGACACGGTAAAGATTTTCTTTAGTAAATCTGTCATAATTTATTTTTTACCTACCTTTAGGCGTTCTGGTAACCCAGAATCCTACTGATAGGTTATTTGCACACAGAGCATCTAACGGCTTCGTCAGCCTCGACCTTTATTAGACACCAGCCAGAGCCGCCCGGCTCTGACCCGACAACGCGTGTCAGCGTTGCCATTTGCCCTTCCCAGCATTGCTGGGTGTCTGGTGTTAACCAGACTTACTGTATGGCATGAGATCCCCTCGTAAGGGAACCCTAGCCATACAGTAAAGAGCGGTTAGTAATTATTAAGAATAATCATTATTTAATCTCTCCCGGCACTGTTCCAGTTACATTGACCACAGTCGAACTATTCATTAAAATCGTAGAACTAGTCGTTGAGGTCACATTCTGTCCAGCAGCCTGTTCCGCCGCTTCTACTATTTTTACTGCCTCTTCCACTACCTTTTGAGCTTCTATCACTGAACGGGTAGCCTCCACACTTACTTGAGTCGCTTCCTTTACTTTTTGCACGGCTTCACCCAAACGATTTGTATCCACTAATTCTTTTGCCTCATTCAAGACCACGACCGCATCCTGATTGGATTGACTGACTTTTTGGACTGTGATACTGGCCTCATTTATTAAAGTTGTCGTGGCCGTTGCTTGTCCAGCCTCATTGACCGTCCCTCCAGTCAATCCAGACATGGATGATGTGACAGCGGTATTTTGAACAGTTTGTTTTAAATCTTGTACCCGACCGGTAACAGCAGTAGTGTCAGAGATAATTTGATCAATCTGCTCCTGAAGCAAATTCTTTACTTCTTCAGCCGGGACATCTGTCTTTCCAGATTCCTGACCAGTAATCACTGCTTCAACAGCGGTCAAAGTTGCTTCTTTTACTTTTTGCTTAGCTACAGCCACGTCCGCTTCAGTGCCTCCGACTCTATCTTCCACTTCTTTTAAAGTGTTTTCTATTTCCTTAGCTTTTTCATTCACATCTTTAGTCACCTGGACCATGGCACTCGGATCTTCTTCCCCCGCTTGCTTTATTTTCTGATTGGCTGTATCTATTGATGCTTCCATTTTCTTCACGGCTACAGCTGCCTTTTTCGGCGCATCTGTTTCATTCTTTTCCACCACCATCTTTACCTCCGTCGCCCGTCGACTAGCAAATTCTAAGGCTAATTGTGCTTCCTCTTTATTCCCATTGGTTACGGAAAAAACAATCTCCTGGGTCTTTTCGGTTGCCATTTTCACTCCATAACAAATTTCCCCGGGAAGACAATTCTGGGTAGCGCCCACACTGGCGATCCAACCGCTGGCCGTGACCATAATCACCAACACAAAAACTGCCACTGGTCTAACCACAGAATAAGCCATTCGGCCAGGGGCCAAAATATTGATCGCCTGCCAAAGAACAGCAAAATTCACCGGACTGGTTTGCCGGGAAACGGTATTACTGATTTGGCTCATTAATTGGCCGCGGTTTTCTGTAACCCAAGACTGGTCCGGATTAATCTGGCCTTTGTAATTTTTGATTCGCCGTAATTTGTCCTTAGTGGCGCGACTCATATTATTTCATGATTTCTTTTAATTTGCGGATCGCCCGAAACAGAATTACCCGCACGTTTGTCTTTGATTTGTTAATGATTTCGGCTATTTCACTTATCTCTAAATCTTCAACATAGCGGAGCATCAACACTTCTTGATATTCTTGTTTCAATCTTTTTAAATGAGCCAATACTTTTTCCATTTCCTGATCAATCTCGAAATTGGCATATCTGATGTCAATTTCTCCCAAAGCTTCAGCCGTCTCTAATGCTTGTTCTTTATTTTTTACTTTAGAACGATAATAGTCCACCACGGCATTGCGCGCTATCCGATACACCAGGCCGGAAAAACTATGCACTTCTCGACTGGGATTTTCTAAAAGGTATGTCCATGCTTTAAGGAAAATATCACTGGTTATATCTTCCGTCTCTTCTTTATTCTGAATTTTAAAGAAAACAAACCGGTAAATTTTCTCAACATAAAGATCATATAACCGGCCAAAAGCTTCTTGGTCTTTTCTTACCTTGACGTCAAATAAAAGCTTCTTTTCAACTATCTTCATAATAGAAGACGGAAAAACTAGTTAAATGTTACACTTTTGTTCACTTCCTTTACCTGCCTAATTAATAAGATAATAACAAAAACCCTATTTCTTTAGGTGTTTCTTATTAATAATTGGCTTAAATCATGCCCAAGATTATATCAGATAAACCAAAATAAGGCAAAACATTCAATATCTCACAGCTAGACATGATCCAGAATAATAACCCAAAAAAATAAAAATAATTAAAGATAAATTGTATACACTAGTCTATACAAATTTAAATAGTAATATAGATTATCTAATATTTAAGCCATATTTTTTGTATACACTAGTCTATACAAATGTTATTAACTCGCTTTATTGACTTTTTTTTTCTCTTATGCTAGGATTTGTATATACAAATGTAGACAAATATGGATCAAGAAGCTGACAAGAAGGATAAAAAAGGTCTAATCCGCGTATCTATTTCTGAAGCGGCCAGACTTTTTGGAGTTAATCCTCAGACGATTCGTCGGGCCATCCAAAACCAAGAAATTACCTACGTAGTCGTGGCCGGAAGATATAAAATCAACTTTGAGAGTTTAATCCGTTGGTCTCAACAAAAAACCACTGTTCGCAACAAATCTAACCAGGATGGTATCGGCCAATATGTTAACCAGTGGCGGATAAAAAACACTCTCTACTCCCCTAGCACCAAATTAATAACCCCCTCAGACAAGACCTCTAAATAAGAGGTTTTTTCTTTTCTCTGGTCCTGCTATAATATAGGGTATATGGATTTTTTTCATCAACATTTCAACCGTCATCATTTATTACATGCGCCTCACTTGTGGTTTCTCGCTTTATTGAGTTCCCCAATTCACTACGCGGAATTGCATTATCAAAAATACTATCACCTCCGCTTCCAACATGCGCGTAAACTCTTCATCTTTGATCTTACCTTGTTGGGTTCAATAATTGGAATCTCTTTGTTCGCTCTGGCCTGGTTCTTTTTTGATCCAACTGTAATTGACCAAATTAATCTTTCTATTAAACCGTCAAATAACCGCTTAGCTAGTGGAGACCATGTCACTTATACCATCTCTTATCACAACAACAGTAATACGGTTTTAGAAAACCCAGTCCTTCACCTTTCTCTTCCGTCTGGGATGATAGTTGATAATGCTGTCCCGACCCAATCCTTTGATCCGAATACTTTCCGTTTCACTCTCCCCTCGCTGGCTCCCCAACGTGGCGGTGAAGCTTCTGTGTCTGGCTGGCTTTTCGGCACCCCCCACCAAGAAGAGCACATTAGCGTCTGGCTTACTTATAATCAAGAGGATCGGCTATTTTCGGAAACCAAACTAGTCACCATTCTCCAGTACCAACGTGATTCTAAATTGAAAATGGAACTCAACCCCTTACCGGCTAGTCTGTTATCTTCTGGCTCCATTCCACTAATCATCACCTTACAAAACACCAGCGAACAAACACTCCACCATATCCGTCTTCCTCTAGAACCCGGACCCCACCTTACTCTTTCCACAACTAAAACTACTATCGGGGACATTAACCAAAAAGTTTGGGAAATACCCACCATTGCTCCCGCCCAAGAGGTTCGCTGGGAAGGCCAGTTGTTAACCAGTATCCCAGATTCTTTTTCCGAAATCTTTTTTACTCTTACTCCAACTTTACGAATCAACGGCCAAGACATGCCCCAAAACACTTGGTCCAAACAAATGAGTGTCTTACACCCCCAACTGGCTATTGATAACCATTGGTCCGGTGATATCACCAGTGCCAACCCTAATGAAACAATTACTTTGGAACTGACCATTCGTAATTCAGGCAATATCAATCTAAAAAATCTTCAGGTAATCATCCCTATACCACCAGGCAACTTAATAAATACTGACAGATTCGTTTCCCTTAACTCCGGAACCTACAAAAATCAAACTCTCATTATTGACTCCCAATACCGAGCCCAACTTCTTCAACTCAAAGCCGGAGAAACCTTACCCCTTTCTCTTTCTATCCCTATTACAACTCACCCTGGCCAACAAGAAAACCCAACCCTAAATCTTCAACCACAAATTCGTGCTCAAGTATCTGATCTGCCTGACACCAACTTTAATCTAAACAGTGAGACACCAGAATTAAAAATCAGCAGCTATCTGGACGTTACCAGTGCGCTCCGCTATTTCACTGTTGACGGCGATCAACTGGGACGTGGCCCACTTCCTCCCCAAGTTGATAAAACAACCAAATACTGGGCAATCATCAGTCTGAAAAATGGACCAAATAAAATCTCTGACCTAGTTTTCTTTGCCCATTTACCAGAAAACGTTCTTTGGACCGGAAAATCTAGCGTTTCCTTGGGTCAAGATATTAAATATGATAATAACCAACATTCTATTTCCTGGCAACATTCCTCTCTACCCGCTTGGGAAGAAATCGGTATTTATTTTGAACTTGCCCTTACCCCGACTTCGGAGCAACTTGGGACTACACCTATAGTCTTGTCTAGCCCCAATTTCCAGGCTACTGATACCTTTACTAATCGCCAGATAACTAAGAATTTGCCTAATTTAGACACTTCCCTCCCTCTAGACTTAATCGGCCAGGAAAAGGGCGGAAAAGTAGAATAAGCTAGATAAGAGAAAAAAGCCCATATTTATGGGCTTTTTTTGATTTTGATCCTAGCCGTCCCCCTCTTGACAAACCTCTGAAATTATGGTATACTTTCCTGTTTTCTAAGGTAGAATAATTAACCAGGATTTGGCTAAAATAATATGAAAATCGCCATGATCGGACAAAAGGGTATGCCCGCCACCCATGGTGGTGTGGAACGACATGTGCACGAGCTCTCCTTGCGCCTGGTTAAGCTTGGTCAACAAGTGACAGTATACAGCCGGCCTTGGTACACCCAAATGACTGATGGTCAAATTGAAGGGGTGGAAATCAAACACCTTCCTTCTATCAACACCAAACACCTGGATACCATTACCCATTCTTTTTTAGCGACCCTAGATGCCATTACCAAGGGCTTTGATATCATCCACTACCAAGGTGTTGGCCCTTCTCTGGTTTCTTTTCTGCCTCGCTTGTTAGCGCCGCACATCCGAGTCATTACCACTTTCCACTCCATGGATCGTAAACATGAAAAATGGAACTGGTTTGCCCGCCTTATCCTTAAAATCGCAGAATGGACTGCCTGCCACTTTTCGCACGAGACCATCGCGGTTTCTCGCACGATTGAACAATACTGCCGTGATGTTTATGATCGCCAGGCAGTTTACATCCCCAATGGTGTGCCTTTGTATGAAAAAAAAGAAGACACCACCGCCCTCGCGCCTTGGGGTTTAGAAAAAGATAAATATCTACTCACTGTCTCCCGACTCATCCCGGTCAAGGGCATCCAATACTTGATAAAAGCTTTTCGCCAATTACCAACAGACTTACGTCAAAAATATAAACTCGTTATTGTTGGCGATGGCTACCACACTGATGAATACGTACGAAAATTGAAGCAATTAGCGTCAGGCGAGTCCCAGATTGTCTTTACTGGTTGGCAAGCCGGTGAAACCTTGGCTGCTTTATATTCCCAAGCTCACCTCCTGATTCATCCTTCAGACATTGAAGGTCTGCCCATCACGGTCCTAGAAGCCATGAGCTATGAATTACCCGTTCTACTGTCAGACATCCCCGAACATCGGGAGCTGGAAAACCAAAGCCAGTACTTGTTCACCCATGGTCAAGTTGATGTTTTGACCAAAAAACTGGAAAAAATCTTGCGCCTCGATGATGCGATTCTCAAAGAACATGGTGCCTACAACCGAGCAAAAATTGAGAACCACTATTCTTGGTCAGATATTGTTCAAGAAATGAACAAAATCTATCAAGCTCCGATCTTAGCCCCACGAGCTATATAAAAACACCCGGTTGAGCCGGGTGTTTTTATATTTAATCAAGTCAAAATCCACTACTCATGGTCACAATATCCACGACTCCATCATAATCAACATCCGCGGTCAAAACTTCTGTCCCAGTCTTAGTTAAGGATTGATAAGGAACAAATTCCTTATATAATAATTTTCCCGTACCACTATAAACTCGTATGAGCGGAAAAGATCCCGGACCCGGACCAACAATCACCTCATCCTGACCATCACCATTTACGTCCCCACCAGCTATATTGACCCCACCCCTAAACCATGATTCATAGGCCGACCACTCCTGGAGTTTGGTCAATTGATAATCCCAGACTGTTACTCGTGGCTCAACATCTTTGCCTACGCCGATGAGTAATTCTTGTTGACCAGTGCCATCAATATTAGCCACACCCAAACTATACCCCCCTTTATATCCTGACCCGAGCAAATACTGATCTTGACGCATCTGCCGACCATGACGGTTATATACCTTTAAAGGCAAAGCATAACCGGCACTCGGGGCGACATAGATTTCTTTTCCCCCATCATTGTTCAAATCTCCCACTGCAATTTTCAACTGGCCAGTATAACTAGCCGTATAGGGGTAGAGACGTAAATATAACTGACCATCATCCCGCCAACCCATGATCCGATTTTTATGCGCCACCAACAAATCTTTCTTACCGTTGCCGTCCAAATCAGTGCGAATAATCTGATCGCCACCAGCATAATCTTCTTCAAAAACAAATAGACCGTTCCGAATCCGCTGGCCTTCGGGATTGAAAAAACGAAGAAAATCACCATTGCGAAACAAGATTTCATCCAAGGAAGAAAAGGTTTTCAGCAAAATCAAACCATCGGCCGCCTCCACCCTGGTCTCATTAACAATCTCTCCGTCATTTATGTCTGGATCCTGTGTACCGTGAATTTTTTCATACTCTCCTCCTAAATCGACAATCTGAGCCGTGTCAGCGCTATTGACCACAGCTAGGCCATTTTCAAAACTTCGTTTCCACACTCCTTTTTTTATATCTCCCATCCCCGATTCAATGCCACTCTCTGTTACCGGCTGACCCAAATCCACATTATATTCATCATACCACCAAGTCTGACCATGATTTTGATCCCCATAGTCAAAAGAAAAATAACCATCTTGTAAAAGCGTACTAGTCAAACCAAAACGCATTTTCTGATAATCAGCGGCCTGACCAGTGTTATTCGTATTACTGTTAATCAAATTCACTTGCGGCGACCGACGCTCATCATTGTTATACGCATAGCGGCCCAGGTAATTCGGCCAATTGATGATGGAAAAGTTTTCCAAAAGCATGCCGTTTAATTCTTTGGCATAATAGGTGGTTTCGTTATTACCCACCAAAACATACTGGTTACCAGCCAATCTCCGCGTCTCATTATAAATATTCTTCATCCCAGTTTGCCAACGCTGGTTAGCATTCGTATCTATTTGGCCGTTGTTATCTGTATCTACCTTGGCACCGGCAAACCAGGTAATGTTATCCCAGGCATTATCATAAAACACACCATCCCAAAGACCAGTCGCTAAAATCTTAGTGCTGACGAATTCCGTAAGATGGGCCGGCCAACCACTGGCCTCGGTGACATTGAGTAAATATGTCCCTGGCCACCAAGACAATTTTTTACCCTGGGTATCGCGCAAATACCAATGGTCGGACAAGCCGGCGGCTAATTCGCGCCGCATCTGACTATAGCCCACAGCCGCATCCGTACGGATTTCCTGGGGAGAAACATAAACCAACAAAACTATTTCCGGATTCCACTGCCGCATCTTTTTTAATAGGCCAGGGACTTTCTTTTGCACTTCCATATCCAACACCACGACATCCCACTTAGCCAATTCTCGAGCCGTGCTTTCAGTCAGGTCCCAACTTAAATACAAATTAGCCAGACGGGGGTAATCATGGTCAATTACCCCACTAACAGTAGGGACAAAACAAAATAGACTGGCCAGGATCAGACCACTGAAAAACAAAGAATTAAACCGATTAAACCTCATGATAAAGGTGAATAATTTTTTCTTGATTCTTTATCAAAGAAAATTCCGCCCTGGCTTTTTCTTGACCGGTCCTAGCCAAAGCCTGGGCTTTTTCCGGGTTCTTAATCACATAATCCAAACTAGAACGCAGGGCCACTATGGATAGGTCGGACATAACCAGACCTTCTTTTTTGTCTCCTAACAAACCAGCTGCCGCTGCCTGGCTAGCGATAACCAGACGGCCAGCAGCCATGGCTTCTTGCACCACCAGGCTCATTCCTTCCCAACGTGAGGGTTGGATGATCACCTGATATTTACTGATCTCTTCCTCTAAATTCTTACTGACTCCGGCCCAAATTACTTTGGCCGCTATCCCCAACTCCTCAGCCAATTTTTTCAACTTTTTCTCTTCCTGACCAACCCCATATACTGTCAATTTCCAATCTAGATGTTTCCAGCTGGCCAAAGCCTGTAAAAGCAATTCCTGATTCTTTTGCGGCTCCAAACGCCCAATAGTTACCAGGGACAAGACAGATCCTTTCTGAAACAAGGCTGGAGAAGTCCCAAGCCAAGACAACAAGTCAATTCCGTTATCTATCCGCACCACCTTTTTACTAGACAAATGCAAACCATAGCGACAAAAATTTTCCACCACTACTGACACTGCCACCACCTTATCGGCCTGACGAAGAATCCAGGCCAATACTAATCTACGGCAAAACGAATGAGCCGTTCCCACATTGTGCTGAGTGGAGATCCATTTGGCTGGAAGTTTCTTTTGTAATAAAAAACCAGCCACATCCGCGCTGAAAACATGTGAATGAATAATGTCCGGCTGAAAATCTCTAGCAAAGGCAACTAATTTGTTCCAATCCTTCCAACTCTTCCCTTCGCTGACCTGTACTTTAATTCCTAAACGAGAAAAATCCTCTTCCCGATCCCCCCGGCCCACTACTGCGGCCACCGCTATTTCCCAACCAGACAAAGAAAAACTACGAGCATATTCCCAGACCAGGGTTTCTGCTCCACCAGTTGCCAGACGCGGGACTAAAAACAAAATTTTTTTCTTCATATTTTTTTCTCCGGCGCTCCCTTAACCAATACCTCTTGATACAAAGTTTCATAAGCCTCTACCATGGGACCAAAACCAAATTCTTTCCTGGCTTTTTCTTTGGCCCTTTCCACAATCTTCCCCACCTTCTCTTTTCCGGATAACAAAGCAACTAATCTTTCTTGCCAGATTTTTTTCTCATTCACTGGTAATAGCCAACCGCACTAGCCACGACCAAACGGCCAGCAGCCATGGCTTCCATAGCTACAATCCCCAATCCTTCCCAGGCCGAAGGCATTAACACCACTTGTTGTCCAGCCAAAACCTGCCGGACGTTTGTAGTTCCTGAATGCATTCTTACTCGGTCAGACAAACCCAATTCCTCCACCTTCTTCAATATTTTCTTTTGATCTTCTCCTTCGCCAACAATGGTGAGAGTCCAAGAATATGTTTGTAAACCCGCTAAAACTTGTAACAAAAACAGATGATTTTTTTGTTTAGTCAACCGGCCCAACATAAGCAAACGATCGGGCGGTGTTTCCCAATCCAAGTCTGGCACTAAGCTGTAATGATCAACATCAATGCCATAACGAATTTTCTGCGTCTCTCCGATCCAACCATATTGAGTTCGTAAATATTCAATTATGGCCTGCGAAGGGGCAGCATACGCCTGAGAATAACGACTCAAAATCCGTTTGATTTGATTCCGCCACCAACCATCGCCAACATTCACGTTATGTTCAGTCGTCACAATGGGCAGACCCAGACTCCGAGCGGCCAGTCGTCCCCAGATATCGCCACCGAACAAATGGGTATGGACAATGTCAGGGTTTAATTCTTGTAATTTTACCCGTAGGGCCCGAATCAAGCCCCAGCCCAATTTACCTCTCTTCAAAACCAATTCCACCGGACAATCAACTACTATCTGCTCCCGCAAAGGCCAAATCGGTTTCAAAACAATAATGGTATAGGAAAAATTTTCCGGATCACCATGATTAACCAAATCCACTACAAATCTTTCCGCCCCCCCAAAGGCCAGAGTCGGAATAATATGAACCACTCGAATTTTATTCTTCTTTTCCATAGGCCAATTTCCAACCGGCTACGGCCAGCCCCAAAGGCAACCATAACACACTAGTATAGTAGGAGGTATTGAAAATTTGAAAAATCACTGCCCCTAAAGCTGATAAAAATAAAGCCTGGAACAAAAGACGATCAGAATGAACATCTTGTCCATCTTTTTCTTGCGGATATAAACAAAAAAATAAATAACCAAGAAATCCCAAAAAAGCCAATAAACCTAAGATTCCATTTTCCAAAAGCATTTTTTGCCAAAATCCATGGGCATCAAGAGTCGGCCCAAATTCCAAAGTATAGATATAAGTGTCATTGAGTACTTCTTCAAACCGACCTGATCCATACCCCAACCAGGGCTGCTCGCCAGTATAGAAAAAAACTGTGCGAATGGTTTCCCAACGAGAAAAGGTGGAACTACTGACAATGGGAGAGAATAAAAATGCGGCCATGTAAATTACCAAAGCCAGGATCGCGATTACCCCGCCAATCTTGAAAATAATTTTGGCTGCCCCACCCCAGCCGGGAACCTGACGAAAAACCGCTAAACCCACCAAAACCTGGACTGCCAAAGCCAGCCAAAAAGCCCGAGAAAGGGTCAGGAGACCAACCAAAATAACCAATCCCAACCCTGACCAGAATATTTGTTTTTTTCTTGGAGACAAGCTGGTTTTCTCTAAAAGAAAAAACCAAAACAAAGGAATGATCGGGATCAAAGCTTGAGCCAAGAGGTTGTGATTGTAACCCAAAGGAGCAAAACCATGAACAGCGAACGGAACCGCTCGCCACCAACCATTACTGGACACCATAAACAAAGAAATCAACCCAAAAACTGCCATGGCCACACCTAGAAACATCCATAAATGAATGATCTTAATTAACTCTGTCTTTTTTCTAATCACTAAAAACAACAAAACAAAATATCCTAAACCAGAAAATAACACTGGCCGTAACCAGTATTTTATTGATCCATTCAAGGCAAAATGATCGGCCTGGAGATAATTGGATAATAATCCTAACAATAAAAATAAAATATAACCAAAACTAATCTTGGCCAACATCCACCTTTGTTTTTTGTCCAGACTCACTTGTCCTAGAAGCAAAGCGACAACCACTCCAATCAATACTGGGATAGCCAAAAGGTCAACCAGGGGGGCGTTGATTTGCGACAAAAAACCCCATTGGTGCGCCCACTGGTATTTAGAGAAAACTATTTCCCAACCCAAGAAAAAACCCAGGGCAGACAAAACATATATTCCCCAGATCGGACGCCAAGAAAAAAATAGGATTAAAAGCAAGATTAAAAATAAAGCTACCAACTGAGGAAACTCCTGATACCCAAAAACAAAAACCAATGTCGTTACTATTATCGCCACTAATGCTGCTAACCCTAATTTGACTGGTCTGTCCTTTGTCTCCAGCATATTATCTCCCTCTGATTATACCAAAATCACCAAGTTTTTCAAACATAAAAGCCTGAGATGATCAGGCTTTTACATTCCCCTCTGTCCACCACCGAAGTGATATGCAAAGGGATCCACGGGAGACGTCAGCAAGCTGAACATCTCCCGAGGCAAAAGACTTCGCTGTCACGCCCGAAAGCGCTAAGCGAAAGTTGAAGACTACAGAAAGAAAAGGAGCACTACTTCACGGTGGCGTCAGTGTCGTTGGGGTCAGCGGCATTGAGCACGCCGTCCCCATCGTCATCGACGCCGGGGGCGAAGAACCAATTGCCCCCGCCGAGCCCGTTGGCCTTGACCCCCACCTTGGACGCCACATAGGCCGCCCAAGAGTAAGAGAGCTCGCCGACCTTCTTCAGGTCAGCGTCCCCGACAGCCCACCAGATCTTCTGGTTGGCTGCGTTGACGCCAGCCACGTTGAAGTGGCAGGACGCCAGGGCCGGAACAGTCGCCGTGAAGGTGAGGCTCAGGGCCTCGAGCGACGCCTGCGGGACCGCAGGGTCAGTGGGGTCATCCTTCCACGAGACCACCACATCCCCAGCGCCATCCCAGCAGATGCCCGCGATGATAAACTTCGTGACCGCAGAGGGCACTCCCGCGTTGTTGCCAGGCTTGGCCCAGGTAACGGTCAGAAGGTTCGGGTTGGGGGGGGCGACGCACAGACCAGCGCCGCTACAGATCGAACCGGGGGCACAGGTACCGCAGGAACCGCCGCAGCCGTCAGCACCGCACTGCTTTCCCGCACAGGCCGGGACGCAGGCCGGCTGCTTGCAGGCCGGGTCGGCTGCGCAATCGGCATCGGCACAGTCCGTCTTGCCGTCCGCATCGTCGTCCAGGCCGTTGTTGCAGGCCGGTTCGACGATCGGAATGCAGGCCGCCTGATTGGCGGTGCAGACCTTGTCCGCCGCACAGTTACCGCACGAACCGCCGCAGCCGTCAGCGCCGCAAATCTTGCCGGCACAGTCAGGCACGCAAGCGCACTCCTTGTCCTTGCCGTCGCAGTCCTCGTCCACGCCGTTGTTGCAGACCTCCTGGGCACCAGGGTGAACGTTGGCGTTGCCCTCGAGACAATCGCCACCGACCAGGGCCGTGAACTTGGCGACCACGTCCGGAGTGCAGAGCCAGAGGCTCTGTTCCGTGTTGCCGTAGCCATCCTTGTCCAGGTCGAGGAAGTACTTCTTGGCTGCCGGTGAATTGGCAGCCGGGTTCTCATCTACTGAGCCGTCACAGTCGTTGTCCACCCCGTCGCAGTTGTCATTCACGACGTTGGGGTGGATGGTAGGGTCGAAGGGGGCGCAGTCCAGACCGTCCGGGGTACCGTCGCCATCGTCGTCGTTGTCCAGGCAGTCGGCAATCCCGTCCTTGTCCGCGTCCGCGAACCCTTCGTCCACGGAAGCATCACAGTCGTTGTCCTTGCCGTCGCACTGCTCGGGGGCGCCAGGATGGATGGTGGGATCGAAAGGAGCGCAGTCCTGGGCGTCCGAGGTACCGTCGCCATCGTCGTCGGTCTGGCAAGCATCGCCAGTGCCATCGCCGTTGGTGTCAGTCTGGTTGAAATTGAAGACGAGCGGGCAGTTGTCCTGGGCGTCGGGCACACCGTCGTTGTCGTCGTCGACGTCGCAGGCGTTCCCTTCCAGGTCGTTGTCCGTGTTGAGTTGGTCAGC
>Ga0208373_1000216_pt1 | contig 111635 bp, 100 predicted proteins | sample RifOxyC2_FD_184036 | JGI IMG/M metagenome (GOLD analysis project Ga0208373, IMG submission 184036) | Soil microbial communities from Rifle, Colorado - Rifle Oxygen_injection C2 (SPAdes) | ecosystem: Environmental > Terrestrial > Deep subsurface > Rock core/Sediment | place: Rifle, Colorado... | reverse complement strand
AGAGAGACTTCATAGGGTTTGTGACGCCTGACATATTGTCACCGAGATAGAGGTTAATCGGCGCATTTTGTGCCGTAGAAACAGCGGCTTCGGATGAGTAGATGTAGGTGTCGGTGGTTTTGACTTGATCAGCAGCAAAAGCAACGTACGCCATAACGCTAAATCCCAGCATAAAAAATATTGCGCGTATGATTTTCATAAATATAATTACCGCACACGCACCGACGAACCTCCGAACGAATGCGCGATAACATAATCCCATGCCTTCGCATCAACATTGTACACAAAATTGAGCCCTGTCATGGTGGCACTACTAAATTGAGGGTTCTCAGCGAGGCGCTGTATCGCCCACACTGCATCACGCTCGATGAAATTACCGGGGACATCGGCGCCAAAAACACTCGAAGGAATTTCTTTTTGCGTAATAAGCGTATCGCGCTCGACTACTAATTCATACCCTTTCTTTTTTGTCTTTGACCCAAACACCACCTGCCACCCCAAAGACTTTCCATCAATCATCACGGTGCCCAACGACTTCATAAGGATAAGCTTTGCGTCCGATTCCCAGGCCTGTGCGACCGGTAGAGCAAGGGTATATACCCCATACGGGGTAAGCACGGCTCCTGTTACCACCACGCGTTCACCGTCATTTTGAGGGTTAAGGGGCACCTTGTAAGCCTCTTTGCTAGGAAACCATCCGTCGGTACTCGTACGGAGGGATCCTGTAGGTATTTTAATCACCTCATCCACAACACGCTCCCCGCCAAAAATCGCGCGCTTTACATTACTGGGCCCGCGATAGTAAATAATGGCGCTTATGACCGCGATTACAACAAGCACTCCCATCAAAAGCGCACGTTTATTGTTGTTAAAAAATTCATTCATATTATGGGGTGTAGGTATAATTGACATAAATATCCGCTGACAAAATATTAAGGGTGGTGTTTGATTGAGGTGTAACGATGAGCGTATTGGTCCCTGGGTCAACTGCGATGCTGTTAACCTGATGTATTATTTTGAAGTAACTGGTGCTTGAGGCCGGGACAACATAGGTTTTTGCTGTTTCTGAATTTACTTGTACACTCACATCTTTTGATGATGCTCCCGAAGTATAAATACCCTTGATTTCCACAAAGATACTTTTTGTCGTCGTTGCATTTTCCGGCATCGCAACCAGGAATGATTGCGACAGAGGAGTAGCGTTAGTAATAGCGCCCGTCACTCCCGCAATATGGAACCGAGTTGTCTTTGAAGGGCTCAGGTTGCCTGATGTTGAAAATGAATAATTATTGGTATCGATCTTTTCATTTCCCGCGGCATCTTTTGAGCGCACGCGATAACAATAATCTGTGCCGGAATTCAAATTTGAAAGGTTCGTGGTGTGAGGAGAATAGACCGGGGTTGTGCTGATACTGGTGCAATCGTTGTTAGTAGAACATGCATTAGCAAAGACGAACGCCGAGCACGAAGCTGTCGCAACCGCCTGATATTGCACCTGAGAAGTTGCAAGTTCATTAGTTGTCCACGTAATCGTTGCGGTGTTGGTCCCAGGACTCGGTGGTCCGGACGAAGAAACACTCGAAATAATTGGCGCTACCGTATCAACTTTAAAGTCGGTCGCGCCGGCACCGTTACCACCAAACAAGACCCAGTTAGTGCTTGGGTAATCTCCGGTACCACCACAAGATGCGGTGTGTGTGCCAACACCATTATTGCGACACACGCGTGCTTGCCACTGATACACATCGTCAGTTGGGGTAATAGAGACCGAACCCGTTGCCGGCCCTGGGCCTGCCGCCCCTGTTCCTTCTATCGCCGCCGCACACGCCCCAGAACCGCACACCAGAGCAGTAAGAGCGTCCTTGTACTCTATTTGTGGATAGAGCGTTCCTCCGGGTACACCAGCTTGCATCGTCATAGAAAGCTGTATGGGAGTTGTAGAAGCAGTTCCACCAACGGCAATAGTTACTGCATTACCGTCTTTTTGCGTGAGGCTTGTCGAGTCATCCGGCGTGGGAGAAAGAAGCGTAAAGTTTTTACCGTTTGAAGCATACCCATTTGACGTCAGTACCACGTCACCCGTCACCGCACCCGAAGGTACAACTGTTGCCATTGCTGCAGCAGACCAACTGGTAAATGTTGTCGCTGATTTTGCGCTCGTAAACACAACATCGTCAACTCCGGCACTAAACACGGTTGGGCAAGAAACTCCTTGGCAAAAATGATTACCGTCAACGGTAATACTTCCCCCTTCGCTCTGGCTTGCCGGAGTAAAACCAGTAATACGAGGAAGTACCCTAAATCCTGCAAGGGTATCTGTTTTACCGTCTGACGAACGCGTCAAAACAAGATTACCCGTGTTGCTTGCAAGCGATGTGGGAACCCGAAGCGCCGTACAAGTAGAGGTGTATGCCGACCCGCCACAAAACGCGGCTACTGAAGATTGAGTTGCTACGCTCCCCAAGATGGTCACGGCACCTGCGGAACCCAAATGATCCCCGGTAACGACAACGGCGCCATCGGTTAAGGTGTTGGGGCAAGCGGCATCAGTGGCATCATACTCACGCCCAAATGCCCCCGTGGGAAAAGTCGCTTTATCACAGTTCGTTACCGATGATACGGTTGGGTACACAAAAAATGTCAGAGGTGTTGCGTCGGCCTGTGCTCCCGCAGAGACCTGCAGTGCACTCGCACCGCCATTAGACGCCAATGCGCTGTTGACCGTAAATGATAGTGAGCGATTTGCCCAAGCGCTCACATCTCCTGTTGCCACCGTTGCTGTGCCACCAACAACAAATTGCACACATCCGGTATTTACCGCGCCAGCACAGTTACCCCGAGAGCCGATAGGAGCTACGCCAAACCCATTACCCGTGACGGTAGCACTGTACCCACTCCGTGCACCGTCACTATTTACCTGATATGAAACAGCGGTCGCGTTTGGTTTTACCGTTGTCGTCCCCGCGAGCGATACAGGGGCGCCAGATTTTGTAGACGCTACACTCGTTGTTACATCAGCGTTGGCCGCAATTTGAAAATTTATCGTCTCGCCTCCTGCAGGATCGTTTGCGCCGTTTATAAGATCCGTGCGTACATAAAAATAATACGTCGTTCCCGCCACGAGAGCGAGCGAACCGGAGACCGTAGCTGTTTCTGTGGTATATGCCGCCACGGTGGCACCATACTGCCCGGTCACCCCGTTTGAATAGTTGCCGTCGGTATCATAAAAAAGAGCAAGGTTCGAAAGATTGTTTGACGCATTCGTCGTTCCCGTTTCCGTGATTTTTATAGAATTAAGCGTCTCACCACTAGACGAAAGTATCGTGAATGCCGCACAGGTTGCTGTGCTGTTACAGGTGGTGCTGTTGGCGTACTGTGAAGTAGCACCAGAGTTTAAGGTTGCCGTCTTTGATCCAGCAGTAGCGCCAATCGTAAGTGTCGCAGGCGCGTTGATAGTAATCACCCCAGGAGAATAATCACTCACCTGTGCGGCAATACCATCACTTGTTAAACCATAGACATAGTAACTCCCAGGTGTCATCCCGGTGGTATCCCAAGAACAGGTTACCCCCGTGCCCTCACCTGCAGTAGTACAGGAACCCGTGATTGCCGTACCGTTTAATCCCGTTGCGTCGGTATCGTAATACATGGCAGCAGTAACCACCTCTTCGGGATCATCAAGATTGTAAGTAATGTTATAAAGGTCTCCGACCGTCACCGTGTCCCCTGTCCCATCCGGCTGAGACACCGTAAGGGTTGGAGGGGTATTAGTCGGCGTTGGGCGGATCGCTAATGTCACCGCAGCCCAAGAATCTGAGGTGGTAGTAGTCCAAGCTGTCCATGCCGCAGGATCTTCGGTCCCTGCCCCGCTCCACGCCTTAGAAGCGATACCGACCGTAGCGGCATTGCCGGGATCAACACTAATATCAACCTGATTCCCATAGCCAGTAGGTGCTGTGATAGATGTATCTGCTGCAGCCCCGGTACCGAGACCGGCGGAAATAATCACAGCACCAGTAGTTATTGGCGTGATTGGCGGACTATTTGGTATGGCGGAATTATTTGATTGTGCTGTTGTAGATACAACATCAAGCGGATTTGTTGGGTCAGCATTACGCCAAACATGAACCTCACACACTGCACCATTTGTCGCTGAACCGCTCCCTAAACAATTCACCGTGGTATCTGGAGCGCCGGTCATATACTTCCAGTTAACCGAAAAGTTTGCATCGCGAGAATCATTCTGATAGAGGTCAGCTTCTTCAGTATAACCCGCTGTCCCCACACCAGGGTTGAGATTGGAGGTCTGCACAAAACCAGTAGCAACGATAACAAGGTCGCCAGACTGCACCGCGCCACCGGTTCCGCCTGTCAAACTAGTAAGCGCCACATTATATGAGGCACTGTTTCCGCTCGCTTCGGCCCCGCCGACGTATTCAAGCGACGCCGCATATGCCTTGTAAACTTGAACTTTTTCAGCTAGATGACGGTATGAGGTGAACTTATCCACCACATTGTCATCTTGCGACAAATGCCATGCCTTATCTACGATATTTCGCGTCGCAATAGATGAATCAATTATCTTGGTAAGAGAGTAAAAAGGGATATTAGAGAATGAAATACTTAAAACAACCGCAAGAATGGCAATCCCACGAAAAAATTTGGTAATTTTTTTTAGCATAAATTATTCTTCATAATTCTCAACATAATTATACACCTTTCTTGAAAGGTCTTCCATAATTTTCTGCGCATTTTTTTCGTCTTTACCCTTTGTCATAACGGTGAGAAGATACGGTCTATTTTTTAGGTACACTATTCCTGAGTCTAGGTGTATTTTTTTATCTACATCAATACCTATTTTATGAGCAAAGGGTATGTCTTTTAGGAGACCGCTCTGAATATAGGTATCAAATGGTGACTGCGACAAATACGAAAGCAATTTTTGCGAGTTTTCTTCATTAACATAAGAGGCTGAATAAAGTGCTCTAAAGATAAGCGCATATCTCTTTGCACTCAAACTTCCCTCGGTATCTAAAAATCCTTTCAGTCCCATATGGTCATATACATCTTTCATCTCCTCTATCTCCAGATTTCTTACTAGCATAAAATGTGCTGTGTTGTCGGAGTCCGAGAGAGAACGCCTTACCAATTCATCTATCGTATATGTTGAATTGGTCGGCTTTTTATAAAGTGTTCCAAATTTTTCATCCTTGTCGGTAGACATAAGAACAAGCTCGTTGCCCCACTTCCACTCTCCACGTTCTATCTTTTTCACCACAGCCATCGCCACAGGCACCTTAAGGAGCGATGCGGGGTAAAATTCTGCGTCCTTGTTTATAGCGATATTCGCGCCGGTCGGCAAGTATTCAAAATAAATAGAAATATTTAAATCCGTCTCATATTGTTCGTTCAAATAATCACGAAGGGGCTGAAAGTTGACGATGAGGTCTTTTTGATCAATGAATGCACGGGCTGGATTAAGCAACGGGAACTTTGATGAATCTAGCTCACTGACTCTGCCTGTACTCAAAAAATATGTACCTGCGTTGGTAGTAAGAAGCACCGCTAAAAATAATCCTGCAAACATAAGGAGTTTAGTATTTTGTTTTATTTGAGATTCTGTTTTCTTTTTCATTTGCTTATTGGAGTTTCAGCGTGCCGCCCGCCGTGTCAATCGTCCCCGCAGGTGAGATGGAATCATAACTTGTATTGGGACAGTTCTTTACCCCACTCCCTACTCCGCCAGACCAATCCGTTTGGTTGCACACTTTGTTTCGCCAGCGGAGGAAATAATCGGCCATAACTACTGGGTCGGCATACGGCCACGCGACCGTGACGGTGACTTTTTGGGTGCTGGGGTCGTAGTTTGTGCCGGTATCGATCATACGCGTGCTTGCATCGCGACTCACATTTTCAATAACGACGTACCGCGTATATGAGGCGTTGTTTACCGTTATCGTTTCATCGCCAGTCGCGAGTGTCCATTTGTTACCCGACGACACGGTCTTGTAGTGTTGCGAGGCCTTGGTCAGATCGTAGATGTTCTGCCACTTTTCCTCGGCAGCACCGCGTACCGCCTCGAGTGCTTCGGACGCGAGTCCTACCGCAATGTCACGCTCGCCCGAAATCTTACCGCTCTGTAGGCTCACATACACCGCCTGTGTCCCCACTGAAAGAATAATAGCAAGCAATGAAATAACAATAAGAAGCTCTAAAAGCAGGGCTCCTTTCTTTTGTGCACCAGTTGTGTGCTTTATTTTTTGCATACTAGTAAATAGTGCCAACACTTGAAACATTTACGGTTTGAGTGAGCCCTTCGGAACCGATGACGACGGTCGCTGCGGTGGTGGTGCCGGATATTCGGTTAAAGATAATGTCTTTTGAATTACTCTCGGTGGGATCTGAAAAGGCAATGGTTTTAGAGAGTGTGGTGGTTGCAATCGAAACGGTTGTGCCGTCAGCAAACGTCGTGCCTGATGTTGAAAAGAGTACATAGTAGTCGTCGGTGGTGGTATTCACAAAATGCGCACCCCATTTAAGCCCACCCTCCCCTGTCATTGCCTTTGACTGCATATGGCGCAGGTTTGCGGCCATTTCTTGTGAGGTAGAACTCAACTCCACACTTTTCCCAAAACTACGATACATACCACTCCCCGCCGCAGCCAGTATCACCGTAATGGCCACAACGATGAGTAGTTCCAGCAGAGAGAATCCTCGGTTGGGGTAGAATTTGGAATTTGGAATTTGGAATTGAGGCACCCCGTACCCCTTGCTCAATATCCTGTGTTCTGTATTCTGTTTTTTGTATTCCATATACTAAATTCTATATTCTATTCTCCGCCCTTAGACAAAGTTTCCTACAAGCTGGTAAATAGGGAGAATAATAGATACGGCAATCGCGCCGACAAGGAGGCCCATGATGAGTAGGAGTGACGGCTCAAGAATAGAAGTGAGATCTTTCAATGTGTTATCGACCTCCTCCTCGTAAAAGTCTGCAAAGGTGCCCAGAATCTCATGCAGTGACCCCGTGCGCTCGCCCACAATAATGAGGCTAATGAGGAGTCGCGGGAAAAGGTCGGGGTATTTACCAAGCGCCTCAGATATAGGGGAGCCATTTTCTACTGCAGAAATAGCATTCTTGATCGCGAGCTCGTAAGTCATGTTGCCAATTGATTTTGACGAGAGCTCAAGCGCCTCTATCGCCGAGATACCGCTCCCGATAAGGTTACCGAAGGTGCGTGCAAAACGCACGAGCGCAACCTTTTTCACTAGCTCACTTGCCACGGGGGTATGCGCAATAATCTTAGTAAAAAATTTCTTGCCGATGTTGGTCGTACGAAAATATACGAAGAACCAAATAATTCCCGCAAGAACCGCGAAGTCGAGCGTAAAGCTCCACGTAAGCATCTTTGAAAGACCTAAAAATATTTTGGTAATGAATGGCAATTCAACACCACTCGAGGCAAATGAGGCGGTGAGGCGTGGGAGCACAAAGACCAGGAGGAGGGCCATCACCCCCGATGAAGCAATGAGGAGGATGACGGGGTATGTTAATGCGGACTTTACCTTGCTCCTCAGTGCGTATTCTTTAGAGAGGTACCGTCCAAGTTCAGCAAGTGTTTTATCGAGTTGTCCCGACAGCTCTCCTGCTCTCAACATCCCCATAAAGATAGGGGGAAATGAATCCCGATAAGCCTCAAATCCGCTCGAGAGCGGTTGACCATTTTTTATCATCCCTTGCGCTTCTTGCAAAACTCTTTTCATTAACTTTTTTTCTGCATCAGCGATGAGGATATCGAGAGCCTCGACCACCGAGAGACCCGCTTTGACCGTCGTAGCGAGGTTACGCACAAGAAACATCACATCAACGGGAGTGAGGCGCTCAAAGAAATTGAACGCAAGGAGTCCACCTCCTTCACCACGCTTGCGCAGCTCCTCGACAGAAACCGGCGTAAGACCACGCTTGACAAGATACTCGACGGCCTCGTCGCGTGTCACCCCCTCATATTCACCATGAGTGACTACGCCCTCGCTATCATATGCTTCGTAAATAAAAGTTGCCATATTTCTATAGTTTATTCTGATACCACACGAAGAATCTCCTCGATGGTGGTTACACCTTTTTCAACTTTATCTAAACCGTCCTCAAACATGGTAGTCATCCCCTCTTCTATCGCTTTTTTACGCACCTCAGAGACCGGTGCCTCGCGCAAAATGAGCTCGCGCACCGCCTCGGTAATGCGGAAAAGTTCAAAAATACCTACCTGGCCCTGAAAGCCAGAGTTGCCGCAGACCTTACACCCCTTGCCACGATAGAGGGTGGTGGGAATATTTTTTACTTCATCTCCCGTAAGTGCAACTTGTGCTTTGATGAGGCGCGTGATCTCGGGACTTGCAGGATATGATTCTATGCACGAAGTACAAATACGACGAATGAGGCGCTGAGCGATGACAAGGTTGACCGTAGAGGAAAGCAGAAACGCTGGTGCGCCCATATCAAGGAGGCGCGGAAGTGCCGACGGAGCGTCGTTGGTATGGAGCGATGAAAGGACGAGGTGTCCTGTAAGTGCGGCGTGTACCGCAATCTCGACTGTTTCGTTGTCGCGGATTTCACCGATCATAATAATGTCCGGGTTTTGACGCAGAAGTGCACGGAGTCCATTTGCAAAGGTGATGCCTGACTTTACATTGACCTGTGTTTGATTAACGCGAGAAAACTCATACTCGATTGGGTCTTCGATGGTCGTAATATTGACCGATGGCGTGTTCAAGATATGCAGGATTGCGTAGAGCGTCGTTGTTTTACCGTGCCCCGTCGGACCCGTGACAAGAATCATACCGTGCGGTTTCTTGATCTCCGTCTGAAGAATAGTATTCCCTGCATCAGAAAGACCGAGATCCTTCAAGGTAAGCGGGCGCGCCGAGCTGCGCAGAAGGCGCATCTCAACCTTTTCTCCATGAAAGACCGGCATAATGTTCACACGCACATCGATGTTTGAGCCGTCATCCATCTCAAAACGGAAACGGCCGTCCTGTGGTGTGCGGTGCTCGTCGATCTGAAGGTTGCCGAGGATCTTTACGCGCGCTACAAGGATAGGAGCAATAGCTTTTGGTAAGCTCAAAATCTCGGTCATAATACCGTCGATACGGAAGCGTATGAGGAGCTCGCGTTCGAGCGGCTCAAAGTGAATATCCGAGGTGTTAAGCGTAACGGCGTGATCGATAATATTGTCGAGTATGGTAACAATAGGCACCGCTGTCGCCGTCTTTGAGAGATTGGTGTCACCTGCAATAACGAGAGACTGCTCGATATTTTCAGAAATAATCTGATCAAACTCCATCCCGATCTTTTTCTTGTAGTGCTTGAGTCCGTAACGCAAACTGGAAAATGTCGTGAGGTGTGGCACTACCCAGACACCCAGCCTTGCGCGCACATACTCGATAGTGTCGTAATCAAACGGGTCAAGCATGGCAAGCTTGGCTATTTCCTTTTCTTTATCGTACGCAAAGAGTACGATGTTTTTAGCCTTCGCATAAATCTCGGGAACGAGCTCTAGTGTTGCGATATCGATGGTTTCCTTTTTCAAGTTCACTACCGGCGCTCCATAATAAGGAGAGAGGAGTTCTGCAAAATAATCCTCAGGGACCTTACCTCCCCCAATTAAAATATTTGCGAGGGATTGCCCTGAACGACGCGACTCCTCGTGCGCCAAAGAAAAGTCCTCGTCGCTTATCAGTCCTGACTCAAGCAATATCGCTTTTAGTTTTTCTTCTGTGATGTGCATCACTATTTATTATATCACAACCATTTTCAAAAAAGTCTGTGTATATCTTTCTATAAAAACTATATCTTAAGGAGAGCGTAGAGGTGCAGGAAATCGAGGATAGGTTTTGCAGCGATGAGGGCTATGGGGGTGACGACGAGGAATGCAGGGAGGAGTGAGGTTTGAGTTTTTTTGAGGAGTACGAGTGCGCTTACAGAAAAAAGTATCGCTACAGCAAAGCCTAGGGGTCCCAGAACGACTACCCCTGGCCAACCAGCAATAAGCATCAATACACAAAGAAGCTCGGGCCCCTCAATCCCAAAGTTGTTACGACGAGCATGCCAAAATTTAAAAATAGCGTAAAAGATGCCAGTCACCACGAATAGTATAATGACACTGAGAAAGAACCTTCCAAACGCGTAGTAGGTAAAGTATCCAAGTGTTCCGCCAAAGTATGGGCGTATCCACTCAAGCATCACAGGAAGCGGCGCCTCTATAGGAAGCGGCGCCGCAAGAAGGGCCCTCGTAAAATCGCTTGAAGTTGACCAAATGTAATACTGTCCCCAGGTGATAAACGTAGCATACAAAAGATGGAGCACCGCGGCGACTAAAATCAACTGTTTGTAGGAAATGTTTTTTACCCAGTATGGACGAAGGAATCGCACCAAAACGACAGCAAAAAAACCCAACCACATCCCGAGGATGATTGCATTGAGATGAGAAAAAATAAAACCAAGTATCATACGAGCAATATTAACAAAAAAACAGCCCTCTGACGAGGACTGTTTTAAAGGGACTATTTCTCTAGAATTAGAATGCGCCAGATATAGGCAAGAGATTCAAACTATTTCCTGACTCATACATACCAGTATTGTCTCCCCCATCCTTGGCCATTTTGTTATCCTCAGAAGTGTACGCATTACTTTCAAGCACAGCGTCTATTTCAAAGATATATGCAGGCTTTCCTGCGCCAGCGCCAGTACCTGTGCCGTTCTGACATGCATAACGATACACAAGATTGGTAGCTGCGATTGATGAACTTACGGTATTTACTGGGTCAACAGGGAAACTTGAGATTGGCGTACCTCCCGTCAATGCTTTAAGGTTTACCGGAATCCATCCCGTACCATCAACTTTACTTACGGCTCCAGATGCCCCCACGCGACTCCACCCAGCTACCCCACCAAATGCAGCTTCAGGAGCAGCATCGGCTCCGGCAGTAGGAGTACCCGCAACGGTAACTGTTCCGTCGTAACTGTAGGAAATCTTTGCAGAAGTATTTGGTGTGGTAACACCAGCTGGTGTTGTTGAAGTAAGACAAATTGCACCGAAGTTATCAAGGCTTGGTGTTGAGCTTGCGGTAAGCATAATACCAAGAGCGGTTTTTACTGTCTTGAGGTCAGAGATACGTTGTGCGTCACGACCCTTTTTCAAAGTCTCAGCAGGGTTCAACATAAATACGAGCGCAATCGAAAGGATGGCAATAATAGAGATAACAATCAAAAGCTCAAGGAGCGTAAAGCCACCTTCGCGCTTTTCATTCATTTTAGTAAGTGAATTCATGGTGATGATTTAGTTAATATAATAATTAGAAATTATTTCCAGTACCGAGAATTTTGAGGTTGGTACCTACTTCATAAAAATTACTATTATTACCCCCATCACTTGTTAGCTTGCTATCAGCTCCTGTTGCATATGTAGAACTTTCAAGCGCGGCATCAATTTCAAATGCAAGCGGTGTCACAGAACATGCATAACGATACATTAAATCTGTATTATCTACCGCCGCACCAGTGTGCCCTGAACCAAAAGCGTTTACGGGATCAATTGGAAGGTTTGATAATGGTGACCCACCAACCAAATTATCAAAGGCTACAGGAATCCACCCACTACCATCTGTCACCGTTGCTGCTGCAACAGATGCTGACTGTTGAGCGGCGGCGTATGTTGAAGCACCGTCAAGGGTTGCTTGTGAAATAGTACCGACTGCGGTAGGGAGTGAGTAAAAGATTTTTGCTGGCGAGACAGGTGCGATTGAGGGAGTAGCCTTACACCATGTATTGTTTAACGCACCAGCTGCATTTGCTCCAAGGTATGGTGTTGAGGTACTCGTGAGATAGAGTCCCAGTGCCGTCTTCATCGTACTCATATCAGAAAGACGCTGTGCGTCGCGAGATTTCTTGAGCGCTTCTGCAGGATTCAAAACAAGAACGAGCGCAACTGACAAAATAGCGATGATTGAGACGACAATCAAAAGCTCAAGAAGGGTGAAGCCACTTTCGCGCTTTTCCTTCGTATTCATTGATAAATTCATATTCATATAAATGCTACCCGTTATTACTATTATTATTTAATGCCTAATGCTTATTTATTATACCAAAAGGCTTTAGGAAAAGACAATGAATGTGTGGACAACTTAATCCGCCAAATACCCCTTTACCTTCTCAATAATATCCTGAATAGGATAATCAACTTTGACCAAGTACTCGTTGGCCCCCAACGCGAGAGCACGGTCTTGGTCCATTTTTTGACCAAGATTCGAGAGTATGATGACAGGGATTCCGGCAAGCTCAGGGTTCTTTTTGATCTCCTCGAGCACGCCAAAGCCGTCCTTTTTGGGAATCATTAGGTCGAGAAGGATGAGGTTTGGCTTTTCTGCGGTAATCATTGTCACCGCCTCGTCGCCGTCGCGCGCAACTTTTGCATCAATACCCTCCTTGGCGAGTTTGATTTCGTACACCTTTGAGATGTGCTCATCGTCCTCTACTACCATTACTTTCTTTTTGTTTTCATTCATCCCGTTAGAGACAGGGAATAAAATTCCCGTGCCTAATTATTTATGTAATTACTTGTATTTTACCATGCACGCTCCCGCATTACTAGCATCATCGCGTTTGGGTCTCTAACGGGATTCATAAAATACTAATGCTTTACGCTAAGCTTATTACCTTGTCCACAAGATCACCTATGTCGTAATTACTTTTTACCAGATAATCAATGACGCCGAGCTCTTTTAAAAGTCCTGCATCATCGCTACGACCCGACACCGAGCAGATGACGACTTTTTTATCTTTGAATTCCGGCTGAACGCGAAGCTCTTTCAGGAACTCGATGCCATTCATTCCCGGAAGGAGTAGATCAAGCCAAATGATATCGATATCCGGATTGTCCCTGAGCGCCTGAAATGCATCCTCGGCGCGCATCGTTGAAATAACTTTGTGTCCCTTTTGCTCGAGCTTGAACGTAGCCGCATGATTGAGCGCCTTGTCGTCCTCTACCAAAAGAACTGTTTTTGATTTTTTGTCCATATTATATAAGGTTAGTGTTATTTTATCACACTAACATGTGACCAACAACAATACGGACCTAGTACTCACGGGTCCTACCTTCTAAGGGGATAGTAAACAAGAATGTCGTCCCCTGCCCTTCGACTGACTCGAACCACACTTTGCCACCCCACGCTTCAATAAGCTCTTTTACGAGCGCGAGCCCGAGACCCGATCCGTCAGGAACTTTTTCGAGGGCGTTCTCTGCGCGGAAGAACTTTGAGAAAATACGACTTTTTTGCGCTTCGGGGATACCGATACCGTTGTCGTGCACCGAATAGGTAACCTCTTTACCGTCCTCACTCACAAACCAGCGTGCCTCAATGACACCATTCTCGCTGGTGTAGCGAATAGCATTTGAAAAAAGATTAAGTATTACCTGACGAAGCGTGAGCATATCAAGCATTACAACGACCTGACTTTCAGGTGGCAATATCTGAAGTGAAAGTTTCTTTTCTTGTACCTGCGGCGCAAGCTCGTGCGCTATCTCCTCGCTAAAGAGAGCGAGGTTAACTGGTACGGGCTCTGATTTTATCTTGCCACTTTCGACACGCGAGATACCCAAGAGAAGATCGATTGTCTGATAGAGACGCTCTGCACCACCATGAATCTCCTCCAAGAAATCACGTTGCGGACCAGAGACGGTCCCTACATCCTCAGAAAGGAGCATTTCTGAATACCAACGAATCGTGGTAAGCGGTGTACGGAGCTGATGCGAAGCAACTGAAATAAAGCCTGATTTTGCATCATCGAGTGCACGGTCCTCGGTCACATCACGAATAATAATAACGGCACCTATACCCCTGTCTCCTTCGAGTGGAGCAATAGAGAACGCTACAGGAAGTCCTTCTGTGCGTTTTTCTGTCGTAATCGACAACTCGTCATCAAGGTCGGTGACCACAATCTGCTTGGTCATAAACATTTCTTCAGTCGGCCACTCAGCAAGAGGTAGCTCGCCCTTTTTATTTTTCAAAACCTTCATTACCGCGCGCAGGTCTGCACCCATAAGGTCAATACCCTCTGTCGCTAAAAGTTCTGCGGCCTTTGGGTTAACGAGCTCAATCCTGTATTTCCCGTCAATAAGAATGAGTCCATCGCCAATCGAGCTAATAATCGTCTGGAGGCGCGTACTTTCTTTAGCAAGATCAACCTTTGTCTCCTCGGCATCCTCAAGGAGGTTTTGGATTGCACGTTTCGATTGCTCAAGAAAAGTCTTTTCCTCTTCGCGCTCCTTGAGGGTCTTCTCGAGTTCTGTTGCATCGCTACGCAAATGCTCCTCTGAACGTTTGACCTCTTTTTGTGATGACTCGATCTTGTCGAGCATCATATTAAAGGTGCTAGCAAGATGACCTATTTCGTCTTTAGATGTCACCATAACACGATCCAAGTAATTACCGAGAGTAACCCACCGCGCAGCATAAGTAACCGCGTAAAGGTCGCGCATCATACGGCGAACTGCTAAAAACACAACAAGGACCACGACAAGAAACGCTCCTCCTCCCGCCTTTACCGTATTAAGGATCAGTTCGTCGAGAATCGCATACGCCTCGGTCGTTTCCATCTCATTTATAATCACTAGTCCATCACTCGCTACGCACGCCGACACACCAATGACCGGCACACCACGGTAATCCAAATATTCTTTAGCGACTTCTTTATTGTTCATCAAACACTCTCCAACAGGTTCTGTCGCAATACGTTTCTTGGCACGCATATCGGTAATAAAACGCGTAGGGGTTACCACAAAACCATCCTTGTTTACCAGATAGGTCTCCATCGTTTCGAAGTTGCGAATATTTGCATACTCTTCACTTTCGTCAGTTTCAGTTACCTCATGATGATGCTCAGACAAAAATCCAGAGACTTTTTCCAAAGATACGACATGTACGAGCAATACAGCTTGAACAGGCACCGAACCTCCGTTTTCATCAAGGTCTGTTCGGAACATTCTTGTTGCTACGTGAAACATTGGATCAGGACCCTCGTCCTCTTCAAAAATAGCAGCCCGCACAAATACCTCGCCCAAACCCGCCGTAATAGCTTTTGAGAAATAATGAGCTTGGTGCTCAACCTCTTCTTGGTGTTCGTCGGTACCAATACGATTAAGCTCGGTCGAAGCGACCACTATGCCGTTTTGGTCGAGGAGATCTACGATAATCACCTCGGGGTTGTACTTCATTTTTTTCTCACGAAGATAGGACCTGAAATCATTTACTGCTTTTTGACGCGACACAGAAGAACCAGCAGGGTCAACAATCGTTTGAGAAAGTTTTTTGAGTTGATCGTCTGAACTCCAGTTGAGCGTATGAATCTTGAGCCCGTCGACAAAGGCAGCGTATATGCCCACATTTTTTTCTTTAGCGACATGCAAATTACTCATTACCTCCTGGCGAAAACTTCCTCGCACAAAAAACTGAAGGTACGCGACCATCAGTATCGCCAAAAAAATCATTAACCCTCCAAAAAATAACGTAACTTTTGTTTTAATCTGCATACGATAAGAGACTGTTAATAATTATTGTAGCACGCAAAGAAATATCTTGGTATACTATAGGTGTTGATAAAAAGTTGATATGAACATTTTAAATCTCCTTACGAAAGAAAAACGCGTTGCAGGCATCGAGATCAGTGACTCAGTTGTGCGTATTGCTTTTATGCGCACCAGTAAAGACGAAGTCTCTCATAAAACTACCGAGGAGCTCGTTCTTGTCGAGGAACCTATTGCTGCAAACATCATCGTTGAAGGAGTTGTCACTGACCGCACACTCCTTGGTAAGACATTAAAAAGCATCTGGGACAAAGCAAGACTCAGTACCGACTATGCTATCGTTTCTATCCCTGATGATAAAATTTATTCTCGCATCTTTTCATTCCCCAAGACTGTTGAAGGTGACCGTCTCTCGGAAGCAATGCGTCTCGCTATTGGTTTTCAGCTCCCTGTTAAAACCGAGGCTGCATACCTCGACTGGGAGCGCCTAGCAGGAACCCCTCTTGTGAACGAAATTCTCCTTGCCACCATTCCGCGCGTCGTTGCACAAGGGTATGTTGAGGCACTTGAAACTGCAGGAATCAAAACTCTTGCTCTCGAGTCCCACCTCGCGAGCATCGCACGAGCAGTCAAGCTTGAGCCTGAACACACTACGCTCTTTACTAAGAAAACTCCCGACGGAGCAACTGTATTCGCCCTCAAGAATGGCACCCTTCGTTTTTCACGAACACTTCCCGCACGCTTTCTGGATGAAAGCAAAATACCTGCCGAGGTTCACAACATAAAAACAGCCCTCGAAGGAGAGCTCAAAGAAAAAGTTGTTGAGACACCTATTCTCGATGCGCAAATTCGTGATGATTATGCGGACAAAAAAGGACTTTCCGAACCTCGGTCGAAGTGGCTTATTGCTCTTGGTGCGGCCATACGCGGACAGATCCCTGAAGGTGCTGACAACCTTGTTAGCCTCCTCCCCATCGGTACCGAAGAGGCTTACGCTTACCAAAAAGCGACCGCTTTCATCGCCCTCATTCGCAATATGACCGTCGGGGTATCTATCTTTTTCATGGTCGCCTTCCTCGCGGCATATCTCTTTGTGCTCTCACTTTCGCAAAACGCCAACAAAACTATTGCGACACTTTCAGTGTCGTCAGCTTCACCCGAAATCCTCGCCAAAGAGGCATGGGTAAGCAAGGTGAACGCCTTGACCCTCGCAGGGCAAACGATTCTTGCACAAACACCGGTATGGAGCATTGTAGTTGACGAAGTTAACGCACGCATCATTGACGGAATAAACCTCTCCACCTTTTCTGCTCCTGCTATCACCGAAAACATGTCGATTGCAGGCACCGCGAAAGACCGCGCAACATTAAATCAATTCAAAAAAACACTTCAGGAATCTACAATACTTACGGGGATTGAAATCCCCATCACCAACCTTGCTCAAAAAGAAGATATACCGTTTACTGCATCATTCCGTCTTGCCGACCCGAATGTGGCACTCTATAAATAGCATCAACTAATATGTTTACCACCAAAAATCTTTTAATGCTCGTCGGACGCCATGCAATCATTGCCATCCTTGCTATAGGGGCTTCGGTACTTGTCGCCGTACTTCTTTCGCAGGAAATTACCCGACTTTCTGACGATGTACTCAAAAACCGCCAGCTTGCAAGCGCCCTTGAAGAACGCACGGAACTCTTTGCTGCTGTGAAGCGCGACACCGAACTCGTTGGTACCAACGATCTGCTCATTGAACAAGCGTTTATTTCTTCAAATAACATTCTTGGCTTTGTTGCTGTTCTCGAAAGCCTTGTTCTTAAAAACGGTATCACCCAGGCGTTTCATTTTGACACCCCAGCACCATCCCCTATCTCTGCGCCGTTCCCCCTCGCGACGGTCACTTATTCAAACAGCCTCTCGGGCAACCTAGTAGCATTTTCAAACTATCTTAAGGATTTTGAACGACTTCCTTATTTTACAAAAATAGAAAGCTTGAGTATTTCATCTTCAGGCAAACCCGGATGGCGCAACGCAGGGACAATGTCGTTTCGTGCTAGTATCCAAACAAATGCAACACAATAACCATACAATACTATGACTATCAAGGACCTAAAAATCATTGAATCTTTAAAAAAAGTACGTCCAAAGGATCTTGTTTATTCCGGGATCCTCGTATTTTTTATGATCATCGTGGGGGTATTGTTTTTTATATCAACACGCTTTATTTCTCAGAATATCAACAAAGTCTTTTCATATGAAGGGGCAGAGAGTATACAGGTCCTCGACTTGCCGCACTATATGCTTGTCGCAAAAAAACTAGGTATCACGACAAATACCACACCAGGGAACACCGAGGTTCCTGTAGCCATAACACCTTCTCGCGAAGCACCTGAAATCCCTACACTGCCAACCGAGACATCGGAAACAACAGCTACCCTCAACAAACAGACACTCACCATCGAAGTGCGCAACAGCACTACTAAAAAAGGTGTTGCAGGAATACTTGCAAAATCTCTTAAAGAAGCTGGATTTTCTGCTCCCACCACGAGAAATGAAAACACGCCCTATATAAAAACGACGATCCTCGTCAAAGAAAGCAAGTATGATTATGCAGCTCTCCTCCTTGAAGAGGTTATCAAATCCTACCCAGGTGCCATCGCAGCCACTACCACCGAGAGTGCCCCTTTTGATGCCACTATCATTATTGGTACAGAGTAGTCTTTCCTCTCCTGTAGGTTGCATTTTTATTGATAATATGCTATAATTTACATAGTTCCCTTAGGTTTCATCTTTGGGAAAAACTACAAAAAGCCTTTCGAGGGCTTTTTGATTTTCTGTTCTTTTATAAGGAGAAAAAATGAGCAAACTTCACATCGTACTCGATGGAACACGGTCCTTGGGTAAGGTTTCCGTTTACGGGAAAAGGCGATTCGTAATCCCCTTCATTGGGGTTATTGAACGGAAGGACGGAACTCGTGATCGTGGTATTGGCGTTCAATGCCCCAATCAAACAAAACTGATATTTCAAGCCATTGATTCGGCCGACCCGCTTGTGTATCTTCGAGCATTCAAAATGCTCAGCGGGATATGGAAAATCACTGACAGCTTGGTGCAGGACTGCATCATCGCCACCAAAACCGAATGTTGGCTTGAAGACTTCCTCAAGACCAACGCGTACAGGAACGGTGATGCATACCAGAAAGCGATGATTCACGATGCTCAAAAAAAAGCATTGGCGTACAAACCGAGCCGAGATATTGTTGCACAAATTATTGAAAAATTCTCTGTGCATGCAATCCCGCTCATGAAAAAAGAGGTTCTCGACCCTCTCGCCGATGACATCGCGCCGTCGTGTTCTGTTCTTCGTTTGAAACAAACTGAAGCACCGGCCACGCCAGAAGAAAGACCGTGCTATCTGTATCTTGAGCACCCGCTTGACTCACCGAGGCGTACGGCAACACTCTCCGCATAACAACAAAAGTATCCTTTTATATCCAAGCCGCACACCCGTGCGGCTTTTTTCTTTACCTTTTCTAAGCTTTATGAGGAAAAGCTTTTTGCCCCTATCTACAAAATAACGTACAATAAGAGAAATAAAAAAATATATGACCAACCTCAAAGAATCCATTGGTGCGGCCTTCAGGGGAGATTTAATAGACGACAAAATTGCCTGTGTCCCGTACGAAAACGACACGAGTATCTTTGAACTAAAACCACGCCTCGTTGCGCGCCCAAAAGATGTTGAGGATATCAAGACGCTCGTGCGTTTTGTTTCTGAACACAAAAATGAGGACCCTTCACTCTCTCTCACTCCCCGCGCCGCAGGCACTGGTATGGCAGGTGGCGCCCTCACCGAGTCTGTGGTGCTCGATGTGACTAACCTCAACCACATCAAAAGCGTCACTGCCGAGCGCGCGATAGTCGAGCCAGGAGTTTTTTATCGCGATATGGACAAAGTGACAAAAGAAATAGGCGTGATCATGCCATCCTTCCCTGCCTCGCGCATGCTTTGTGCAGTTGGTGGAATGACCGGCACTAACGCATCAGGCGAAATGACCCTTACTTATGGAAGCACCCGAGACTGGGTCAAGCGTCTCAAGGTAGTACTTTCGGATGGCAACGAATATGAGTTCGGCCCCCTCACCCCAAATGAACTCGAAGAGAAGAAGAAACTTTCTGGTCTTGAGGGGGAAATATATCGTGGTATGCACGAGCTTCTCGAGAAGAATTATGATTTAATAAAAAAAGCTAAACCAAATGTTTCAAAGGACTCCACAGGCTATGCGCTTTGGAGCGTATGGGACAGAGAAACATTTGATCTTACAAAACTCTTTGTTGGGTCTGAGGGGACGCTGGGAGTTTTTACGGAAATAGAATTTGCACTCACAAAACCAAAAGAGCATCGCAAACTTGTCGTTATTTTCTTGAAAGACCTCAAGATCCTTTCGACTCTTATTGGGAAAGTTCTCGCTCATAAACCAGAAACTTTTGAAACCTACGATGACCGCGTGATTAAATTTATTATGCGTTTTTTGCCTGACTTTGTAAGAGTTATGAAAACAGGTCTTATTAAACTTGGCCTCTCATTTATCCCTGAGGTAATTATGGTACTCAAGGGTGGATTCCCAAGGCTTGTACTCCTCGCTGAATTCACTGGTGACACCGAGGAAGAAGCTACCCAAAAAGCACAGGCTGCTTTCGATGACTTGAAACAATTCGACCTACAAATGGAGATTATGCAGACTCAAAAAGAAGCAGAGCGTTTCTGGACAATGAGACACGAGAGCTTCAACATCTTACGCAAGCATAGTGGTAAAAACAAAACAGCGCCCTTTATTGACGACATCATTGTTGCCCCAGAGAAGCTTCCTGAATTCATGCCTAAGCTCGACAAAGTAATGGCTGAATACAAACTCACCTACACCATTCAGGGCCACATCGGGGATGGCAACTTCCATATCTTCCCTCTCATGAACCTCCATAATGCGCGCGACCGAGATATTGTAATAGAACTTGGGCAGAAGGTCTTTAGCCTTGTCTTTGAATTTGGTGGCTCAATGTCTGCTGAACATAACGATGGAATCATCCGCACGCCGTTCCTCAGGCAAATGTACGGCGACACCGTCTATCGCCTCTTTGAGGAAACCAAGAATATCTTTGATCCACAGCATATCCTTAACCCTGGCAAGAAAGTCTTTGGTGGCGACCTCGCGTATGTAAAAGATCACATCGACAAAGTCTATTAATACTCTCCCTAAATAACCTACACGCAACAACAAAAAACACCGAGTACATACTCGGTGTTTTTTGTTGTTAACAATTTATTTTAATCCACAATCAGTACACACATTAGGGCTTTCTCTGCGGTCTTGCCCGTTCCACGGCGCTTTATTTTGAGACTCAAGATGCACGCCATCAGTGGCACGCTGTGCCATAAGACCCGAAACGATAGTCTGAATAAGGGAGGCTGCTCCCGCAATCGCAAAGATGTAGATAATCACGCGACCCATAGGGAATACATCGAGAACAACGCCAATATACATAACGATTACAAGAAACGCCATCCAAACACCGACACACCATGGGCACCCCAACAGATTAGCAAAAAGGAGCCGAGCGCCTTTGAGGGGCTTCTCTCGCACTACACAGAGCAGCCCTGTCTCAGGACTCGTCTCTTCTTTTACATTGACGCACATATCACGAAGCCATAACATGATATAGTCCGCAACCAAAAGGCGTGTCATACGAAATGCAGCCAAAGAAAGCACAATGAACTGAAACGGGGTCACTCCTGCAAGTGCACCTGCCGCTTCGGGACCAAAGAACCTCATACCCACCGTAAATACTAAAGCTGAGATAGCAAGGAACGCAATGTTCCAAAAATGTTGATTCAAGAGATCTTCTTTTGTTTTTGTTTCATTCATATACAAGTTTTTAATGCCCCATCTTTGCTGAATCTTCTGGTGTCGGCAACACCCCATCATAGACCTCTTTGTTTTCTGGTCCCTCAACCGTAATCGTGCCCCATGCGCCACGGTCAAGACGTGCAAGTGCATGGTCAACAAGAATATAATTGCCAGGAACTTCGAATTTCATTTCGGTGATTGTAGCACCGCCGGCTGGAACGAGCGTCGTTTGAACATTCTTGAAGATTGCTGAACCTTTACCCATTGCGGCCTCGGGATATACCGTGTCAAAAATCTCTCCAATGACATGGAACGAAGAGATCATATTGACCCCACCGTTACCAAAGTAGATACGGGCGGTATCGCCAACCTTTGCATGCATATTACCCGCTGTTCCTTTTACGCGACCATTAAAGACGACATATTCAGGATGCCCATCAATGAGTTTTTGTGCATCCATAATCTGGAGGCCCTTGGTGCCCATGGTGCCGCTCGGATAGAATTCCCCTTGGACAACATAAAATTCCTTGTCCACCTTAGGAAGCCCTTCTTTAGGCTCAACAAGAATCAAGCCGTACATACCGTGCGCCATATGGTTCGCCACATTGGGGTGCGCGCAGTGATAGATAAAGAGGCCAGGGTTGAGCATCTTGAAACTTGCATGTTTGGTTTCTCCTTGAGCAACATTGGTTACCGTCGCGCCACCTCCAGGACCTGTAACGGCATGAAAATCGATATTATGTGCCGCAACACTCGTGAGGTCGTTGGTAATACTGAGGTCAATAGTGTCACCCTCACGCACACGAAGGAGTGGTCCAGGGACGGTGCCATTGAATGTCCAGTAATCAATGAAAACACCAGGTGCCATCTCAGCAATTATATCCTTGGCCACCAAATCAACTTTTACATGAGCGGGCTCAGTGCGCGTAATAGGCGGTGGTACGTCATTGGGATCGCGAGCGATATCTGAAGACCGCTCGATTGTTTTGAGCTTACTAAAGAAATCCATAATGTTATTGAGTGGCAACGACGGATTAATACCCGGGCCGTAAGTGGTCATACCAAACGGATACTCAAGCGCCTTGGGAAAGGCGCGCGGAACGAACACAAAGACCATCATGCCTACAAATATAACAGAAAGGAGGATTGCATTTTTAAGCGAGTGAATCTTACGCAAAACAAGGAATATAAAAAGTCCTCCTGCGACAAGGGCGATAAAAAAACCGAACGTCTGAAAAATAATAAACTTTGTAAAATAAAATATTTCGAGCATACAGTAAATGAAGCTAACTTTTAATATTGAAAGCTTCTAGGGCGAATTATATCATGCTCGCACGCTTATACAACGCTAAGCACGCTTTACCAAAGCGATACTCCCTAGGAATATTAAGAGTGCTGCAACGACAATAGCTCCGCCTGAAGCGAGGTTGAAGTAATACGAGGCAAAGAGCCCCACAATGACCGAGACGAGAGAAAACGCAACCGAAAGAAGAAGTGTGGTGCGAAACCCTTTGCCATACTGCATCGCCGAAATGACCGGAATGACCATCAGGGCACCAATAAGGAGTACACCGACAATGCGGATAGAGAGCGCGACCGCGACCGCTGCAAGAATGACGATCGCGAGATTAAGTGCTTTAACGGGGAGCCCTCCCGCCTCTGCAAGCTCGGCGTCAAACGAAGCAAAGAAAAGCTCTTTATAAAGAAGGGCGACCGCGAGAATAACCGTTACCGCGAGCGCAATCGTTACCCAAAGATCTGTAGGTGATACGGTTGAAATACTGCCAAAAAGATAGCTAAAGAGGCTAGCATTGAAACCTTTTGCGAGAGAGAGGATGATGACTGCGACCGCAAGCGAGCCTGAAAGGAAAAGTGCGAGCACTGACTCACCATGAATACGACGAGAGTTTCGCAACCCTTCAATACCAAATGAAGCACCTACAGATAGTGCGATTGCTGCAAAAATAGGATTGATTCCCAAAAGGAGCCCTATCGCCACACCGGCAAATGAAATATGCGCGAGCGTATCCGCCATAAGTGAATACCGCCTCACCACAAGGAACATACCGATAAGAGGCGCCACGATACCAATAGCGATACCCGCCTCAAATGACCGTATCATAAAATCGTATTGAAATATTTCAAGCATAATGTTCGTGTGGAGCCTTTTTGGTGCCACCTTCTTCGTAAAGCTGTTTCAAGATATGTTCATTCAAAAGATTTTGAGGGAGTCCGTGGCATACCATATTGTGATTAAGGCAGAGCACGGTCGTCGCCTCCTTTGAAACGACATCGATATCATGAGAAATAAAAATGATGGTAAGCTTGTGGTCGCGATTGAGTGATGCTAGAAATTCATAGAATGTTTTTTGCGTTCCAATATCTACTCCTACTGTCGGCTCGTCCAAAACAAGCACATCCGGTTCACTTGCGAGAGCACGGGCAATAAATACTCGTTGACGCTCGCCACCTGACAAGTTACCTACCAACATATTACGAAACCAAGAAACCCCTGCAATTTCCATCGCGCGCTCGACTGCCTCGAGATCTTTTTTACTGTATCGACTAAAAAAACCTAAACGCGGAATACGTCCGCTTCGCACGACCTCAAACACGGTTGCAGGAAATTCTTTAATATCCTGGGTTGCGCGCTGAGGTACATACCCGATGCGATATTTTTCATCAAAATCGTGAATATCGGTGTTAAACAACTTTACTACTCCGCTTGTAGGATGCAGGAGTCCTAAGATAATCTTGATGAGTGTGGTTTTTCCTCCCCCGTTGGGTCCGATAATACCCAAGTATTCACCTTTTTTAACCCTAAACGAAAGGTTGTTCAAAACAGGTGCCGCCCCGTACGAAAAATTAACATTTTCAAGTTCGATATATGTTTCTTCTATTGACATACGAGTGCTTTGCGTAGATTATTCAAATTCTTTTCCATAATGACATGGTAATGCTCTCCTGATTGTACCTCATCTGCAGTCAGACTTTCAAGGGGGTTCAAGACAAGCGTCGTGGCGCCGACCTCACGCGCAATCGTTTCTGAGAGCCGAGGATTTACTGTCGTCTCAAAGAAAATATATTCGAGCCCTTTTTCGCGTGCAATATCAGCTATCCGTGCAATATCCCTAGGTGACGGCTCTTCGTCAGGGGAAATACCGGCAATCGGGATAATCGAGAAGTCGTACCGTCGCGCAAGATACCCAAATGCATCATGAGAAACAATCGCTTCATGTTTTACACACTCACGAAGACCCTCACGAAAACGCTGGTCAAGCTCATTTATTGAGTCAATAAATTGATTTGCATTTGCCTGGTATGCAGGAGTATTTTTAGGATCTATTTCAATCAACACATCACGGATTATTTCGACCTCTTGCCTGAACATGACTGGATCAAGCCAAACATGAGGGTCGACTTCGCCACCCCTTTCAATGAGACCATTCTGTCGACGCGCAAGTTCATCGACCATATTAAGGACTCGTCCGGACTTTGTTGACACCCCCTTTTCCCATGTACTAATCCAGGGCTCAAAATGACCTCCGTTAAAAATAAAAAGGTCGCTTTTCCCAAGATCGACAAACTGCTGTGGTGAAGGCTCAAAGTCGTGCGGCTCAGCGCCAGGGGGTAATATGTTCTTTACTGAGACATGCTGACCTCCTACCTCTGCCACAATGTGCGCGAGTGGGTAAAAACTTGCTGCGACATTTAACTTGTCTTGAGGAACAAATTCTTGAGAAGTCCGATTCAACAAAAACAAAGCAGCGCCAAAAACAAGGACACTGAGAATAATGAAAAAACGTTTTATTGGTTCCATGTCTAATAAGTGTAGCACACTCGTCAAGACTATTTGCAGGCGCCTTCTATTACCTCGAGGAGTTTTTCGCGGCCCCATTTTGTGCGCGCCGAATATGGCACGACAGCAGCTCCCAGCGCTGCTTCGATAGCCCTGAGATTATGCGAGCGCTCTGTTTGATTCAGACGATCTATCTTGTTGGCAAGTATGACGAATGGGCAATTTTCAGCACGAAGAATGTCTGCCATCTCTTTATCTTGAGGCATAGGAGTTACCCCCGCATCAACAATGAGCACGACAAGTTTTGGTCGGGCTTCCCCGCTGCCGATATACCATAAGATGAGTTTTCGGATTTTTTCTGCCCCTTTGGCACCCATGCGGGCAAAGCCATAACCGGGAAGATCCACAAAAAAACGGTCGCCATTGATGACAAAGAAGTTGATCTCACGTGTTTTGCCGGGCATCGAACTTGATTTTACGAGGCTTTTTCGTAAAACGAGGGAGTTGATGACACTTGATTTTCCGACATTTGAACGCCCGACAAAAGCCACCTGCGGGCGCGGATCACCCAAGATTGGGTCAGTACCAATGATACCCGTGACGAATTCGGCGCTTTTTACTTCCATTCCTTATATTCAAGCACAGTTATGCCGTAAATACAAAGCTCGCTTGCGGAAATGAGCTATGGTACAATGAGCCCATCTTAATCGGTAATTAAATATAATTTTATGGAAGGAGAAAACAACATACCAACAACGCAGACCCCTGCAAATACCTGGGCTTTGCCGTTTGCCATTATTGTCGCGGGCCTTGCAATCGCCGCTGCTGTTTATTTTGGTGACGGAAAGCAAGGTATCGCTACTGCTTCGCAGGACGAACAAAACAAAGCCATAGATATTGACCCCGTAACAGCTACTGACCATATCGTTGGTAACCTTAATGCAAAAATTGTTATTGTAGAGTATTCAGATACTGAGTGTCCTTACTGTAAAGTGTTTCATGAGACGATGAATCGTATTATGAGTGAATACAGTAGTGGCGGAAAAGTTGCGTGGGTGTATCGCCATTTCCCTATCGCCAGCAACCACGCTAAAGCTCAGAAGGAATCAGAGGCAACCGAATGTGCAAACAAGCTCGGGGGTAATACGAAGTTTTGGGAATACTTGAACAGGATGATGGAAATCACTCCTGCCAATGATGGACTTGATGTGGCTGAACTTCCAAAGATTGCGGCAACAGTAGGGCTTGATGTGGCTGCATTTAATGAATGTCTATCAAGCGGTGAAATGAAATCAGTTGTTGACGCGCAGGCTGCTAGTGGCGCAAAAGCTGGCGTGAATGGTACTCCACATTCAATCGTTCTTGTCGACGGTAAAGTTGCGGGCACCATTGGTGGAGCGCAACAGTACGAAATTGTTAAAGCCTCAATCGAAAAGACACTCCAGTCAAAGTAGTTTGCTATAAATTATAAAAAAGCCGCTCTTCTAAAGAAGGGCGGCTTTTTTTGTTTACTTGGAGCGGGCGGGCTTTATACACCGAGCATCATACGCACCTCTTCGGATGGTTCCCATGCTGGCTCAAAGGTAAGTTCTACACGCACATCACCTTCTGGGTACCCAAGTTCACCAACCTTCTTTTCTACGTCAGCAATGAGTTCGTCGGCAAACGGACAGAACGGCGTGGTGAGTGTCATTAAGACCTCTACCCCCTCTTCATCGATCGTGATCTTGTACACAAGACCGAGGGTCCAAATATCAATACCGATCTCTGGATCCTTTACGAGCTTCAACTTTTCAATAATGTCTTTTTCAGTAATGTTTTTCATCCCGTTAGAGATAGGAAGTGTTTTTGGGAAACACTTCCGTAGTTATCTCGCTTAATTTCTGCTTATAAATTTCATTATTAACTAAACCTACCACTAAAAAATAAACTATTCAATCTCTAACGGGATTCATGGTTATATATTTTCAAATCCCTTAGTCAAAATCTCACGCGCAAGTTCTGCACCTCCCGTGCGCACAACCGTACCACCTTTCATCACCGACACGCGATCGGGTGTTACTTTTTCAAGAATCGTACCCAAGTGCGTCACAATAATAAACCCTGTTCCTTCTTTGCGCAACTGTTCAATCCCTGCAAATACCTTGTTTAATGAATCGATATCCACCCCTGAGTCAATCTCATCCAAGAGCGCAAACTTTGGCTCAAGCGCCAGAAGCTGGATGATCTCTCCTTGTTTTTTTTCACCACCTGAAAAGTCTACATTCACAAAACGCTTTACCAGACCCTCGTCGAGGCCGGCCGCTTTCACTTTTGCTGTAAGTGATTTATAAAAATCCGGTACCGATATATCGCTCCCCTTGAGCAGGCGGTACGCACGATGAAGGAACGACAGCATCGTCACCCCAGCTATACCTGGAAGGTACTGCATAGAAAGGAATATTCCCTTGCTTGCCTTTTTCTCGGGAGGCAAGTTTATAATATCCTCATTGTCGAGCATCATAGTACCACCCGTGACGGTGTACGCAGGATGCCCCATAAGCGCATTCAAAAGCGTTGATTTGCCTCCACCATTGGGCCCCATAATAATATGCACCTCTCCTTTGCGCACTTCGAGAGAAGCGTCGTTTACGACGACCTTGCCTTCGCGTTCGATAGTAATGTTGTTGAGTTTTAATGTAGACATATTGGTTCTTTTTCGCGGAGTGGTTTTTTCAAGATCTTTTCAAGTGCCTCGTAGCCCAGGAGTGCACAGTTTACACGGCCGGGACTAATCTGTACGCCCAGCATAGTATAGATATCACCCGGGGACAAGAGCTTGAGCTCTTCTGCGTTCATCCCTTTTATCTTATCAGTAAGCATCGAGAGTCCTGCCTGTGATACCGCGCACCCTTCGCCCTGAAACGCTGCGTCAATCACATGTTCACCTTCGTTAAACGCAATCATAAGGACTCCACGATCGCCACATGATGCGTTGCGCGCTTCGGCCTCAACATGCGGGACCTCAATCACCCGCTTGTTGTGTGGATGCGCATTGTGGTCAAGCAAGTTTTCTTTGTAGAGTTCTTCCATGCTATTTGCTAAAATTGTTAAAAATTTCTTGCGCCTTTTTGATACCACGAACAAGCGCATCAATATCCTCTGGCGTATTGTAAAAGTAAAAACTTGCACGAGCGACCGCCGGCACACCAAGTGCGTCAGTCACGAGCGGCATCGCACAGTGGTGTCCTGCACGAATAGCAACCCCCTCTTTACCGAGAATATCCGCTACATCATGAGGATGAATACCTTTAACCACAAATGACACGATGCCTACATTCTTCAGAGAATCACGCTCTGCAATCACGCGCACTCCAGGAATTTCTTCGAGAAGCTTCGCCGCCATATCGGCAAGTGCTTTGCTGTGCTCATGAATATTCTCAACACCTACTTCTTCAAGATAACCTACTGCAGCGCCAAGTCCGATCGCTCCCGCAATGTTGGGTGTCCCCGCCTCAAAACGCTCGGGAATTCCTCGATACGTCGCGCGGGCAAGTGTTACTTCCTCGACGATACCGCCACCATACACTCCAGGTTGAAGCTTTTTCAAAACATCTGCACGACCCCAAAGCACCCCAATTCCTGTTGGCCCACACATCTTGTGCCCTGAGAAATACACGAAGTCTGCGCCGAGGGTTTTCACATCAACCGACATATGACCAACCGCCGCCGTTACATCGCAGATGACCAACGCACCCACCTTGTGTGCAGCCTCAGAAATACGTGCCACCTCATTGATGACTCCCGTCACATTGGATGCAAGCATAATGCTCACAATCTTTGTTTTGTCCGTGATGAATTTTTCTACCACCGAATAATCAAGTGCGACCGAATCTTCCGCGAGCGGAATATGTTTCAAATCAAGATCATTCCTCTTGGCAAGTTCTTGAAGCGGGATCAAACTTGCATGATGCTCCATGGCAGTTGTTACAACCTCATCACCTTCTTTTACTATTCCTGAATACTCAAGCATTGATACGAGCATGTTGGATGATGCGGTTGCCCCGGCAGTAAAAATAACTTCATGTGACTCTGCGCCAATAAAACGCGCTACTTTTACCCGAGCGTCATCGTAAGCCTTGCTTGCATCCTCCCCCACTTCATACAGCCCACGGTGAATATTGGCGCGAAATTTCGTGTAGTATGCATCCATAACATCCAGCACCACCTGGGGTGTCTGTGAGGTTGCCGCCGTGTCTAGATAGGCAAAAGGCTGACCTTTAAGGAAAATAGGGAAATCTTTTTTAATTGATTCTGGATTCACTTTCATAAATACTCTATTCACCCATTTCAAGTGCAATGAGTTTGTTAAGCTCGACCGCGTATTCAAGAGGAAGCTCTTTGATGATAGGCTGCGCAAAACCATTCACCGCAAGGCGGATCGCTTCACTCTCAGAAAAACCACGAGTCTTCAAGTAGAAGATCTCATCATCGCCAATACGCCCAATGCGCGCTTCGTGAGAGATCTCGACATCATCGTTCGCATTTTCTACTGCAGGAAAAGCATTCGCCTGTGAACCGCTGTCGAGAAGGAGTGAGTCGCATACGAGTGATGCGCGTGATCCACGAGCACGCTTTGAAACCTTGATGAGCCCGCGATAGTTTGCCACGCCGCCATCTTTAGAAATCGATTTTGAATAAATAGTTGAGGTGGTGTGGGGCGCGAGGTGAATAGACTTTGCGCCCGTATCCTGAATCTGACCTTTACCCGCGATCACGAGACCGAGGTTGTCCGCGCGCGCACCCTCACCTACGAGTACTGACGAGGGATAGAGCATCGTAACCCCCGAACCCATATTGCCGTTCACCCATTTCATTTCGGCATTTGCGTAGACGATCGCACGCTTGGTGTTCAGGTTGTAGGTATTGAGTGACCAGTTTTCGATACTCACATATTTTGCTTTTGCGTCCTGGTGCACAAAGATCTCCACACATCCCGCGTGCAGTGATGAAAAATTATATTTCGGCGCAGAACATCCTTCGATGTATTCGATCTGTGAACCCTCATCCGCAATAATGAGCGTGTGCTCGAACTGCGCACTGCGTTCACGGTTCATGCGAAAGTACGCCTGAAGCGGCATATCTACTTTGACACCCTTTGGAACGTAGATGAATGTACCGCCACTCCATACTGCTGCGTGAAGCATCACAAATTTATGATCCGTAATGGGTACACAGTCGGTCATGAAATATTTCTGCACAAGCTCAGGATATTTTTGAAGGGCGACATCCATGTTTTCAAAAATAACTCCTTTGTCAGCAAGAGACTGCTTTAGACGATGGTACACCATCCCTGAGTCATACTGTGCGCCCACGCCACCAAGGTACTCACGCTCCGCTTTGGGAATACCGAGCTTCTCAAACGTTTCTGTGATTTCCGCGGGCAAGTCTGCCCACTTATCCGTTTCGGGCGTGTCAGGATCGACATAGTAAATCATATTTTCGAGATCAAGACCTGAAAGGTCAGGGCCGTATTTCGGCATCGGCGCTTTTTCGTACAACGCAAAAGCTGCGAGGCGCTTTTCAAGCATCCACGCCGGCTCCCCTTTGGTTTTCGAAATATGCCGTACGAGTTCTTCCGAAATGCCCTTATTAATAGTCGTCTTTTCGACTTGCGTCATAGGCAACACTCTAGCATAATTTTAAGGTCTTGACAAGAATGGAAAAAATTGCTATGATACTCTCAGATTCACACGTCGTATCACACAAAGGAGAAACGAATATGCGGACAATGTTAAATTTCTTTTTCTATGTAGGACTTTTGGGGGCGGGAATGCTTAGCTACACTTATGGGATCGGGGTTGGATTAGCTACATTCGGCGACTTGGGGCAACTGCACGCTATCGCCCTCAACAGTCTTCCTAAGCGTTAAAACACAAGATTAGCCAATAGTGGCAAAAATGCGCGAACATTCAGTTCGCGCATTTTTTCATTAAAAAGTTATACTGAGGAAAGCCTTACCGTTACAACTAGTAATTCCGCAGCTTGTCCACCTTGTCGTGAGCACGAATCTTTTCGATTGCTTTTGCTTCAATCTGACGGATACGTTCACGGGTGACACCAAACTCCTTTCCTACTTCCTCAAGCGTATGAACGATACCGTCTACGAGGCCGTGACGCATCTCAAGGATCGATCGTTCTTTTTCAGAAAGATCTGCCATGATCTCTTTAACTTGGTCAGAGAGAATACGCTGAGCAGACTCCTGTGCAGGAGAGAGAATCTTGTCATCTGCGATAAACTCGCCGAGCGTGGACTTTTCATCATCATCACCAATTGGCTTTTCAAGCGACACGGTATCTTGGTCGATATTTTTAATGTTGTAGATCTTTTCAATCTCGAGGCCCATCTCTGTTGCCACTTCACCAGGAAGCGGTTCACGACCGAGATCCTGAGAAAGACGGCGAACTACTTGTTTGTATTTCGAAATCGTTTCTACCATATGAACGGGAATACGAATCGTGCGCGACTGATCTGCGAGTGCACGCGTGATAGCCTGACGAATCCACCAAGTAGCGTAGGTCGAGAACTTGTATCCCTTTTCCCACTCAAACTTCTCTACAGCCTTGAAGAGGCCGAGGTTACCCTCTTGAATAAGGTCGAGAAGAGTGAGGTCGGCGCTGCGGCCCACATACTTTTTTGCAATAGAAACCACAAGACGAAGGTTGGCGCGGGCAAGGAAATTCTTTGCCTCCTCCTCTCCTAACTGAATACGCTTAGCAAGGTCACGCTCATCTGCTGCCGAGAGAAGGGGGTACTGACCAATCTCTTTTAAGTACATCTGAATGGAGTCATATGACGAGTCCCCACCCTTGTACATATATTTCTTATGCCCCAAAACTTCTTCAGGTTCAATCTCGAGAAGACCGCCACTTTCAAGAATATCTACTCCCGCTTCTCCAAGTTTTTCATAGAGCTCATCAAGGAAAAGTACATCCTGCTCGATTAAAGGAAACTCCTTGAGAATCTCATTGTAGGTAATAAAACCGCGTCCGCGTCCTTTGGTAATGAGGCGCGTAGCCTTTTCTCCCCACTGTTCTGCAACCTTTGCATTACGTACTGGTTTCTTTGCAGGAGCCGCTTTTTTAGCCGGAGCCTTTTTTGCAGGTGCCACCTTTTTTGCAGGGGCTTTTTTAGGAGCCGCTTTTTTTGCGAGTGCTTTTTTAGGAGCAGCTTTTTTCACCACCTTTTTAGGCGCTGATTTTGCCACCACTTTTTTAGCGGTTTTTGCAGTCACTACTTTTTTCTTGGGCGTGGTTTTTTTTGTGGTCATACGATGATTATAATTTTTGGGCTATTAGTGCCTGAAGTTCTTTTGAGATTATCTGACACTCGGCGAGGAGCTTTTGTGCTTCCTCAATACTTCCTTTTGTTTCCGACTCTTTAAGTTCGGCCATTTTCTGAGCGAACTTATCGCGTACGATCTCTTCTTCAAGACCTCTCAACATATCTTTAAGTTCATCTTCCACACGTTCATTTCCGTGAAATCGTGCTTCAGCCTCAAAGATAAGCTCATCTCGAGGTGGCGGACTCTCGGATTGTTGTTCGTTGAGCGTCTTTCCTTGAAGTTTTTCAAAGTCTGCCCGATATTTTTTAATATCAGCGACCACTGGTTCCTTTGAGCTCTCCTGCCAAAGGAGGGCACCCTCAATGGTGCGAGCGATACGTAAGCGACGAGAGAGCGGGGCCACCGTGGCGAGAAGTTTTTCTGCGCTGCGTTCTATTCCTGCGAGTGTGCCGCGCTTTTTCACTTCTTCCCATACCGGATCTTCTTTTATGTGAAGAAGTTTTGCAACTTGCCCCACATAATATCCTTTATCGATGGCACTTTTTTGCTCTGCAATAAAGGGTACCACGACCTCTGAGACCTTTGCACGAAGCGTATCTTTGTCTGTATACAACTCAGGGAGAAGCTCGAGGTAGAAATCGATCACCTGCTTTGCTTCGCGAACAGCAGTCTGCCATGCAGCAGGATCCTTGAGTGCCATATCGGCGGGATCCAGCCCTCGAGGGAGCTTGGCAATGCGCACGGTCATGTCCTGAGAGAGCGCTAGGCCTATGGCGCGATGTGCCGCCGAAAGTCCTGCATCATCCGCATCAAACGCAAGTACGATATTGTTCGTAAAACGTTTAATGAGCGTAAGATGCTCTGCGGTCAAAGCTGTTCCCGACGAAGCAACTGCGTTCGTCACTCCTGCCTGGTGTGACAAGATAAGATCCATCTGTCCTTCAACAAGTACACAGGCGTCCGCGCGACGCATTGCATCCTTGGCTTGATAAAAACCAAAGAGTGCACGTGACTTGTGAAAAACTTCTGTCTCCGGGCTATTCACATATTTTGCGCTTGCCGAAGCACCCAGCGTTTTACCCTCCCCTTCTTTAAGAATACGCCCTGAGAATGCGATGATACGCCCTGAACTATCTGCAATAGGAAACATCACCCGCCCACGAAAACGATCATAGAATCCTTTCGGTGAACGCACAATGAGCCCTGCCTGCTCCATTACCTCTTCTGATATTCCTTTCTTGGCAAGGAAATCTCCCAAGGAACGCCATTCATCTGGTGCAAACCCAACACGAAAGTTTTTTATGGTCTCGTCGGTGAGTCCACGGTCATGAAGATACGTAACCGCATCGGGAAACTTTGGTAACACTGCTTCGTAGAACTTTGTTGCAAGGTCCAGTGCGCGATGAAGCGCTTCGCGTTCGTCGCGAGTCTCTTTGCTTCCTGCTTTTTCACGCGTGAGTTCAATACCTGCTCGATCGGCGAGTACTTTGAGTGCGCCCGAAAAATCGAGACCTTCTATTTCTTCAACAAAAGAGATTAGATCACCACCGCGATTACACCCAAAACAATGATAGGTTTGTCGTGCGGGTGAAATAAAGAATGAGGGGCTACGCTCGCTATGGAACGGACAACACGCCTTGAAGTTCCCTCCTGCCTTTTCAAGCTTGAGGTATCCTCCTGCAATGTCTACGATATTTAATCGTGATTTGATCTCTTCGATGACTGAAGACATGAATGAGTTGAAAGTCGAAAGTCAGAAAGTTGAAAGCAAATACAAATTGAGACGTATCTACTTTTGACTTTAAGACTTTAAGACTTTAAGACTTTAAACGTTCGCTTCTTCCTCTTGATTCTCTCCGGGAAGCACAGCTGGTGCTGCCTTGAGACCGAAGCCTGTTCCTGCAGGGATAAGGTGACCGATGATCACATTTTCCTTGAGGCCACGGAGTGTATCCACTCCGCCCTTGATAGCAGTGTTGATGAGAACACGCGTTGTGTTTTCGAACGATGCCGCTGAGAGCCAACTCTTGGTTGTGAGAGCAACCTCAGAAATACCGAGTACAACAGGATCTCCCTTTGCTTTTTCTCCGCCTGCTTTTTCAATGCGAGCGTTTTCGATAGCGAGCTCACCCTGCTCGACGACATCACCTTGATTGAACTTGGTGTCACCTGAATCTTTAATCTTGCGACGTGAGAACATCTGACGAATAATCACCTCGATATGCTTACGCGAAATCGATGCACCCTGAAGCTCATAGATCTTGAGAACTTCGGTGATGATGTAGTTTTCTGCAGCATCTTTACCTGCGTACTGGAATACTTCGGCAATATCAGCTGAACCATCTGAGATGAGATCCCCTTTCTTTACCTCGTCACCAACTCTTACGAATGGTGTACGCTTTGATGAAGTCTCGTACTCAATGACCTCACCCTTCTTCTTGCCTTCGCCTTCTGCGGGAAGGACCTTAATAATGAGCTCCTTGTCGTCACGCATAACCTCGGTCACCACACCATTGGTGTGAGAAACGATAGCGAGACTCTTTGGGGCGCGTTTTTCGAAGATCTCTTCAACGCGAGGGAGACCCATCGTAATATCTCCGCCTGCTGATGCAATACCGCCGGCATGGAAGGTACGCATCGTAAGCTGGGTTCCTGGTTCACCGATAGCTTGTGCTGCAATAATACCCACCGCTTCGCCGATCTTTACGAGATCGTTGCGGCCGATATCGAGACCATAACACTTGCGACATACGCCGTGCGATGTCTTGCATGAGAGCGGTGAACGCACGAGTGCCTCCATAATACCCTGTGCTTCGACTTCTTTTGCGTCAGGCTTTGACATGAGGTGTCCCTTCTTGAAGACAACCGTGCCGTCTGCATTCTTGAGATCCTGTGCGAGCACACGACCCTTGAGGTTGCGAGCGAGAGGAATATCGAAACCAACGAGATTCTCCTTGCGGATGATCTTTCCTTCTTTGTCGCCACAGTCCTCTTCGGTAATAATAGCGTCCTGCGCTACATCAACAATACGACGTGTAAGGTAACCTGCCTTTGCAGTCTGGAGCGCCGTGTCGGCGAGACCCTTACGTGAACCGTGGGTTGTAACGAAGTACTCGATAGGAGACAAACCTTCCTTTGATGAAGGAACGATTGGGAAGTCGATGGTGCGACCTGCTGTGTTCACGATCATACCTGTCATACCACCCATTTGGAGGATCTGTGAAATAGAACCGCGGGCTCCTGACTTCAACATGTCCTCAACAGAACCGTCTTTGTCGAGCGTTGCGGGCATCAATTTTTCAATCTCACCACGAACACCCTGCCATACTTCGATGGTGCGGCGGTAACGCTCGTCTTCTGAAAGCAAACCTTCGTTGAATTCAGAACGTACTTCTTCTGCTTCTTTGCGAGCTCCTGCAATAAGCGCTTTCTTTCCTTCAGGAATCTTGATCTCGTCGATACCCCACGTAATACCTGCCTTGGTCACATACTTGAAACCAAAGTCCTTGATCTTGTCGAGGATGATAGGTGTTGCGTCGATACCGTACGTATTGATGATCTCATCAATGATAGCTTCGAGCTCTTTTTTACCAACAGCTTTGTTTACATACGCAAAGTCAGAAGGCAAAACACTGTTAAAGAGAAGGCGGCCAACGGTGGTCTCAAAGACCTCACCATTGAACTGCGCGTACTTTGCGGTGTCGGTACCCATCACCTTGATCTTGGCGCGGTAGCTTACCACATCAAAGTCATGTGCAGTAATAGCGCTGTTTGGTGTTGGGAAAATCTTGTCTTCACCCTTTTCTCCCTCAACGATCTTGGTCATTGAGTAACATCCGAGAGGAATATCGAGTTTAGGGTTAACGATAGGATCGCCGTTACCTGGCCCGAGAAGGTTCTTGTTTGCTGCCATAAGGGCACCTGCCTCCTGCTGCGCTGCGCGCGAAAGAGGTACGTGTACTGCCATCTGGTCACCGTCGAAGTCTGCGTTGAACGCGGTACAAACGAGTGGATGAACCTGGATTGCGTTACCTTCAATGAGCACAGGATGGAATGCCTGAATACCGAGACGGTGCAAGGTTGGTGCACGGTTCAAAAGAACGTACTTACCCTTGATCACCTCTTCGAGGATTGCCCACACCTCAGGAACATTGTCTTCGATGAGCTTGTTGGCCCCGCGAATATTGTACGCGAGTTCGCGCTCGAGGAGCTTTGAAATAATGAACGGACGGAAGAGCTCGAGAGCCATGTGTTTAGGGAGTCCACATTGATCGAGATGGAGTTTTGGCCCCACCACAATAACCGAACGACCAGAGTAATCCACACGTTTACCGAGGAGGTTCTGACGGAAGAGGCCCTGCTTACCCTTCAAGGTATCTGAGAGTGACTTCAAAGTACGCTTCTGTGCAGCATTCATGGCAACCGACTGTACGCGACGAATCGAGTTGTCGATGAGTGAGTCAACCGCTTCCTGCAAGATACGCTTTTCATTGCGGAGGATAACATCTGGTGCACCAATCTCCTTCAACTTTCTTAAACGGTTGTTACGGTTGATGACACGACGATAGAGATCGTTCAGATCTGATGTTGCATGACGACCACCCTCGAGGGCGACCATCGGGCGAAGTGCTGGAGGAATGATAGGAATAACCGTGATGAACATCCACTCAGGACGTACGCCAGAGTTGATCATTGACTTCACGATACCCAAACGCTTGTGGAGTTTTGCGCGCTCGACGGCACCTGCCTTTTCGAGGCTTGTTTCAAGCTCTGCGCGGAACTTCACGAGGTCAAGCTTCTTGAAGATGTTGTAGATTGCCTCAGCACCGATACCAGCCTCAAAAGCCGTACCATACTTGAGTGCAAACTTGTGGTAAGTCATCTCGTCAAGAACCCTACCTTCAATGAGGGACTCGATCTCCTTTTTGCTCGTAAGCAAAAGTTCTTTCAACTTCTCCTTACCCTTTTCGTCGGTGAGAGTCTTTGATTTTGATTTGTATTCACCGTCAAGCTCTTTCATCAAGTTGTCGCGCTCTGCGGTGTTTACACTCGTAATGATGTACCCTGCAAAGTAAATAACTTTTTCAAGGTCAACGATAGGAAGGTTCAGGATGAGACCCATGCGTGAAGGGATACTGCGGAGGAACCAAATGTGGGCAACCGGGCTCGCAAGCTCGATGTGTCCCATACGTTCGCGACGTACGATAGAGCGAGTAACCTCAACTCCACACTTTTCACAGATGATACCCTTGTAACGAATACGTTTGTATTTTCCACAGTAACACTCAAAGTCCTTTTCAGGCCCAAAGATACGCTCGTCAAAGAGACCGCCACGCTCGCTGCGCTGGGTGCGGTAGTTGATCGTCTCCGGTTTGGTAACCTCGCCGAATGACCACTCCTTGATGCGCTCGGGGGATGCGAGCTTGAGGAGCATCGCGTCAAAATTCTGCTGTTCGCGTAATGTTTTCATAATGATGATTGGATATTAGGCTATTTGATGTCCCCTTTCTTAACGAGCTGAATATCGAGCGAGAGTCCGCGGAGATAATTCAAGAGCACGTTGAAAGATTCAGGAATGTTGGTCTGCTCGACATCATTACCCTTGACGATGGCGTCGAATGCTCCTGAGCGTCCAGTAATGTCATCTGATTTCACCGTGAGCATTTCACGAAGTACGTTTGATGCACCGTAACCTTCGAGCGCCCACACTTCCATTTCACCAAAGCGCTGACCTCCACCCTGTGCTTTACCGCCGAGTGGTTGTTGCGTGATGAGAGAGTATGGCCCCGTTGAACGCATGTGAATCTTGTCTTCAACCATGTGGTTCAATTTCAAAATGTACATGTACCCTACCGCGATGTCCTGATCGAATGATTCGCCGGTACGTCCATCGTGGAGCTTCATCTTACCGTCTGCACGATATCCTGCTTTCACGAGTTCGTCTTTGATCTCGTCCACGGTTGCACCCATAAATGCAGGTACGACTGCTTGGTAGTTCAAAGCGTTTGCCGCAAGTCCCAAGTGGAGCTCGAGAATCTGTCCCAAGTTCATACGAGAAGGCACACCGAGCGGTGTCAAAATGACATCAACAGGAGTACCATCTGCCATGTATGGCATGTCTGCCTCAGGGAGGATGACCGAGATAACACCCTTGTTACCGTGACGTCCTGCGAGCTTGTCACCCACCGAGATGTTACGCAACTGCGCAACTTCGATGTGAATACGCTTAATGATACCACTCTCAAGGTTGTCGCCCTTTTCACGAGAGAAGATCTTTACGCCAATGATACGGCCACGCTTGCCGTGCTCCATACGAAGTGACGTGTCTTTTACATCGCGTGCCTTTTCACCAAAGATAGAACGGAGGAGACGTTCCTCAGGAGTGAGCTCTTGCTCGCCCTTAGGGGTAATCTTACCTACCAAAATATCGCCAGGGTGAACCTCCGCACCGATACGGATAATACCATCTTCGTCGAGGTCTTTGAGTTTTACTTCACCGACGTTAGGAATATCATGGGTTGTAACTTCGGGCCCGAGCTTGGTGTCACGCACGTTTACCACGAACTCATCCATGTGAATCGAGGTGAACTTACTGTTCTTTACGAGACGCTCTGAAAGAATGATTGCATCTTCGTAGTTTGAACCGCTCCATGACATAAATGCCACGAGTGCGTTCTGTCCAAGTGCGATCTGACCGTTGTCTGATGACGAGGTATCGGCGAGGATTGCGCCTTTCTTAACCTTGTCGCCAACGTTAACCACAGGGCGCTGATGAAATGCGGTAAAACCGTTGGTACGCGAGAAGTTCACGAGACTGTACTCATGCTCCTTGCCATCTTCATCCTTGAATACAATTTTCTTTGCATCTGCGTGAGTAATAGTACCGTCAGATTCTGCAATAATGAGACGACCAGTGTCGCGTGCTGCGAGCTCCTCGGTGCCGGTAGCAACCAAAGGTGCTTCAGGAATGACACACGGAATAGCTTGCTTCTGCATGTTTGAGCCCATGAGTGCACGGTTTGCATTGTCGTGCTCAAGGAACGGAATCATCGATGTCGCGATTGAGTAACCCTGGTTTGCCGCGATGTCCATGTAGTGCACATCAGAACGTGGCACGAGTGCAGGGCGTCCGAGCTTACGTACTTCAACTTGTTCCTCAACGATTTGATCACCATCAAGTTTGATACCCATGTGCGCGATGTGATACTGCTCTTCTTCGAGTGCGTCCATGTAGACGATCTCTTTCGTAACCTTGCCGTTCGTTACTTTTACGTACGGTGTTTCAATCATACCGAAGTCATTGGTACGCGCGTAACATGAGAGACGAAGAATAAGACCAATGTTTGGACCTTCTGGGGTGTGAATAGGACAGAGGCGTCCGTAGTGCGAAGCGTGCACGTCACGAACTTCAATACCTGCGCGTTCGCGCGTAAGGCCACCGGGCCCGAGCGCTGAGAACGTACGAAGTGACTCGATTTCCGAGAGCACATTGTACTGCGTCATGAACTGCGAGAGCTGGTTCGTCGCAAAGAATTCCTTGAGGCGAGCCTGGAGAGGGCGCGGACTAATGAACTGTACAGGGAGGGTCGCATCGGTGTCGATAGTCGACATACGATCCTGAATGTTGCGCTTCATCTGCGTCATACCGACGCGGATCTTCTGCTGGAGCATTTCACCAACCGCACGAATACGACGTGAACCGAGGTGGTCAATATCGTCAGGGAGAGCGTGTGGGTTAGCGTTGAGCTTTACAATGTTTGAGACAATTGTCACCACATCATGTGCATCAATAGTACGGCGCGCAATCTCGTCCTTGTCGACGCTCTTGTTGAAACGCTTGTTGAATTTGAAGCGACCTACTTCTGAAAGGTCGTATTTTTCCTTGGCAAAAATAGAGTTAACGAACCCGCGTGCATTCTCGGGGGTTGCAAGGTCGCCATCGCGGAGTTTCTTGTGGATCTCTACGAATGATTCATCCTGGGTCTGTGCAGGATCTTTGGCGATGGTTGCTTCAATAGCGCGCTTGCCGAGCTCGTCGCCCGTAAAGAGTTTCAAGATAGCGTCATTGTTCTCTACGCCGAGAGCGCGCAAGAGGACTGACACAGGGAATTTACGCTTCTTGTCGATGCGTACATATACTGCACCGTCAGGGTCGGACTCAACCTCTACCCATGCGCCACGACCAGGGATGATCTTTGCGCCGAAGTAGCGTTTACCTTTGAGCTCGTCCACCGTGAACGACACACCAAAAGAACGCGAGATCTGAGGGACCACGACACGTTCAACACCGTTCACGATAAAGGTACCGTGTGAGGTCATCATGGGGAAATCCGCCATAAAGATCTCTTGTTCCTTTTCGCTCTTGAGCGTTTTGTTAATAAGTTTTACGCGAGCCTTGAGAGGCGCTTCGTAAGAGAGTTTGTTCTCCTTTGCAAAATACTCATCGTACTTTGGCTTTGAGAGTTCGATGCCCGTAAATTCGAGGGCAAATTTTTTCCCTGAATAATCTTCGATTGGGGAAAAATCTTTAAAAGCTTCTTTTAAACCAGTCTCGAGGAGCCACTTGTAAGATTTCAAGTGGGTATCCACAAGGTTCGGGAGCGGCAGGAGCGGCTTTTTATAGCGCGCGAAGTATTTCTTCTCTCTCATATGTGGGGAAAATGACGCGTTAATTTACGAAGCGTTTTCAGTACCCTAAAATAAAAGCAGATTTTTTGTTAAAAAAATCTCTTATATTTTGTCGGCACTCGCGGATCATGTGTTTAAAAAAACACGCGATTCCACTCGTTTGCCAAAATACAAAAAAACAAAAAGGCAAGGAAATATCCACCTTTTTAGTAATGTAAGGGTATGTAAAACGCTTCAATTTAGATAACTAAGCAATATAGCTATATAAATAAGACCTTAATAAATTGTATTCTCTCTACGGCGCGCCAATAACTCAATCAAATACCGTTAAAAACAGTATACCAGACCTAAAATCCCTGTCAAACACCCAATGAGACCCTGTTTTATGGGTTAAAAAGGTGGTTATTTTTCTTTTGGGGATTTATTGGGCTGGGGTTGTTGTTGCAACTTCGCCTTCGTCCACTAACGGTGTGCTGCTGGCAGTAGTTTCAACAGGAACCCCTACGGTGACTGTTGTGGCTGTAACTACTTCGTCCGTGGATGGAGCAGTGCTGGCAATAATAGCTTCAACAGGCTCTTCTACTACGACTTGTGTCAGTGCAACAACATCCACCGTACGCTCGGCGGTGGTAGTGGCGTTGTTTTGGTCAACTACTGTATATACGATTGTGTGCGTACCTGCTGTGGCGGTATCAATACTAATCTGACTAATATCCATCTCTAGTCCCCCATCGAGAGATGCTTTGATGCCAAAGTTTTTAGCAGACTCTGGCGAGACGATGAGCGCACCGAGGTCGCCGTAAGTATCACCAACTTTTATCGTTGCGGGGTTGTTGCCGTTTATAGAGATAACGATTGCTTCTGAAGCTAACGTTGGTGCCACACCCTCATCACTGGTTGCAGTACTTACGCTTGCTGTTTGATTTGAGCCGCGAGCAATTTCAAGAAGTGCCTTGATGTCAGACTTTGTCAAACACTCTCCATCAATACAAATCTTTTCTTTCGCATTAAAAACATTAGCGAACACCGATGTTAATCCGTTCGTAGCATCGGCAAGCCAACCTGTCATTCTCTCAAAAAATCTTCCTGCAAAGGTCTTACTGCCCGAGACATCGTTCATCACCACGGTTGTTGAAGCAAGCCCCTCAAGGTTGAGGTTGAGCTCTTTGAGTCCCTGTAGCGTTAAAATAGGGAGCATTGAATAATTCACCCCGAGGTAACCATTTGATGTGGTGGCAACCATACCAGGGAGCACCATCGCAACATCTTGTGCAATGAGGCCGTAATTGAGTGTTGTGGTGGAGTTACGGAGCTCATTTCCCGCAATATCATTCCAGTAAAATGTTGAAGGAGTAAGCTGAGTAAGCCCTGAAAGCACATTTTCTAGTGGCTGGATATTTGTTTTCAATGACACATCCGAAGAACATGTCCCTGTCAGCGCCGTACCGGCAAAGTTCTCAAGACAACCATTGGTGCCCGTAGTACCCACACGAATATCACCAATAACCTGAAGTGCTTTGGCAGGTGTGGTAGTACCGATGCCGACATCGCCACCAAAATAAGATTTGGCGGTGCCATTTGAGTAGAAACCGTAGGCGTTTCCTGTAGAGACATTAGCTGTGTCAATATTTGAGTAAAAGCCGTAGGCGTTGGTTGTGTTTAAAAAAGAGAACGCTCCGTCAATCGAACTATATACACCATAGGCATTAACAATCGTATTTTGATTTATCTGACCGTTTGTAATAATGTTCTTTGAACCATACGCGTTCGTTACGATGCCGATATTATTTGCGGTGTTGATACTATTTATATTCCCCGCAATCTCATACGCAGTACCCGTATTTGTTTTATTAATATAATTGATGGAGCCACTCACACTACCTTCAGAACTATCACCTGCGCCACCAAAGGCTATCGAGTTCCAATTACTTGTATAGAACTCTGAGTCATCCCCCGTAGGATTGTAAGTAAACGTAGAGGCAATATTCCGGTTTGAGTTTGAATATGCGGTACCAACACCTGTCCCCGCGGTACGTGTACTCGTTACCAACAAACTATTTCGCGCAACACCACCAGTTACATCTGTTACATCGCCACGAGCAATCGTGAGTAAGCCCGACGGAGTAACTGAGAGCATACTACTTCCTGTCGAGGATGCGATACTGAACAGATTAGCTGTCTGCCCAGCAGAACCAGCGATGGTAAGGTTTGCGCCCGGCGTACTCGTCCCAATCCCCACATTCCCCGCATTAGTAATCCTCATCCTCTCGGTAAGTGTCTGTGCACCATCTGCAGAAGTACTAAAGACGATTCTACCAGGCATGTCATTAGCACCAGGGGTACCGTCTACTTCGAAACTAATAGCAGAGGACTTTGCAAAGTCGGTACCATCGTGACCAACTGCTTGGAGGGTAAGGAGGGTGTCTCCACTGGTGACAGCGGTTGGGGCTGCGAGAGTACCACGAGAGCGACCACCAAATATCATAGAGCCTGCGGTGGCAGTAGTGTTGTCAGCACGACCAAGGCCAATCTCTACGTCGTCGACACCTACATTGTTGAGCCATGAGGTGAGACCACCAGTGAAGTAGGTGTCGTTTACACTGGCGCTTGCTTGACTGTACCCTACAGCGAGCTTACCCAAGATGGTGCTGGTGGCGGTCGTGGTGGTGGCGGTGAAGTTAGTGGCAACGACTTCACCGACGACGGAGAGGGCGGCGTATGGAGAGGTGGTACCGATACCCATGTTCCCTGATGAGCGGATGGTGAGTTTTGCGGTGTTGGAGGCGCCGATCATGAGGGAGCTTGCGGTGGTGTTAATGACATTTGCGCCAATAGCGACAGCTCCTGTCGCCCATGCACTACTTTGATATCCCATCGCTACCGATCCAACACCACCTGAATTATTTGAATACCCCATTGCCATAGAGAATGTACTCGTTGCACTGTTTGCATATCCTATCGCCGAGGCACCAATACTGCTTGCAAGATTTGTTGCACCAACAGCAGAAGCAGCGATACTGCTTGCTGTATTAGAATATCCCACCGCAACAGAAATAGCGTCTGTTGCCGCATTCCCTTTACCTACCGCGACCCCCGAAGAAGAGTAGGTATTACCAAATCCGACGATTCCACCAAGTCCATTTGTTGACAGAACAGGTGCACCGCTAATGCGGTAATCCTTATTACTTGCAATCGAAATATGGTTTGCAAATGTAGATGTTGCCGTCGTACTCGTCGCTGTAAAATACGATGCAACAACTTCACCAACAACCGAAAGTTTCGCATACGGACTCGTCGTCCCAATACCAACATTGCCATAGAAATACCCAGTGCCGTTTTCAAGAAGGCGCATCACGGTTGTTGAGGCGCTGTTTGAAAATTCAATGAGCTGATTAGCGCCACTACCTGCACCACGTACATCAAGGCGCGCATAGGGGAGATCTGTTGCAGAAGGGAGACCAAGGAGCATATTCCCCGTTGAGCGCTCAATAACAAGAGGGTACCCATAATGATTGCCTGAGTCATCAAAACTCTGGATCTGAAAATTTGACCCCGTATTAGTCCCCGCCGATTCTGTGCCCCCACCTTTCCGAACACCCCACCGAAGACTCCCCGATTGTGCAAACGAGAGTGTCGCCAAGCATGCATTACTCCCGCACCCACCTGTCCCCGCGTCAATAACGGCGCGAACATGTTCTGTTGCCGAACGGAGTCTAAAGTGACCAAATGCATTTCCCGGACCGGTCACATTTATCGGATTATCCACATTCAACAAAAGCAATTCTCCATTCGCGGAATAGTCCTCAAGACCAGTACCCGTGAGAATGACGCGTCCCGCAAATGTACTCGTCGCTGTGGTTGAAGTCGCCGTAAAATGCGATGCGACAACTTCACCAACAACAGAAAGTTTCGTATACGGAGAGGTGGTACCAATCCCCACATTACCACTCGAAAGAATGGTCATCTTTGCCGTGTCAGAAGGTCCAATCATGAGAGAGCTTGCGGTGGTGTTGATGACAGATTTACCAATAGCAACTGCTCCAGAAGCACTTGATGTGTTTCCAGACCCTAAGGCAACAGCACCGGCTCCGCTTGCCGTATTGATATACCCCATCGCAACAGAGCCAACAGTGCCAGAAGAGATGTTGCTGTACCCCGTGGCAACAGTAAGAATACCAGAAGAAGTATTGCCGGAACCAATCGTAAAGCCAGAACCCGTATTTGTATTAGAGGGCCCTAAATTAGTTCCTGCTTTTGAAACAACAGCATCCCCCCCAATATAATACCCATTCCCCGTTCCCACATTCACCCCCGCTGTAAATGTAGATGTTGCCGTCGTACTTGTCGCATTAAAACTATCCGCCACCACACTGCCCACCACAGAGAGTTTGGCATAGGGTGACGTAGTCCCAATACCCACATTGCCCGTCGAGAGAATAGTGAGTTTTGCCGTATCGGAAACACCGATCATGAGAGAGTTTGAGGTGGTGTTGGTGATGCCCTTACCGATGGCGACGGAGCTAACACCAGTGGCAACGTTAGAATACCCAAAAGCGACAGAGTTACTAGCACTTGCTGTATTGCCATACCCAAATGCACTGCTTAGGCCACCACTTGCGGTATTAGAGGTTCCAAATGCGGTACTAAAAAATGCCGAGGAAATATTGCTGTTACCAAACGCCACTCCTGACGAAACTGTATTATTAAAACCAAACGAAGTTGGAGCGCCGTTCGCCCCACTCACCGCCAATGCGCCATTAACAAAATACCCATTCCCCGTCCCCACATTCACCCCATTCGTAATCGTCGTCGTCCCCGTCCCGGTCGTACCGAGCGTGAGCGCCCCCGTGGACCCCACCGTAAAGCTCGTGTAGTTAGAAGCATCATAACGGAGACGCATCTGCTCCGTGGTAGCGGTGGTCTGAAGGAGTCCTGTTGCGGTAAGAGTGGTCAGACCCGTAATGGCATTGGTTCCCAAATTAAGGTTCCCTGCCATAGCGCGCGCACCACTCGTGAGGAGATACTGGGTATGATCATCAGCACCGAGTCCTGAAAGGGCACTGTGGGTAGCGATGGAGCCGGTGGTACCTGAGGTACCAAAGCCAAAGACACGCGCGAGGTTTGGACGGATGTCGTAGAGGCGATCAGCCAAGGTGGTATCACCGTTCTGGACGACGGCGGTTGCAAGGTATGCACTCCCACCGTTGGTGATGGCCGTAGGGATTGAAGGGAGGGCGGCGTCTTTAGCATCTTGCTCGGTTGCGTGTTGTGTCTGACCGTAGATGTAGTGAAGGTTACCATCAAGGGTACGGAGGATGAGGTCCTTCTTCCAGTAGCTCGCGGTCATGGTGGTGAGGGCAGATGCTTGGTTGTTGGTAGTGACGTTGTACTTCGTGGTGTTCACGAGGTTGTCGGCGGTGTCGGTAACCCAGCCATTGTCAGCAGAGTTGTACCACTTGGTGAAGGTGCTCACGTCTGAGACGTTAAACTCCTTCAGGTTGGAGTTGATGATACCGCTCGTGGCTTGAATATTTAAAGGGGTTGAGGTGGTACCAACGATGTTACCTGACTGTACAACCGCACCGATACCCTTCATGACAAAGTTGTTGTTGCGGGATTCGTAGTTACCGGCGTATGAGGGGGTGGATACGGCGAGGCCAACGACGGTGTTTGAGGCCGTGGTGTAGACGTAGCCCAAACGGATGTAGTTGTCGATTGAGGGTTCGGTATTGTCGACGCGGACGGCACCAGTGGAGTCAATGGAGACCCAGTTGTCACCGTTGGCGGTCATGGCGACACTGGTTGATGCGTTCCAGGTGATGCGGGATGAACCGATGTAGCCGACACCGGAAGCGATGTCGACGGTGTTACCACTGGCGGTGGTGATGGCACCACCTGAGACAACACCTGCTGACCAGCGTTCACTGATTTCTTGTCCGATATGCTGAAGGGCGGTGTTCGTGTTGTCTGCGTACCCGGTGTAGTAACCACCGGTGTCGGTGATGAGCATGTCGGTTGCCGAGAGCTGACCTGCGCCGGTACCAATGTTCAAGTAGGTGTCGTCGATGACCGTGCCGTTCCATACACCAGAGGTGACGGTACCGAGGACTGAGTTACCGACGACCGAGAGTGCTGCGTAAGGTGAGGTGGTGCCGATACCGACATTGCCCGAAGTCCAGGTGACATCGGAGCCGTTGAGAGTCCATGATCCTACCCCACCACCACCGATGACTGATGCATTCCAGTAGAGGTCTCCGCCGACATTGTAGAGACGGTTGTTGGTGACCGCAGGGGCTGAGACTTGAGCAAGGTAGGTGACGCCGTTGACGGCAAAGGTGTCTGAAGGGGTGGTGGTACCGACACCGAGCGTGGTGAAGGAGCCGGTGGTGCCAGCGACGGTACCTGAGAATGAGCCGGAGAGGGATCCTGAGGAGATGGTAGCGTTGGTGATGGTGGGGCTTGAGATGGTGGGAGAAGAGAGGTTGTTGATACGGTTCATGGGTGCCATCGCGAGGTAGAGGGCGTTGTTGTCAGCTACGGCTTTGGACTGGGTGGTGGTTTGTGACTTGGCGAGTTCGGCGAGGAGCTCGGCACGGAGGGATGATATTTGTGATTCGAGGTCGGCTGCAGAAATGCCAGAAAGAACGCGTTCGGTGGTGCGTTCGATGGTACGAGTGATGACGGGTTGGGTGACTACCGTGCGGTTGATGGTCGTGGGAGGTGGTATCGAAACCAGTTGTGGTGGTGTCGGTACGATGGGTGCTTCGGGTGTGGGGGGAGTTACTACTTCAGTAGGAGGAACAACCGTGTGCAAGAAGCGTCCCCAGAAGTCGTAGATGACATCGTAGCCTAACTGGAGGACTTCGGTTGCTCCGGGGAGAAGGGCGGCAGTTTGGTACTGGGGGGTAAATGCGAGGGTGGTGTTTTGTGCACGGGACGCAAGAGTGTCGGCAGTAGTGGTGATGAAGGAGGTGGCGGAGGTGAGGGTGTCGGTCAAGGTGGTTAGTCCGCGGTCAGCAATTTGCGTAGCGAGGGTGACGAGCGTCTGTGATGCTTCTCCGAGAGATGCGACCGTGGTGACGATATTGTTCTGTGTGTTTTTGAACAGGGTGCCGGCACTCGTTGCAACCGTGCGCATGGTGTCAACTTCGTTGGCAAGGGTGGTAGCGAGACTCTTACTGGTGTCGGTGGTGAATGCAAAAGCTCCGCGGTAGAGATTGGTGGATGCGTGAGAAGCGTCAGTGACATTCTGCGTGAGGGTCTTCCCTACTTCTTGCGTGAAGTGAAGGTAGTCACCGGCAGAGGTGGTGATGAAGTCGAGGGGGAGTTTTGTGGTCGCGATGATGGCGTTCGTGGTGCGTGCGGCATCGTGTGCGAATGCGCGGGAGGTGGTGGTGAGATATTCACTCGTGTTTTGTGCAACCGTGTTTACATTTTCTAATGAAGAAGATTCACGGTATATATTAGCAATGGTGCGGGGTGTGCTGATGACATTCTGCGTGAGGACTTTTCCTACTCCGGAGGTGAACTGAAGGTAGTCTGCGGCAGAGGTGGTAATGAAATCGAGGGGGAGCTTTGCGGTGGTAATAACGGCGTTCGTGGTGCGTGTGGCGTCGTGTGCGAATGCACGAGTGGTGTTGGTGACACCATTTGCAACAACGACACTTACCTCTTGCGCAAGACTACCTGATGCATCAATACTATCCGCAACATTTACCACTGCGTGCGTAATGTTTTCTGAAACATCAGCAACAAATGAACTTACGCTTTTTGTAACATGCGAAGTGAATTGAGTTACCTCAGAAAGCTCCGGAAGTGTTGCTGCAGAAACAAAAAATGGAGCAATGAAAAAAAGTGTTACAGAAAAAATGCCACGCTGTAGCAAAGTAGTAACCATACGGTGTGAAGAGCTTTTTTTCTGATTCAACTGCATAGTGAAATATACATACAGTATATACGAAAAGTGAACATCATGAAAGCGAAAATGTGGGGATAACATGACTTTATTTTCATTCGTGCAAAACATCTTCATTTTTGCTAAAGTACACCCACACGGAGGCGTCGCATAGCGGTCTAGTGCACCACCTTGGAAAGGTGGCAACGGGGTAACCCGTTCGAGAGTTCGAATCTCTCCGCCTCCGCCAATGAAACAAACTGAAGCACTCGAGATACTCAAGATGGGACACAATGTGTTCATTACTGGTGCGGCAGGAAGCGGTAAGACACACCTTCTTAACGAATACATCAAGCATCTCCGCGAGCATGGTGCGACTATCGGTGTAACCGCCTCGACAGGCATTGCCGCGACCCACATGGGTGGACAAACTATTCACGCATGGTCAGGACTCGGCATCCGTGACGTCCTCACGCCGTACGACCTTGAAGCGATGGAGGAAAAATCGTATCTCTGGAAACGCTTTGAAGAAGCGCGTGTGCTTATCATCGATGAGGTGTCGATGCTTCATCATTTTCGTCTCGACCTCGTCGAGGAGATTGCCCGTTTTTTTAAACGAAACGACAAACCCTTTGGGGGGATGCAAGTCATTCTTTGTGGCGACTTTTTCCAACTCCCGCCGGTGAGCCGAAGTGGTGAAGAGAAAGCGCGCTTTGCTTATCATTCAAAAGCATGGAAAAACCTCGACCTTAAAATCTGCTACCTCGAAGAACAGCACCGTCAAAACGATGTCGCATACTTAGAGGTACTGAATGCTATCCGCGACAACGCCGTGTCCCCTGCCCTCATTGAGCGACTCAACACACGCAAAGAAGTAAGTGTTGCTACAGCCGAGCGCACAAAACTCTACACACACAATGCAGATGTCGATGCAGAAAATATGCGTGAGCTTGAAAAACTTCCTGGCGAAATGTTTGAATACCAAATGACCAGTAAGGGAAAAGAAAACATCGTTACGACCATCAAAAAAGGTTGCCTCGCCCCTGAAAATCTTTTTCTAAAAAAGGGCGCGCGTGTCATGATGGTAAAAAATAATTTTGAAGAAAAGTATGCCAACGGTACACTCGGCACTGTCCTTGAGTGTGACGAGTATGGTATCACCATAGAGACACTGAACGGCCGTACAATCGTTGCAAAACCAGCAACATGGAAAATAGAAGAAGACGGTAAGGTAAAAGCTGAGATCACGCAGTATCCACTTCGTCTCGCATGGGCCATCACAGTACACAAGAGCCAAGGAATGAGTCTCGACAGTGCTGAGGTAGACCTTGCTCACGCATTTGAAAAAGGTATGGGGTATGTGGCGCTCTCGCGTGTGCGCACCCTTGAAGGACTCTCCCTTAAAGGACTGAATGCGACGGCCCTCGCCGTAGACGAGGAAGTATCCACGATTGATCGTGAATTTCGTGCACGATCAGACAAGCACGCACAAGAGCTTCGTAAGGGGGCACCGAGCGACATAGCACGTCTCCAAGAAGAATTCATTGAGCGCATCGCACCCTCGAGACTCAAAAAGGAGAAGAAATTGGACACCATCGAAGAAACCAAACAACTTATCATTGAAGGAAAAACACCGAGGGAAATAGCGATTGATCGCAATATCAAAGAAGCAACGGTCATCGATCATCTCGAAAAACTCACAGAACGTGAGCACGACCTTGATCTGTCCCCTATTGAAAAAACTTTTTCGAAGGCGCGACTTCAGAAAATAACGAAAGCACTCATGAAGTCTGGCATGGAAGGTGGTGTGTACCGTCTCACCCCCGCCAAGATTATCCTCGGTCCTGATTTTTCGTTTGAGGAAATACGCCTCGCCCGCCTCTTATTGAAGAATTAATACAAAAATAAACTCACGATCGTGAGTTTATTTTTGTATTATTATACGAAAGCTTACACCCCCAACTTTTCTTTTATCTTTTTGATGACTTCGGTGATCTTTATGTCAGTTTTAATAAAATAATCGTAGGCATCATTCTCTAGTGCGGTTGCCACATAGTCCTTTTCGTCAAAATTAGTGAGAACAATTACCTTTGCCTTCTTGCCCCAATCATCATCGCGAAGTTTTTTGAGCATCGCAAGACCATTCATTTTTGGCATAAGAATATCCAAAAGAATCAAGTCGGGATGCTCGCGAAGCGCTGTACTCAAGCCTTCTTCCCCGTTTACCGCCTTAAGAACACTAAACCCTTCAAACTTGAGAATGTCCTCGAGTGCAATCTGCATTGGTTCTTCATCTTCTACAATGAGGATGGTTTTATCTTGGTCAATCATAAATAAATATATTACTTAGGAACTTTCTTATAGCTTACTACGCCCTACAAACAAACACTAGGCCTCCATTCCACGAAGTACGCCGATGCGCTCCTCTGCTGGTGGATGAGTAGCAAAAAGCTTTGACATGAATGACATTGCTTTTCCATCTTTTAGGGGGTTTGAGATATAGAGGTGCGCTGTTGCCGTGCTAACTTTTTGTAGTCCGTGCGGGTACGCGGAGATTTTTTCGAGCGCAGAGGCGAGCCCTTCTGGGTAACGCGTCAGGAGTGCTCCCGATGCGTCAGCAAGGAACTCGCGCTTGCGCGAGATGGCAAGCTTGATGAGTTGCGCGATGATCGGTGCAAGGATTGCCAACACGACACCGGCAATCATCAGAAACATCTGCAACCGGTTGTCGCGACTACGATCGCTACCTCCCCACCCTGCCGTGCGCAAAAACATATCGGACATAATGGCGATAAAGCCCACAAGTACCACTACGACCGTCCCTAAAAGCGTGTCACGGTTGCCGATATGCGAAAGCTCGTGAGCAATCACCCCTTCGAGTTCGGTCTTGTTGAGTATCTTTAAAAGACCTGTCGTAGCTGCTACCGCAGCGTGATCTTTATCGCGCCCCGTTGCAAATGCGTTTGGAGAGTCATCGTGAACAACATAGAGCTTGGGCATAGGGAGCCCTGCCGTAATAGCGAGGTTTTCTGTCGCATTCCAGAGATCAAAATACTCTTCGCGTGTCGCCGGAACCGCACCCGACATTTTGATGACGAGCGAATCCGAATACCAATAGCTCCACACATTCATCCCTACACTGAACGCCACACCAAAATAGAGAATCGCTGGATTTTTAAGAATGTAACTAAACGCCCATGCAATACCAATAACAACCACAAGAAACATGGTCATCAAAAACCATGTCTTGTGCACATTTTGACCTTGATGAGTATAGAGGGTAGCCATAAAAACAATAAGACAACTTCAAAAAGTTATCAATTCATTATTACTTTATCTTTTTGCCAAAAAAGAAATACTCACCCCTCCAAGAGCAATGATGCCGAGAACAAGAAGAACTTTCTGAAGTGTCTCTTTTACCTCAACTGAAGTTACCACATCAAGAACAAAAAAGATTGCAACAAGAACAATGCCGACAACCGCAAACATAGTTATAATTTTTAGAATTCCTTGCATAATATTTTACAAATTGAGATTAATTAAACTTCACTGCAACTGGCTCGCGAGCGGCTTCGTTGTCGAGCTCAAAGAACTCCTGCTTGGTGAATTTGAACATACCGGCAATAACATTCCCAGGGAACGATTCAATACTGGTGTTCAAGTCGCGCACATTACCATTGTAGAAACGGCGTGCTGCTTGAATCTTATTCTCGGTATCCGAGAGTTCTGCTTGGAGTGAAAGGAAGTTTTGGTTTGCCTTGAGATCTGGATATGCCTCGGATACCGCAAAGAGACTCTTGAGTGCGCCCGTAAGCATGTTGTCAGCAACTTCTTTGTCGTGCACCGTACCTGCCTGCATTGCCTGCGAGCGTGCCTGCGTGACTTTTTCAAAAACACTACTCTCGTGTGCTGCATATCCCTTGACCGTTTCAATAAGGTTAGGAATAAGGTCATAGCGACGCTTGAGTTGTACATCTATATCTGCCCACGCTTCTTTAGTGCGGTTAACAAGGGTAACAAAACCGTTGTAAGCAACAACTGCCCACAGAACGATGACAGCAAGGATAGCTAAGATAATGTTGGTTGGGGTCATAATATAATATTAATTAGTAATTTCGTTTATTATACCATACTATCGCCCCTTGCAAAGACCTGCCTAAACGATATAGTTGTGTTAGATTCATTAACCGATTGGAGGTGTTCTATGTCTACCGAGAGATGGAGTGTAGTTTGCCCCGATGAGCCACATAGGCAAGTTGTCCGCAACGAGCACCCCGGCCCTGTTTGTCCTGTTTGCAAAAAGGTATTTGGGTTTGGGTTCAATGAATGTCCTACTCGTGTCAAGGTTCTTAATTCGCCTACCGCAACGAATCCTGAACAGGAGCGCGGACAAACCCCTTCACGGAAAAGAGGTGGTGCGAGACAAAGGCGCAAATAGGTGCTCTGCAAGGAGTACTGCTCTGGAATTTTCAAAAAATAGGCCTCCACAACCTGCCGGTGTAGCAAGCTACGCCGGCTTTTTTATAGACAAAGATTTATTGCAACTTATTTTATTTTCTGCTATACTAATAGGTATGGAATTTCTGACTGAAAAGGTATTGCTGATCTTGCCATGGGCACAGATTATTTTGTCTATCATCCTCGGTGCATCTATCCTCCTCCAGCAAACAGGGGCAGGTGTTGGTGGTGCATTTGGAGGTGGTGACGAAAGCATGCGCTCTACACGCCGCGGAATGGAGAAGGTACTTTTCTACCTCTCAATCATCGTTGCGATACTGTTCGCTCTTTCGGCGTTCGTACTTATCCTCATTCAGAGGTAGCATTCAGAAATCCGTTCTCACTCTCGTGAAGCAATTTCTTTTATCACTCAATATACGACTCGGTAAACACTTCTCATTTCCTTTTGAGGGGCGTTTTGCGTTGGTACTCAAGGCATTTTCTCATCGCGAGAAGCAGGTTTTTTTCGCCGCAATGGGGGTACTCGTTGGTACAACGATTGTCCTTTTAATCGGCGTCAACCGCGCGTTTATCGTTAAAGTTCCGACATCAGGCGGTACACTGATTGAAGGTGTACTTAATACTCCTGCTCACATAAATCCCCTCCTCGCTACAGGAGAGATTGGATCTGAGGCAGACCGTGATCTTACGGCACTCATTTACTCAGGACTCCTCCGTGCTAATGGTAACGGAAGTTTCGTCCCTGATCTCGCTGAAAGCTACGAGGTATCGCCTGACGGTCTCCTGTATACATTTATACTTAAGAAAAATCTAACATGGCACGATGGTAAAAAAGTTACCGCAAGTGATGTGGTCTTTACGATCAAAACAGCTCAAGACAGTCGTATGAAAAGCCCTAAGCGTGCGAGCTGGGATGGTGTCGGTGTTGAACAAATAGATGACATGACCGTACGTTTCACCCTCAAGAAACCCTACGCACCATTTATAGAAAATACAACAATGGGCATCCTTCCCGAACACATCTGGAAGACCATTGATTTCAATCGTTTTGATACCAACAAATACAACCGCGAGCCAATAGGTTCAGGCCCTTATAAGTTCACTGCGGTGAAAACAACAACGAGAGATGGCGACGAGGTTCCTGTTTCTTATACCCTTACATCCTTCAAGGGGTTTGCTTTAGGTAAGCCGTACATTAGTACCATCAAAACGATTTTTTACCAGAGTGAAGATGACCTTATCAAGGCATTCAAGGCCGGTGACATCGGGTCTATTAACTCTATCTCACCTGAACGCGCTGGGGACCTTGTAGGCTCGGGTTCTCGCATTGAACACACCCCCCTCCCTCGTGTCCTAGCAGTATTCTTTAATCAAAACCAAGCACCAATATTTGCTGAGCTTGCTGTTCGTAAAGCGCTCGCTCTTGCGGTTGACAAACAGGCAATCATCGACAAGGCGCTCGCAGGGTACGGCGTCGTAATTGACTCACCTATCCCTCCGGTAGCCCTCGGATACAAAGACTCTGCTCCAGAGCGTCCTCGTGCAGAGCGCCTCGCCGCAGCACGCACCCTCCTCACGAATGCGGGATGGAAATATGACGAAACCAGTAACACCTGGACCAAAAAATCAAAGAAAGAAACGCTCACCCTTCATTTCGATCTCTCGACATCAGAAGCACCTGAACTCAAAACAGTGGCACAAGAGCTTAAAACTTCATGGGAAGAGTTGGGTGTTGGGGTAGATGTTCGCGTCTTTGCAACGGGCGATCTCAAAGAAACAGTGGTTCGACCCCGCAAGTTTGATGCACTTTTCTTTGGCCAGGTACTTGGTCGTGACGGCGACCCCTATCCATTCTGGCATTCAAGCCAGCGCCTTGATCCGGGCCTCAATATTGCATCTTATACCAACCAGCGTGCTGACAAAATACTGGATGATGCTCGTACGGAGACCGATCACAAGAAACGGGTGACTTACTATTCATCGTTTGAAGACGAAATTGCTAAGGATGTCCCTGCGGTGTTTATTTATGCACCAGAATTTTTATATGCCGTACCAGAAAAAGTACAGGGTCTTAAACTTGGATCTATCACCATACCTTCTGAAAGATTTTTGAATGTTTATGAATGGTACATCGAGACTGATAATGTGTGGAAGATATTTACTCCGTAGTATCAAAAAGAACTTGTTTCAAAAATAATACAGTACGCAAAAAACGACCGTAGTGATTAGTTTTGAGATAAGTTCTCATTGTGCAAAAAATAATAAAATAATTAAAATAATATGAACGAAGAACCAAAGAAGGAAGAGGGTGCAAAAAAAGAAGGCTACAGCGCAAGGCGCTTTCCTCGCCGCGACAGCAACGCTCGTGGTCCCCGTAGTGCGGTAAATCGTTCAGCAAACCGCAACGCCAACTACGGCCAAGGCCAAGGAGGACCTCGTAAACCTGCACCTGCAGGTCAGGGTGCACCACGCCCACAGGGCTCACGCGCGCCTCAGCGTGGAGGTGAAGCACCCCGCACTTCAACACGCGTAAAGCACTCTACGGGTCGCGAAAAAGCAGACTCACGCCGTATGATGGCACCCTATCCTGCAAAGGACCAAGAGAATGTGATCATTCCCGCTCTTAAGGATGGTGACATTCGCATCATCCCGCTCGGTGGCGTTGAAGAGATTGGCCGCAACATGACCATGATTGAGTATAAAGACTCAATCGTCATTGTTGATGCCGGACTCCAGTTCAAAGAAGAAAACACCCCTGGCGTCGACTACATCCTCGCAAACACAAAGTATCTCGAAGACCGTAAGCACAAGGTTAAAGCGGTGATGATCACTCACGGTCACCTCGACCACACGGGCGGTATCCCCTACCTTATGGACAAGATTGGTAACCCGCCACTCTACACGCGCAACCTTACTGCGCTTATGATTCAGAAGCGCCAAGAAGAATTTTCTCACTTGCCTCCGCTCGATATGCGCATTATCGAAAAGAACGACCGCGTCACGATGGGTGATTTCAAAGTTCGCTTCTTTGCCGTAACGCACACGATTCCCGACGCAATGGGTATTATTATCGAAACACCGTACGGCAACATTGTGCACACCGGTGACCTCAAGCTCGATCACGTGAACGGTGTTCCTACAATAGAAGAAGAGGATGCATTCGATAATATTTCAAAAGGTAGTAACACGCTCCTCCTGATGGCAGACTCGACCAACGTTGAGCGTCCTGGATATTCGTTCCCTGAACGCACCGTGCTTGCCAACATCGAAGAGATTATCCGCACAACCCAAGGACGCATCATCGTTGCAACCTTTGCCTCGCTCCTTGAACGTCTCGTAAAGATCATCGACGTCGCTGAGGTTCTCGGTAAAAAAATCGTTCTCGATGGTCGCAGCATGAAAAATAACGTTGAGATCGCGCGTGAAGCGGGACTCCTCAAAGCAAGTCTTGAAACCTTTATCCCTATCGAAGATATGGAAAAGTACCCACCTGACCGCATCATCCTCCTTGTAACCGGCGCACAGGGCGACGAGTTCGCTTCCCTTATGCGTGCGGCAAACAAATCCCACAAGTATCTGAAGATCAACAAGCGTGATACGGTCCTCCTGTCTTCATCAGTGGTGCCAGGCAACGAACGCAGTGTCCAGAAGCTCAAGGACAATCTTTCTCGTCAGGGCGCACACCTCATTCACTATGAGAACGCCAAAGTACACTCCTCGGGTCATGCACATCACGACGAATCACTCTGGATCCACAAGAAGCTCGCGTCGCGTTTCTTTATGCCGGTACACGGATACCACTACATGCTTCGCGTGCACGCCGACATTGCGCGCGAGGCAGGACTTCCCGACGAGAACATAATCATCCCCGACAACGGTATGATTATCGAGATTCAGGAGGAAGGCAAGAAAATCGTATCCCTCAAAGAAACCGCACCAAAGGGTCTCGTCCTCGTGGATGGCTTCTCGGTCGGTGATATGCAAGAGGTTGTCCTCCGTGACCGCCAAATGCTCTCTCAGGATGGTATTTTTGTCATCATCACGACACTCGACCTCGCAACCGGTAAAGTAACCAAATCCCCTGATGTTATTTCCCGCGGATTTGTCTACCTTCGCGAGTCGCAGGACCTCCTCCGTCAAGCGCGCTTCCTCACGAAAAAAACCGTTGAGGATATGGCGGGCGGCTCAAAGCAGATTGACTTTGACTATGTAAAAGACCATGTCACGGACGCGGTAGCGCGCCTCCTCTTCCAGGAGACCGCCAAGCGCCCAATTGTGATTCCGGTGATTCTAGGAGTCTAGTTCTCATAACACAAAAGCCCCAGTCTTTTTAAAAGACTGGGGCTTTTGTGTTACAATACACCCATTATGCCACGACCAATATCCCGAAAAACACTGTTTCTTCTTGTGTACCTCTCGAGTTTTTTGTACTCGTTCCATTACGCACTCCCCCTCTATATTGAGTCGTCGTTTATCGTTCAGTTTCTTCCTACTGAACACATGGTGGGGATTATCTTTTCTGTTGCGGCGGTATTCACGGCAATCACCACCTTCCTTTTTCCTCGATTCCTGCGCCGCGTAGGCAACTACCGCGCCACCCTTACCACGATGGGGCTCGAGGTTTCTGTACTTACAGGTCTCGCTATATGCTCGGGTGCGTTTATGGCATCGCCACTCCTTGTAGTTCCCTTGTTTATTTTACACCAAGTACTCACCAACGTTGTATTCCTTAATCTCGATAGCTTTGTAGAATCATTCTCCGAAGACAGTAACACAGGTGGTATCCGTGGAGTATTTATGACCGTTATCAATGTGGCAATCGCGGTTGCTCCATTTGTTGCAGGCCTTATGCTCACTGACCATGACTTCTGGAGAGTCTATCTTGCTGCCGCAGCCTTTATGTCTCTCGCCTTTTTTGTTATTGCAAAAAACTTCAGAAACTACTCCGATCCTGTATATACGGTACCCACCTTCAAAGAGACCTTTCGCACCGTTGCGGGAAGCCACGATCTCCACTCGATTATTTTTATGCATTTTCTTCTTGCCTTTTTCTATGCGTGGATGGTCATCTACACCCCTTTATACCTCAACAAGCATATGGGAATTTCTATGAATGACATCCTTAGTATTATCACACCGGTTATGCTTATCCCTTTCATTGTATTCGAAATAGGATTGGGTAAGATTGCCGACGCCAAGCTTGGTGAAAAAGAGATTTTAACAACAGGGTTTTTACTGATGGCAGTTGCAACCGCAGGACTCTCGTGGATTACCACTTCAAGCGTCATTGTCTGGGCGGCAGCGCTTTTCCTCACCCGTACTGGTGCAAGTATGGTCGAAGTAATGACCGAGAGTTATTTTTATAAAAAAATTGGGCCGGGAGATATTCATCTCGTGACCTTTATGCGCACCATGCGTACCAGCGCATACATTGTAGGGCCTTTGTTGGGATCACTCGTACTCTCATTCGTCGACTACCGCTTCCTCTTCCTTGTCCTCGGTATCATCATGCTCACCGCAATCCCTTACGCGCTCACCATCAAAGACACAAGATAAGAATACATATAGCGCATCACTATATGTATTTGTGCCACATACAAGCTAACGATTCTGCCCCCTACGAATTACCCATTTAATAACACGATATACAACATACGAGATAAAACCGTAAAAGAGGATCTGCCACTCAAACATATACTGTAGGACCGCAAAGATTGCAAAAAGTACGTATGCAAAAGGCTTTTCAGCAGCATTAAGCATTCTATCGGTCGCCCCTTGTATGTTTTGCTTGCTGGTGCTGGTTGCCGCCTCACTTGCTTTGATTGAGGCTATCTCACGCGCTTTTTCTTCTTTAGCAAGACGAAACTGATATCCCTCACCTACGCGGAACTGTTCGATAGTATTCACACCAAGAACTGCTCCAGTTTTTACTGGCTCGGGAATTGCATCTTCAACTTTTTCGAGTGTGCCTGCAATACTGCCTTTAGGTGCCAGCAATGTCGTCGTTGCATTTTTTTCTGCCATCGCGCGCTTTTCAGCGAGCTCAATCTCTTCTTTATCAGAAACACCATTACCGTCGGTGTCTTTTTTAAGAGGATCGGTACCTTTGCGCACCTCATCAACATCAGACACACCGTCGTTGTCATCGTCGGCATCATTAGTATTCCCCACACCATCAGCGTCAGTATCAAGATCTATCACCAACTCACTCTTTCCTGTTTCTGTGTTCTCGAGGACGATAGGACGCTTCTTGCCGTCACGACCAATCGAGCTCACCTCAGCAATGCGCGCCGTAATGGTGTGCTTACCCTCGGTCACCACCCAGTCTGCCCAGACATCACGCACACGACCACCCCCAGAGACCGAAAAATCTGTCTTACCTAGAGGTATACCATTGTCTAAAAATTCAAGGGACCCCACGATATCGTAGGCACTTCCATTGAAAATAACCGTGTAAATACGAATTTTTTCACCTGCAAAAAACGGTGACTTTGAATACCAGATATTTGAAGGAACAAACCCCGCATTTTTAATAGTTGTTTCCTCTGCGCCGAGCACAGGAAAAGCGACTGAGAACGCCAGAAGAATTGTGGTAATTATAAATTTCATTAAAATATTCACAGAAAAATGCCGGGTGAAGTATCGCGCGGCATTTTTCTGCACGAGAACAACTATACAGCCATTCCGGGTGAGCACATCTTGCAATCACTCTTGTGTGTTGTTGCAAAATATATTGCCGAGAGTCCCACAAGAATGTAAACCACCTTCTCTATTGCCGGCCACTTGCCGACAAGCATGCTGACGAGGTTGTAATCGAATGCCGTGAGGCCCCAATTCAAACCGCCAACAACGAGGAGGACAAACGCGAGCATGTGTAATGCTTTCATATAACTAAACGTGTAGTACGTTCTCTCTACGTACGACCTTTGCAGAGTGAGTGCACTCTGCTCTCTATAGTATACCGTGGTGTTGCTCTATTGGGAACAGAGGTAGAATAATGGCTGTGCATAACTTTCCGCCCGCTTAGCGCAACACCTCTTGAAGCACCCTACCTACGCGCTCTGCCACAATGACATACCCCTGGTCGTTAGGATGAATACCGTCGTACATGAGTTTTGGATTTGTAATGAGATTTCCTAAAACATTTGAGACGTACGCCGTATGATATGTTTCTGCAAGTGTTTCGAAGTCTCCCGCATATCCATCACCCAAGATACCCCCACGCACCCCGAGGAGCACCACCAAGGCTCCAGAGGACTGCAGACGCTCAATGATTGCGCTAAGATTGGCGAATGTCTCTTTTTTAGGTACGCGACGAAGTGCATCATTCCCTCCAAGAAGGAGTATCACGATACCTGGATCTTCTACGAGGACCTCGTCAATGCGCGCGAGTCCATGCGCGGTAGTGTCGCCGCTTTTGCCTTTGTTGATGATATCTACTCTCAGGGTGCGCTCAACAAGCGACACAAAATCATTCCCGGGTGTCGCCCCTACCCCTTCTACTAAACTATCGCCAAAGGCAACAATGGTTTGATTCTTGGGAGGATAGTTTGTAATAGAACCATCACGAAACAAAAAGTATGCAATAGGTGCCAATACCAGAATTGCGAACCCCAAAAAAGCGACCTGTCGTGTGGACATATAAAAAAGGATAGCACGAGGCTATCCTTTTTTAAAGAAACTATGATGGTGCGTATTACCCGATGAAGGTGAGAGCCTTTCCGCTCTTGCCTGCACGGCCTGTACGGCCAATGCGGTGCACATAGTCGTCGTAGGTCTCAGGAATATCAAAGTTGATAACATGAGATACGCCAGCAATGTCGAGTCCACGAGCAGCAACATCTGTTGCAACGAGGATCTGTGCAACGTCTTTCTTAAAGAGATCAAGAGCGCGCTGACGCTGACCCTGGTTCTTGTCACCGTGAATTGACTGTGCCTTGAATCCACGCTGCGTAAGTGCATAAGAAAGTTTCTCTACACCGTGCTTGGTGCGACCAAAGACCAACACTTTCTTGAACTCAGGCTGAATCAAAAGATCGTGAAGCACTTCAATCTTGTCCTCCCCTGCCTTGATGTGCACAACATCCTGCTCAACATTTTTTGAAGTGTCTTGCGTCTTTACCGAGATCATTACAGGATTCTTGAGGAAGTCCTTAATGAGCGCTTCAATCTCTTTTGAAAGCGTTGCCGAGAAGAAGAGCGTGTGACGATCCTCTTTTGACATAAGGCTCATAAGGAATTTCATATCATTAATGAATCCCATATCGAGCATACGATCTGCTTCGTCGAGCACTACTGACTTGAAACCTGAAAGGTCGAGACATTTGCGTTCGATGAGGTCCTTGATACGACCCGGGGTACCAATAACAAAGTTGTGGGCGTAGCGGAGGTCAGAGATCTGACGACCGATAGGCGCACCACCCACGCAACATACTGAGAAGAGCTTGAGACCTTTTACAAAGTCTTTGAGTTCTGCCTCGATCTGCTGAGCAAGCTCGCGCGTTGGTGCGAGGACGAGCACTTTTTCTTTGGTTGGGTTCGCGAGAACTTTGTTGATAAGCGGGACAAGGAATGCAGCTGTTTTGCCGGTTCCTGTGTTCGCGATACCTACAACATCCTCTCCGTGCAAAATGTGCGGAATAACGCGATCCTGAATCGGTGTTGGTGCGTTGTATCCCTTACCAAGAATGTTTGCCTTCAAACGGTCGTCAATAATGAAGTCCTTGAACAAATGCTCAGGGGTAAAGACCACGGCCTCTTCGGTAATGATAGTCTTGTTGATAAATCGAGAAATATCGATGTGCTGACCTTTGCGGGCACCGCGAGAAGGCCCGCGACGTGATCCGCCAAACGTGCCACCGCGTGCACTACCGCGAGAAGGAGCTCCGCGTCCAGCAAATGGTGGACGGCTAGAACCCGAATTTCTACTAAAAGTTCGTTTTTGTTCCATATATTATTCTAAAGAACCCGCATAACGGGCCCTGATTACTCTTCGTTAAATTCTCGAAAAGCCTCTGTGCGCTACTGAAGAATGTGCTTTTGAGGCCTGCCAGATAAAACGTTGGGCGGGACACTAGGACAACCTTACGGGACAAAAACTCGTGAGATGAAGTTATAACAAGTATATACCATATTGACTTTTTTGTCAATCTCTTCCCTAAAATACCCTTATATCTTTATATAAATATCGTCACAGTCATAAGAACCACCAGATTGTGCTCCTCCTGTGCCGTTGGGTCCATGTGATTCTACAGCAATAATCGCAGCGGCTGACGGATCACCGCAATCCTGACGCGGATAGTAGTCACTATCAAACCAGTACGGGTTCCCCCACGGATCAACGGCGGTGGGCATATAAGGACCTCTCCATCTTGCAACCTCGGCTGCTGTCCATACGCATGACCCAGACCCACCCGCTGTCGGCTGTGAAATAATGCCGGCCTGCGCCGAAGCAAAACTGACTTCATTCCCTGAACCAGTCGCTACCTGTGATACAGGGCATCCGTTGGGCCATTTCCCGGTATCGTCTTCAAGGGATGCTATTGCGTTACGCAGATTGCGAAGCTCGGAAGTTGCCTTGGCGGTTTTTGCTTTAGCACGTGCGGTGTTAAGCGACGCGAGAATGACTGACGCAAGAACCCCAATGATTGCAATCACTACCAAAAGTTCTATGAGCGTAAACCCTCTTGCTATCTTAGTTTGCTTCATTATTTGTTTTTTATTCTTAAGTGACCTTTCCACAAAACCGCCAGAGCAAGGAGCAGGAGCGAATAATTAAGAAGCATAAACCATGGCTGCCCCCACGCAAAACCGTCAAACTTCCAATCAAAGAGTGGCCAAAATACCGGGGTTGGATAAAACGCATATGTATGCGTTGGCACATCAATAATGATATGCAGAAGCCACCCAATAAGCTCGAGGCGGGCTTGTTTGAAATATGCCCACACCCCCAAGAACACTACCGAGAAGATAATGAGACTATGACTTATGTTGTACAGTGCAGAGGAAAGTTGGAACACCCAAACCGAGTCACGCCCTATTGGCTCACCGACTGGTGTTTGGTCGGGATGAAAATTTGCAAGGCTCAGATCGCCAAACACAAACGACCAGAGGAGCCACAGAAACGGTATAGAGAAAGCAAATAGGTCCGGGAACACACCCCAGAGCATCGCCGCCCATACATTGATCCGGCGCTTGTCTTGTGCTTGATTCACTCCTTTTGCCGCTGCTGCCGCCCATAGCCCGTGAGCAAAGATATCCATATAGTGTTAAGTATACCTTTTTGTACGACTCGATACAAAAACCCCAGCCACGAATGGCTGGGGTTGAATTGATTCAATTGTTTTATTTTGCCAATGAAGACAGTTTGCTTTCCAAATGAGAAAATTCTTCCCTCACCTCCACAAACAAACTTGCTATACGAGGCAACCCTTCATCGGAAAACACATAATCCACCATCATTTTGTTCAAACGAACACACGCCGAGAGAGGGTCACTAGCACGACTTCGCTCCATATCGATCTGCCATTGGAGTCCGCGCAGTCGTTGATGAAGATGTTCAGGGGCCTCTAAAATAACTGCCTCAATGGCCTCCTTTCGTTCCTTTTCAAAACGCTCAGGGTCCGTCTTTGCAAGATTTGACCAATAATTGAAAAAGTCCTCCGAAGAACCGGTCTGCTGTTCCATGATTCTCTCCTTAGGGAAGTTCTACAAAAAGCGTACGCCTCCCTCGCCTCATTGTCAACTGCGCCTAATTTTTCTCAAGATCGAGCACCTCGTCGATGCGAATTTGTTTTACGAATTCAGGAACATGGGAAACGAGGATCATCGCACCTTCGTATTGATCGAGAGCTTTCGCAATGACGGGCAAATGACGGAAGTTGATATGGTTCGTCGGTTCATCAAGGATGAGGAGGCCAGGACGCTCAAGCACGAGCTGGGCAAAAGCTACCAGACCCTTCTGTCCTTCGGAAAGACTACCGATCTTGGTATGAATGACATCAGAGGTAATAAGGAAGCTTGCTGCAACCGAGCGCATACGCTCCTCATCAAGCTTGCCATCGACAGACTGAATAGCGCGCGCGAGTGATTGATACACGGTGTCGTTAAAATCAAGCGTTGAAAAATCTTGACGATAGTAACCGATACGCACGCCGTCTGCAATTTTGGTTCCTTTTGCCTTGCCGGTTGCGAGCGCCTCAAGCAACGTTGACTTGCCGATACCGTTTGGCCCCGCAAGGAGGAGGTGGTGCTTCTTTTTCAGTGACACCTTGGCGGTGCGTTCTACGGGCTGATGATTTTTAAGTACGGTAAACGACGAGATGTGAAGGAGTTCACCCGTGAGTTCAGGTTGCGAAGGAATCACGAAACCTCGAATGGTCTTGTCCTCTTTACGCACATCTACCTTTGCTTCTTCCATCTCCTCTGCCTTTTCGCGCATACGCTTTGCGACCATACGCATCTGTCCACCCTTCATCGCAAAGAAGTTTGCTTTGTCTTTGTTCGCCTGAATCTCTTTGGCAAGCTGCGCGTTCTTCATGTTCTCCTTTTCAATCTGCGCCGTAATCTGCTTTACCACATCAAAATAGTTACCGACGAACTGTTCGATTTTGCGTGTATGAATATTCAAATAGAGCACGCCCTCGGTAAACGAGTTCAAGAAGTCCGCATCGTGCGAAATGACGATGCAAGTCTTTTCGTATTTTTTGAGAAAGTCAGTAAGGTGCGCAATACCTGCCTTGTCGAGATTGTTGGTCGGCTCGTCGAGGAGAAGCACATCAGGACTCTGAATGAGCGCCGAAGCGAGGAGGAGGCGCGCCTGCTGTCCACCCGAAAACGATTTAATGATGCGGTCGTGTAGCTTTTCATGACCCTTGAGGTTTACCACCTCGAGCACTTCATCGATCCTTGGGTCGATGTCGTACACTTTTTTAGGAAAACATTTTTCAAAAAATTCCCTCACGGTGAGTTCCAGCTGATCGCGCGGAATAACCTGACGCGAGATGGCAATAGAAACCCCGCGTGCAATATGTACATCACCATCCTCAGGCTTGAGGTCGCCAGTAATGACACCAAATATAGTAGATTTTCCTGCACCATTCTGTCCCATCAGGGTCAATTTTGATCCGCGACGCACAGGAAAAGAAACCTCTTCCAAAATAGGTTTGTTGTGTCCGTACTCAAACGAGACATTTTCAAATCGAATTACCACATCGCCTGCTTGTGCCATAATCCTCCCACCATACCTCATTTTCCCAAAAAGGCAAAGGGTTATTCTCTGGGAACCTCGAAAACAAGGAGTTCTGCGGGGCTTTGCGTTATTATCTCAACCTTATCGGTGTCCCATACACCGAGAGCGTCACGGGCACCCAAGTCAGTACCATCGACACGAATACTTCCTTTTACTACAAAAATATATACGCCGTTCCCTGGCTGCCTGAGGGCGTACGTGAGGGTCTTTCCCCCATCACACAGAGCGCGGAATACGTACGCGTCTTGATTGATGAATAAGGCATCATCATTGGGGTCACCGGACACAAGGAGTTCAATTTCGTTCTTCTGGATAGACCCAAGTGACTGCTGTGAATAATGCGGCGGGAGCCATATGACTCGTGGGGTGATCCATATTTGGAATAGTGCGAGCTGTTCATCACCTTTATTAAATTCCGCATGAGTTACTCCTGACCCCGCCGACATTACCTGGATGTCACCTGCGGGTACTGCATATTTATTCCCCATACTATCCTCGTGCGAAACTGCACCCTTTTTAACAATGGTAATAATCTCCATGTTTGCATGAGGATGCATTCCAAACCCCTGATGCGGTTCAATTACATCGTCATTGAGCACCCGAAGGGCCCCAAAGCCCATACGCTCGGGGTCATACCAATCAGCGAAACTAAAACTAAATCGCGTGTGAAGCCATCCATGCTCAGCCTCCCCGCGTTCGTTCGCTCTATGCAAAACACTTTTCATAAAACAGTATCAATAAAAAGGACGACCTTTTATTTACTTACGCTGCAAGCCAGCCACCATCGACATACAATGTCGCTCCAGTCACATAGCTTGCTTCATCAGAGGCAAGAAATACTACCGCAGCAGAAATTTCTTCAGGACGACCCATGCGCTTCATAGGTACGCCGGCAAGCATCACATCCATCACTTCTTTGGGGAGATTTGCTGCACCTACCATCGGCGTATCAATAGCCCCTGGCCCAATAACATTCACGGTTATACCGAGCGGCGCAAGCTCGACAGCGAGAGTTTCGCTCATACCAATAATACCGCCCTTTGATGCTGTGTAGTGTGCACCCCCCGCAATACCGACTCCGACCCCACCAGATGCGACCGAAGCGATATTAATGATGCGCCCCCATTTATTTTTCGCCATTTCTTTTGCAGCTCGCTGTGCGCAAAGGAACTCCCCTTTTAGATTAATATCAATAGTTCTATCCCATTCTTCTTCTGTCATTTCGAGAAATGGTTTTGACGAATAGATGCCAGCATTATTCACGAGAATATCAAGGCGTCCATATTTCTCGATGACTTCATCAAAAACTTTTTCTACCTCTGCTTTGTTTGAAACATCAAGCTTGAAGCACATCGTCTCCCCACCTTGAGCACGTACTTCATCAGCCACAAGCTCACACTCATTAACATCAATATCGGTGATGACAACCTTTGCGCCCTGTGCAGCGAGGGCGAGCGCATGCGTCTTGCCCATACCTCTGCGTGCGCCCGTCACTAACGCGACTTTCCCTTGTAGATTGAACATATGTTTTTTATTAAAAAATACCGTTGCTAATATATGAAGTATACTCCTTTCAACTTGCAAAAGAAAAGCGCCCAAGGAGTTCCCTTGAGCGCTTTTCTTTTGTTATACCTATTCTGCGTCAGGTAATGCCAAAATATCTTTCCCCTTGAAGGGCACGCCGATGAACGGCGCAATCATACAAAGGTTGAGTGCTCCTGCAAAGAATGGAATGGCGCCAACGACCATCACCACCGTACCTGCGGTGCTACCCATCTTACTTCCCCCTATAATGATTGCAGCGCCTGCAACGATACGAACAATCCTTCCCAATGGCTTTGCCATAAACTTTGCAAATTTCAACATAGTGAATATATTTATTTACCCATTAATTAACTGTGGTAATTATATCACAATATAGGACCCTGCGGCAGAGACCGCAGGGTCCTATATTAGCTCCTCGACTCGAAAATGGAAAAGATTACTTTTCCATTTCTCTCGCTCTACGTCGCTAATAAAATATGCACAAACAGTAGGGGTATTACTATTTTATAAGACCCACAGAAGCATTCTCGTATTATCTGGGTGAGTTTGGCGCAAGCAAATGAATCGATCTCAAAATATCCTCATACACCGCAATCTGTGTATCCTCGGGGTTGATATAGGTCACCGAAACAGCGACGACATTATCATTATGAAGAAAGGCCGTCGTTGTTGCTTCATAGAGCCCCGACCAATGATACGCAATAGCCTCAACACCACCAACGCGTGTCGCTATGTGTGTATCATTCGATAATTTATAATTCGAATCGCCTGAGCCCTCAATCCAGCCACGAAGCGTCTGCTGGTCGAGATTGTTTTGATAAATATCAAACACAATAGCAACCGGCCCTTCGCTATTTTCTCGAGGTGCCGCATCTTCTTGTTTCACCAACATAACGACATAATGTCCTCGGTGTCCGTCCCCTCGTTCAGCCTCAGTTATTACGTAACTTTGTGGGTATGCAAATGATATACCATAACGCTCATTCACATAGGTGTGCTCCCCCGTGGCATGCGGGACAATTTGTGGTGCAAAAATTTCTGTTCGAGAGACCGTATACACTCCCCCTATCAACAAAACCGCAGCTGCAACAATGTATATTTTCTTCATAGGTAATATTGTACCTAAAATAAGTCGAGATTTCGAGTGGCACTCCTTTTGTATAGAGCAGCAATCTGTCATACTGTATATATGTTCGGTCTATCTAAAGAAGAGCTCGCGGTACTGAAAAGACTTTCCACGCCACAAAAAATTCAGGACTATCTGGATGCGCTCCCGCAAAACCATGAGAAAAACGGGGGTACCTGCCTTTCCCCGCGTATGGCGCTCCGTGCGCAAAAAGCGCATTGCATCGAGGGCGCACTCATTGCAGCGACAGCGCTCTGGCTCCAGGGCGAGAGGCCTCTTCTTCTTGACCTCAAAACATTTGATATCGAAATTGACTCTGATCATGTCGTCGCCCTCTACAAAAAGAATGGCTACTGGGGTGCCATCAGTAAAACCAACCACGCCGTCCTTCGCTATCGCGACCCTATTTACAAAACCGTGCGCGAGCTCGCCCTTTCATACTTTCACGAATACTTCCTCGTGACCGACGGCAAGAAAACTTTGCGAAGTTACTCGCGCCCTTTCTCCCTCAAACGCTTTGGTGCGAGCTGGATTACCGCGGAGGAAGACCTCTGGCACATCGCGGAAGCCCTCGACACGGTAACTCATTTCCCGCTCATTCCAAAAGGCCACGAACAACACCTCCGCCCCGCGTCCCCTATCGAAAGAACTGCAAGCTCCATCCCTGAATGGAACAAGAGCGATTTAAAGATTTAGAATTCTTATTTTTCAGAATCCTCAAGACCCCAGCGCCAGCGTGGGCGTTCACCTTTTTTATAGCAAACAAAAATCAGCACAGCTGTCGCCATAAGGAACGGCACATTGAATATCACAAGGGTATTGAACCCGGCGTGCGCCTCAAAAGCAGCGCCCCTAAAGAGGTACACTATGACGCCCATATACAACGCGAGCACTGCCCACCCTTGCCACCGCGCGGGAACCCAACCCCAACCAAAACACTTGCGCTTAAACCAGTATCCTTGCGGATTGTCTTTGAGGTAATTAATGTATCTTTTTATCATACCCTCATTATACCAACATTTTGAATTTTTGTGGTTTTGGGCTAGGCTCTATATATGAACAAAGATTTACTCGCCCTTGCGACAAGAAATGTTACGGACATCATCAATCTCGCGATAGAGCACCGATCAAGTTCCGGGCCAAGCCCTGAATCTGCTGATTCGAAAGCGCTCGTGGTGTATGACACGCGTTACGGCCTCACTGATATTTTGACCGCCGCCTACCGTGCTGCCCTCCCCGACGCGCGATTCATCGACTTTGATACAACGAACAAAGAGGATGTCATCGCCGCATTCGACGCCATGCAGCCCGGCGACCTCGTAGTCCTCATCCAGTCCTCAAACTTCCTTCTCGATGCATTTCGCATTCGCCTCCACCTCTTTAACAAGAAACTCAAAGTCATCGAGCACCTGCACCTCCATCGCAACACCGAAGATATCTGGGGTGTGTATGTCAACGCTCTCGAATACGATATCGACTGGTATCGCGGCGTCGGCCCCAAACTCAAAGCAAAGCTCGAGCACATCAAAGAGCTCCGCATTCAAGCAGGTGGCGCCGAGCTTGTCGTCACGGGCGGGGTCCTCTCTCCGAAACTTAACATCGGTGACTATGCCGGCATGGAAAACATTGGTGGCACCTTCCCCATTGGCGAAGTCTTTACCGAGTGCGCAGACTTCACGCAAATGAACGGCTCGTTTATGATATACGCCTACGCAGGGAGTGACTTTTCCATCAATATGCACACACCGTTTCGTGTGGATGTAAAAGAGGGCCTTATCGTCGGCTGGCAGGACGATGCCCCAGAATCATTCGGAAAAATTATTGAAAACATAAAAGAGTTTGAGCGCCCGCTCGTGCGCGAGATCGGCTTTGGTCTCAATCGCGCCATCACCCGCGAACGCTATATGCAAGACATCACCGCCTTTGAGCGCCTTGTCGGCCTCCACTTCTCTTTAGGTGAAAAGCACAGCGTCTATAAAAAGGAAGGCATCACCGCCCACAAGGCAAAGTTCCACATCGATGTCTTCCCCGTAGTAGACCGTGTCCTCGCCGATGGTGCCGTGATTTTTGAAAACGGGAAGTATTTGGTGTAAAAATTACACCACAAAACTTTTTTGCGAAGGTCGGTCCTTCGCAGGTAGTCCTTCGCAGGTACTTACGCCTGCTTGTCCGCGCGAAATTTTTCCTCCTCAAGCAATCGTCGATAGATACGCTCGTAACCAGTAACCATTTTTGAAATACTAAAGAACTGTTCCGCGCGATTGCGGCAGTCAGCGCGAGATATGGTTGAAATATTTTTGATTGCCGCAACCATTTCATCCACACTATTTACCACAAAACCAGTTTTTCCATGTTTGATGATTTCAGGAACAGAGCCCCTGTTCCATCCAATGACCGGCGTACCGCAAGACATCGCTTCAATCATAGAGTACCCAAAAACCTCATCGCACTGACTTGGGAATATGAGTGCTTTTGCGTTTTGCAAAAATTCTATTTTCTCCTCAAGACCTTTAGTGCCCAAGTACCGCACGTTCACTCCATCGATATGTTTTTCAACTTCTGCATGCCAATACCCTTCCGCTGGATATGATGCTCCACAAATCCATAGTGGCATCTCTGCTTTTTTTGCAGCCTCAATAGCAAGGTGTAGTCCTTTGTCACTAGTTACGCGCCCAAGGTATAGCACATAATTTTTAGGCTCATCCTTGAACGTAAACATATTGGTATCCACGCCGTGATAAACATTCGCATACCAGTTCAATTCGGGCATCAACTTGCGTTGTGCGAGAGAAAAGGAGACGTATTTCAAATTCTTGTACTCAGCAAGAATAGGTTTGATTTCATCATCAATAGGACTATGCACAGAGATAATGGTTGGGGTCTTTGTGGAACGAGCGTGGAACGAGCTCAAGAGTGTAAAATGAGAGTGAATGATGTCAAAACTGTCTGCCACCTCATAACATTTTGCTATCAAAAGGCGGATGTAGTGCTGTTTCATGCGCATTGTCACTTCGGGAGAACTTACATCAACGTTCTCTACTGAGCGCAAGGTCGCCTTGGTGACAGAATCCTTGGAAGCAAAAAGGGTTACTTCATGCCCACGTGTAACAAGCTCGTCAGAGAGTCCTCCCACATGAGAGTAGATGGCGCTATTGGCGCGCGCAGACACGTTATGCAAATTTGAAACAAGCTGTGCTATTTTCATATATTATTTTTTAATAACCCCACCTACCACCTTAAGGAAGCATTGCTCATACTGATGCATTACCCGGGCAGGGTTGTGCTCGGTCGCAAACTTTTTCACAAGAGTTGCAGGATAATTCTTTTTTATCAACGCACTGATTTGATTATACGCTTTTGGTATGTTTTTGAAATCAACCACAAACTCACTTGCTCCATTTCTACGGAGTGTAGTGGCGTACCCTACGTGAGGAGACATTACGGTTGGCACCCCTTCAAACGCCGCCTCGAGCACTACATGCGGAGAAACATCAAAGTTTGAAGGCAGGAGCATGATATCCATAGAACGATAAAAAGTGCGCAAGGCTCGTGGAGACCGCGGAGGCAACACGCGCACATGCTTTCGGTACGCACCCTTGAACTCCGCCTGCACGTTAGTATCGGGAATCTGCGTCACCGCACTTATCCGCCAAGGTGCACCCTGCGTGCGAGTATATTCAGCGAGATCAAGTATTGCTTTGTGGTTCTTTATCTTGTCCCAGCGCGCAACCACGCCAATCTCTACCCTCTTTGTTGCCTTCACTTTCTTTTTTGGAATAACCTTAGGCGCTTCGCAAGGAAGTGGAATAATAACGGCTGCACCTTTTTTAGTTTCGAGCACTTCTTTTTCAAATACTTTTTTACTGTAACTATTCAAAAAAACATTCGTTGTTGCCTTGCGCGCAAAATCCTTCTCAATGCCATACATCGTACGCAATCCCGCCCTACTAAAGCGATGCGCGTAATTAGCGACCTCAAACGTCATTATCCCCGCGTGCTGCACAACAACAGGAATTTTTTTATGTGTCGCAGCAACGAGCAACGCCCATACAAAAGCAGATAAACCGTTTATAAAAACAAGATCGGGTTTCTCACGATCAAGTATCTCTTCTAGTGTATCCACAAGTAAAGACCCCGTCTCGGCGAGAGGTTTATATTCTTTTGGATTAGTGAACTCATTCTGCATATATGTCTCTGCAGTTTCCACTACCCACCATTCATGTTTTTTGTTTTCAATAATATGCTCTGCGTGCACACCGTCTGTCTCACCATATCGATGTACTACAGAAACCCACACATACCCGTTTCCTTTCATGTGTTTACTAATAACCCCCGCAAAGCTTTTAGGGCCACCTGAAAAAACTTGTTTCTTGCCGGGGATATTTGAAAAGTAGTCGTTTGAGAGTATTTTCATAATCACATAGAGGTCGCTCACACGCGACCAGGAGCATATAAAATGGCCCAAAAGGCCATATAGACACTAGTTTTTATAACTAGTTACTCATAAAGCATATCATATTTAGCCGAAAAAATCAATATCGAGAGACTATTTACCCTTGATTTATATTAGTAAATTCCACATCGACGTCTTCCCTGTCGTGGACCGCGTCCTCGCCGACGGTGAGGTGATTTTTGAAAATGGGAAATATTTGGTATAATTATACCACACAAGTAATTTACGAAGGTCGGTCCTTCGCTGAAGCTAATATAATAACAATATGGAAGACGAAGATGATGTAGTGGTGATAAAAGACAGCAATGGCAACACCCTGAGCAAGGGTGACTCAGTCGTTGTTATCAAAGACTTAAAAGTGAAAGGCAGTTCATCGGTCGTTAAACGAGGAACCAAGGTCAAAAACATCACCCTTGAGGATGACGGCGAGCACATCATGGGCGTTGGCGATGGCGTCAAAGGTATCGCACTCAAAGCCTGCTTCCTAAAGAAGGCGTAACTTGCGCAACAAAAAAAACACCCTCATCGTGAGGGTGTTTTTTTGTTGCGACAAAAGGATCCTGACCCCTTTTTTATATTCGATAGGTATCAGAATTCTTAGCGAATTCCTGTATCACAAGAAATATCAACCGAGGTGGTGGTGGTCTGCAAACTAACGGCGACCGGCGAGCAGCTTGGGTGCACAGCCCCTCCCCCTGCTTGTATATTGTAATCCCCAAAAGGTAGCGCCACCTCAAATCTACCATCAACTCCCGACTTGGCTGATTTAACCAACTCACTGCCATCGGCTGAGAATACTTCTACCTTTGTCTGATAGGGTTTTGGTGCACATTGTGGGTCTGGTGGCATACGTTCTACGGGGCACGTAGGTGAAAGTGTTACTGACCCCGTTATGGTACCTGTATCCCCTAAATCTCTTTTTGAATCTACAGCAACGCGTAAGGTGATACGGTACTCATTTATTGCAACCTTTGTAGTACTCCTCGGTTCAGGAACAACAGAGCCGATTGATACACTATGTCCATCAAACAAAAACGGTGTACCTGTCGTAGAAATATCCCTCGTTTCCGATTTCGATGCAGTCGCCAAAGTAACATTCACTTTAAACTCCCCCGCCCAAATACACTGAACATCTACGGGGCATCGACTATCCCCCACAAGCGTATTAATCATAATATCAAGATCTCCCACGCTCCCTTTCTCGCCGATACCGAGCACAATATTCCCCTCAGTCGGCTTACGTACCACTACTTCTGGGCATTTTGAAAATTCACAATTAGGTCCAGTACGACCCACCGCACTCCCATCAGGACAAAGTTTTGCCTCCATCGTGCACGCGACAGGTTGTGCACTTTTACCACTCATACCCACCCAGACAGCACCCGCGACAACTATGGTCACCAAGAGTGCTGCAAAAATATATATTTTTCTCATAAATATATTGTACCAAAAAATAAGGCCACTTCGTATAACCTAGAGCATCGGCCCAATAACAGGCAACTTGCCGAGGGGTGTCTGGCGACACATCTTTCCTAGACCAAAATGCTGTGCTGGTGCAAAGACTGCGATAAAGATGAGCGCTGCAGCATAGATAACGTGCTCCTCTACGATATAGCCATGTGGAACGGTCGGGAAGACGTTTTGCGGAAAGTAATAAAGGACCATCAACAAAGCGCCGGCCCAAGCCGCAGGACGCACTGCGACTCCCAACAAAAGCCCCACCCCAACAAGGGTGATGCCCCACGCATTCATAGGATCAACCCACCACGTATTCATCGGCAAAGCGAACCACGCATAAAAATCTGGAAATGTTTTTGCGCTCAAAAGAAAACCTTGCGCTGTCCATTCAGGATTAAGCACCTTTTCGATCCCCGCAAAAAACATCAGCCACCCCAAGAGCATGCGCAATGTCGTTGCCGCAACAGCTACTTTATTCATAGTTTTATTTGTTAAAATTTAATATCAAACAAACATCATCTGATATTCATTGTACCATGATACTGCGTCTTAAATTTTCTACATAGACATATCTAGAGAACCATCTACAAAAAAGGTATACTGAAATTCTTATGGAAGCAACCAAACTTAATTGGAGGATCTGGAGCGTAGTGGTTATTGCCATAGTCTTTATGGTTGGCGCTTTTATGGGATGGGGCACTGAGCCAGTCGATGTGCAACCAATCACCAAGGACGACGCATGGAGCTACACGGCCGAAGGGCAAGAGGGCGGTAGTGTACTAGTGCTTATTAAAAATAGTGCAGGAAAACAATTGTGTTCTGGGTGGGAAGCCCCTCAAGATGCACTATACACCAACCTCGACCCACATCGAATAGCGGACATTTTGATAGAAAAGAAATGCAAACTCACTCCCGACCAGCAACTCTCTGACGAGGTTACCGTCGGCTACACCTTCACCCATGTCGATATTGGCTACATCGTGGCCACGTCTGATACCGAGCAAAATCCCAGTCGAATCATTTTTATAACCACAGACAAGGGCTCACTCTATGACGCAGAGCCTCTTGGGTCTACCAAATACACCGTAAAAGAACTCTGGACGATACCGAAGGGGGCAATCTTTCTCGGCACATCTAATGACTGGTGGAATTTTCTAACCAAGTCGTGCATCTATCCCGAGGGTGACCTTCGTCCATTTTCCGATATCTGTTCCTACTCGATATACGACCGACACGGAAAAGTAACGGCAAAAGATTTTTATACCGAAAAGGACGTAACATCTCTCACTGCCTCATGGTACGATCCGATGCACCATGGCTTTTTACTCGTGTTTGTGGCAGAGACGCCAGAGCAAAGACGCCAGTTTACCTATATCTTTCTTTCGCTCGTAAACAATCCGCGAAGCCAAATTACCGAGCTTGCAACGTTTACGGATCAGGACGCTCCATCCGGGAAAGGATGTGGATTTGATTTCTCCTCTAACACAGATTCGATCACCATAGGCGGTGGATGTATTAACCCTGTCGGGCAACCCTATCCATTAGTGCTCCCCTTTTCTCACCAGGTTTATCCCACATAAACAAAAAAACACACCCTCGTGACGAGGGTGTGTTTTTTTGTTTATGTGGCTGCGGGACTGGTTCGACAAGCTCACCACATATCATATCACAGCACTTCAACAGGTTCAGTGCTTTTACTTAGTTTCTTAAGTAGTTCCTTGTTGCCATCAATAAGCGCTTTCTTTTTTGCGGCACCCCAGCCTTTTATCTGGAACTCTCTTTTCTCAGCTTCTCTTTTATCTTTACACACCTCTTGATAAACGAGTTCTATATCAGAGAACTGTTTTGTATAAAATGATTTTTTGCTTTTATGCTCCTTGATTCTCCTTTCTAGATTATCAGTACTTCCTGTATAAAAAGTTCTCTGATCGCAAAAAAGAATGTATACAAAATAACTCATTGTGGAGTTCTAGGCACTTAAGTTCACGTCTTGCGTCTCTAGGCGAGACACTGCGACGCGATTTTTAGCTTTTTTGTAGAGGAACGCTTCGCTTGCAAAAAACTTAAAATCGGCTGCGGGACCTGGATTCGAACCAAGATAACATCCTCCAGAGGGATGTGTCCTACCATTAGACGATCCCGCAAATTACGTACTAAATCAGTACTTAGGGATAGTAGCAAAAACGGGGCAGATTTTCAATACGCGGGAGATGTGGTGCGATTTTAGGAGCCTGATAGGTCCATTGTGTCTTGAACATTCCAACCGGCCCCCTTGAGCCCCTGGATGACCTGGGTGATGCGTTCTTGGTCGTTGCCGTATACCTTAAAGGTCTGTTTGCTACTCCCCACCACGACGACCATCTCAAACGTCTCGTTGTTGAGCTTTTTGAGCTTTACACTACGCCCTTTTGCTTTGACGTTTCCCTCAATGACGCCAGGCGACACTTGTGCCCCCGCCTTATTGAGGACCTTTAAAACATCTTTAGAACCTTCGATGACTGTCGTATGCGACCCCCGTTCGTTAACATGACTAGCCATAAAAATGACTAATCTTACTTCCCCTTACTGCGCGCAATAGACGCTTTGATGAACGCGGAAAAGACAGGGTGTGGACGGAGGGGGTTCGCCTGAAACTCGGGGTGGAACTGCGTGCCGAGGAAGAATGGGTGCTCTGCTTGAGGTAGCTCGACAATCTCCATCAAGTGTCCGTCGGGTGAGGTGCCCGAAAATACGAGTCCTGCTTTTTCAAGGTCTGCGACATACGCGTTGTTCACCTCAAAGCGGTGGCGATGACGCTCGTCGACACTGTCGGCACCGTACGCTGCACGAGCGACAGTCCCCTTTTTGAGTGCAGCAGTGTAAGTGCCGAGACGCATACTGTTTCCCATTTTTGCTTTCGCGAGGAGTTCTTTTTGCGACTCCATAATATCAATGACGAGGTTTTTTGATTTTGGATCGATCTCGCGCGAGGTCGCATCTTTGAGGCCGAGAACATTGCGGGCATACTCAATGACGGCGAGTTGCATACCGTAGCAGATACCAAAGTATGGAATCTTGTGCTCGCGCGCAAAACGAATGACATTCAAGATGCCCTCAATACCGCGCGAACCAAAACCTCCTGGTACGAGAATACCGTCAAACCCGATGAGCTCGGCAAGGGGTGGATTCTTGCCTTCATAGTCTGTGGCAGAGAGCCACACGAGCTTTGCTTTTTTACCCTGATGTATTGATGAATACTTGAGTGCTTCGATGACCGATAAGTACGAGTCTGAAAGCACAAAGTCTCCGGTATCAAAATATTTTCCCACAACTGCAATACGCACTTCGTCTTCTGCCTTGTGCGCTTTACGGACGAAACTCTCCCACTCTTTCCATCCTTCGGTCTTGCCGCGGCTTTTCAGTTTGAGACGCTTCAAAACTTTTTCCCCCAATTTATCTTTTTCAAAATTGCTCGGCACGTCGTACACGCTATCGACATCGGGAGCCGAAATCACATTCTCTGAAATTATATTACAAAAGAGCGCGAGTTTTTCCTTGCGCTTTGTATCAAGAGCTACGTCTGAACGCGCGATGATAAAATCTGGCTGGATACCGGTGCTGTTCAAGGCACGTACGGCATGCTGCGTCGGCTTGGTCTTCATCTCGCCCACCTTTGCAGGGGTTGGAAGATACGAGACCATTACAAAGAGCACGTCATCGGGTCTTTTGATCTTAAGCATACGAGCCGTCTCGATAAAAAGAATGTTTTCGTACTCGCCGACGGTTCCGCCAACCTCGATGATGACGATTTCGGCGTTTGCCTTGTCTCCTGCGCGCTCGATGCGCTCGATGACCTCGTACGGAATATGGGGCACCACCTGCACACACTTGCCCTTATACGCGAGTGCGCGTTCTTTTTCGATGACCGACTGATACACGCGGCCGGTCGTCATATAGTTGTCACGCGTGAGCGACTCACCGAGGAAGCGCTCGTAGTTACCCATGTCCTGATCTGTCTCGTCACCATCCTTTAAAACGAAAACCTCGCCGTGCTCGGTGGGGTTCATGGTACCCGCATCCACATTCACATACGGGTCAATCTTCATAGCGGTCACGCGATAACCATGCGACTGGAGTATTTTGCCGAGCGATGAAGTCGTGATGCCCTTACCGACACCCGAGATGACTCCACCCACCACAAAAATATACTTACGTGTTTTTTTCATACTCCAGTTTTATTAACCCCCTACGAATAATTACCTCATTGCTAAATACTTGCGCACCGCCAGATAACTCGACACGGCACCCAGCACAATACCCGAGAGAATGATGATGAAGAATATCTGTACAAAGTTGGCGACAAAATAGTGCAAAAGATCGATGCCGCCATAAAAACCTTGAGTTGTGGTCTTGAGCCAATAGGTAATCGGGTAGAACAGTATGATAGTCAGCATACCCGACACGAGACCGTATATCATACCCTCAACCACAAATGGTCCGCGAATGTATTCATTGCTGCCCCCCACGAGACGCATGACACTGATCTCGTCACGAGCAATAAAGATGGCGAGGCGAATCGTGTTAAAGGTAATGAGGATAGAGATACCTACGAGCACCACCGTAACGATACCACCGAGCTTTTTCACTCCATCGATGATACGCGAGAGACGCTCTATCGCAACCTTGTTGTCATTGTAGTTGACCTTAGAAACAATCGAGAGTGAATCAGGAGCGAGCGAGGATTTGTTCTCAAGGAATTTTGCGATACCCTCGTACTGTGCGGGCTCTTTTGCCTTTACCGTCAGAACAGCAGTGAGTGGATTGGAACCAACCTCGTCGAGTGCTTGAATGATACGGTGATCATTTTCATGGCGCACGCGGAATGTTTCGAGTGCTTGCTCACGAGAAATGTATGTGACAGCCTTTACCTCAGGAAGTGCTTCAATTTTTGCCTGAAGGTCAAGAATGGAACTCTCGGGTGCCGTTGCTGAAACATAAATATTGATATCGATCTTGTCGGTCAGATCCTTGAGCGCTGTACCGAGAAATGCGGTAAGGAGGAGTGTCGAACCAATCATGAAAAGGGCGATAACCATCACAAAAACTGCAGAGAGCGAGACGCTGCCGTTGCGCCAAAAATTGACGAAGCCTGCTTTAATGATTCTTTTAATGGTTATCCAGAGCATATATATTTTATCTTATTATTTCACTACCAAAACCTATAACGCGTATTTTCCGTTTGGGTCGTCACGCACCACTCTACCGTGATCCATAGTGATCACTCGTTTACCCAAAGCTTCAACAACGCCTTTGTTGTGCGTTGTCAGAATAACCGTAGTGCCGAGATCATTGATCTTTTTCAAGATCTGCACAATCTCATACGTATTGATAGGGTCAAGATTCCCCGTTGGCTCGTCTGCAATGATGAGGTCAGGATGATTGACGATAGCGCGAGCGATAGCCACACGTTGAAGCTCCCCACCCGAGAGCTGGCGAGGGAAATTCCACATTTTCTTTGAGAGATCGACGAGTTCGAGTACGTGAGGTACATCAGACGCTATCTCCTCGTCAGTCTTGCCGGCGATCTCCATAGCAAAAGCAACATTTTCATAAGCGGTCTTGTTGGGAAGGAGACGAAAATCCTGAAAGATGACGCCAATGCGACGACGCAAATTGGGCATATCCTTCATCTTCACTTTTTGAATGTCCACTGAATCAAACGAGACACTGCCGCTCGTGCAATCACCCTCGCCAAGGAGCAGCTTCATTAAGGTTGTCTTGCCCGCACCCGAGTGTCCAACAATCGACAAAAATTCTCCCTGTTTTACCGAGAAGGTAACTCCTTCAAGGGCGACCGTACCGTCAGGGTAGATCTTTGAGACATTGTCGAAATAAATCATTTCCTTATTTTAACAAATTTTCCCCGATGAGGGAAATGCTACAATTCCCGCTCCGCCTCGATGAACGGCATAAGCTCCCCTTCTTCAAGGACTGCGTCCACATTACTCGTCTCAACACCCGTGCGGTGGTCTTTGACCATTTTGTAGGGATGAATGACATATGAGCGAATTTGATTCCCCCATTCGATTTCCGTGGTCTTGCTGACGTACATACCACTCTCGGCGGCTTTGCGCTCGTCGTCTTGTTTTTTGTAAAGTTTACCCTTGAGGATCTGCACGGCCTTTTCGCGATTTTGCTCCTGGGAACGCTCGGTCTCCACGTGCACGGCAATCCCCGTCGGAATATGAACCACCCGCACCGCCGTCTCGCGTTTGTTCACATTTTGCCCACCAGGGCCCGAGGAACGACTAAACTCTATTTTAATATCATCGTCAGGAATCACCACATCGTCATCGCCGTGCGCCTTGAAATCAGGGATAACCTCCACCATCGAGAAAGAGGTGTGACGAAGCTTCTTTGCGTTAAAGGGCGAGATGCGAACGAGACGATGCACCCCCGATTCGTTCTTGAGCATGCCGTATACACCCTTGCCGTGGACCTCGAGTGTAATGTTACGATAGCCGTTGTGATCGTTTTTGTTCTCGTGGAGTAGCTTTACCTCGAACCCCTGTGATTCAAAAAATTTGAGATACATACGTACGAGCATCCCTGAAAAGTCTTCAGCGTCGTCCCCGCCTGCACCTGAGAAAATAGTCATTACTGCATTACCGCGGTCATATTTGCCGGCACCGGCGAGTTTCTCCTTGAGCTCGGCAATCTCTTTGATGGTCGCCTGTGCGCGCACCTTGTCAGACCAAAAATCCGCAGCCCCCATCGCCGCTTCAAGCTCCCCAATTTTTGCCTTCGCCTCCTCTTTGTTCATGAATGTAATTATAACAGAAAAGGACACGCGTTCAGTCTCGCCGAACTCGTGTCCTTTTCTCTCTTGAGCCACCTCGCAGAATCGAACTGCGGACCTTCTCGTTACGAGTGAGATGCTCTGCCAACTGAGCTAAGGTGGCACACTATTATCTTTTGCAACCTTCTCCATTCTGGGCCTACCAAAACAGCTAAGGTGGCACACGAAGTTAAAAAGTCAAAAAACCTTTAACGCATGTGGAGCCATTGTCCGGGATTGAACCGGAGACCTCGTCCTTACCAAGGACGCACTCTACCAACTGAGCTACAATGGCTTATTCTTCAAATTGCTCGAAAAAAACACTTAAACGGGCTACTCGGTAGAGATTACCTTACTTTGACTTTTTTTTCAACAAAAATCACCTAACCTTATTAAAGGCTAAGTGATTTTTGTATTTGCGCGGTCGATGGCGAATTAGCAAATTCGCGTCTTGGACGATACTCGGCTACAAGTTCCTCCTCGTCGCCACTCGTCGGACTCGCAGCCCGCCGCTCGCGGTTTTGCGTGCTCGCAAAACATCGCTCCGCGCTTCGAGCCCCAGCGCACAACAAGAAGTTGTTGTGCTTCTCTAGGCGCAAATACAAAATACCCTTAGTAAAAACTAAGGGTATTTTGTATTTGCGCGGTCGATGGGACTCGAACCCACGACCCCTCACGTGACAGGCGAGTGCTCTAACCAGCTGAGCTACGACCGCAAATATTCTTCTTGCGCATTCTAGCAGGAAACATACAGTATAACAAACCCGAAAGTCGAACTTGTTAAACTGGAGGGTCGGTCACGAGTTACTAAGCGATTTCGCCGATTACGGCTCATTCGCTAAGTACTCTCGACGTCCATCGTTGATGATGGACACCTGTAGACGGCCCATTCGTGGTTTTTGAGTACAAAAACATCACTGCGCCTTTCGATCCCTCACGTAAAGCGCGCAGGCGCTTTACTCCGTCGACACCACCAAAACAAGCTTGAGGTTCAAGATTGTTTTGGTGGTGTCGACGGGAGGGATCGAACCTCCGACCTCATCTTTATGAGTGATGTGCTCTAACCAACTGAGCTACGCCGACATTCTAATTTTTCAAAAACTTAGCACAAAGTCACAATACACAATTTTACCTATTTTTGCAAAAATGCCGACGAATGCCGGCATTTTTGCGTCCTTGTTGCGGGGGCCCGAATCGAACGGGCGTCTTCAGGTTATGAGCCTGATGAGATACCGCTTCTCTACCCCGCTATATTTCACTTAACAACCCTCTCGGATATGGAACTATCACTGCTCTTCGATACCGCTTCTCATTCAGCAGAATGACCTACTGGGTCTACCCCGCTATAAGTCATTACTATACCACCTATATGGAATTTTGCAAGAGGTTTTGCTTTCCCCTTGCTCCCATATTCTATTTTCGAGATTCTGCCCTAAAGATATCCGAGGTCATTGAAAGCATTGCCGAACTTTGCAACAGTGTCTCGTACCATCTTTTTCGAAAGATCCATATCGATCGCTCCACCGTGCGCTATTTGATTGCGAACTTTGTGTGCCTCCCACAGATCGTCATACGAAGCAATTCGCGATGGACTCATCGCCTTCAGCCTATCAGCAACGGTTTCCCCAAGATACCCCTCATCCTCAAGGATTCTATCGAGCATATTGTCTGCTTCAAGTATGGCGATTTTCCACTCTGCGGGATTTTCTGAATTCGTATGATCAAGCACAAATTGCCACTGCATTGCATACCCTTTTGCTTCAGATTTTTCAACAGGGATTGGCGCATACTGACCATGAATCTTACGGCGAACATCCCCCATACGGAGACTTATCCAAATAAAGCCAGCAAAAAATACCAGAGCAAGGAGTGCTAGGGCTCCCTCAATTCCCAAGAAAAATGACTTCATGGCATCGACACCACCGATCTTATTTTGAATAATGATCGAAAGGTCTTCAAACAATGACCCCGAGCTTACTGTTTCAATATTCACCGGGGCAATATTGGCACTGATATACATCAGAACCCCAAGCCCAGCAATAATAGCAAGATCACGCGTAAGTTCATCCCAGGTAAAAAAGTCTTTCATGGAATTATCATTTTATTAAAAACCACGCACCCTCTCAAAATCTTGTCCTACGGTAAAGAGCGCCTCTTCACCAAAGTGCGGTGCGATGAATTGAATACCGAGAGGTAGTTTCACACCGTCCTCCAGAGCGAAACCAGAAGGTACCGAAATAGCAGGAACCCCTGCAATATTCACAGGTACGGTAAAAATGTCCGCGAGATACATCTGGAGCGGATCACTCGATTTCTCACCTATTTTGAAAGCCGGTGTCGGCGTAGTAGGGGTCGCAATGATATCGACACCTTCAAATGCCTTGGCGAGATCCTGTTTGAGCATCTCGCGCACGGCGTTTGCTCGTCCATAATATGCATCGTAGTATCCCGACGAGAGCACATAGGTGCCAAGGAGAATACGGCGGCGTACCTCGCGACCAAACCCTTCCCCGCGCGAGCGTTCGTAATCCTCGAGGAGGTTTACTCCATCTGCATGATAGCCATAACGCACACCGTCGAGGCGTGCAAGATTAGACGACACTTCTGCGGGCATTAAAATATAGTAGACCGAGAGTCCGTGAGCAAGGCTCGGGAGCGAAATATCACGGACCTCGTATCCTGCCGATTTCAATTGTTCAAGAGACTTTTCAAAACTTTCGAGTACGCGTGAGTCTACACCTTTTGCGCGCACAAAATCAACGGGGACGCCAATGATTTTCGGCTTTTTATTTTCGACTTGCGCGAGAGTGTCTGGATAGGCAGTACTATCCATCGGGTCATGACCTTTTATCACATCAAAAATAATCTTTGCATCCTCGACTGTTTTAGAAAATGGTCCGATTTGATCGAGCGATGACGCCATCGCCATGAGTCCCGAACGCGAAACGCTGCCGTAGGTAGGTTTAAGCCCCACGACCCCACAGAACGCCGCGGGCTGTCGGATGGAGCCGCCGGTGTCAGAACCAAGGGCGCCAAGAGCCGCCCCAGCTGCCATGACCGCTGCAGAACCACCCGATGAGCCGCCTGGTACGCGCGTTTTATCGTGCGGATTTTTCGTCACCCCAAATGCCGAATTCTCGGTTGAGCCGCCCATAGCAAACTCATCCATATTAGTACGACCAATAAATATCGCCCCCGCGTCACGAAGTTTTTTAGTCACCGTCGCATCGTAGGTTGCGCGGTAGTGCTCAAGCATTTTCGATGACGCGCTCGCAATCTTTCCTTTGATCAAAATATTGTCCTTCATTGCAAGGGGGATACCCGTGAGGAGCGTTGCCTTGCCTCCATCAATTATCTTTTGTGCGACTTCAGCCTGTGCGCGTACATCATCAAAGATCTCAAGATATGCATTGAGGTCGCGTGAGCCTTCTGCTTCTTTGAGTACCGCTTCTGCGAGCTCAAGTACGCTCATCTTTTTTGTGATGAGGAGGTCGTGTGCTTGTTTAATAGTAAGGTTCTTGATGTCCATATTAGAGGATCTTTTTTACGAACACGCGATTACCTTCACGTTTGGGTGCTGCCGCAAGGAGGTCTTCACTAAAGGCTCCCCCTTCGTGCGGATCTTCATCGGCACGCAAAACATTATAGAGCTCCCCGACCGCAGGCTGACCAAGCTCTGCTGCGACATCTTTTATCTCCGACACGTACGCCAAAATCTCCTCCAGATCGTGCCTGAAGACTTCTTTTTCACTGTCAGAAACCGCAATGCGTGCAAGCCTCGCAAGGTGCTCAACGTCTTTTATCTCAATTGCCATATATCACCAATATAGCACGATTTTGCGCCACCTGCGACCCTATTTGAGTATCTTTAAAAACTCGGCCTCATTAAGAATCTGAACACCGAGTGCTCGTGCCTTATCGAGTTTTGAACCAGGATTTTCTCCTGCAACCACCGCAAAGGTTTTCTTTGAAACACTTTCAGCAATTTCACCACCAAGCGCGCGAATCTTTTCTTTTGCATCATCGCGGTCGAGGGCTGCGAGGGTACCCGTGAGAACAAATGTTTTGCTGGCAAGCTTTTGGTTTTGAGTCTTAACTTTTTTAGGGTTTTCAATGCGTACCTCAGCAAGAAGCCTTTCGAGGACGGCAGAGTGATGCTCATCAGCAAACCAAAGAGCAAGAGACTGCGCCACCACCTCCCCCACGCCATACACATTATTAAAATCTTCAAATGATGCTTTTCGTACTTTTTCAATACTGCCAAACGCATCCGCAATATCATGCGCCGTCTCCTCCCCTACATGCTCTACCGAAAGTGCGGTCAAGAATTTACCGAGGGTGACCGTACGTGCTTTGTCGATTGACTCAATCAAATTTTCTGCAGATTTCTGTGCAAAGCGTGGAAGCGTGAGCACATCCCCTATGGTCAAGGTGAACAGGTCATCAAAATTACCAATAAGCTCGGCGTCAAGGAGCGCGTCTATAACTTTTGGTCCACACCCATCCATATTAAAACCTTTCTTGGAAACAAAGTAGTAAAACTTGCGCTTCTTTTGTGCAAAAGAATTTTTGTTCACACAGCGATATGCCGCCTGACCAGGAATACGCTCAATAGGGCCACCGCAATCCTCGACATACTCGGGGAACGCAAACTTTTTTTCTTTGCCCGTACGCATCTCTTTGACGACCGCCACAATGTCCGGAATCACATCCCCTGCTTTTTGCAAAATGACGGTATCGCCAATGCGCACATTGAGGCGCGCAATCTCGTCCTCGTTGTGGAGTGTTGCGCGAGAGACCACCGAGCCTGCCACACGCACAGGGCGCAGGTGCGCGACCGGCGTCACCACACCCGTACGACCAACCTGAAGTACAATATCTTCGACTACGGTCGTTACCTGCTCGGCAGGAAACTTAAAGGCAATACCAAAACGCGGCGCCTTGCCTGTATAGCCAAGCTTATCCTGATATTTTTTCTCATTCACCTTCACTACGACACCATCTATCCAGTAGTCCTCTTTCGACGCTTTTTTCTGCCACATTTGCCAATACGCAATAACATCTTCTATTGTTTTGCACTCAGCAAAATGTTTGTTTACCTTAAAGCCTAGGTCTTGTAAAAACTTCAATTCATCCTTTTGTGTTTCAGGAAGCTCTCTTTCGAGTGCACTCACATCATAAATAAAAACATCGAGGGTACGCGCTTTAACGACCGCGGGATCAAGCTGACGAATAGTGCCTGCCGCGAGGTTGCGTGGATTTGCAAAGGGTTCACGCCCTGCTTTTGTTTCCTCTTTATTCAAACGCTCAAGTGTCGACTTTGCCATCCATACTTCACCCTCAAAGACACCTGAGGCTTTCTCGTGGAGAGCAAGAGGTATCGACTCGATCATTTTCACATTCGCCGTCACATCCTCGCCCACCGTGCCATCACCACGCGTTGCGGCGGTCACAAGCACTCCTTGTTCGTAGGTCAAAACCACTTTGAGTCCATCAATTTTAAGTTCACAGGTGTAGCTTGGTGTTACCGCCTTACCATATGCATCTTTTAAAAACCTTTTGACTCGTGCGTCAAACTCACGCATATCCTCTGCGGTAAATGCATCATTAAAAGACCATTGTGCGACGGTGTGCTGCACTTTTTTAAAACCTTTGAGCGGGCTGCCGGCAACACGCTGTGACGGCGAGTCGGGAGTCACCAGGTCAGGATACGCCTCCTCTATCATCACTAGCTCTCGCTTGAGCGAATCAAGTGCCTCGGGCGACATCTCTGACTGGTCAAGCACATGATATAAATATCGATGCTTTTCGATGGTCGTACGCAAAACCCCCAAACGCTCCGCGGCTTTGACCTTGGTTTTTGGTACTGTATCCTCTTGTTCTCGCATAATTAATAAGTGATCTCGAGGCCACGCTGTACTCGCCGAGGGTTCGTGACAACACAGGTATTATATCCGTATACCTTCGTCGTAGTACTAAGACCGTTGGAAGTAATAACCACATCTGCGCACACCCCTCCGGTACTTATAGGGAAGGACGCAGGGATGTTCGGGTTAGCCCACCCAGCCACAGCAGCCCCAAAGCAAGTAGGGGGCTCTGCGGGATGAAGCTGGAAATACAAGACACATTCAAGCGCACTGTCTGCTGCCGCGAATGCGATTTGCGCTTGTTTCCAAAATGAAGAAAAAAGCAATTCTTTATAGGTGCGTTGATATACCCCCATACCAACCGCAAGTACCACCGCAGAAAGAAGTACGGAAATGAGGAGGGTTACTCCGCGCTTAGAGGATTGAATGGGTAATAAGTGTTTCATGTTATGATTTTGCCCATCTAAAAATAGATTCTGATACAACAATCGTCCCGGGAGTGCTGCCGGTGACCCACGTTACGGTGACGTCAACCTTGTATTCATTGACACTAACCTGAGTCGTATCAACCCTGCGGGTAAAAACGGTTGACGTAAGGCCACCAGGGACTGCTAGGTACTGATGATAGAGCCCATCAGTTGGGTTTTGGTACACACGGAGATTTGTGGCAGTGCACGAACCGTTACATTTATGAATAACCAACGGATTAGTATCCACTAAGCACCTAAGTCCTCCCGTACAATCTCCGTTACCAAAACCACCCGCCCACGCATCCCCCTTAAGGAAATTGGTATCGCGCACCTGTCGTACAGCCTCAACCCCCTCCTGTGCGAGATTGATTGCCGTCATCTGGTCACGCACGAAATAAATACTGCGCAAAGATCCGCCAATGATCGACATTGGGCCCACGACGGCAATCAAAAGTATCGCGATTGCAATCATCGTTTCAAGAAGCGTAAAGCCTTGTCGGGCAGTATATGGAATACGGAAAATAGAAGATGAAAAATCCCTTTTTTCTTTCTGTATTGTTTTTTTTATTCTATATTCCATAAAATTAGCTATCATAATTGCGTTGCGTGACGGTCGTCTGAATATTAAAGACCGTTGGTGTTTTCCCTGCAATAGACCCCTTGATGGCGATCGTTACATAAGGCTGAGCTGAATCCCCTCCATCAACAACAATACCACTCGTAGTGCCTCGAGTAATAAACTTTACACTGGTAATACTTATCTCTGGCGCGGTTACGCGGATAGTTTCTCCTGGATAGGACACAGCGCCATATGATGCCCGATAAATCGCCTTACTTACCGAATCGTAAGCATAGATCGTTCTTATTTGGCCATTTTGTTCAAGAAAGGAGAATGAGGTTGAACTCCCCCCAGCCCCACAATCAAGGGTGTCTGTTGCAATAGAACTTTCTCCACAGTAATAACTTGAACCTGTTTTTATTCTTCGTTGCATATCCTCAAGCGTGAGGTTCATATTGTCGACACCAATGCGCAGAGCTCGGGATTTACGGTCAGTAGCCACAACCGTAAGAAATGCACTTGTCGCAATAAACAAAACAATAGTAAACAAACCAATCGACACAATCATCTCGACAAGCGTGAAACCCCTTTGGGTAGAATATGGAATAGGGAAAATGGAATATAGAGAATTACTTCTTTCTTTTTGTATTGATTTTTTTATTCCGTATTCCATATTCTGTATTCAAGTTTCTGCTATTGGACTGAGATCTGTCCCGCTAACGAAATGGCGATGGTTATCGTCTTTCCTGTATTAGCATCAGAAAGAGTTATCCATCCGCTCTTATAGCCATTAAAGGCCAGGTCAGAAATTCGCGCATCAGGACTTGGGCGCTTAAAGGTTACGTCCATCATTGCTCCGTTCGTGATATCACCAACACAATCGCTCGTAATTAAGCCACACTTAATCCCCGTAACAGAGATTGCGTCATTCCATATTACTGCCTCTGTCCCCTCTCCCGCATCATACTTCCCATTATTATTAGTATCGACAAAAGAGGTAAACCCGTGGGGGGTATTGGCCGCAAAGTGCACGCCGTATGCACAATCAAAAGAGCAGGCACCTGCGCTTTTTTTAGTACCCGCGCCATACACCTGCGCCTGACGAAGAGAGAGAACGACGTCCTCGCTTGCATTCACAAACTCAGAATTAGCCCCAAAGGTGAAGTAGTTTGCCAACACCACCGAGGTAAGTACCGAAAAGATACCCATCGTGATTAAGAGTTCGATAATAGTAAATCCAAGATTTTTCGCGTGGGGTTTCATGTAAGGATACAAAGAATTCACTCCTATGAAGTATACAACAAAAACATCAGGATAATAAGTGGGTCGGGCAGCATCTTTCCCGACTGAACCTACGCCAATATTTTACCATAAAAATGAATGTCTACCGAGCCACACCCTGAGCATTGTCTTTTAAAAGGCAGTATGTAACACTAAGGGTAATAGCGAGAAGCTTTTATATAATCAAAATGAAACACAAAGAAACACAAGGTGGGTTTACGATAATCGAATTATTGGTATCAATCTCAATAATTATCGTCCTTTCGTCGGTGGTTATTTTTTCCACCATCAAAGTACGTGAACGGGGAAATCTCACGCGCGCGATTATGGAAGTTGAGGGTATCGCTGTAGGTGCGCTCCATTACTTCCAAGACAACAAGAGGTGGGCCAGCGATGTTGCCAATGGATCAGACGCTGCCTTTTATAACAGTACTTATATCGCCACCTCAGGCACTGAGCCCTTCAGCTATCTCGGTCCTACTTATCGGTGGGATTGGCAAAACTGGGGAGAGGCTCCCGATTATGGCGGTTCGGGTGGTGGTGTCTTCCCTAACCAGCCGTCAGGATTTATGTGTTTCCAAGCGATTGACCTATACCGGCAAGACCCCCTGCTCGGGCAACGTCTCGTAATCCGCAAGTGTCTAAACAGCTCTTGTCGCGAACAAATGTATTGTGATGAAAACGGGAATTGTTACGACACCGCAGCACATCGAGATGTCGGAACAGGCCCTTCTGACCCTAACTACACGCAAGATTACAAAAATGGGCCTTCTTCTGCGTATTCAGCTCCTGCTTGCGAAGAATGTTTCAATGAGCAAGACTGTGCTAATGCATTCCAGCCATACTAATCTCTCAATTTAGGGAGTAAATAAAAGTGGTCCACCCTGTTGGTGGACCACTTTTATTTACCTGCATATTAGTTTACAAAAAAGGAAATAAATTTATTGATCCATCAAAAAAATTTACTTTCGTGAAATACACAATAACAACCCCTAAGATAAGGAATGGCCCAAAAGGAATTTCGCTCTTGAGTGAGAGTTTAGCACCACGAAAATTTGATGCGAGTCGCTGAAACGCCATAAGGACGAGCGCCCATGCTGCACCGATCCAAAACGCAAGCATGACCGCAGAAGCACCAAGCGTTGCCCCAAGAAACCACCCCATACCCAGTGCGAGCTTGCCATCACCAAGGCCGAGCCAGCGCCCTTTGGACACAAACCACAACACCCAAAACGGTAAAAAGAGCATTGGCCCCGCAATGAGTGTCCAGAGGTATGGAAAGTGTACGGCACGCACCCCTACCGTAGATACAAACCACACAAGCGCAAGTCCCGCAAATAATGCAGCGAGTCCGTCGGGGATAATCTGGTGGCGTAGGTCGTATACTGCGATAACGAGTAATGTCGAAAAAACAGCGAGGAGGTAGATCGATTCAAGAATTGGTTTACCGAGAAGGAAAACCGCGACAAACATTACTCCTGAGGTCGCCTCGACGAGCGGGTATTGCCACGAGAGCTTTACTTGGCATTTGCGACAGCGCCCCTTTTGAAAAAGAAAGCTCAGCAAAGGAAAGAGTTCGTACCACTCGAGGATCTTCCCGCACGCAAAACACTGCGACCGTCCCGTAAGGGGCGAGGTACCGCTGTTGTAGCGATATACCACCACATTCAAAAAACTACCGATAATAGCGCCGAACACAAAAACAATCATGAGTGCCAAAAAATCCATACAGGTATTCTATCACAAAACAAAAACCCCGCATAAATGCGGGGTTTTTGTTTTGTGATAGAATCGTCTACTTACTAGCAAGCAGTAGCGTTTAAAGTCAAATGAGCCCCAGTAAGCTGCTTTGAAGCTCCTGTTGAGTCAACGCACCAACTGTTAGCGCTTGAACTCTTGAGAGGAACACTAATTGCCCATGCGTCGTTAGCAGGGATAACATGACATGCCGCTACTGTCGAACTTCCTGCAGTACCATAAGCTGCAGTTGTTGCAGAAACACCAGCTGCTGCCTTTGCTGCATCAATTGCAGCGGCAACAACAGTAGTTCCACAAAGTCCAGAATAATTACCAGCTGTGTCATAAGCGATCTCAGCCTGAGCACGAATGTTTGCCAAGTTTGCCTTGATAGCAGCGTCAGCACCCTTTGAACGAGCGGTGTTAAGTGATGCGAGAACAACCGATGCAAGAACACCGATGATCGCAATAACGACCAAGAGCTCGATAAGTGTAAAACCTTTTTTATTCATAAAAATATGTCTATCTAATAACCTCTAACCTAATAAAGGATCCCCGGGGAAACCCCGTGTCCCTATATTAGCTCCTCAGCTCGGAAATAAGAAAGAGTACTTTCTTATTTCGCTCGCCTTACGTCGCTAATAAATTTTTTTGTGTTTTGAAGGAGAGAGCGGCATGGCCATCGGCCTCCCTCTCCCCCATCTCACACGTATTCATTATACCGCCGAGCGAGGAGCGACGCAAGTAAAAGGGGTTTTGTTGTCCACAGGAAAACGAAACCCCTTTTTACTTATGGCATCCGAGCGATGGTGGTATATGGTACTGCATATACCACCTGCACGCTTTTGAGCGCAAGGGTTTTGGGCGGAATATAGAATTTGGAATGTGGAATGTGGAATAATGCACTCCTTTCTTAATTCCAGATTCTTGAATCAGCAGATTCTGAACTAGCAAGTTCACGCCTTGGGCGAAGACTCTTGGACGCTAGTTCCATATTCTGCCCTCTACGCATTCCCCGCAATCTGATAGATAGGAATAAGCACCGATGCAAGAACACCACCAACCCCGATACCCAAGAGGACGATCATTACTGGCTCAATCAGCGAAACAAGTGTATCTACGGCAGTATTAACCTCTCTCTCGTAAAAAGTAGAAAGTTTTTTCAAAATATTACCCACTTCTCCCGTCTCCTCTCCCACCCTAACCATCTGTATCATTACGTTAGGGATTTCACGATGTGCCTCCATGGCGGTAGAAAGTGGCGCGCCACCCTTTACGGCGACGACGATGTCGAGCAACGCATCGTTATAGATCTGGTTGTTTACCACACTTGCCGTGATCTCGATCCCGCGCACCATTGAAATACCATTTGAGAGCATCGTGTGCATATTGTCAGCAATACGTGACAAATAGAGCATACGGTAGAGGTTGCCGATGCCAGGCGCCCAAAGCTTTGCTTGTGCCATGAAATTTGTTCCACGCACGAGACGCCAACCCACAAAGAGCGCTGCAATGATACCCATGAGCACAAAGATGCCGTAATTAACCAAAAGCTCACTCGCGCCAATGACCGCCTTGGTATAGATGGGCACCTCCTGACCGCTTGTTTTTATAACATCAGCAAGCTTTGGAATAACGAGGGTCAACATCAACACCATCACAATCACAAACGTACCCACCACAAAGGCTGGATAGATAAGTGCACCACGAACCTTTGAAGCAAGTCCGTACGAACGCTCCAAGTAGTCAGCAAGTGCAGAAAATGTATCTGAAAGCTTGCCCGACTCCTCGCCGGCGCGCACCATATTTATATAAAAATCAGAAAAGACACTTGGGTGCTTGGCGAGTGCGCTTGAAACAGGTACACCGTTTTGGATATCGTCCGAGATTTCGGTGAACTTTTTTGCTAATGTTGGGTTTTCAGACTCATGCGCAAGCAAACGAAATGTCCTCAGTGCTGGCACGTGAGCTTCGAGCAGTGTTGCGATCTGGCGCGAAGCCATCGAAATCTCCTTTGCAGATATGTGATTTAAAAAGGCTATGTCGTATTCGAAAAGGGTTTTCTTTCCCCCTTCTTGAACAGAGACGACAACCAACCCGCTCCGTTGAAGCGAATTGATGGCTATGTCTTGACTCTGCGCCTCGATCTCGCCAATGGTTTCTCTCCCCTCTTTAGTGACCGCTTTGTAAGCAAAAAGCATAGAAGTATGGTTGGTTAAAATTGAAGTGAACGCTCAAGACTTTTTGGGCTGAATGAATAAAGGAAGGCATTTTCCGGCGTGATTTCGCCATTACGCACAAGCTCTGCAAGGCAACGATTCATATCGATCATCCCGTCTTTCATTCCTGTCTCAATCACGATATCGACTTCGTGAGTACGCCCGTCGCGAATAAGACTAGAGACTGCATTGTTGTTGATGAGCAGCTCGTAAGCGGGCACCAACCCTCCCGAGATACGCGGAATGAGGCGTTGCGAAAAAATACCGAGGAGGCTCCCCGCAAGCTGTACGCGAATCTGCGACTGTTGTTCTGCGGGGAATGAGTCAATAATACGATCGATTGTTTGCGAAGCGTTGTTTGTGTGAAGTGTTGAGAGTACAAGGTGCCCTGTCTCAGCCGCCGTCACCGCAGTAGAGATTGTTTCAGGGTCACGCATTTCACCAATCATCAAGATATCTACATCCTGACGAAATGCAGCTTGAAGTCCTGTTTTGAAGTTCTCTGTATCTATCCCCGCCTCACGCTGGTCAATAATAGATTTATCGGGACGGAATAAATATTCAATAGGATCCTCGATGGTTACAATATGCTCTGCGCGCTCTCGGTTGACGAGCTCAACCATCGCCGCGAGTGTCGTCGACTTACCTTGCCCCACAGGACCAACCACAAGAAAGAATCCCTGCTTTTTGCGCGAAAAGGATTCGAGAATAGGAGGTAGGTTGAGTTCACTGATGGTCTTTACCTCAGCAGGAATAGCACGGAGGGCTACCCCTACGGAACCTTTTTGATAGAATGCGTTACCACGAAAACGCGCTTTGCCGTAAAAGTCGTACGAGAAATCAATCTCTTTATCTCTAAGAAATCTTTCTATAAACTCGGGAGTAATGAGCTCACTCAAAAGCCCCATAGTATCCTCGGGTGCAAGCGCACGAAGATTCATTAAAGGTACTAGGTTTCCCGAAACGCGAAATGTGGGGAATTGACCTGCAGTCAAATGCACATCTGATGCGCCATCGGCGAGGGCGCGAATAATAATGCTTTCTATTTCTTCTTTGTAGTTATGGGTAGGCATAAATGTTTTATATTAATAAGGTTCAGCAAACGCCTCGCCTCCTTCAAGAATGGTCATCACACGCTCTACAACCTCAGATGGCGTAGCGAGCGCCTTCACTACATATCCGTTTGCGCCAGAAGTACGACTTTTTTCAATATCGGCCGCCTGCCCAAGACTTGAAAACATTAACACCTTTGCCTGAGGAGCTAGGCTTTCTGTTTTAATAATCGACAAGAGTTCAAAACCATCCATTCCAGGCATGACAATATCAAGAAGGATAACATCAGGTGTAATACCACTCCGAAGTTTATCAACAGCCTCAGCACTCCCTAGTGCCCGGTCAACCTCAAAGCCCTTTGCGGTAAACTTAGAGGTGTACATATCAAGAAGGAACTTGTCGTCATCTACAATAAAAATCTTTTTAATTTGTTTCTCTTCTCCCATATAGCTTCAGTATAATATGTTCACCGAGGAAAAACAATCCAGATAACACAAAACTAGAGCGTATTCACTTCTTGAAACGGCACCGAGCCATCCATACACTTAAGCATTGCGTCCTCTTTAAGTGAAATCATACCTTTGCGGCGTGCAGCTTCCCAAAGGCGGGGCTCCGTTGGTTCGGAAAGGATTATTTTTTCAATCTCTTTGTCTACTGAGAATATCTCGAACACCGGCCTGCGTCCACGCGTACCTGAAGGGCATTCGGGGGTTGCAGATCCTTCATAAAACGGTCTGTCGAGATCAAGTTTACTTTTAAATTCTGAAGGGAGGTTATCAAATTCCTTATCAATCATCATTCTTATCGCTCCATCGTTGGGTATTTCTTTTGCAGCACCAGGGCATATCGTCTTTACGAGACGCTGAGCAATAACAATAGTGAGTGTCGGTGCAATAAGGTACGGATCAACACCCATATCAACAAGACGTGGAATAGCACCAATAGATGTGTTGGTGTGGAGCGTTGAAAGTACGAGATGTCCCGTAAGTGCCGCCTGGATCGCTAGTTGCGCAGTCTCTTTATCGCGAATTTCACCCACCATGATAACATCGGGGTCCTGGCGAAGTGTTGTACGAAGACCTGTCTCAAATGTATAACCAATCTCAGGTCTCATTTGCGACTGACTAATACCACCAATATTGTACTCAACAGGATCCTCAAGAGAAACAATATTTTTTGTTTCTTTATCGAGCGAATTCAACATTGAATATAGTGTTGTTGATTTACCTGAACCAGTTGGACCAGTAATGAGGATAATACCGTAAGGGCGCTTAATCGCCGCATTTACCGTAGCAAGGTCATCTGCACGAAAGCCCACATCAGCAAGGGCCTTAACACCCTTTTCAGTATCCAAAATACGCATTACGACCTTTTCACCGTAATAAGCAGGGAATGTTGAGACACGGAAATCAATTTTGCGACCATCGATACGCGCAGAAAAACGTCCGTCTTGTGGTTTGCGCTTCTCATCAAGTTTCAAGTTTGCAAGAATCTTGATACGCGCCACCATCGAGTTATGTACGGTTGCCGGCAAAATGAGGCTCGTAAAGAGTTCTCCGTCAACACGAAAACGTACACGCACCTTATCCCCCGTGTGCTCAATATGTACATCCGACGCTCCACCCTCGGTCGCATGACGAAGTACCACTGCTGTAATTTTTGCCACAGGGGCATCCTCCACCACATGGGCTCTTATTTTTTCAGCACTTTCTTCTCCTTTTGGGGCCTCTTTGATAATCTCGTCGCCCGCAGTCTCAGAAATGTCTACTTCAAGCTCAGAGAGTGCTTTGGTCACTTCACCAGTGAGCCCGCGATAACTCTCGAGAATCGACTTAAAATCCTCCTCAGAAATAAGGAATATCTTAAACGGCATCGATAGTTTGGTTGCAATAAACTGCAATGCGTCACGCGCCTCAATATTTTCAGGGTCAACGATTCCGACCTCGAGTACGCCACCTGTCACACCGAGTGGTGCAAAATAATAATGTGAAGCAGAATCCTCAGGAATGTATTTCAGTATTTCAAAAGGGACCCCTTTTGCCTTGAGGTCACGAGTTGGTAAATTATAATAAATACCACGTACGCGAAGCACCTCTTCCTTCTTGATACCCTGTGCCACAAGGACAGACTCCAAAGCTTCCCCATTCTTAATGCGGTCCACAAGTTCAGGTAAGGCCTCTTTTTTGACGATACCCTGCTCTACGAATGTATCGAGGATTGCCATAAATCTTATGCGCCAGTAACAACGCTACTACCACCTTTTGATGCCTTTTTTATCGCCTCATTTTCCGCTTCTTTTTTTATCTTCCATTCAGTTGGCGTAAATGGATTAGATCGCCCGATAGGCTCCTCGGAGACAACCTGAGAAAAATCTTCGAGATCTTTAAAAGCCGGCGTACCAAAAAGTGCTACGGATTCTGCTACTGAGGTCTTTAATGTCTGAAGGTCACGGATTGTTCGTGAAACTTCTTCGGCCACCACGACCGTCCGTACAACATCCTCGGCAGATGACGCACCTTCGAGCGCCGGATCACTCCTGAAGAACATCCAGTAAGCACCAAACACGACCCCCAAAACAGCAACAACTATTGCGGCATTTGTTAATGTTTTTTTTGTTTGTGGTGAGTTCATATAATTACTTGAGGGAATAGGTTTCTATTTCGACCGTAAACTGATAAAGGTCTGGCAGGTCCATTCCCGTTTTACTGTCACTTGCAACAGTGCTACTCAAGGGTTTAAACGAGAGCGAGACTACGTTAATGAGCCCTAAGCTCTTTTCAAGATCTTTCAAGAAAATGAGAAGGCTTGGATATGTTGTAGCAAATGAAAAATTTGTTTTAGTGATGGTGTATTTTTCCTTAGACGCTGCGCTTGCCTGAGCAGCGTCTTGTGCTTCACCTGCAGCCTGCTGCCCGATTGAAAATACTGTATTTGAACCTGCTGTTGCGACAGCCGCTGGTTTGGTCGAAGGATCAGATTTTTTTTCTTCAACTTTAATCCCTGAAAGGGCGATGCCGTTTCGTAACCCTATGCTTTGCAGATTATTCGCAAATCGAATCGTATCAAGCTTTTCAGGCAAGAATACATCAAATCGTGCTTGATTGTCTGCATCTACCGTATCGAGTATGTCTCCTGTTTGACTGATAAGCTCCTTGATTTTATTGGTATCCTCAACAACGCTACTTAACTTTTCGAGATCTGCTCGTGAAGACTGCATACGATTATACTCTGGCCTTGCATAAAAAATAGCAAAAAGGACTGAGAGGATGAGTATGGCGAGCGATAAAATGGGTTTGATCATAATATATTACCAGAATTTAAACCACGACCAGAATGAACTTGATTCAGGAACCACCGTGGGGACGGTCGTAGTCGCACTTGGTACGACAGGGGTATCAACAGGTGGCACAACTGTCCAGTCAGACGCGGGCGAGGTTGTTGAAAACAAGGACTCTACATCAGGAAGACTCTCTGTTGTTGTCCCACCAAAAGATGACTGAGTAAGTGGTGTAGTTGAAGTGCTTTTTTCCGTAACAACCATGTCTGGCTGACTAAAAATAGCTGCTTCCGCTGGTGTTTCTATTTCAGCAGGGATAAAGGATGGGGTTCTTTCTTTTGCTTGATTCGCATAAGAAAGATGGCTCTGTGAAAAATTGATGACAAGCGTAAACCTAACACTTCCTATTTCGGTAAGAATAATGTTGCTTATTTCAAAATTATTAAAATCAGTAGTATTCTTCTTAAGAACATCAGTCTGGTACGCAAGGGAGGCGTAACTTGGTGCTTCCCCGGTAAGCTCGAGCTGCCATGACCCCTCGTTTTTCTTGAAAGCAAAATTGTTGTATTCGATACTTCCTAGGGTATTATTGGCAATAACGTCAAACATCGGTGATATAGCAATGTGTGCACTAAGAAACTCTTTTGCTAACTCGGTGCGTGCACGGAATATCTTTGCCTCAACAATTTCTGGAGACTGTGCCAGAGCTATCTTGGTTTTGTTGATGCTATCTGTTTTGCTTTTTATCTCTGCGGTCAGTGATGCATTGTAAAAACGAAGTCCTGCATATGTGCCCACACTTGCAATGAAGACGAATATTGCAATAAACCCCGTGATACTTCGTGGGCGACGACGATCCATAAAGGATTCTTCCCGTGCAAGGGGGCTTTTTGGAATGAACGATACTTTTGGAGGATTACTGACCATATGTTTGTATTTAGTATACCGTAGAAACAATTACTCTTCTAGTCCTTTAAGTGCTAAACCGACCGCTACCGCAAAACTTGGGCTCAAACTTTTGAGGGTTCGAACAAAGTATGCTGGTGCATCCAGTCGCGCAAAAGGGTCTCCTATCTCCACGGTGACCCCCGAGAAATGCTGCTCGACAACTTTTTCTATTCCCTGCAAAAGCGCACCCCCACCAACCAAAATAACTTTGGAAACCTTGGACCCATATTTATGTTCGTAGTTCTCAGCAAAGTGAGCTGCCTCGCTTAAAATATTCGCAAGAATAAGCTCTGCTACGGTCGCAACATCACGTCCCTCCTCGCCACCCAAAACTCCTATGCGGCATTTTATCTCTTCAGCTTTTTCAAACGGGATAGCAAGTGATTTTGAAAGTGCAAGGGTGATGTCCTGCCCTCCCACTGAAATAACATGTGAGCCACGTACAATCCCCTCATCGACAAGGGAAAGCTTTGTTGAGCCAGCCCCAATGTCAATAACCATGATTGCCGAGAGATCTCGCCCTATAATCGCTCGGAGTGTACTGAATATCTCGATCTCAAAATGAGTAGCGTTGCCTGCAATGTGTGTACTGTCTCGAATTACTTCGTATTTTTTAATAACTTCGTTGTGGATTGCAGCAATAATAACTTCTGTTTTTGCGAGTGACGTAGGTGTGCCTGCTGGTGCTACGCTTTTGGGACCAAGCTTACGTTTGGGGAGCACCCACCAATCAAGCGATACTTCGGATAGTGGTACTGGAATATAACGACGTGCTTCAATGGGGATCATACTTTCAAGTTCCTTGCTTCCAACATCAGGAAGCTCAGCAACCGAGAGCAAGCTAGCACTAAAAGGGATAGCGAAAGAGGTATGACGAGGAGAGATCGCTGCCTCCTGAAGGAGGTCACTAAGCGCCGCAGCAATACTTTCAGGAGGTAAGCTTGTCGCCTGCCCCGCTGAAACATTAGCGCGGGGCCCTAGGGAAATCTCTCCATAATTTTTAAGAACAGCTCGCTCGTCAACCTTTTCAACTTCAACAATTTTGATTGATGATGCACCTATATCAATACCGACCGAGCTTCCTTTGTGCGCGCTAGAAAAAATATTGGCAACCGATTCTTTGATTGATACCATACTTAGCTATATTATATACATTAGTATACCATACGCAATGAGTATTGCTCTCTTTTTTTACGGTAGTTATCCACAAGCGAGCGAGCAGAACGAAAGTATTCTTTAATTCTCGAGCGAGCGCCGTGGATATTGTACCCAGTTATATCCACATGAATAGATTCTTAATAATTTTCGCGAACATTCTTGACCTTGCTTTTCCGCGACACTGTATTTCCTGTGGCGCACCGCGCACACTTCTCTGCACAAAATGCCTCGCAAAAATACCTTCTTCTCCCCCATCAGAGCATTCTTTCATTCACGCAGTCTTTGACTATCGTCACCCTTCCATTAAAAGTGCGATTTGGCATTTTAAATACAAGAATGCACGTGGATTTTCTAAAGTATTTGCAGAAAAACTACATGAAGACATCATCGGTGAGCTCGGCGAGAGTTTATATATCTCCCCCGGCGAAACATTACTCCTTGTACCCATTCCTCTACACAAGAAACGTCTCCATGAGCGTGGGTACAACCAAAGTGACCTTTTGACGAAAGAAGTCATCAAGCACGACAAGTCGAACACCTTTGAGTACGCACCTGACCTCCTCATACGCACTCGCGTAACCGCACCACAAGCACGATCACAAAAACGCTCTGCACGGCTCGCCAACCTTCGTGATGCATTTACTTGCCCCGACCCTGCACGCATTCATGGTCGCGTGGTTATTCTCATTGATGACGTTTCTACCACGGGTGCTACCCTATGGGAAGCACGGCGGGCGCTTGCTACTGGTAAACCTCGCAAGGTTTTAGCGTTTACGGTGGCACACTAGTTGTGTATAGAAAAAAAGGTGGGGATATGATAAGGTAGTAAAGTTCACGCGAAAGTGTAATTAAATAGATGGAGACGTGGCCGAGAGGCCGAAGGCACCTCACTGCTAACGAGGCAGGGGATAAAACCCCTCGTGGGTTCGAATCCCACCGTCTCCGCTTGTACAAAATTGAGCGCCCCTTATAAGGGCGCCATTTTTGTTAAACGGAAACGAGCAAGCCAACTGCTTGGCTTACGGGTGGGATTCGAAAGGCGGAACATGTCGCAAGGCGACAGTGAGCCGGGGTCGCGAACACTTTATATTTTATGAGCAACGTGAAATAAAATATTTAGTAACCCGTGACCGAATCCCACCGTCTCCGCAAAAACAAACAAAAGAAATACGGACAGCTCTAGAGCTGTCCGTATGTTTTGTGTATCACATCCCCCACTCCTCAAAGGTCTGCTTTTGACGCTGTATTAGTTTTCCTTGGACAAGCGACACAAGGCAAAGTATTCGTTCGTATCTTTGCAGACTTCTTTGTAGATGTCGCCGTCTTTGTCAACGCTTCGATTTAGGCATGAACTCTTGAATTCATGCAGGCGTTCGTTGAATTTGTCTACATTACGATTATGTCCATCATACCGCCGATCGAGCTCACGGACAAATGCGTTGTACTCTGAGATGTCAGCATTCAGGCGCATTCTGGCGTTATGGTCAGCCACCCATGCCTCCTGTATCTCTATCCTTGTCCGCATAAAGGTTGCACGCAAATTAAGTCCTGAGAGTTCTTTGCTTACACTTTCCACTTTACCTCTGGACTCATTCAGGGAGTTCAAGTCTTTTCCGCACTGACGAAGTTCAGATACCGATTCGAAATCAGCCGCAAAGGCCGTAGACGATGCAACCAGCAACAGTGCAACCAAATATTTAACTCGTGACATGTGTTTCTCCTATATATAAAACCCAGCAGGTGCTGGGTAATGTTCGAACATGTTGAAGAAAATAGATTCTCAAACAAGAGCAATCTGCTGATTATTATACCATATTTACAATAAATTACAAGCTGCAGAGCATGTGGTCAAGTGAGTGTTGACAAGAATATTCAATCCCCTATAGTAAAGGCTGGTTTGTTCACCAACAAGGAGGGGTTATGGCAAAAGTCATCGTCATATTTAAGAAACGCCGAGGATCTACTGCTTCTGAAAATACCGCGCTTGACCCGATGCTCGCGATACGAAAAAACGCCGAAGAAGGCTCACCCGTATCGCTTATGCAAACAAACATTCGTCGCACGGGCCACAACACACAAAAACATAAAAGGCTGATGCTTTAGGCATTCTTCACAAAGCGCACCGATGGTGCGCTTTTTCTATGGTCATTCTCTGTTGACTTGCGGTATAATAAACACCTATGTCTCACAAGCTTACCCTAACCGACAAAATCCTATCAAAAACATTACTTCGTCTTATTCCACGATGTATCACCCCTAACATTGTTTCGTGGGCACGTTTTACGAGTGTACCTTTTATTGGATATTTCTTCTGGGTCGAAAACTATGCCATCGCCCTCCCCCTCTTTGCGCTCTCGGCATTTTCTGACGCAGTTGACGGATCCCTGGCACGCACGCGCGACCTCGTGTCGGGCTTTGGGAAGATGTTCGACCCCCTTGCAGACAAACTCTTGGTGGCAACTGCGGTGATTATCATTGTGCCTCGATATCTTAACTGGGAGATTGTCTACGCAATGGTATTGATCGACCTCATCCTCATCACCAGTGCATATGTTCGCAACCACTACTACGGAACAATCATCCAAGCAGAGAATTCCGGTAAATTTAAAATGATTACTCAGTCTCTCGGCGTTGTTGCACTTCTGGTGTATACCCTATGGCCGCTCCCCCTTCTTTTATCAAGCGCACTCTATCTTTTTTATGCAGCAATATTATTTGCCCTCATTTCGCTCGTGGTATACAGAGCAGTGTAGGGGCAGAATTTGGAATATGGTATAGTGTCCAAGACGCGAATCTGCTGATTCGTGAATTTGGAATGGATTTTTTCCATATTCCATCTTCTAAATTCTATATTCTACCCCAATGAACCGCACAACATACACCCCAAAAGATTTTACCTGGACATCATGGACCGCCACGGATATTAAAAAGCTGGCGCCCGAGATTATTGCTGAAAAAAAGGCTCGTCTCGCCGTCATAAAAAAAGTTTCCCCCGAGGAACGCACTTTTGAAAACACCGTGTACGCACTTGAAGCGTCCGACCACGGCCTCACTGAAACGATTTTGAAGATTGACCTTCTGCAAAATGTTTCGCCTGAAAAAACAGTTCGCGAGGCTGCCAAGCGCACCATTGAAACCATTGAAAAACAAATGATCACGATCGAGCGTGATCCAAAAGTGTGGCAAGCGCTCAAAGACTATGAAACGGGTGCTTGGCGCGAAGAGCGAGCATATTTAGAACCCGAAGATCAGAAGCTTTTCCGCGAAATGTTCCTAGAATACAAGCGTATGGGTTTTGATCTATCACCCGAAAAACAAAAGCGTCTCAAAGCACTCGAGGAACGCCTTGCAAAACTCTCCAATGATTTTCGTCACAACATCAACGCGCACGAGGACCACATCCTCGTCACCGAAGAAGAGTCGATGGGTCTTCCCGAGCGCTACAAGCAGGGTCTCAAAAAAGACAAGCAGGGTCGCTATATCGTCACCCTCGCCTACCCTGACTATCATCCCTTTATGGAGATGGCAATGAGTGAACCAAAGCGCAAAGAGCTTGCTGAAAAATTCTTGCAGAGGGGTGGTGCAAAAAATATGAAAAACCTCGAGGAGATGCTCGCGGTACGCGCAGAGCATGCGACACTCCTGGGATACAAAACGCACGCCGACTACAAAACTGAACTTCGTATGGCAAAGTCCGGCGACACGGCTTTAAAATTTTCTTTTGACCTTCTTAAAAAAGTAGAAAAAGGTGGTAAGGCAGATCTCGAAGAACTCCGCGCCCTCAAATGCGAAATGACGGGCAACAAAAAAACCGTGCTTCATTATTATGACATCGCCTACTATGGGCATGAACTTCAAAAACGCCGTTTCAAATTCAATAGCGAAGAGGTGCGTGAGTACTTCCCTACCACGCGCGTCCTTGAAGGTACCTTCAAAATTTACAGCACCCTCTTTGGTGTTACCTTTGAAGAACTCAAAGGATTCCCTCTTTGGCACCCTGACGTGAGGATCTACGGTATCAAAAACCCCAAAGGTGAGCTCATTTCCTGTTTCGCCCTCGACCTCTATCCACGCGAAGGAAAGTACGGTCACGCTGCAGCATTCGGTATCACCACCGGCCGCGAAACATCGTTTCTTGGTGAAGGGTATGTTGCGCCGTTTGCCACCATGGTCACCAATTTCCCCAAGTCATCTGCCGAACATCCTTCCCTCCTTTCGCACGGTGAAGTCGAGACGTTCCTCCACGAATTCGGCCACATTATGCATTTCACACTTACGACTGCGCGCCACTCAGCACAATCGGGCTACCATACTGCATGGGACTTCGTCGAAGCACCGTCGCAAATGCTCGAGCACTGGGCTTGGGACAAAAAGCCGCTTGCGCTCCTTTCTGCACATCACGAGACCGGTAAGCCACTCCCGGGGACACTTTTGAACAACCTCCTCGAGAGCAAGCGTCATCTCCTCCGCTATGCAACACTTCGCCAGCTCATTCTCGGCATCTTTGACCTCACTCTTCACACCAAAAAGAATCCGCCAGAATCGGGTAAGCTCTATCGTGATCTCGTAAAAAAATATGCGGGGATTGTTATGCCCAAGGATTCCCTCTTCCCTGCAGGATTCGGCCACCTCGATGGTTACGATGCCGGATACTATGGCTATATGTGGTCCAACGTTTACGCCGCAGACATGTTTACGCGCTTCGAAGAAGAAGGTGTGTTGAGCAAAAAAGTAGGCGCCGACTACAAAGCGTCTATTCTCGAAAAAGGTGGCAGCGCCGATGAACTTGAGCTTGTCCGCGACTTCCTCGGTCGCAAACCTTCGAACAAAGCATTCCTCAAGGAGATTGGGGCAACGAAGTAAATAAAAAAACACCGAGACGAATTGTCTCGGTGTTTTGAATTTAAACCTTGTGGTCGTAAATACAATTTACTCGCGCAAGTCCAAATATTTCAAGAATGCGGATATACAGCCATCCGATATCAAACTCCCACCACTTGTTCGAAAGTTTAGCGGAATGCGCATAACGGTGGTGGTTATTGTGAAGTTCTTCCCCGCCAACAAGGATACCCCACGGCACAATGTTTGTTGACCACTCAGTTGTATCGAAATTTCGATAACCCCAATAGTGCCCAATACCGTTAATGCCTCCCGCTGCAAAGATCGGAGCCCACACCATCTGCACCGCCCACATAGTAATACCGATCGGACCAAAGAGTACGATATTGATAATGAGCATGGTGAGTATGCCATGCCATGTGCGTGGCGTGTAGAGATTGCGCTCAAGAAAATCGTCCGGGGTACCTTTCCCGTATTTTTCAATGGTCTCGAGGTTCTTTGCCTCTGCACGATAAAGCTCTGAGCCACCCCAGAGAACCTTTTTCAGTCCAAAAACTTGAGGGCTGTGCGGGTCCTCAATGGTATCGCATTTTACATGATGCTTGCGGTGAATTGCAACCCACACTTTCGTAATCATTCCCGTCGTGAGCCATAACCAAAAACGGAAAAAATGGCTCGCTATCGGATGAAGCTCGAGTGCGCGGTGCGCTTGATGTCGATGAAGAAAGATTGTAATACTGGCAATGGTGATATGCGTAAGCCCTAAGGTTACCAGAACATACCCCCACCACGGTAATTGAAACACCCCTAAAAGGGCTTGCAAGACGATGTCCATAAGGATCTCCTTTAAAAAGAACTGCTGACCATCTCAATTATAGCAGAAACATGATAAAATTGACTCATTATGACCGCAAAGGCAAGAACAGACACCATTACCCCTTCAACACCGCTTGAAAAAATCTTTCGTCTCACCCCAATCCAAAAAGTTGGGCTCGCAAAGCTCGGCATCGCGAGTGTTCACGATCTCCTCTATTATTTCCCAACACGATACAGCAATATCGCGGAAGTGAAACTCGTTCGCGATCTCGTGGCAGGAGAAAACACTATCATCTACGGCCGTGTGGTATCAGCAAAGACGGCCAAGGGGTTCCATTCAAAGATCCCTATGACCGAAGCAATCATAGAGGATGGCACGGGGAAAATTAAAGCTATATGGTTTCATCAGGCCTATATTGCCAAACAGCTTGTACCCGATACGATGGTCAAACTTGCGGGCCGTGTCGAAGACCGTAAAAGGGTACTCTATCTCGCTAACCCTGAAATCGAAAAGACTAAAGAGCTACCCATTGATGCAGGGAACTCACTTTTTGGTGCCGATACTGCCGCTTTTTTCTATCCTGTCTATCCTGAAACAAAGGGTATCACCTCACGCTTCCTCTACCATCATATCCAAAAAGTATTTTCTTTGGGGGTGCTCGACCACGTCACTGATCCGATTCCTGAAGAAATTTTAAGTCGTTACCACCTCCCCACCCTTCGTACCGCGCTCGTCTGGATACACACCCCACAAAAAGAAAGCGACGCGCAGGCTGCGCGCAAGCGCTTTGCCTTTGAAGAAGTCTTTATGATTCAGCTCGCCCGCCAAAGAGATCGCGTAGCATTTGAATCCCACGACGCTTTCACTATCGTCCCTGAACCCGCAGCACTCAAGCGATTCATCGACCGCTTCCCTTTTGCCCCTACCGCATCACAGACAGGTGCCCTCGATAGTATTTTTGCCGACCTGAAAAAGGGTGTGCCCATGGCGCGTCTCCTCGAAGGTGATGTAGGTTCAGGAAAAACATTTGTTGCCGCAACTGCCGCATATGCCGTTGTTGCCACTGCTCCTCACGACAATAAACACGGAAACCTTCAGGTCGCCTATATGGCACCAACCGAGATTCTTGCTGAACAACACTTCAAAAGTTTCGTCGAATACTTTAGTGGTATGCCTATTCAGATCGGCCTTCTCACAGGCTCTGGTGCAAAAAAGTTCCCTTCCAAGATAGACCCGTCGGGTGCCACCAATATTTCAAAGGCTCAGCTCCTCAAATGGGTTGCTGACGGCACCATACCTATTCTCATTGGCACACATTCACTCATCGAAAAAAGTGTGCAGTTCAAAAACCTTGCCCTCGCTATTGTCGACGAACAACATCGGTTTGGAACAAAACAGCGCGGTAAACTCACTAAAAAAGATGAGATTCTTCCTCACTTTCTTTCCATGACCGCAACTCCTATTCCGCGCACCCTTGCACTCACTATTTATGGCAATCTCGACCTTACGGTCATCGACGAAATGCCTCGTGGGCGCCTACCCGTTAAGACAGAACTCATTACTCCAAGTGCCCGCAAAAAGATGGAAGAGGAAATTCGCACCGAGCTCAAATATGGCCGTCAGGCGTATGTCATCTGTCCGCGCATCGACGAGCCGGATCCTGAAAAAGCGCTCGCGCTCAATGTAAAATCAGTTACCGCAGAAGCAGAGCGTATCGCCAAAAATGTTTTTCCAGAATTTGAAGTGGGAGTGCTTCACGGTAAAATGAAACCATCAGAAAAAGAATGGGTAATGGCAGAATTCACCAAAGGTACCATCCACATTCTCGTTGCCACCTCAGTCGTCGAAGTAGGAGTGAATGTCCCTAATGCCACCATGATTGTCATCGAGGGGGCCGAGCGCTTTGGCCTCGCGCAACTCCACCAGCTTCGCGGACGCGTACTCCGCAGTACTCACCAGCCTTACTGCTACCTTTTTGCCAGTACCGACAACGAAACCTCCATCAAGCGCCTCAAGGCCCTTGTAACCTCGAAGAACGGCTTTGAGCTTGCTGAGCTTGACCTGATGCTCCGTGGCTCGGGAGAGCTTGGTGGCGGAAAACAGTGGGGTATTTCGGACCTCGGCATGGAGGCAATCAAAAATATAAAAATGGTAGAAGCTGCCCGCACTGAGGCAAGCAGAATTATTACCACTGACCCTGACCTTGCGCACCATCCCCTCCTCCGCACCCATATCGATGCCTCGCACCGTGATACACATTGGGAATAGTCTAATATTCCTTGGAACGTAAATTAAGAGCGTGTTCTCTATAGAGATTTTACCTTAGCTTCAAGTTTTTCCAACCGCGCACGCAAAATATCATTCTCTGCTTCGAGTTCTTTGACTGAATTCACCAGAGGGACCACCAACTCAGAATACGAGATCGAGTAATAGCCGTCTTTTGATTCAGGCTTATTGAGTCCGTAAAAAGGAACTCCTACTGCTTCTACTTCCTGAGCAATAAAGCCGCTATGTACTTTTTTTGTACTGTCCCCCTTAAGCTTGTAAGCTACGGGACGAAGCTTGGTAATAAGGTCAAGGCCGTGCGTATAATTAACGATATCATCTTTAGCGCGTATATCAGACAGGTTTGACCATGCAACAGCCCCTCCAATCACCGTAACTGCATTGTTCCCGATACGAACTTTATTGGAAGCATCTACTGATGCGCCATACCCAACAGCAGTAGTATTCGTAAGATTACCTATGGAAACATTTGCCCAAGAGCCAAGAGCTGTATTCTGGCTACCTGTGGTATTACCGAAAAGTGCATTAGCACCCACCGCAACATTGGAGCCACCTGTGGTGTTTTGAAGGAGTGAGTACGTACCGCTTGAGACATTACTACCACCACTAGTATTATAATGAAGAGCATTCATTCCTGTTGCCGTGTTAAATGAACCGGACAGATTTGAAGAAAGCGACTGAAACCCCACTGCAGTGTTGTCATTGCCGTCAATATTGTTACGGAGAGCGTCTTGACCAAATGCTGCATTATAGTATCCTACGGTATTTACAGCGAGGGCAGACAAGCCATTTGCGGTATTACTAAAGCCAGTAGTATTAAACTTGAGCGCACTGACACCTGTGGCAGTGTTAGAGTCACCCGTAGTGTTTGAAGCAAGTGCGGAATAACCAGTCACGGTATTAGAAGATATATTACCACCTCCCCTTCCTACCGTAACACCGTTTGCAAGGACATCACCTTCATTTGAAATCCCCCAACCAGTTCCATCCCAGCGAACCGTTTGTCCAACGATGGTGGCGGCAGGAAGTTCAGTACTTGTGCTCAAGCACTTAGTAGAACCTCCTTTTGCAGTACAGACATCGCCCAACTTTGTTTGATCAACACCACTCATGTTGATTGGCGCACTAACGTTGTTACTTGGCGGTGTTGCTGTTGGAGCGGTCCATGCATAAACAAAATTTAACCCCAAAAAGAACGTAGTAAGTAATGCGGATATTTTAAGTGTTAAGGAAATTTTATTGTTCATAGTAGTTGAATTAAAAGAATTTTTATTGGACCTGAATTTCACTGGCGGAAATCTCTTTCTTTGATTTTATATTTTCTGATGCAGTCACCGTGAGCGTGTCACCGACGAGAATACTCGACGCCTCAACCACCGTACGAGTAGGCTCCAGAGGTGCTGGTGGTTGCACATCCCGAACACCCTTCTCCAGGCTCCTCATAAAAGCCTCCATTTCAGCATTAAAAGCTTCTGCGTCTCCTTGTGAAATCCTTATTATTTGCGTATTACTTGTAACGATGATCGTACGTTCAGCAAGCTCAGAGTCAGCGAATGGATCGATGGACTGTGTTTGTATAGTAATACGGTTACCACTCACTGCTGTTACTATACCTGAAAGGGTGCGGATGTCGTCAGGAGTACGTAAGGCGCCTCCTGCAGGACTCTCTAGTATACGATTCTTTGCGGCATCAAACCCCGCCTGATATTGACTACCACCGTCGCGCAAAAAAGGAACATAGAAACCAACAAAAATACCTGCAACAAACGCAGGAACGAGAAATAGGCGACATTTGCTGTACATAAGTGCTTGAGGGTTTGTTTGTGGTTCCATATTATTTTATTAGTTGTTTTTATTATACTGCAATCCAAAGATGATGTAAAACAAAAGATTGCTAGTCATGATACTACAACAGTCCAAGTTGTGGTTTTTTGCTTGGCAGTGCCCTATTTCAAGTCTACCTTTCCGTCGTCATTAAAATCGAGAAGTGGCGCGCCATTACTAAAGGAAACGAGGTCGGTATTATTTATAATCTGATCTCCATTTACATCAGCAACTCCGCACTTCTCAAATGCTTTACGCCCCATACAATACGAGATAATCTGTTTATCTGTATATCCAGTTGGGTCAAAGAACATCGACTCAAACCAATTAAGTTTCCAGCCGAGCGGTATAAAGCCAGAACCCGCAAACACATAGGTGCGCATAAAATTCACAAGGGCAAGGTCACGATTGTCGATAGTGCCGTCTTGATTAAAATCTGCTTGGGCACAAATACCTGAAACGGCACCGCCATTGCATCCATAGAATACTGCAATATCAGCGCTGTTCGTACCAAAATCAGCAATGCCATCATTATTTAGATCGTACCCAGAAATCGTCGCGTAAGTAAGTTTACCGAGGTCTGTTTCAACATACTGATTTGTTGGTGCATCGTAACCAGAATAGAAATTGGGGAAAAAAATACTTGAGAAAAGTGAAGTTAAATTTACCGCACTCCCTGAAGAGGAGTTCTTTATCAAACTCTGGAATTTACTAAACTGACTCCCTCCTCCTTGTGCAAAACCAAAAGGCATATTCATAAACCCACTATCTACGGCACACTGACGACCGAGGGCAGACGCCTTGATCCACGTTGCACCATTGCAGGCAACCGTAGGAGGTACCCGATAGCTACTCACACCACTAAACCATCCATCCATCCATCCACCAGCAACAGCAGCACCACACGAATTATTCATATTCCAGAACCCATCCGAGTCACTTACCCAGTTCTCATAAGGGAGCATCGCCGCAATGTTCGCAGTCGATGTTTTAAAGAAACATGATGCGGGAGTAGGGGCATTTTGTAATTCAATAGTCTCATTTTGATTCACATCAAAGAGGTGTCCCTGCTCTGAAAACAAGGAAAGATCGGCGAAATCTGTCTTTTCGTCGCCATTAAGATCAGTATTGAGGCAAAGAGGGTGTTTTGGATTCGCTATGCAACTCACAATGAGGGAGTAATCATTCTCGGGGTTAACCTTTTCATCAAGAGCTTTTTGCTTCATAATCTCAAACGCCTCGGAAGGAGTTACTTCCGAAGGGGGTGTGGTTACGGGAAACGCTGGAGCTGGCGTAGTGGTGGTAGTGCCTCCTGAAGCACCCGACGAAGGGGCTCCGATAAGAACGCTTCTCATTTGAATTGACGATCCGATGGTCGAATTCGAAGGAGGGCGGAGATTTAGGTAGAGATTTCTGTTCGTACCTATATTACAGGTGGGATAGGTCACCGTGAGCGTGAGAGGTGCGAAGGTTTGAACGAACGGCTGTCCGTCTTTTGACCAGCGAACACCGTAACCAGCGAGACTTCCTATTGTTTTACATTCATCAGGCACACTGAAACTTCCAGGGCAAGGACTGATGGACATATCAAACCCGCCTGTAGTATAAAAGACTTCAAATTCACCCATATTATGGAGCTTGTCGTTGTCGAACATATAAGACCTGGTTTTGTTGGTTTTCAAGGCCGTCATAAAAGCAATACCCCCCTCGCTGATATCAAACAAGGTGTCAATATGACCTATGGCATTTGGGTCTTGGAGGCTTCCAAAATCTAGAGTGCCATAAGGTACAGTTCCGCACGGAGCACTAGAGAGAGGCTTTGACCATGTGCTCTTTGCTGGTGGAGTCTTCTTAACCACCGTCGGTGCGGTATATGCTTTCATAGGGACCGCTGCTACCGGTGAAAGGGACAGATTAAACTGTACCAGCTTAGGATCAATGGAGTTAAGGATGAGGTATGAAGTGAGAACAAGGATGAGTCCGATGAGTGCGTTCCCGATACGCTCCTTTGCATCCCCTTTTGCGCTTGGGTTAATGCCTGCTGCTACATACTGCGTACCTCC
>Ga0208373_1000215_pt1 | contig 111869 bp, 94 predicted proteins | sample RifOxyC2_FD_184036 | JGI IMG/M metagenome (GOLD analysis project Ga0208373, IMG submission 184036) | Soil microbial communities from Rifle, Colorado - Rifle Oxygen_injection C2 (SPAdes) | ecosystem: Environmental > Terrestrial > Deep subsurface > Rock core/Sediment | place: Rifle, Colorado... | reverse complement strand
CGACCGAGGCCTTAAATATCCCTGGGAATATATCGCTACTTCCATTGCCGCCATATTCTCCAGAGCTAAACCCAATGGAGCAAGTTTGGCAAAAATTAAAACACTCAAAATTGAGCAATAAAACATTGATCTTCCCCCTCAAAAACGGACTCGAGGTTAAGAAACTTTTTCAAAATACATCTGTTCAAAATCCGCCGGTGCAACATAACCAAGCGTTGAGTGAAGTCTTGAACGATTATAAAATACTTCAATCCACTCAAAGATGCTAGCTTTTGCTTCTGCCCGTGTTAAAAATTTTTGCCCAAAGATATGTTCAACTTTTAGTGTATGGAAAAAACTTTCTGCTGGAGCATTGTCCCAGCAATTGCCCTTACGACTCATACTCTGAGTAATACTGCACATCTTTAATAGGTTTTTAAATCTATCGCAGGCATATTGGACACCTCTATCATAGTGGAAAATCAACTTGGTCGAGAGTATTCCTCGCTGTTGTTTTACGGCCATTTTTAATGCATCTAAGGCCAGGTCACTGGCAAGACTATCACTCATACTCCAACCAATTACCCTTCGAGAAAATAACTCTATTACTGTAGCCAAATATAACCAACCTTCATCTGTCCAAATATAGGTTATGTCACCAACCCATGCTTGATTTGGTTCGGATACTTGAAAATTTCGATCCAGTAAATTTGGCACCACTGCATAATTATGCTTGGAATCGGTAGTATTTTTAAATTTCTTTTTAACCTTGGCCCTTAAATTCAACTCTACCATCTTTTTTGCTACCGTGTGTCTACTGCACTTGATACCAAGTCCTTTCACCTCAGCAAACACTCTCGGACTTCCATAAGTGCCTCGACTATTAGAGTGAGCATCGGTAATTGCTGCACACAATTCAATATTCTTTTTCTGCTTCAAGCTATTATCCCTCTTCCACCAGCTATAAAACCCGCTAGACGATACTCTCAAAACATCACACATAATTTTAACTGGATATTCCCACCTATAAAATTCAATGAAGGCATACTTTATTTTGGCGTCACTACAAAGTATGCCATTGCCTTTTTTAAAATATCTCGCTCCATAGTAACTCGTTTAAGTTCATTTTCCAGCTTCCGCATCTTTTCATCGGATGGTGACAAATGGCCTTTAGATGGAAATGCCTCCGTTAAAATGTTTTTTGCGTTACGATACTTGGCAACCCATTTAGACAACATGGATTCATTAATACCCAGATCTGTGGCCGTTTTTGTGATTGTTTGACCTTGATCAATAACCAGCTTTACCGCCCCCTCCTTAAATTCTGGTGAATACTTCGTTTTTACCTGTCCCTTCTTCATAAAATTTTGACTCCTTGAAAAGCTCTCTATTACAAGAAAACTTTCTCTTTGTAGAGTCCGTTTTTTTAAGCAAGATCAGGAGCACGTTATCATAGAAAAGATACAAAAGTTTAGGCCCGACAGCACAGGTTGACTTACTCAGAAAAGTAATTCAACGGCCCGTATTGTAGGAGTTACGGAACTTGAAGATACCAAGCTGGCCAATGGAAGTACGAGATCTTTGTCGCACTCATAAAAGTTGAGAAATAAGTTGTCTGATCAACAATCGCAATTTTGGTTTTTTAGGTTACAAACAACACTTAATAAAATACCATATATTCAATATTTTTTTATGCAAATATGGAGTTATTTAAATGCTCTTAGATTATCCAGATAAAAAATACTTTGAAAGTTTTATGGAAGCAGTTGCTGAATTCAGTAATTCTGGGCCAACGGAACATCACCCAACGTCTGAAGAAATATCCAACAGAGCGGACTTTCTGAATTATATCCAAAATATGGAAGATAGAAGATTAGGAAGAAATCTAAAGCCAGGATATGTCCCGGATACATATCTTTGGATGATTGCTGATTCGAAGTACTGTGGCCAGATTTCAATTAGACATCGATTGATTCCCGCTCTTGAGCAATTTGGGGGGCATATTGGATATGCGGTTAGGCCTAGCGAGAGGCGAAAGGGGTATGCAACGAAGGCCTTAGAATTAGCACTGCCTTATGCTAGAGAACTTGGGCTTAGAAAAGTTTTGATCACCTGTTACAAAAGTAATATTGCCTCCGCCAAAATTATTATTGCCAACGGAGGGGTCCTTCAAGATGAAATTCAAAATGAAGGTCATCATGACTTGACTCAGAGATACTGGATCACTTATCGAATTTAGGATTACGAATGTATAAATATGTTTACCATGGCTCACATGTTCAAAATATGAAAGTTCTAATACCAATTGAGGGTTCACATAAAAAGCCTTGGGTGTATGCTGCAAAAGAAATTGAGTATTGTGCAACATTTATCCACCGGAAAGGCACGGGAGGAGATTTTTCATCAGTATCTTACCGAGATGACGACACTGGACTTATGTGTATTTGTGAAAGATATAGTGGCGCGTTGGATAGAATGTATGACGGTGTTTCTGGTTCAATATATATCTTACCCGGAGAAACTTTTAGAGAAGATGACATGACTTTTGATGCTGAGGTAATTTCAGAAGTTGCAGTTAGACCAGTTGAAGAGATCAAAATTTCTAATATGAAAGAATTCCTTCTACAACAATGCAAAGAAAATAAGTTCAAAATTTACTTTCATCCAAATAGACCTTCTTGGGTTCCTACTGACGATGAAGATATTGTCTTCAAAGCTGTGATCTACGCTAAGGCCCATGGAGAACGACAACTTGAATATATTAAGGAATTACAATCTCATCTATACAACAGAGTAACCGAAATCTATAGGAATCCCGATCTAATAGCTTCACTTGTTCCCACATGGCTTGAGCGATTTCCAAACTATAAAAACTTTATCCTAGACTCAATACAAAAGGAATTTCCAGAAGTGTATCCAAAACTTAAATTATGATGCAATCAAGTTGACACATATATGACAACGATATTGGAGCAAACATATGGTAGAGATTTTTTAATTGATTTTACAAGTAAAAATTCCAATTATTTCATCAAAAACAAATTAATTTCTTGAGATAGTGGTAAAGTTAAAATATGCCAGATAGGTCAAATGAACTTTATATGGAAAAGCGAACTTTATGAATATTATATCCCATCTCCTTACTTTAATAATATCAAGCCTACTAATTATAAGACTTTTGATATACTTTTTCCTGAGCAATAAAAACAAAGATTTTATTTTTCGAAATTCTTCCATAGTGCCAGGCCATTTTTTGAAATATACCTCACCGCAAGACTATCAAAATACATGTAACAATCAAATTAAAAAAAATAATGTCGATTTAATTTTTACGATATATTTTACTCTGAATTTTGTTTTTTGGACATGGGGAGGTGGAATGAGAGTACTTGACAATGCTCTCTCTCTTAACAGTTTTCTTTCGAATTCCTACGCTGATCTTCTAGTAAAGAAAATCCTTTTCCTTCTAATTTTCATTACAAGCAATCTAATGCCTTATAAGATAAAAAAGACTATTTACAAAATTGTTTCCAACGAAAAAAAGCTGCTATTGGCAAATCACATTAAAGCATCGGCCAGCGAACTACTCATCCAATCACTACTTTTTACAATCGTCGCATTTTGTTTTGTATTTACGCTGGATAATGTTATCCAAATTCTTGGTCCCCTTTGGCCCGTTTATCTATGGAGTTCTGCTTTTCTCGTATTTATAATATTCATTTTTTTATATCCTAATTTTTTATCGGCCAAATCAAAAAATGGCTGCCATAATTTTTTGGACAAGACTCACATGGCCGATTCAACGATTAATCTATTAAAGAGGAATCAAATTGATCAAACTCAATTACTTGTTGATAAAACTAGTAACGACCTTTACGTTGAGGCTTTTGGGTTTGGAAGCAATAGTTGCATTATATTCAAACATCAAGTGCTCGAGCTTTTAAATGTTCAAGAAATCGAGGCCGTAATTGCTCATGAAATAGGTCATCTCAAAAATCATCATCCGATAAAATTACTATCGTTGGTAATGTTGTTCGTGTTAGTTTTCGTTTTGTTGTTCGGGAATAATTATCAAAGTAACTATTTATTTAATGGACTAGGCACTCCCATCTATTTGGCCTTATATATCCTGTTAGCACCATTATATATTTTCTACGTAACTCCAATCTTTTGTTGGTTCACTCGAAAATTTGAAAATGATGCTGATAGATTTGCTTCTACGCAAATCAACACTAATAACTTAAGCTCTGCCATATCAAAGATAGCTTCAAAAAAGAAAAATTTACTGATTAAAGATCACCTCTATGGTTGGTTTTTTGATAAAAGTCCCAATTTATTATCGCGAATCGATAAATTGAAATGCTAATACTAGGAAAGAGAATGGCCATTAAATAACGGGCATGACCAACAATTTTAATATCCTGGTTTCGTATTTGGGTTGGCAACTGAGATTCACTCTGTTTTAATATATACATGGAACACAATCTTGATAGAAATAAAATATTTAATACATACGCAAAAGAATATGATGTGTATCGACCTAGATATCCAACTAGTTTTATAAATTTGCTGACAAGTAATACCAATTATGTAAAATAAAAGTGAGCCAAATCAATTAAGTTTGCTAAGTTTTTAGAATGGAAAATTTAAAAGACTTAGTAAAAAAAATTCAAGATTATGACTTTAAAGCAGAATACAAGCGAGAACGTGATCCCGGAATAAAAATTAAACTTCAGGCACTTCATCATCTACAGTCGGGAAGACTATTAAAAGATGTAGCTGATATGGTTATCTATGATGAGAAGGTAGTTCGTAGATGGATTCGCGCTTTTGTTGAACATGACTACGAGGGACTTATTGAGAAAGAAGGCCGGGGGCAAAAACCACGGCTACCAAAAGACCAAGAGGAAGCATTTGCTGATGCTCTCGATGCCCTTCAGGAGACGCGGGGCGGTGGACGCATCACTGTTGATGATATTCAAAAACTATTGGCTGAAAAATTTGATTGCAATTATTCAAGGCCGGGAGTTTACACACTACTCGATCGATTGAATATTGTTTGGATTTCTGGGCGGTCAAAACATCCAAAGCATTCAGATGATGCTATAGAAAATTTCAAAGTACTTTTCCCAGAAGAAGTAAAGCAAATCCAAGAAAAAATCGATACAAAAAAAAATTGAAATTTGGTGGCAAGATGAGAGTAGGGCTGGCCAACAAGGTAGCCTAAGTCGAGTTTGGGCAGCGAAAGGAACTCGTCCAAGAGTTGTCAGGCAAAGACAATTTCTATCCACATATATTTTTGGTGCTTGTTGTCCGGATAAAGACAAAGGATGTGCCCTTATTCTTCCTGAGTGTAATGGTGGAACGATGCAGTTGCATCTTAACGAAATTTCTAAATATGTTGAGAAGGATTTTCACTCAATTGTGTTAATGGATCGAGCTAGTTGGCATACTACAGAAGCTTTAAATATTCCTGCCAATATATAAATACTTCCATTACCACCATATTCTCCAGAGCTAAACCCAATGGAGCAGGTGTGGCAGAAGTTAAAACACTCAAAATTAAGTAACAAAACATTTAAAGATTACAATGAAATTTTAGATTGCTGTGCGAATGCCTGGAATTCTTTTTGTGATGAAGATGGTAATATTAAATCGCTTTGCAGTCGGGCCTGGGCCCAATTATAAAAACCCGACATTATTTCGTGGGTTTGGTATAATCAGACAAAAATTAGTTTCATCTTAAAAGTATTGCCCATATTATCTTTGAGAAAAAAGCGATGTAAACTTTAACCCGCGAGAAGGAAAAGTTGAGCGTTTCCCTTTAATTGTGTTCTCGCATAGATTTTGGCCGGAAATAAAAAGCAATCCCGAAAAGATTTGCACTAACACTACCAATTGAAAAGAAATTATTATTGAAGAATAGAAAAGAAAGGCTATAATTCAAAACCAATAATTTAAGCGAGGATACTATGACAAAATTCAGTGATATAGAAAAATTGGATGAAAAAGAGTTAAGAAGATTGCGGATGAATTTAAACAACCGTCTAGAATCTTTCAAGCGCAGTGAAAATCCCAAGGAGCTTGCAAAGAGTCATATGCTTCACGGGCTTGGCAAGGGCGAATGTGAAAGTTTGCTTGAACGAGTTCGCATCAGCGAAAAGAAACTTTCTGGAAATTAATTACATGCCGTATCCAAACCATAAAGACAAACATCTGTATACATCGATGATCACTCCAGAACATTTTATGGAGTATATGAAAGCTCGAGGGAGCTATCCAACTATGGCACCACCTACTGGCGTGATCTTTTGTTATCAGAGAAGTCTTTTTGATTATATAAAAAAAAATCACCCAACTCAAAACTGGCGGACCTAAAGTGGCATCCAGAATTTCACAACAAAAAAACCAAAGATGGATTAGAGCAAATTTATCACGCAGCAGTTTCTTGTTTTTAAGAGGCCAAAATTAATAAGGAGAAAAAAATGTTAGACAAACTACAAAAACATTTGAGCAAAATCAAGGCGGATTATGCCGACATTCGCTATGAAAAAATGAGAGAGACAAGAGTTGGCTTCACCGGACAAGATCTGACCGGAATCGGCCCAAACGATACGGATGGATATGTAATTCGCGTTTATAAAAATGGTGGATTTGCAACCATCTCGGTGACCTGTGAGGCGGATATCGACAAGGCGATTTCAAGGGTGATAGAAAACGCAACTATCCTTGGAAAAAACAGTGATAAAAAAGTTTCACTTAAATTTCCAAATAAAGTTGAAGAGGTGGTTGGACTAGAGTTAGATGGTGATCCCAGAAAGATCTCTCTTTCGGAAAAACACAAACTAACCAAGCACTACAATGATTTGATGCTTGCACAAAAAGATGTACAATCTACCACCATTGGATATAGCGAAGTTTATCGGGATAAATATTTCGTTAGCACTCTTGGCAGCAAGATCAATGAGAAAACCATCACGACGAGTCTTGGTGGAATGATTATCTGCAAGAAAGGAAATGTTGTTCAAAATGGAACGACCGTTGTTGGCGGCAGTAATGGTTTTAATCGTCTGGTTGGCCGCGAGCAAAATTTTTTAGATCGCGCAAAAACGGTAAGCGAACTATTAGATGCTGAACCAGTGAAAGGCGGAACCTATAACGTTGTTTTAGAGCAAAGCATGACAGGGGTTTTTACTCACGAGGCCTTTGGCCACTTTAGTGAAGCCGATCTGATTGAAAATAGTCCGACCATGTTAGCAAAAATGCAAATTGGGCAAAAGCTAGGCACCGAAATTTTAGATATTGTAGATGATCCAACGAGAAAGGGACAAGTTGGCCATTATAAGTATGATGACGAAGGAGTGCTTGCGCGCCCAGTTGATCTGATGAAAAACGGGGTTCTGTCTGGCAGGTTGCACTCACTTAAAACAGCGGCGGCCTTCAATGAGCCAATTACGGGACACACAATCGCAGAAGATTCTCGTTATGAACCAATTGTGCGAATGGGTTGTATTTTTATTAAACCTCGCGAAAAAAGCTTTCAGGATCTTTTAACACAGGCAGGAAATGGACTCTATGTTGTTGGGAATAAGGGCGGCCAGACCAGCGGAGAAAACTTCACTTTTGGAGCACAGTACGCTTACACCATTAAAAATGGAAAATTAGACAAGCTTGTTCGCGACATTAATTTAATGGGAAATCTTTTCACTACACTTGGCAATATTGTTGGGATTGGTAACGACATTGAGTTTTCGGAAAGAGGTGGCTGTGGTAAGGGGCAGATGAATATCAAGTCCTGCTACGGTGGGCCACATATTTTAATTAAAGATGCGTTAGTGGGAGGTGTATAATGGAAAAGTTATTAGCGCTTGCAAAAAAGCATTCAGACTCAGCAGAAGTTTTTAAAAATAGCTATGAAAGCAACTCAGTGCAAATTGAAAACTATGCTTTAAGTGAAATCAAAAATAAAATTCAGACAGGATATTGCCTTAGAATTATCAAAGATGGAAAGATCGGAACCAGCTATACAAAAAATCTTTTAGATCGTGAAGCGATGATAAAAAATGCACTAGAGTCGTTGGCCGGCGAAGTAAAAGCAGATTTTTCTTTTCCAGAAAATCACAATCCAAAAAAATTTAATGATTATGATCCGGAAATTTCAACAATCTCTATCGAGAAGGTTTTGGACAACTCTAAAAATGTTGTAAACTTTATGAAAGGCAAGGCCACCGGCCAATTTAACATGTATACCAGCTATGGAGTTTCCAAAACGGAAATTAGAAATAGCAACGGCCTTAATGTAAGTCGAGAAAATAGTTATCACGCAAATATACCAATGCTTTTATTCCCAGGTACCTATGCCAACATCCATGAAGCCTTCATGACAAATGGTTTCAACAAGGTGAACACAGACGATCTATCGCAGATGATAGGCCTTTATAACAGAGGACAAAAAGAGATCTCTCCTCCGGCAGAAAAGATGTCGATAATTTTTGCGCCGCCAACACTGTATGCGCTTATGTGGAGATTTACTGAGGCAACGAGTGCAAGAAATATTTATCAGAAAGTATCGCCAGTAAAAGACAAGATCGGAGAAAAAATATTTAGTGAAAAGCTCACCATTATTGATAATCCGCACAATGAAAAAAATCTCGTTCCCTGCAGCTTTGATGATGAAGGTGTACCGACAAACAAACTTACGCTTGTAGAAAACGGTGTATTAAAATCTTTTTACAACGATCTAAACTACGCTGGAAAGCTAAAGGTTAAACCAACCGGGCATGGTTATAAAAACGCCGCGTGGGGTGGAGAGACTGTTTCGCTAAAACCAAATCCAAGTCTACAGCACCTACAGATTTTACCAGGAAATATCTCTTTAGAAAAGATGATTTCAGGGATTAAACGAGGAGTTTTGCTTTGCGGTTCATTGGGTGCGCACAGCGGGAATATTATCAATGGCGACTTTTCGCTCGGAATTAATCCTGGACTCTACATTGAAAATGGAGAAATTGTAGGTAGAATTAAAGATGGAATGATTTCTGGCAACATCTATGATGTGATGAAGCGAGTAAGCTTTGTGGAAAACAAGCTTCACTATTCAGATGAATATGCTTATCCACACATCTGCTTTGATGATATAAAAGTTTCAAAATAATTAACAATTGTTCAATCGGAGGAATTTATGGCAATTGATTCAAGGTTTCCCCAAAATGATTTTGCTGGCCAGTTAAAGACAATCTTTTGGGCCCTGCCTGTTTTGATTTTGATTATTATTTTCTTTGGATCCTACTACGTTATTGATCCAGGGCAACGAGGAATTCTTGTTACCATGGGAAAGGTTCATCCCCAGTTTGCTCCGGAGGGGCTAGGTTTTAAAGTTCCGTTTATCACCACGGTGTATCCAGTCTCTGTAAGACAGCACACCAAGACAGCGCAAGCAGAGTGTTACTCTGCTGATCTTCAACAAGTAAACATAGAAATACGCATTCTGTATAAGCTGCCTGAAAATATGGTCGTTAAAATTTTTAAAGATTACTTTGGAGATCCGTTTGAAAGCTTGATTGCCCCAAGAGTGTCTGAGGCATTGAAAGAAGTAACGGCCATGCAAAGTGCAGAGCAGATTGTCAAAAAACGTGAAGAGGTAAAAATCAAAGCGCTAAACTCAGCTAGGCAAAAAGTTGGCGATCTTTTGATTATCGAAGATATTGTTATCCAAAATGTTGCATTGACTAAAGAACTTGAGCGCGCCATCGAAGAGAAAATGGTGCAGGAGCAAGAGGCTGCCAAGGCCAAATTTATTCAGCAAAAAGCAGAGATTGAGGCCAATACGGCAATCATTCGCGCAAAAGGTGAGGCGGAGGCCATTAGTGTTCGAGGGCGAGCAATTAAAGATAATCCAGGACTTGTTCAGTTGCAAATTGTGGAGAAATGGAATGGCGTTGCTCCACTAGTTGTTTCGCCGGCAAGTAATGGTGGTGGTGCAAATATTATTTTACCACTTTCAAAGTAAAAACAATTATTTTCCTAGGTCAATAAACGATTGTTTCAGCAAATTCTGCGAGGTAAAATATGTGTTTAGCAATTCCATTAAAAGTAATCGATATTCCCAGCGAAGGTATGGCGCAAGTAGAAACAGATGGTGTCACTATTGAAGTCTCTTCAATTTTAACTCCTGACATAAAAAAGGGTGAATACGTTTTGGTACACGCCGGCTTTATTATTGAAAAACTGGCGACAAAAGAGGCCAACTCTCGACTTGAACTTTTCAAAGAAATCTATGAAAGAAAAAATTAAAGTAATAAAAAATCTCATCTCCACAGAGATCCAAAAGCAGAATATCTCTAACATAAATTTAATGGAAGTTTGCGGCACTCACACTATGGCCATTGCCAAATATGCGATTAAATCAATGTTGCCAACTAATATAAACATTATTAGTGGCCCTGGCTGCCCAGTCTGTGTAACTGCGGCCACTGACATCGAGATGGGAATTGAATTGGCCTCTCGCTCAGAAACGATAATTGCTACTTTTGGAGACATGATAAAAGTACCTGGCCGAAAAAAAACACTCAGTGAATTTGGCAATGTAAAAATAATCTACTCTCCTCTTGATGCGCTAGCACTGGCACAAAACACTCCTAACAAAGAAATAGTTTTACTAGGAATTGGTTTTGAGACAACCACGCCCCTCATTGCCGCAACTATGCTGCAAGCACAAAAGTCGGCCTTAAATAATTTTTCGGTTCTATCCATGAATAAAACTGTGCCTGCGGCACTAGAAGTAATTCTCTCTTCCAGCGATTGTAAAATTAATGGCCTGCTTTTACCTGGACATGTTAGCGCCGTTACTGGACGCAACTATTTTGACTTTCTTTCAAAATTCAATGCAGCAGGAGTTATCTCCGGCTTTGGCCCTTTGGAAATAATGGAATCCATTTATCTTTTAGTAAAAATGTTTTCCGAACGCAAAAAAGAGGTAATAAATAACCATCCTCAATTTGTGACAGAAGAGGGTAATCAGACAGCGATGAAAATTTTATTTTCTGTTTTTGAAGATGCCGATGTAGATTGGCGTGGCATTGGAATTATTCCTCATAGCGGTCTGGCCATTCGCAAGGAGTTTGCGCAATATGATGCTAAGAAAAAATTCAAGCTGCATACAACTCGCATAGAAAATCCACCCCACTGCCTTTGTGGAAATATTTTAATGGGGAAGGCCCGCCCAAATGATTGCAAGCTATTTGGAAAAGCATGTACCCCGGCCAACCCTATTGGGCCCTGCATGGTTTCCTCTGAAGGAACCTGTGCTGCTTACTATAAATACTACCTATAATCTGAGGTATCAAAGTATGAATAACTCAATTAATCTAACTCACGGCTCTGGCGGAACTCAGATGCACCAATTCATAAAAGAGCGCATCATGGCAAAACTAGGAAATAATATTTTAGAAAAAATGGATGATGCCGCAGTAATGGAAAATCAAAAATCCTCCCAAATTGCAATGACCACCGATAGCTTTGTTGTAAATCCACTTTTCTTTCCTGGAGGAGATATTGGACGACTGGCCATTTGCGGAACGGTTAATGATCTGGCCACTAGTGGAGCAGTGGCCCACGCCTTATCCTTGGCCTTTATTCTAGAAGATGGTATTTTATTTTCTGATTTAGATAAAATTATCGACTCCATTGCCACCACCGCTAAAGAGGCGCGCATTAAAATTGTTACCGGCGATACAAAAGTTGTCGAACGAGGAAAATGCGATAAAATTTTTATCAACACTACAGGCCTGGGATTTATCAACGAAGGAATCTCTATTTCCTCCCATAAAGCGCAACCCCAAGATTGCGTCTATATTACTGGCACTATGGGAAATCACGAAGTGGCACTGATGAAAGCTCGTGAGCTTTTTGATTTTAGTATTACTACCCAAAGCGATGTGGCCCCATTGAATGTGGCCGTAAACAAACTACTTTCATTAACCAAAAACATTCATACGATCAAAGATCCTACGCGCGGAGGAGTGGCCTCGGCACTAAGAGAAATTTGTGAACACTCTCAATGTACAATTAAAATTTTTGAAGAGCATCTTCCCGTTGATAAAGATGTACATGCGGTATGTGATCTGTTGGGATTAGATCCGCTCTACTTGGCCAATGAAGGGAAATTTATCATTATTGCGCCCGAATCATCTCATTCTCAAATTATGCAGGCCTTTCCTCAAAGCTCTATTATCGGAGAAGTAATCAAAACGCTGACAAATAACAAAGACGAGTTACTCTTAGAAACGATAAGTGGGGGTATGCGTAAAATTAGAATGCTAGATACTATGCAACTTCCAAGAATTTGCTAACCAGCAACTCTCTTTAAAACTCTGCACTTTTAGGTGTTCGCGGGAAGGGAATGACATCTCGCACATTACTCATACCAGTAACATACATGAGCGCGCGCTCAAACCCAAGCCCGAAGCCCGCATGTGGCACCGAACCATATTTACGAAGTTCTAGATACCACCAATAATCCTCTTCTTTCATGGATAATTCACGTAATCTTTCCTGTAATTTTTCCAGATTATCCTCACGCTGAGATCCTCCGACAATTTCGCCAACCCCTGGAACTAAAATATCCATGGCGCGGACTGTCTGGCCATCAGGATTTTGCTTCATATAAAAGGCCTTACATTTTTTTGGATAGTCAGTAACAATGGTGGGGGCCAAAAAGTGCTTCTCTGTAAGAAAGCGTTCATGCTCTGATTGCAGCTCACATCCCCAATCAGTGGGAAAGCTAAACTTCTGTCCAGATTTATTTAATATATCTATTGCTTCCGTATAAGTAATTTTTATAAACTCTCGATCCCGTACTGATTTTAACATCTCAATATGATCAGGACGATCTTCACAATAATTTTTTACCAAAAACTCCAGCTCTCCTGCGTGATGCTCTAATACATGGCCAATTAAATGTTTGATGTAATCAGTGGCCAAACGGGCCACATCTTCTAGATCAGCGAACGCGACCTCCGGCTCAATCATCCAAAATTCTGAGAGGTGTCTAGCAGTATTTGAATTTTCTGAGCGAAAAGTTGGGCCAAAGGTGTAAACGGCCCCTAATCCCATCGCAAAACATTCTGCTTCTAACTGTCCTGTCACTGTAAGACTGGTCTCTTTACCAAAGTAATCTTTACTATAATCAATCTCCCCATTTTCTTTTTGTGGCAGGTTATTTAAATTTAACATGGTAACCTTAAACATTTCTCCCGCCCCTTCACCATCTTGAGCGGTGATAATGGGAGCATTTAAATAGAAAAAACCTCTCTTGTTAAAAAATTCATGCGTGGCCATGGCCATGCCATGACGAATGCGAAAAATTGCGCCAAAAGTATTTGTACGAACACGCAAATGCGCCTGCTCTCTTAAATATTCCAAGGATGTTGCTTTTTTTTGTAAGGGATAAGACATATCCACCGGGCCAATAATGGAAATATTATCTGCCTGCATCTCAACATTTTGTCCCCGTCCTTCCGAACGCACTAATTTCCCTACCGCCGAAATAGAGGTCCCCATTAACATAGAGGCAATCTCTTCATAATTATTAAGTCCCGCATCTACCACTATTTGTAAATTATCAAAAGTAGTTCCATCATTTAAAACCACAAAGGAAATTTTTTTCGACTTGCGTACGCTACGCACCCATCCTTTAACGGTAACCGTTTTTCCTACTAAATCACCTCTAAAAAGCTCTCTTAATACTACTCGCTCATGCGACATAGATCCTCCACTTGCTCTAAATTTTATTAAGTTTATTTTTTATATTTTTGATATCAAACATCTCCAAACGCGCCCCACTTCGCTGGACAATAACGGAAGCGGCGTGCCATTGGTCAGTGCATATAAGAAGGCCCCTGCAAACATATCACCAGCACCATTAGTATCTCGGGCCACCACTTTGTCTGTGGATATATTGTGTGTCTTTATTCCATCAAACAAATATGCCCCTCGCTCCCCAAGCGTTATAGCAAATGCTTTACTAATTTTTTTTAAGGCCTCTCCGGCGGCCAGTACATTGCTAGCACCGCTAAACTGCAAGGCCTCTTGCTCATTGCAAAACAAAAGATCTACTCCCTCTTGAATAACCTCTTCAAATCCTGCTTTGAAATGTTTTACAATCATGGGATCAGAAAGAGTTAAGGCCACACCGACCCCGGCATTGGCGGCCAATTTATGCGCATGGCCGGCCGCCGCACGGCCAGTTTCCGAGGTAACCAAATATCCTTCAATATAGATCCATTTAGCATTGATTATCACTTCATCTACTAATTCTTTTTTAGAAAAAGTTTCCGTGATTCCCAGATAAGTATTCATGGTGCGTTCGGCATCTTTGGTTATCATCACCATACACTTTCCAGTCTTACCGGCCTCTCGGCCACTTTCGGACAAATTGGTTTCAACTCCCCAGCGTTGCAAATCACTCAAATAGAAATCGCCAAAATAATCGTTGGCCACTTTACATGAGTAAAATGCTTTACCACCGAATTGAGAAATGGCAATAATTGAGTTAGCGGCCGAACCACCGCATCCTTTTTTTGCATGTATATTATCTAAATTAGCGCTTAATTCATCTTGGCGCTTCTCATCCACCAGTGTCATTATTCCTTTAGATATGCCCATTTTTTCTAAAAAAGCATCGGTTACTTCATATTCAATATCTAATAACGCATTACCCAACCCATAGACGTCATATTTTGCTGTCAAAATAACCCCACATAAATCTCTAACTTAAACTGGTTCTTAACCTATTTACAGTTAGCATAAATCGGTTAAACTGTAACTATATAATTATTTTTAACAACTCGACTGGAGATTAGTTATGACACTACCTGCATTTTTAAAAGAGAAGCTTGAAGTAAAAGAATCCAACAAAGGAAACTTCAAGGATAAGTGCCTCCAGGTGCTAGAACAAATCAAACATTTTAATGAAGAAAAGTATAAGCAATTAAGCACCACTTTTCACGCCTACTATGACAATGAAAATATTCAGAAAAAAAAGATTATTGGTTTTTATGGGCAACTTGTAAACGAATTAAAACAGCTACGCCATACGGCCACCTCCGTAATTTCCGAGTCAACGCAAAAAATACAAGAAACTGTTGATTCGGCCAAAGCAGAAGTAATAAATAAATCCAACGAAATTGCCCAAAAAGTAAAAGACAAAACGGAGAAGGCGATAAAAGAAGTCACTACTAATATTAACAAAAATATTAACGATGCAAAAAGCAAGGTAGCAGAAGTGCAAAAAAGTGCGCTTTCTGCTAAAAAAAGTGTTGAGAAGGTAGTTAAAGAAAAAGCATCCGAGGCCGTAAAAAAAGCTACTAAAAAGGCCAGCGCCGTGGTGGCCCGTGCCACTGAGAAAAAAACTGTAACAACAAAAAAAGCGGCTCCGGCCACCACCAAAAAGGCCGCTAAAAAAGTAGCAAAAAAAGCAGCTCCAGCTACTGCCAAAAAAAAGAGTACTAAAAAGAAATAATGAAAATATTTCTACTTTCCTCTGCTTTGGCAAAACAAGAAGTTTTACCAAAGGAGTTAGATCGTTTAGGCCCAGCTGCTGGGCCTTTTTTAATACTAGAGCACGAATCTGGAAACTCCCAAGTCATAGTAGATGTTGAGTATTTTCTTTGGGCCTCCAAAAAAGAGAAAAACCACTCTAGTGTCGCCTTAAGATTGGCCACCAACATTGGACAACCATTGGCGACACTTGATAAAAAAAATTTCGTTATTGGACATTTCCCACTACCTATTCATGATTTTCATGATGGATATGAACTGGCCGGAGCATATTTTATAAAAAATTACCAGGCCCTTTTGCGCTTTTTGGCCGACAAACAAAGCATCCAACTAATTGGCCTTCCGATTAATCTTTTGCGCGACAATTCCGGAATAAAAACTCCGGCACTTTTTTTAGATCGAGATGGAATAATTAATGTCGATATCAATTATCTTCATCGCGCAGAAGATGCCATAATCTATGAAGAAGTCATTCCTCTTATCCGATCTGCCAATCAACGAAAATGGCCAGTTATTGTAATCTCTAATCAGTCCGGAGTAGCGCGTGGTAAATTTTCCGCTAATGATGTTCATCAATTACATCTGCACTTAAATGCCGAATTATTACAAAAAGATGCCCAGATTGATCTGTGGCTTCACTGCCCTTTTCACTTTAAAGAAAGTATCCCGGATGGTGAGTATAAAAAACATTCTCTTTTACGTAAGCCGGCACCCGGAATGATTTTAGAGGCATCTAAATTTTTTGATCTCGATCTTACACAAAGCTTTATGGTGGGAGACAAGGCCTCAGATCAAATTCATCTCCCCGGCCTCTCCACTATTTTACTGCAACGCCAATATGATTTAAGTAACGCCCACTCACCTATCTACGAAAATTATCCACAAATCATTGAACACATTTGGAGCAAAAAATAGCGCAGAAGCTAGAGAACATCTAGTTTTTTAATGGCCAATACTCGCTCTTCTTCTTCGCTAAGTTTTTTTTCTTTTTTTTCACTATTTGGCAAATGAGAAGCTGTCGTAGAGGAATGTTCAGATAGATTAGTACTACTACTTGTTGATAGAGATTTTACCGCCAACGCACCCACTGCCGCAATTTTTTGCGTAATTTTGCTAAGAGGGTGAAGTAAGGCCATAAATGGTTTTATATTCAATTTGTTACACCCAGCTGTTTGCGAAGCTGTTTTTTACTACCTTTAAACACAGAGACTAGTTGTCCCTTATTAGCAGCGGCAACGGCATTAGTCGTAGCAGATTGTTTCTCCTCCACCAGCGCATTTAGCACAACTTTTACCTGAGCTCCTAATATTTCACCGGTTTCTTCTTCTTGCATATTGGAAAGAATAAATTGCCCATCCACCTGTCCAATAAGTTCTCGACAAATTGATAGTCCAATTCCCGCCAAGCGAACTGTGCCAATATTTCCTTGCTCTTTTATGATTTCAATCGGCAATCCCTTTCCAAAATTTTCAATTTCAATGATGGCCACTCCGCCCAATCTTTTTAAATTAACTTTAATTCTCTTATCATGTCCAAGTTTGGTAGAATCATTGAGCGCATTGATGGCGTTAGATAGAAGTTGAAATAGAACTTGGCCCAAACTATCTTCCGACATTGTTACCTTAACATCTGCTTGAATGTTCAAATCTACTAAAATTCCGTGCGTGAAAAGTTTACTGGCCAATTGATCAATTACAGAAGAAAGCACCCCATCAACGCTACAACTGCTACCTACTACGGCCTCCACCTTTTCTTTTCCCACTTGTTCTAACATATCAATGGCCATTTTAATTCCTGGCGCTTCTTGTGCCGGCCCACTACTGGCCATTACCGGAGTAATCGGCGAGACAAATTTGTTGGCAATAGGCGTATGATTATAAAGTTCATTGCAAAAATTACCAAAAAGATTCGCACATTGTGGTAAATCATGACTCTCTAATGCTCGAGTAATAATTCCTTCTACCTGTACATTATCCATCGTCTCTTCTTTTTTTATCTCTGATAACGCCTCTGCTTCAAACATATTATTTTTAATTTTTTGAGCTCTTTTCCCAATCAGCAACCCAAATATCATAGCGGATAATAACAAAGAAGCCGCGGCCATCCCCTGCTTTACCCACCCCAAATGACTCTCCCAATCACTTTTGAGCGTGGCCAACTTATCTAATACTTGGTCTTTTATTTCTTCTGTCTTAGAAAATTTACTGCTAATTTCACTCTTGGTGCTACTGCTAGTGTGATCTGTTCCGGTGGCAGAACGAACGGTAAAGCGTCCAGAAATAACGCGCTTGCCAGGAATGGTGGCCGAAGCTTTATTTTCAACAGTTCCCATTTTTCCATGAAACCAGCGAACATTGGAGGCCAGGCCATTTATTTTTCTCATCAACTCAACGGCCTTTTCATCTCCCAAAAAAGCATCCTCGCTTAAAGCAATAACATCGCCAAAACACTCTTCAGTTGCCACTAAAAAAGAAGAGGTGGTATAGGCGCGATTTCCTCCTAGCAATTGTGCCGTAAAGCTCTGATTAACTCGACCAAAACAAGTTTGAATTCCTTCACTGACAGAGGCAACCGCCGAAACCTTGCCTGTTAAGCTATGTAAATTTATAGTGGAGTAGGCCATCAGAGAAACCAGCGCGATGGTTAAAAGTGTAATCTTACGGCCGCTAATAATCCTAAACAATGTCCTCATGACAATACCTCGCTATCATAGGTAGGAGATCACAAGAAGAAATCCGTTCTTCTCAGACTATTATTCTACGCTAAGGATAATATTCGTCAAGTCGGGGCAGGGAACGATCTTTACTTATTACTTGCTCATCGATATTTTGCAAAAAATTTGTTATTATCTTATTGTTTTGCTTAAAAATTAACTCCTGGAGCAGCAACGCTTGAATCATTTAAGGAAAAATTTACTCCCCCCTCTAATTGTATCTATGCTTTTGCATCTGCTTTTTCTTGATTTTTACTGGCAATTTGCAGATACCTGGTGGAAAAAGGATAATAAAACACTCGGCCATCACCCTCGGGCCATTGAGATAAAAAAGCTAAGCAAAGAAGAAATTGCTCAAATTAAAAGACTAAAAACTGTTGGTGTTAAAAATGGCAACGATAAGTTCTCTATGAAACTTCCACCACCTTCAACCAATAACCTGCCGCCAATTCCCCTAAAAAATTTGGCCCTAAAGCAACTGAAAGAATTTAAGTCCGCGACTAAATCGACAAGCTCTCCGCCCCTCACCCCGGCACAAACGGAAGAAAAATTTATTGAAGTCTCCAACTCAAAACAAGAGCAAAATTATAAGCAAAAAAATGATCTTAGCTTTGCCAATCAAAGCAGTGCGCAACTTTTGCGCTACTCCGACATGAATGTAAAATTTGCGGCACCAACCGGCGTCTCGGAAAGCGAGCTTAACTCTCTAGAAAAAATATACTACGGTTTCCAAAAACGAACCTACGAATCATATATCACTTCATTCTTTTCCACCTTCAACAATTCTCTCATCAGCAGGCCAGCTTTACGCACTACCATTTTTAATAAACCACATAAGCTTACTGGCCGTATAATTTTTGATAAAGACGGCAACATCGTAACTATAAAAATAATTAAAGGATCAAATGATGATGATGTACAACAAGTCTTTGAAGATACCTTAAAAGGGATCGGCTCACTTCCCAATCCTCCGCAACAACTAGTGAAAGATGGAACTATTGCCGTCTACTATGATCTGTACATTAATTTATAGATATAAAAAAGCAACTATGGCCGTCATGGCAGTCTGAATAAATTGCAATACACGCCCTTTGATGCCCTTTATTTTTTCAATAAAACGCCGTTGCACCAAGGCCTGCTTTTTCACTTCTATTTTTTTTGCCAGTATTGCTATTTCCCTTTTAAATTCATCTGCTGATTCTGCCGATATCGAGACAAATGGAATGTGATGATCAAGCTTCTCTAAAAATGTTTTCGCATCACGAAGTGTCCGTGTACAACTTCGACATCTGCCGATGTGGCCGGTCAAATAATCCAGATTCTCCTTCTGAGGAGAGTCTAACAAGGAAATAACTTTTCTAGCATGTAGACAGTGAGAACGAGAAACACTAGGTGAATGTTTAATCATATATAAAGCAGTTAACTCCTGACTGTTTCGCCACTAGAAATAGAACCTAGAGAAAAAGTAATCCCCAAGTTAGTGGCAAGATCCGACCGGGCCGAATTAAGTTTTTCTATTACCGAAACTCTGGCCAGGCCAGTAACCTCTTCAATCTCAGAAAAATTGAGATTCAATTTATGTTTTAAAAATAAAATGGCCTTCTCTTCAAAAGGCAAAGCATAAAAAGGAGCGTGTTCTCCTTCCACAATAATACTACTTCTAATCTGTGAAAACCGCTTACTAGCGATATTGTAAATAGATTTTAACAGAAAATTTTTAACTTGTTTTAGCAACGGATTACTAGAAGAGAAATCATCTTTTTCAATGCAAGCACGAATCAACTCATTGTCATCTAAAAGTAACACTTGCACGGAATCTAATACCAATTGCTGCGCTTGAAGATCATCTGGTAGCAAGGAGAAGGCAAAGTTAAAAAGATCTTTATAATTGTGTTCTAAGTAGTGTTCTAATTCTAAAACTTTCATCGCGGTCGATATTCTACCAACAAGAATTGATGAGATCAATGGCCCATTTTAGATCGGCACTATCAAACCCACTTACAACACATTGATTTGACTACAAACAAACAGGTTAACACTAATAAATTCAGAGTATTAATACAATAAAAAAATAAAATTTAAGAAAGGAAGCAAGAGTTACGATACGGTTAGTGGGGCATATTTATCAGGGAATCAGGGACTATAATATGACAAGATATTCAGCAATAGTAACATTCACTCTTCTAGTAATCTTGGCCGGATGTGATAGCGTGCAAAACCCATCCAATCGCGACAACATCTCTCCCGGCACGACGGCCACTCCAACTCCAGGGGCAAATGTGGTGCCGACTGCTACGCCCGATCCTAATGCCCAAACGGAGGCCTATCGCTTTTCGGGAATAATTGCTCACGGCAATAGTGGTGGAGCGGTGCAATGGTCATCGGCCACCGTTAGCAAACTGGCCAGCTCACAAAGTCTTTTTGTAACTGACACCAGACTTAAACTTCGAGTAAAGGCCCGCTCCTCTCCTGGTAAAGTGGCCGCCGACAGTTACGGCAACGCCTGTACACAATATGCATTACCTTATAAAAAACTACAAGTGACCGTAGGAGTTAGACGTGGTTCTACCAGTACCTACTTAGATAGCTACATTTTTGATGACATCGCTGTAGGCACCAAATCAGAAGTTCAAAGTTTCACTGTCCCACCTAACTCACTAACTGAACCATTTGTAGTTGAAATACACAGCGTCAAATGGGATTACACTTGCGAAGTTTGGTATGATGGCAGCAATCCTAATTTCTGCCCATGGGACTATGTCTGGCCACTGGATTGCTTTGAACTAGAGCTAGAAATGGCCACTGACTATACTGCTGACATGTAGTTGCCGATTACAAGAATAGATTTTCACCCCTTTCTTTTTTTTGCTTAAGCTCTTTGTAAAATTCTATCAGTGACTTATTGGATTTTTTATACAAATCATAAATTCGGTTTTGCTCTTTTTCATATGTTAAAAAAGCGGCAAAGCGAGCATTATTCCACTCTCCACGCAACGGAAAGCAGGCAGTTTCACTAACCGCAAACTCCGTGCATATTTTTTTAACTTGCGGATAAAAATCTCCAATTAAAAATTCTTTCAAAATGGCCTCGCTCTCTTCCTGCTTGCTTGGCCTTTGTACTTGGTATAGTTTGATAAGCCTTTGGGCATAGGCCAAGATCTCCTCTTTTAATCGATCTTCCGCCGCCAGTTCTGCTAGCTTGCCGGCCCTACTGGCCGCGCTATCAAATTTAAAATAAGCTAATGCCAGCTCACGGCCAAAAAAATTGGCCAAATTCTCATTTAACTCCACTTCATCCTTTATAAAGAAGATAGAATGAAATAATTCATGAAAGATCATTTCCGTTAAATCAAAATCATCATACGCAAAAAAGGAAGATAAAATTGGATCGTCAAAATATCCTAAAGAAGAATAGGCATAAACCGGCCGCACCCAAGTTACATAATTTTGCTCTGCCAACTCCTTAGCATAATCTAGCGCTCGATCTTTAGAAAAAAAACCCAAATAAGGGAAACAACCAACAAACCAAAAACATGCTTCCTTGGCCTCAATTTTATCAAACAAAGAGGCAATCACCAGATAACTAACAGCATCACGCTCTAAAAGTGTTGTTTTAGTATAGATGTCCGAGCTTTTTTCATTGAAATATTGATAAAAATATTTTCGCAACTCTTCTATATATTTTATCTTGTCTTTATATTTACTGGCAATCTTGCCATCCGCTAAAAGCTCCTGATTCGATTTCGCATCATAAAAGATGGCCAACTGGCCCTGGCCTTGCTCAATGACATATTGCAATTTGGCGCAAGAAAAAATTACCGGCGATAAAATAATGATAAGTGATAATTTTAAAATGCCCATGAGAAACCGGCCAAATATTTTAAATTATCCGAGGCCTTGTCAAATTCGAAGGCCGGGAAAATAGATTTCACCGATCCCTTAAGGGACAATCCACGGATTAATTTTATCTGCAAAATAAACGCAGCAAAAACAGAATCACATTTTCGTCTCTCTGAAGGAATTCTATAGACAATACGATCTCCCGTAGAAATCCCCTCATAGGTTGCCTCAGAACTATAGGTATCCGTTTGTTTAGCATACCCCAAACTTACCATGGGTTTTACAAAAGAGCCTTGATCGGCCAACGCCTGACGAATACCAACTCCCCACACTTCGGTACGAATCCGACTCTGCTTACTAATTTGCTCCACATTATATTCGGTAATCTCAGAAACACCATTGTCGGTATTGATATTTTCCACGTTGGAGTAATTAAATTCAATCCCTGTCCAATTATAAAAATAGATGGCCACCGTTCCACTGTAGGTCCGCGTAACAAAACTGCTTTCATTTTTGGTTCCATAGAGCTGCTTATCATAACCAAAATCTCCACCAATTTCAGTTATGGCCAAAAGGCCTGGAGAAAAGCTGAAGATTAAAATTGATAAAAGTAAAACTTGGTGCATAGTGATCCCTCTGTCATCATTATAGATGGTGAAAATTCTGGCGGCCACGGTAGGCAGAAGTTGCTACGATTTTTAGCAAAATTTGATAAATTTTCCCTGACAGGAGTGAGGAGTAGTGGAAATTATTTCTACTTCCACCCATTTCCACTGATAATTAGAGTTATCATCTTCCATCTTGACATGCACTAAACGATGACAACTTGTTCGGCCAAACCACTTTTTTATCCCATTTTTAGAATTGCTGCCTTCTAACAACATAACAAAATGTTTTCCCACAAGTGCAGCACGAATGGCCCGTTGAATTTCAACTTGAACATTTTGTAACAAAACTAAGCGTCTATTGCGCAGATCTTCGCTTAAGCTATCCGCCATCTGGGCGGCCTTCGTCCCCTGGCGGGCAGAAAAGGCGTAGGAGTAGATAAAATCAAACTGCATTTTTTCAATAAAGTCGATGGTGGCCTGATACTCTTCCTCTGTCTCATTAGGAAAACCCACAATGATATCTGTGGAAATTACGATGTCAGGGCGAAGAGATCTTATTTTTTGAATTAAGTTTATATAGTGGGCAGTATCATGTCCTCGATTCATCCGTTTCAGCACACTATCCGAACCAGATTGGATAGGTAGATGAAGATGATTAGATAATTTTGATGCTACTTTATAAACACTTATTAGTTCATCCGATAAATCTTTAGGGTGACTTGTCGTATAACGCAAAAGGCGCAACCCTTCAATTTTTTCTAGTTCTAAAATAAGTTGGGACAAATTTTCCCCATTTTCTTTACCAAAGGAGTTAACATTTTGCCCCAACAGCGTCACCTCTTGAATATTTTTTGTTAAAACCAAATTTCGGACATCTGCTACCACTTCCGCAATTTTTCTGGATTTCTCTCTTCCACGAGTAAAAGGAACTATGCAGTAGGAGCAAAAATTATTACAACCTTTAATGATGTTTACAAAGGCCTGCAAAGACCCATGAGTAATCTTAGTCTCAATGGAGTAATTACTGCGATTATCCTGACTATTGGAGAAGATTTTATGCTCTCCTTGATAAAGGCGATAAATCATCTCATTAATTTGATCAATAGTATCAGTGCCAAAGGCGAAATCCAGATGTTTATACTTTTTTAAAAGTTCTTCGCCATCAGTTTGTGAGATGCACCCGGCAATTCCGACCAGCAAATCTGGGCGGCCACCTTTAATTTTTTTTATCTCTCCCAGTCCAGAGTAAAATTTGGAGTTGGCCAAATCCCGAATAGCGCAAGTATTAAATAAAATAAGATCAGCTGTTGCAGGATCATCTGTCTGGGTAAAATTAATTTCCTGAAGATGGGATAGAATGCGTTCAGAGTCATGATAATTCATCTGGCAACCAAAAGTTTTGATCCAAACAGTTCTTTTCTTGGCAAACGCTGATGAAATGCTAACTTTATCCATATCCTCACTCTCAAATGTTTGGGCAAGCTAGCAAGAAAAAAAACTAATGTAAATTGGGAAGTAAAAGATAAAAAAAGAATCAAGTTCACCAAAAAAAAAGCGACCCCGAAGAGTCGCTTTTTATAAATAATCTTCTATAAAGGCTTATTTATTTTTTCTTTGCTACTTTTTTTGTAGCTTTCTTTGCTACTTTTTTTGTAGCTTTCTTTGCTACCTTCTTAGTTGCTTTCTTTGTTGCTTTCTTAGTTGCCATCGAAATTCCTCCTGTTAATAAAAAAAATGGTTCCTAAGATTAGGATAATCAAAAAACTATTTTAACGCAAACAAAAAAATTGTTTTTTTTATTTTTTTTTATTTTAAGAGCGATGATGAATTTTTCATGCTCATGAAGAGAAGATAAAATCAATCTCAGCATTATCTATGCTCTCACTTTCATTTTTATCTTTCATTTTTATCTCTACACTTCCACCTTTTATTAATTTCCCAAAAAGAATTTCATTGGCAAGTGGCCTTTTAATCTTCTGATCAATGATTCGTTCGATGGGACGAGCTCCCATCTGGGGATCAAATCCTTTTAGGGCCAGCCAATTACGAACCTCGCCATCAACCAGCAACTCAACATTCTTCTCTGCTAATAACATCTCAACTTTGATAATAAATTTATCCACCACCCGTAGAATATTTTCATGAGATAATTTATGAAAATAGATCACTCCATCCAATCTATTTCTAAATTCTGGGGTAAAAAAGTTCTTCAACGCTGTATTTAGCTTAGAAATATCACTATTGCCTTGGGCCTTCCCAAAACCGATAGAACCACTATCCACCTCTTTAGCACCAGCATTGGTTGTCATTATGATTATAGTGTTTTTAAAATCCGTCACCCGCCCATGCGCATCAGTTAGTGCTCCATGATCCATTACTTGTAACAAAATATTAAATATATCTGGATGCGCCTTCTCTATTTCATCGAGAAGTAAAAGTGAATAGGGTGATTTTTTTATAGCATCCGTTAATGTCCCCCCATTATCATGGCCAATATAACCTGGAGGAGCTCCGATTAGTTTTGAAACGGCATGTTTTTCCATATACTCCGACATATCAAACCGTTTAAAAGGAATTCCCAGCAAAAATGCCAACTGTTTGGCCAATTCTGTCTTTCCTACCCCGGTGGGGCCAGTGAATAAAAAAGAACATTGTGGTTTATCGGGATTTGCCAACCCTGAACGGGCCATCATTACCGCATCTACAACTTTTTCGACCGCCTCATTCTGGCCAAAAATAACATTTTTAAGATTGGTGTAGAGATTGCGCAACTTCTCTTTTTCATCTCCGACAACGGTTTGCTCTGGAATTTTGGCCATGCGGGCCACTACGCTCTCAATATCTCGCAAAGTAACGGCATGACGCTTACTTTTGGCCGGCAAAATTTGCAGCGCGGCCCCCGCCTCGTCTAAAACATCAATGGCCTTATCCGGTAAACGCCGATCACTAATAAATTTTTCAGATAACTTGATGGCATGTTTAATAACATTATTGGGAAATTTTACTCCATGAAACTCTTCATATTTGCTCTTTAATCCCACCATTATCTTGTAGCTATCATCAATAGAAGGCTCTTCAATGTCAATTTTCTGAAAACGGCGCGTAAAAGCACTATCTTTTTCAATGCTCTTTCTAAATTCATCGTAAGTCGTACTACCAATACATTTAAGTTTTCCCATGCTCAACGCCGGCCGCAACAAATTGGAAGCATCCATCGTCCCAGAACCCGTAGCACCAGCACCCATCAAAGTATGCATTTCATCAATAAAAAGAATGGCCTTTTGACTTTCATTATTTAATTTATCTAACTCTTTTAATACGGCCTTTAAACGCTCTTCAAAATCACCACGAAACTTGGCCCCCGCCAAAAGTGCTCCTAAATCGAGAGAGTAGATCTCTGCATTGTGCAAAACCTCTGGAACTTTTTTATTAACTATGGCCCAGGCCAATCCTTCGGCAATAGCAGTTTTACCGACCCCTGCCTCCCCGACCAATAGTGGATTATTCTTGCGCCGGCGCGACAGGACATGAATAATACGCTCAATCTCCTCTTCTCGGCCAATTAATGGATCAATCTTATTTTCTCGCGCCAACTTATTAAGATTAACAGTGAAGGCCTCTAGTGCTGACTGGCCATTTTGATTTATCGCCATTTTTTCCCCAATCGTAGCACCTCCCCCCTCAATGCTGATTGGGGTTATGCTATTATCCGTCAACGGACGATCTACCGAGTGGGCAATCTTTTCCACAATTTTATTACGATCAACGCCAAATTTATTTAAAAGAAAGATGGCAAAGCTCTCTTTTTCATAAAACATGGCGACTAAGAGATTCACTCCCGTAATCTCTTTTTTTCCTGCCGACTGCACATGCACCATTGCACGTTGTAAAACTCGTTGCAAGGCCAGGGTCAAATCAGGTTGATATAAAATTCCGTTGAGTTTTGCCACTTCGCGAATTTTTTCATCAGGAAATTGAACTTTGCTTAAATTCCCCACCTGTTGTTCGCTAAGCACACTAAAATTTTTACCATCGGCCAAGTATGCTTCTAGCTCTTGGCGCAAATCTGCCACGACTACACCACATGATTCAATTAATTTACTAATAAAGGCATCGGTAAGTAAGGCCCAAAGGGTAACTTCCATGGAAACATATTCATGTTTTAGTTCATTGGCCTTTTTGATAGCAATATTAAATATATTATCTAACTTATGTCCCATCATGACATTACTCCTGCTCAATGGCCGTCTTCAAAGGATGTCCAGCATCACGGGCCATTTTATTAACTCGCGCTACCTTAGTTTCTGCTATTTCGTAAGTATAGACACCACAAACACCAACTCCCGTTGTATGAATATCCAACATGATCTTCTGTGCTTCCGTTTCGCTCTTAGCAAAAACCACTTTCAAGACTAATACGACAAAATCCATCGTTGTATAATCATCATTATGCATTAGTACTTTGTAGCGAGGGGGTGGTTTAACTTTATCCTTACTAACCACCATAACATCATTTTCACCCTCGCCTTGCTCAGGTGATTGTGGTCCCATAAAAATAATTTGAAAATTAAAAACATGTCCCATTTTCATAGGAGTATCTCGATCACTATAATTTTTAATTGCCCCATTTATACGCTTTATTTTAAGATAAATCTATTGTTTACAATAACCATCCATAACTTTCTTAACATACCTCTCCGGAATTAATCCACCTGTGGCACACATCAGATTATCGTAATCTAATTCATAATAGACAATCTCTTTTGACGTTTTATCATAATATTCTACATAACAATCGTTAAATCCTAATACATGTCCCAATTCGTGAGCAATAATTTTTCCCGACAAATAATCATCTTGTAAATGGCCATTATCCACCATCAACACCGCTTGGCCATTTGAAATCCTCTGAAAAGATGATATCTTTTTATCTCCTCGCTCTAAAATAATAGCTCCCACAGAGGGCCTGTCCACAAAGACAGGTTGCAATTTGAATTTGCTTTTAATGTTCCAATAAAGATTGATTGCTCTGATCACCGCTTGTTGCAACACTTTGTCACCACTATTTACAAATTTCACTGTCAATTTACCCTTTTTACAACTGAATGATTGTTTGCTCCTATGAAGATCAAAAAAATAGGCGTAAATGGAGGCCGGTAGAATATTTTTTAGTAAATCAATGCGCGATAAACTATCTTCACTCACTTCATCATCAGTGGCCGGTGAGATTGAGGTATTGAAAAAACGCAAAACATCATATTTTTTATTCTGTGCAAGGGTTTGCAAGTTACACTGCTTAACACTCCACCTCGTTGCCTTAGCATAGAGATTCTCAATCTTAGCAAATTTACCGTAAACAATCCCAACATCCTCTGAATCAAGAGGCCTTAAATCACCATTACCTACGAGTAACCATTCTTTCACTTCTGGAAAGTCTGCCAGGCCGGCCAACTCAAGCAAGATTTCGTGATATTCTTCATTAAAAATCTTTTCGCTAAATATAGTCTTATTGTAGACGTATTTATCAGGTTTTTCTCCTGTACCAAACAACGAAAGATCAAAGTAATAACCAAAATTTTTATCATAATGTCCAATCAGAGATTGGGCATTTGCCCACAACTGACCTATTCTATTTACCGTGGAAGATTGGGCCATTGATCCATTGGCACAAATGCCTACTCCTTGAACATTCTTAAAAGTCTCACTAGTCCTGCCGGTTAGAGAATCCAAAGGGGCGGGAAACCTCATTCCACAAGAAAAGATAGTGATAAACAGTAACGAAATCGCTACAACTTGGTATAAATACTTCATCACTCTTTAATATCATATTTTCGAAGTGCATATTTTTTGATTGTAATAATGACTACAAAAAAAACTGGCCGTCTAAATTCTGATCAGTTCCGAACTCTCAATTCCATATACAATTTTACCTATAATAATTTCAAAAGACTTTATTCAAATTAAATTTTCTGCTACCGTCGAGATGGCAATGACAGATGATAGAAACGGCAAAAAATAATCGCTTTGGCACAATGCCACAACATCGAATTGGGATAAAAAGGAGAACTTTATGAAACTATTTTTTCTACTTACTGCCTTTATTAGTGTAATGGCCTGTTACGGCAATCCAACAGAATTAGATTATGCTAACTGGAAGACAAAATGGATCTGTTATGAGCAAAATGGAACTGAAACTCTTCGCGTAGATTCTTCTTGGTTAACCGTTGATGGCATGAGCAACGAGTGGATCCAAGTTGTCATGAAAAGTTCCCACTCTATTGAAACATTTTCTTTCTTATCGGGAGAAAAAATTTCTGGCCTATCTGTGCTGAAAAACGACGATGAACTTATTGTTCAGTTTAAGCGTAAAACAGGTGATTCTAATGGTTGCTATATCGGAACGGCAATACCTAATACAGGCGCTTTTTCCATCTATGGTGATTTTGGATGTAAAGGTTATCAAAGATCAAACACAGTCAAAGTAATTACGATAAAAGGCCAAGATTTTGCTTATGCGTTTGGTAATTATGGTGGCCATTGCGAAGCTTACGGATATTAGGATAATGTAACGCAATATAGCTGGTCAGTTTAAGCACTCTCCAATAATCGAATTATCACTATCGTTTCCAACCGGTGAAAGCTTTGAGGAATTTAGCATACTAACAGGAGTAATTACTAAGGATTTTTCCCATGTCCCCTCGTTAAACTCAGTATTATAGTCATTGTGACGTTTTTGCATTTCTGCTTTAATTTCGGGCCGATTTACTCGAAGGCCCGAGATTTCTTCTAAACTTCCAATTTCTTGATCGGCCACCGACTGATATGCCTTAAATACCAATTCAGAGCAGTACCAACGTTCTTCATCCCAGGAAAAAATCAAATCATAGTTTTTTCCCAATCTTTGCTCGCTATACTCTTTTAGCTTAGAAGAATTGAAAGAGAAATTTGGCCGTCTAATGGAAAAACTACTTTTCTTACTGCGTGCAATAAACTTATCTAGCGAAGTCCATTTTACTGGTTGTATGGCCTCTATTACCTCCCAGTTATTTTTTTGTTTAAACAGCATACCCACATGCGTCCACTCTGAATTGGTTGCCAGGCGCAATAGGGCCGCTTGTGATGATTGAGATTTGATAAAGATTAAGTCGCCATCTTTGAGTGGACAAGTGGCAAACGAAATGGAGAGGATCGAAATCAATAAAACAAGAAAACCTTTTACCATATACATTTTATTCTCCAGAATCAGAAAGCAAACAATCCATCAAACCTATAGTTTTACGCTCATTGCTAATCTTAATTAATTTTTTTGAGTTCATCATATTAATAGGAGTAATAACTTCACTTTTTCTCCAAATGTCTTCTGCAAATGGTAATCCATATTCTGCATAACGTCTTTTTATTTCTTTTAGCACGGAGGGATCATTTACTGCCAATTCTTCGATTCTCTCTAGTGTGCCAAGCGCCTGCTGCGTAGCGGCCAAATATGTCTTATAAACCAACTCCGAGCAATACCAACGATCATCATCCCAGGCAAAAATCAAATCATAATCTTCCCCTAGTTTTTGTTCTGCATATTCCTTAACGGCTTCTGCATTAAATGTGAAATTTGGACGGCGAACTTCAAAGCTTAGCATAGTGCTACGAGCAATAAAGCTGTGTAGACTACTCCATTTTACAGGGGAAATTGCTTCAATGGCCTGCCAGCGGCCATCATTTTTATATACTATACCCACATGTGTCCACTCAGAATTGGTTACCAAGCGCAAAAGCTTTGCTTGTGATGATTGAGATTTGATAAAGATTAAGTCGCCATTTTTGAGCGGACAAACAGCAAAACTAAGCGGTCCCAGCAATAGCGATAATAATACGGCCGAATATAAAAAAAACTTGTGCGGCATAAGAGAAAATAACTTACTCTTGATTTGATAAATCCGGTAGATCTGTTTCTTGGATCTCCTGCAAAACCGTTCCGTCTTCTTCTTCCTCATTAGCGGTCAGAGGTGTCTCTGTGGCCGGTGCGACATTTGAATCTAAAAAAGTACTTATATTATCTTGATAAAACTTTTTCTCAAATTCTCTAAATTTGCGATAATTTTCTGGCGTACCAAAAAGTTCCTCTATTTGCGACGCAAATTCAGATTCAATTATACGCATTTTTTCTATGCCTTCCTTTTCAAACCCCGGATTGATAACGTAGCTTGCATCAATCATTTGATTAATCATTTTTGTCTCGAAGGAAATATACTCAACAATAACCGAATCACTAAGCTCTAATTCCTCAACGATAAATTTATTAAGAGCTATTACCCAAATATTTTGTAATTCTATACTTTGCTTAACATCTTTATAAAATTTCAGATATAGAACATTGTCTGTATATGTGTCTCGATAACTCATGTTTTGTTCTGGATTAAACTTCGGCCTATTTTCCTGGGCATGATTAAATTCTTGCATAAAAATATCGTTGGCGGTCTTTGTAGGCCTAATACTCTCCGCTAACTTATCAACAATGTTTGAGTAAAAATGTGGATAGATGGATGCGGTAACTATAAAAAGTAATATGGCAAAAATTGTTATTCCTAACTGCACCCAATATTTAATAATTTTCTGCTTAGACTTAGGACGAAAGTGAATAACATCCGTCAACGCTTTTGCTTTGTTGGGATTATCCCCAGACATAATTGTTCTAACGATATTTTTCAGATCAATCATCATCTCATCTAAATAGGCATTTCTATCTCTTTGCCGAAATAATTCAACAATGCGCGTGCGCAACAATATTTCTAAGTTTTTTGCTAGAGAATCGACTTCCTCTTTCTTGGCCTGCGCAATCTTGCGCTCTTCCTTGGCCTTAAACTCTTTGAGTTGATCCAATATGTGCATTTTCTCTAGCGCCAATTGCTTTTCGTCATCTTTTTTGCGTTGATTATACTCATTCTCAGCATTGCTTTTTAAGGTGGTGCAATAGGCCTGTGCACTATTGGCCTGCGTCTTAATTTTTTGATCTGACTCTTGCCTTTGTTGTGCAAGTTCCTCTTCTGTCTCCTTGCGCAATCTTGCCATTTCTGCAGAAACGGCCTCTCGATATTTGTCCGCATCGGCAACACTCTTGGAGGCCTCCGCTTTGAGCTGCTCAATCTCTATCGACACCGCTTGACGTTCTGCCTCTTTTTGTGCTTGCCACTCTTGCTCTGATTGTTTACGTACCGCTCCTATTTGCTCTAACATCTCCTCTTTTTGTTTTTTAATCGCTAGTATATCGGCATCCAAATGTTTACGTTGCTCGGCCATCAACTTGGAATTAGTTTCTAGTTGCGCGGCCTGCTCCTGAACTTGTCGGGCCTGCTCAACCATATCCCCTAATTTTATGATCGTTGTATCTAAATGCTCTTTCTCTACGAAAAGGGCCTTGACGGTATTTTCTATTTCCTGCTTACTGCTTTCTTGCTTTTTAGTTTCATTTCTTATTTGTTGCAACGTATCTTGAGACCGTGACTTTTCTAATTCAAAGCGTTCAAAAAATTTCTGCCTACTTGCCAAGGCCTCATTCAACTCTTGAGTATTTTTTTGCTTGAGGGAGTTAATCTCTGCAATTTTTTCTAGCAACTTAAATTGTTCTGTTTGTTGCGTTTTCTGGGATGACTCCAAAGCAGATATCTCGCTTGAGAGTTTACCAATTATCCCCTTCTTCTCTTCTTCGTGTACCTTTAGCTGTTCTATTCGGGACTGTAATTGCTTATACTCTTGTTCTATTTTACCCTTCTCTTGCAATTTATCTTTAATGCTCAAATCTAACTGCGTAACTTGTTCGTATCGAGAACGTATTACACTATCGATCTGAGCTAGTTCACTCTTTTTTTGTCGCAAAAGCTCTTCGCTGCTAGCAAGCTGCTGTCCTATTTGGCCGAGACGTTCGCTGCCCGCTTGCACACTATTTTTTGTCTGCTCCAATTCTACTGCTAAATTTACAATTGCTGTTCTAGTTCGCTCTTCTTCTGATTTTAATTCCCCTACCGTGGAGCGCTGGCCGGCGATCATCTCCTCAAATTTTTTTGCCTCATTTTGCAGTTGGCCCAATTCCTTTCTATGCCCATCAATGGTGGCAAGTAAATGGGCCTTGGACTGATCGGCCTCTTGCAGTTGCTGTCGCCGTAGATCCAACTCTTTGGCAACCATATTCATGCTTAAAGTAGATTCCTCAATTACTCCTTTTTTATATTTAATCTCCTCATCGCTTTCGTTTATTTTGCTTTTTAACTCCACTTCTTGCTGCAACAATTCATTAATCTTACCATTGCAACTTTTGATGGATTCTTCAGCTAGTGAAATTTGCTTATTTAATTCTTCGATTTTGGCCAAATGATCACGCACAATAGCATCGTTTTCTTCTACTGTTTTTTGCCGTAACAGCACTAATCCTTCAATATCAGTTTCATACTGCATCTTCTCTATTTTGCTTTTTTGCGTCTCCTTGATAACCTCTTTTTTTAAAAGTTTAGCGGACTCAATTTCTGCGGCAAGATTTTGCATGCCTAAGCGATGGCCCTCTTTTTCCTGTTCTACTTCTTGCAATAATTTATTTCTATACTCTCTAACCTCGAAAGCAACGGCCTCTTTTAACTTTTCGGCCTCTGCAATGATATTTTGCTGTGCCTCTTTTAATTGCTCAATTTTTGCCAACTCTTCTGTTTGTTGTGTGCCTAATTCCGCCAGTTTTGACTGAAATTGAAGGGCCTTTCCTTCGTGTTCTGTAAGTTCTCGCTCCTTTTCTTCTTTTAGCTCTATCAACTCAATGATCTCAGTATTTATCTTAGCAACTTCCTCATCCTTTTGCTGTTTCAAATGCGTTATCTGCTTAATACGATCGAGAAGTCCCTCTTTTTGATTCTCAAAACCAGCAACCTCTTTTTGCTCCTCTGCTACTTTTGCCTCTAACGCTTTTTGGGCCGCTTCCAATTCTAGATTTTTCTGATTCTTGGCGTTAATAAGCTCGGCCAAATCTCGTTCTAAATTCTGCTTTTGATTCAACAACTCTTTTTCCTGCGCGGCCTTTCTATCGCGCAATTGTAAAAAACTTGTTTCAAAATCAACTTTTTGCTTTTCTAGTTTTACAATTTCTTGTTGCACGATTTGCTGGGTACTCTGTAATTCCTCGAGTATTTTATGTTTTCCGGCCCGCTCCTTCTCTAATTGGGCAACCTCACCTTGAAGCCCTTGAAGTTTTTGTTCTACTTCTTCAATTTGTCGGCCGGCCTTGCGGCGACCTAATTCCCAATTTTGCATCTCCTCTTGCGTACGATTGATTTTACTCTTTAGATTTTCTAGCTCGACATCCATCTCAATCTTTTTGTTTTTAAATTCACCATCCAAGCGCTCCCGCTCGCTTTGTAACTGCAACAACTGTGCAGTGTAGCTTTGTTCTCGGGCCTTAAAATCTTGCTCAATACTAGATAAATTTTGCAACAATTCACTTTTCTGAGTTAGATAAAAATCAACTTCCGCCTTGCTTTTTTCTTTCTGCTCTCCTAATTTTGCTAATTCATCAGAAAGCTCTTTTAATTTTTTCTTATACTCTTCATCCTCTTCTGGTACTAATTTCATCACCGGAATGGCCGGAATTTCTGGAAGAGTTTTGCTAAACTCGGGAATAATTTCCTGCGTTCTTCCCTCTAATGCAACTGTATTGGGAAGAGGAATAGTACCAATTACGCTTCCTAATTCAATCTTTTCGTTTTTTCCACCTTCAATCAATTCCAACATCAAACGAGTCTGTGAATTGGCCAAACGAATAATCGATCCGCTGCTATATTTATAACTTTTCTGCGGGGCCAATTTTTGCCCATTCACAAATGTTCCGTTGGAAGAACCATTATCCGTTAACCATATTACATTCCCATCAACGCGCACTCCAAGATGATTGCGACTAATACCTGACTCGTCTAAAATCAAAGTATCTTTCTGAGAACGGCCAACCGAAAAATTGACAGAATCAATTACATCCGTAGATATAACATCTCCTACAATTTTTTTGATTTTAAATGCGCTCAGATATTTCCCCTCTATAGCGGTTAAAAAATGGCCATGTAGTTTATCGGTGAAAATTGAGATATTCTTAGCGAGACAAGTAATTTTTTATTATGTGAGAAAATTAGTCAACAACGTGAGGATGTAGTTCTAATTTAAGCGCTTCAAGTGCATGATTTATGTCTCTAATGAAAAATATAAGTGAAGCACTCAAGCAAAACATTGCCCCCACAAAAACAGTTGCAATCGGCCATGCCAGTTGTAACTCAAATAGAGCGGCCGAGAAAATTAATATGATAAGCAATGCCGCGCAGAGAGCAGAAGTGGCGGCAAGTAAAATGGCCAAGCGCAAAATCTGGGCCCGCTTCCATAAAATTTCTACTTCTGCCTCAATATGTTTTTGATGAGGGGCCGGACCTGTGGCCAATATTCTGGCCCGATCAATAGCTCGCCCTAAGCGATTCGTCATCGTTAAAAGTAACAATCCCACCCCAGAAATAAGAATCACCGGGCCAATTGCCGTTTGTAACATGGGAATAAGTTCAAGGTTGGAGATATTCATCACAATAGAATTCTACGTTCTTCTGTAGATAAATAGCAAGTACAACTTAATTTACAAAAACAAGAAAGTGGAAGAAAATTAAAAATCAGACCATTTAACAAAATCATTAAGGAGTTCTAGGATATGAAAAAAGCAATTGTTGGCATATTGGCACTTATTTTTTGCTTTAATTTAACCACTGCTACCGCAAGTGATAAAAATTTAAAAATCTCGATGGTAACAGATGTTGGTGGTGTGCATGATCAATCTTTTAATCAATCCGCCTGGGAAGGCCTGACGCGAGTAAAAAATGAGTTGGGCGTAAAAGTTGGTTACCAAGAATCCAAACAAGATGCCGACTATGACTCCAATCTGGAAACGCTGCTTGACGGCAACAACGATCTGATCTGGGGAATTGGCTTTAAGATGGCCGACTCCATTTTAAAATCTGCTAAGCAAAATCCCAAGCAAAAATATGCCATCATAGACTACTCTTTCGGCAACACAACTCCTCCCAACGTGGTGGGCGTTATGTTTCAAGCAGAAGAAGCATCCTTTTTGGCCGGATATATCGCCGGCAAGATGAGCAAATCAAATGCTGTAGGGTTTGTCGGCGGAATGAGTGTGCCGATCATTCACTCCTTCCAATATGGTTTTAAGGCCGGTTTTAAATACGCCAACCCCAATGGAAAAATTTTTGAGCAATATGCAGAATCCTTCACTGATGCCGCCAAAGGCAAGGCCATTACCACCCAAATGCTCAATCAAGGAGTTGATGTTGTCTTCCACGCGGCCGGGGCAGTAGGCGACGGCGTGATTGAGGCCTGCAAAGAAAAGAAAAAAATGGCCATTGGCGTTGATCGCGATCAAAACTATATGGCCCCCGACACAGTAATAACTTCGGCCATGAAGCGAGTTGATAATGCTATTTTTAACATCAGCAAAGACTTCCTCGCGGGAATTTACAAAGGTGGAACTACCGTCAACTACGGACTGCAAGATGGTGGAGTTGATCTTGCCCCTACAACCAGCAAATTGGTACCAGAGAAAATTTTAAAAGAGCTAGAGGCCATTCGCCAAAAAATAAAAGAAAAAACCTTAATCCCTCCGGCAACTCCCGAGGCATTCTCTACGATGTTTAAGGAAAAAAAATAGTCATCATGAGTGAAGTTATTGTTGAACTAAAAAATATCACCAAGCGCTTTGGTAGCTTTTTGGCCAATGACAATCTCTCGCTTTCGATAAAAAAAGGCGAGATCCATGCTTTACTTGGAGAAAATGGCGCAGGCAAATCAACTCTAATGAATATCCTCTATGGCCTTGTTAGTCCCACCTCTGGAGAAATTTTTTTACACGGCAAAAAGGTAGAAATTAAAAATTCACTACAGGCCATCTCTTTAGGGATCGGTATGGTGCACCAGCACTTCATGCTCATTGAAACATTCACGGTTACAGAAAATATTGTCTTAGGCCGTGAGACCTCGCGCTATGGCCTACTTTTAGATCTACCACAGGCCGAACATGCCATCCAAAAAATCTCTGCTGAATTTGGTCCGGCGGTTAATCCTCGTGCCAAAATCTCGGAAATTTCGGTGGGAATGCAGCAGCGAGTAGAAATTATCAAGGCACTCTATCATCAAGCAGAAATTTTAATTTTAGATGAACCCACGGCCGTTCTTACTCCTTTAGAGATTGAAGAGTTTGGAAAAATTATTAAACGACTCTCTTCGCTGGGAAAAACGATCATTATAATCACTCACAAATTAAAAGAAATAAAAGCCTTGGCCGATCGTTGCACCATTATTTGCAAAGGGAAGTTGGTTGATACCGTAGAAGTGGCACAAACGTCTGAACAAGAATTGGCCTACAAAATGGTCGGCCGCAAAGTTGAGTTTAAATTTAATAAAACACCACCATCTTCACAAAAAAAAATACTTTCTTTACAAAACATTGTAGCACTCAACAAGCGAGGCCTTCCGGCCCTCCAAAACTTGTCAATAGAACTATACACTGGTGAAATCCTGGGCATCGCAGGAATTGATGGAAACGGGCAAAGCGAACTAGCAGAAATATTGACAGGACTGCGAGCGATTGAAAGTGGCAAAATAGAAAAAAATGGTGAAGATATAACTAATAAATCTCCCGCTAATCTCTTTCTAAAAAAAATTTCTTCTATTCCAGAAGATCGACAAAAACGTGGACTAGTACTAGATTTTTCCGTTGCGGAAAATATGATCTTACAAACTCATCACCTTCCGCCTTTTTCACGCCTGGGTTTTTTGCAAAAAGATCAAATAGAAAAGCATGCCTTGCAGCTAATTGAGCGTTTCGATGTTCGGCCTCCACAAGCTGACGGTCTGACATCTGCACTCTCCGGCGGCAACCAACAAAAAGTTATCATTGCCCGAGAATTGTCACATGATCCTGATATTTTAATTGCGGTACAACCTACTCGTGGACTAGATGTCGGGGCCATTGAGTATGTTCACCGAGCACTGATAGCTCTACGCTCTCAAGGCAAAGCAATTCTCTTAATCTCTTTGGAGTTAGATGAAATCATAAATCTCTCTGACAAAATCGCCGTTATTTTTGATGGTAAAATTGTGGCCAACATGGATGCACTCGACGCTGATGAAAAAAAGATAGGCCTTCTTATGGCCGGAGGATCTCTTCATGCCTAACTCCTCATATGAAAAATTGACCGCAACCTTTTTTTCCATTGTGGCCGGCATCTTGGTTGGCGGCCTTGTTTTAAAGATTGCCGGCCTCCCAGTCGGCGAGGCCTATCTGGTAATGTTCAACTCCATGTTTAGTCGAGCAAACTACGTAGCACATATCATAGTAAAATCTACCCCTCTCATTCTCACCGGCCTCTCGGTGGCCTTTGCCTTTCGCACTGGACTTTTTAATATTGGTGCCGAAGGACAATTTATCATAGGTGCCACCACTGCCGCCCTGGCCGGATATTTCCTCGATCTCCATCCTCTTCTTGAAATACCTCTGGTACTGCTACTGGCCGTTTTTGTTTCCGCACTATGGGGTGGCATTGCGGGCCTGTTGAAAGCACACTTTGCAGTACACGAAGTAATCTCCACCATCATGCTAAACTGGACGGCCTTCTATTTACAAAATTATTTGGTGATGTTGGAAGGTTTTCGTCGGCCCAATAGCGAGGCCAGCAACTCAATAAATGTCTCCGCCTCTTTAACTTTTTTTGAGAACTGGAAATACTCCGATGCAGGCATTTTATGGTTGGAAAAGCATCCACTGCTTGCAGATTTTTTACGCGCCCCCGTTAACGGTGGAATTATTATCGCTCTTTTAGCGGCCATCTTCTGCTATATCATTTTGCACAAAACTTCTCTGGGATTTTCTCTGCGGGCCGTAGGACACAATGCTGATGCTGCCGAATATGGAGGAATTAAAGTAAAACAAAAGATGACAACCTCTATGCTTATTGCAGGTGCTTTGGCCGGGGCGGCCGGTGCCACTCACGTTATGGGTGTCTCTCGTAACATTGCTATTTTGGCCAGTATGGAAGGGTATGGATTTGATGGAATTGCGGTGGCACTCATTGGAGGATCTGGGGCCTGGGGGCCCATCTTGGCCGGATTATTTTTTGGTGCTCTCAAATATAGCGGAAGCAAATTACAGGCCGCCCTTGAGGCACCTTCGGAAGTTATCTACATTATGATTGGCGTCATTGTTTTTTTTACGGCCATGCCAAAACTATTTGGCAAAATTAGCGATTTGATAAAGAAAAGGAGGGCCCATGCTCGATAGCATCCTCTTTATTTTAAGCACTACCTTAATGTATTCGGCACCACTAATTTTTGCGGCGATCGGGGGAGTACTTTCTGAAAATACGGGCGTTGTTAATATTGGACTAGAGGGCATGATGGCCTTTGGTGCTTTTGTGGGAGCAGCAACTACCTCTCTTTGTGGCAATCCCTGGATCGGTCTAGGTGCCGCCGGCATGGCCGGATTATTGCTGGCCCTTTTGCATGCCTGGGCATCCATTCATATGGCCGCAAATCAAGTGGTGTCAGGGATTGCTATCAATTTTTTAGGAACAGGCCTTTCCGTCTTTGCCTGTCGCATTTTATTTGAAGGCAGCACGATGACACCGCCCATTCCTCTGGAAAATAAAATTCCCCCTCTCTTTTTTGGCCAATACGCTACCGTCTACTTGGCCTTGGGACTCGTTTTTTTCACTCATATTTTTCTTTATAAAACCATCTGGGGCCCTCGCTGGCGCGCAGTTGGCGAGCACCCGAAGGCGGCAGAGAGTGTCGGAATTAACGTTTACCAAATTCGTTATCTGGCCGTGTTGGCCTCTGGATTTTGCGCCGGCCTAGGCGGAGCTTCCCTGAGTATTGCAGTAGTCTCTAGTTTTCGCCCCACTCTAATTGCCGGACAAGGTTTCATTGCGCTAGCAGCAGTAATCTTTGGCCGCTGGCGTCCGATGGGTGCGATGTGGGCGGCCTTGCTCTTTGGTGCTTCACAGGCGTTAGTCGTTTTTGTGGGGGGACAGGCGGCCATTGAAATTTCCTCGCAAATTCTATCCATGCTCCCCTATCTTTTAACACTGCTTATTTTGGTCTTTATGAATAAAAAAAGTGCCGCCCCCAAGGCCAATGGGATCTCTTATCAGCGCAACTAGCCTTCCATTCTAGCGCAAAAAAACTTTGCCAAAAAACTCAGAAACATCATCTAATACTGATAGCGCCGCTGGCAAAACTATCGTTGTTAAAACCGAGCCAAAGGCCAATCCCCACCCAAGTGTCAGCGCAATGGGTACTACGAAGGGATCCAATCCGCCAATTCCATAAGCGGTTGGTAAAAGTCCGGCCACGGTGGTGGCAGTAGTTAGAAAAATGGGACGAATGCGCATCTGGGCCGCTGAACGAATGCTGGCAAAGCGATCCATCCCGTTAGCACGTGCCACGTTGACAAAATCAATTAAGACAATGGCGTTATTAACAATAACCCCGGCCAGTGAAATAACTCCAATCAAGGCCAAAAAAGAGAGCGGCCGGCCATGTAGATACAAAGTCCACACTGCGGCCACAATACCCATGGGAATAGTCGTTAGCACCAACATCGGTTGAAGCATATTTTTAAAAGTTAAAATTAGAAGAAAAGCTATACCTACCACGGCCACAATAAAGGCCCTGCCAAGTGATATCATACTCTCCTGCGTATCAAAGTCTTCACCTCCAAAATGAAAGCTAAGGCCAGGATATTTTTTGGCAATTTCTGGTAACCACTTTTTAACTTCTTTGTTTGCCTCCACGGCCGTGGTAATATCGGTGTTAATCTCAGACATAACTCTTACCTGTCGCTCAAATCCCTCATGTTCATAAGAGGCAATTCCCTGTGACATAACCGGATTGGCCATCTTCTTGACTGGCACTAAATTTCCACTGCGATTGGGAATGCGTAGTTTTTCTAAAGACTGTTCTCCTTCAACATCAACCCCTAGTAATGAAACTCGCACATCTATTTCCTCTTCTAAGTCTTTGATGGTGGTGGCAACTAGTCCTTCATAGCTGGCCCGCACGTTTTGGCCAATTTCCGAAACAGAAAGACCGGCGGCCGCAGCTTCTGCTTTATTAACATCCAAAATGATCTCGCGTTTCCCCAAATAGTAAGAGTCGCGAATATCTGTAACTCCAGAAACCGAAGACAGGCGATTTTTTATCTCTAAGGCCGCGGCCATAATGGTAGCATAGTCTCCGCCCCTTATTCCAACACTAACGGGGTTCCCCACTGGAGGGCCTCCGCCTATTTGCGTAAAATTAATTTTGGACAATCCTTGAGGGAGGCCGATTTTTTTACGTACGTCATCTGCAATTTCCATGGAAGTCCTGGCACGCCCAGTCTCAGGAGTCAGGTACACAATAATCTGAGCATACTCTCCACCTCTGCGAACCATTGGATCTGCTTTATCCATCTGCTGTAGGCCAATTTTAGCGGTAAAACTATCCAGCTCATTGTTTGGCAAATTTTCTATTACCTCTTCTACCGGTTTTATAAGTCCCGTCATTTTTTCTATTGGAGTCCCAATGGGGGCCTGCACGTTTATAACAAAGGCCTCAATTCCCCCTGGAGGAAAAAGAATAAATTTCATCTGATATTTAGCAAATAGCAAGGAGCCAAAAAAGAAGGCCACCGAAATAAATATTACAAGATAGCGTCGCTTTATCAACCAATCCAAAAGCGACAGATATTTTATTACTAAAAAATTATCCCAAATATTTGTTGTATATTTTAATAATCGACTCTCTTTGTGAATGCTACGCCCTTTGATAAAAGAAGCAAAATGAGTTGGCAAAATGAAATATGCTTCAAACAAGGAGACCGCCAGCGCAATAATTACACCCAAGGGAATGTTACCTAAAAATTTTCCAAAAATCCCCGACATAAAAAGCAGCGGAGCAAATGATGCCACCGTAGTTAGCACTGAGGCCGCAACCGGCAACCACACCTCTTGTGCCCCCTTGGCCGCCGCCTCTTTGGGAGATAGGCCCATATCCAAATAGCGTTGAGCATTATCATTTACCACAATGGCATCGTCCACTAACATACCGGATACAATAATCAATCCCATAACCGAGATAAGATTCAGACTAACTCCAAAATAGTGGAAGATAGCAATACATCCAAAAAAGGAAAAAGGGATACCCAAAGCAGTAAGTACGGCCACTCGCCATGGTAAAATAAAAGAAAGCAGTCCTAAAACCAAAAATAATCCGATAATAAGATTACCAGAAAGCACTGAAAGGCGACGTTTAATAAAATAAGAAACATCATTAATAGGAGTTAGTTTTATCTCTCCCGAAAATTTTGTTTTATTTTTATCCACTAGTGCTCGTACTTTTTCTACGAGAGTAATGGCATCCGCATTTTCTTTTTTTAAAACAGTAAGTCCAATAGCATGCTCTCCTCTCACTTGATAACGCAACTTAATCGGCTCAAATCCCATTTCCAGATGCGCTACTTGCCCGACTAAAATGGGTTCTGACAGCGCATTGGCGCGAATAACCGTCTGCTCCACATCTTTGATACTTTTAAAATCCCCCACTGTTCTAATTATCATCTCTTCAGCACCACTGGCCGAAGTAATTGAACCTCCAGGGATACTGATGTTTTGTTTTTTTAAGGCAGTAATCAATTCTTCCAATGAGACGTGCAGACTTTGCATCTTTTTGGGATCTAGTTGAACTTTTATTTCATAATCGCGTAGCCCATTAAACTCAACTCGCGCCACCTCTTTTAGGCCTTCAATCTCTTTTTCTAAAATTTTGGCCGCTTGGCGCAGCTCTTCTTCGGTGGTAGCACCTGTCACTGCAATTTCAATAATCGGAAGCATTTTTGTATCTAAGGCCAGCACCAGCGGCTTATCCGCCCCCTCTGGTAAGTCGGCAAATCGATCCACAATATCTTGCACATCTGCTTTGGCCTCTTCGGCAGTAATTTGATCTGGATCTAGTTGCATCACAATTGAGCTACGATTTTCTACCGAAACTGAAGTCATCTTTTTGATACCATCCAGCTCTTTAAACTCGCGCTCCAGTGGAGTAGTGATTAATTTTTCAGTCTCCTCCGGTGATGCCCCAGAAAAAACAGTGGCAACAGTTATAATATCGTAAGTAACGTTTGGAAAGGCCTCGCGCTTAATTTCTATTGCCGAATAAATACCAAAAGCGAACACAAAAATCGTTAACAAATTTCCAAATAAACTTTTATCTACAAAGTATTTAATTAATGCATTCATTATCTATCTCCCTTCACTATCTAGCTTTTGCAATTTTTCTAATTTCTCCGCCACACCACCACTCATGCGTAAAACCTTCCACGCCACTAGGCGTAAATCAATGGCCGTCTTATTAAATATTCGCCGGGCCTGGGTCAAATCATTCCCGGCAATAATGACATTTAGTGCCGGGATCTGGCCTAACTTAAAGCGACGTTCTTCCAATATATTTCGCTCTGTCTGCAAAGAAATTGTCCTGGTATATATCTTTAACTGTTCTCGCAAACGAAAAAATGACCGGCAGTTATTTTCCCAGCTGGCCTGTAAGGAGCCTCTTTCTTGCTCAATCATAACATCGCTACTAATTTTTCGCGTATAATTTTGCGCAACCTGTGCCTTGTCGGCATAAAAAGAAAGCGGCATACTAAAAGAGATTCCTGCCCCCAATTGCGGTTTTTCCAAAGAAGTGGCGCGTGATATTGCCGCGCTATTTTGGCCATCAATACCATTAGCACTCACTGAAGCAAAAAGTGAAACATCTGGCCGCATCTGATTTGTTGATGCCTCTAATGATAGCTGTGCACTCTCCTGCATAAACTTAAGTTTTTTTAGTGTAGTTGTTTCACTAGGGGGTGCATGCAGCGCCGATGACGGGCCACAAAGTTGCTCCACTCGAACAAACTCATTATCCAAATCAACGGGGATAATTTCTGGATCAACAGTCAAAAACTCACTGGGCATTTTTAGGGTTATTACCAACTGACGCCAAATATCACTTAGAGATTGTCTCGCATTGCTGACTTGCTCCTCGGCCATAATCAAGTTTCCTTCAATCTGCAAAACATCTGGCCGTTCGGCAGTTCCACGATTTGCCTTAAAGCGCATAATTGAAAGTAATCGTCCCTGTCTGGCATGATTTTCTAAAGCGGCGGCCACTTCTGACTGGGCCAGCCAGGCATTGTAAAAAATTTGCATCAATCCCAAGGCCCACTCTTCCGAGGCCTCCACTACTTCTAATTCCACAATATCTCGCGCCTTTTCCGCTGCCGACAAATTCATCCGCGAAGCGAACCCTAGTCCATCCTTCCAAAGTCTCTGGGTTATCCCTAACTTCAATCTGCTCTCGTAAGTGGGATCGGCCGAAACCATTGAAGCATACATCGGATTCAAATCATCTGGATAAGTCAGTTCAGTATAACTATTACTTAACTCCGCATTAAAAGAAGTTCCCAGCAATGTATATTTGGAAACTCCTAATGAGTATGCGGTATTTTGTGTTCGCTCAGGAACTAGTGCTCCGCTGGCCTCATTTTTATTATCCACCAGAGAGGCCTTCGCTGAAATATTATAATCGGTAGTTGCCTGCGATAAAAGCAAGGCCGAATCAGAAGATAGTTTTTTGGACTGAATTAAGCGGAAACTATCCGACTCACTCATTCCCAAGGCCAAGATTAAATCTAGCGTAACTTTTTTTCCCGGGAAGGTATCTAACATGCGTTGAGCACTCGGAGGAAAAGTTTTCAAGGACGCGGCCAGTGTTAGATTTAGAGTAAAAAACAAAAGTACTACTCGCATAATGCATCTACCTCTTGGTTAAAAGTCGAGGCCATAAGACTCATCGTCATCAGGCCCAACGTTTTTGGATGAAAATATTTTTTTATGGCCGAAGTCTTTAGGCCTAGGCCCCGTAAAATAAAATAGGCCAACTCTGATACCAGATTTTTTTGATTATGATAGTCAATAACATTATTTTTGCGCATAAGGGTCACGGCCAGTGCTAACTGATGTGAAAACCAAATACGATTTTTGGCAGCTGTTAGTTGGCCAATTGGAATTAACATATCTCCCGTTTTTGCTGCTGCCTGCATACTTTTGATAATTATCGGCATCAATTGTTTCATGCGATCATTGAAAAAAAATCTGGCAAATTTGCCATCAGTCATGCAACTATCCAGTAAAATGTGTTGCACCATTTTTTTAAATTGCTGCAATGGTGCTTCTTCTTGCGCAATATCTGCCACTAAAAAATAGATGATATTTATCAAGGTCGAAGTAGAAGGCCTTAATTCCTTAATTTTTTTTAAAATTTTATCATGCTTAGAGCAGATAAAAACTCCCAGTTCCGAAAAAAGTTCATCCTTACTCGCAAAGTGTTGATATAGTAGCGCTTCGGAAACGCCAGCGGCCTGAGCAATGGCCTTTGTAGTGGTGGCCTTGATCCCATACTCGGCAAAAAGCGGGATGGCGGCCAAAAAGATCTTTTGACGTCGATCTTTTGCCCTAATTTTCTTATTACTGGTAACCTTTTTAACTGGAGACATGCACCGCATGTTAGCAAACACTTACAAAAAATACTAGTGATTTAAGCAAAATAATTTTATTTTGTTAGTGACTACTCGGCCTTACTGTCCTCAAGTGGAAATGCCAGAGTATTTAACAAATCTATTCGAGAAACAATTCCTACGACCGTATTGGCCGCTCCAATCACCGGAATACGTTTTATTTTCTGTTTGTAAAATATTACTATTATATCTTTCAATTTAGCATCTACCCTAACGGCGGTAACCTTGCTGGTAAATTCAAAAGGAGTATCTAAATCCTTAATGGCCGCCTGTAATACTAGGTCATATTCGGAAAGAATTCCTTTCAAAGCGTTATCTGTGCCTAGCACCGGAGCACCACTAACTTTATGTGTTTTAAAAACACTGATAGCGTGTCGAATCGAATCCCCTACTCGCAGCGCAATGACTCCTTTTGTCATAAAGGAACCCACCGGCCGTTCCGAAACGTTGGCGGACTTGGCCTTCTGTTGAACATCTTTTATCTTATCTTCCATTTTATGCTCCTTTAACCTTGCCCTTTATTTTATCATTATCGAACAGAATCAATGCACAGTACCAGCAAGGGAATATTTTTCTCTATTACCGCAATCACGCACGCAATGATAAACTTAAAGAGGATGAAGATTGCCGTAACGGCCACTCCAAAGGATTCAAATGATAACCAAAATAATTTTAACAACTATTGCCATCGTTTTAATGCTTGCATCATGCTCACAAATCCACTCCAACGCCGAAAACTCTACTCGCTTACCGGCCAGTAGTAGGCCGCAATATGTCTTGCTCGCCTTTGACGGCTCCATGAGCATCGGCATGTGGAAGGAAACTGTCGCCTATGCCAAAGAGCTGCAACAAAGAGGGATTAATGTAAAATTCTCTTACTTTATTAGTGCTGTCTACTTCCTAAAAAATAAAAATCGCGCCCTTTACCATGGCCCCCATCACAAACAAGGAAAATCAGACATTGGCTTTAGTGAAGACGACCCCAAGCTATTATCCAGTAGAATTTCCGCGGTTAATGACGCCTTTTTAAATGGACACGAAATTGGTTCTCACGCTGTTGGCCATTTTGATGGCAGCAAATGGAGTACAGAAGATTGGATTTCAGAAAACGAGCAATTTGATAATTTAATTTTCAATATAGATCGTCTAAACGATATAAAGGTTAGGCCAGCTTTTACCAAAGATGACATCAAAGGAATTCGCGCACCACTACTAGCGCAAACAACTTCTTTATTCTATCCGGCCCTCGTGCAAACGGGTTTTGAATACGATACCAGTAACGTTAATAAACCTAATTTTTTCCCAAAAAAAGTTGGTAATATCTGGAACTTCCCTCTTGCCTCTCTCTATATCACTTCTAATGAATCCGATATTTCCAATCTGGCAAAATCTGGCAAAAAAACCCTCTCAATGGATTATAACTTTTATGTGGCGCACTCACTCGGACAACCGCTAACTCTTCAGATGGTTACAGATCATCTAGTTGCCAATGGAATGAGGGAACAAGAGGCAAAATATAATGCACAGGCCGCCTATGACAAAAAAATTCAACAGTTTGAAGACGAAACGTATTGGACATACATGAGTTACTTTAATCACAACTACCATGGTGGACGGGCCCCCATCCACATAGGCCACCATTTTTCTAAGTGGAACAAAGGAGCATATTGGAACGGAATGAAACGCTTCATGGCCGAAGTTTGCGGTAAAGAAAACGTTAAGTGCATCACCTACTCCGAGCTAACTAAAGAATTAGAAAGAAATCCATCTTTGGCGAAGGCCTGGGAGCAGGAAACAGATTTGTCAAATCGCTTGCCAGCATCCGAATCCAAAGTACCCCAAATCGCACTCTCCATCGAAAAAAACAGGTATCTTCGCGGTGAAGTCATCCATAATGGCGCCGAAGGCCAAAACCTAAAAGATACCAAACTCTCCTGGCTTGTTTATTATAGTAATCATGAAAAAACGATGTCTTCACCCGGAACTTTCGCCGGCGTACTTAAAAATTTGATAATGAAAATAGCAATGGGTAAAAAACTCAGTAAGTATAGCTCAAAGCTTGATCTACAAAAAGTGCTAGTATGGACTCAACACGATTCTGCAATTATTAGAGCAGTGGTTACTTCCTGGGACAAAGACAAAAAAATCTGGAGAGATATTATGGTAGCATCAAGAGTTATTTCCTACGACGAACCAACCAAGCAGTTTAACATGACAACGGAAAATATCGAAGATGCTACTACGCAAAAAATAATATTCCCAATTCACGATGAGGAATAGGCGCAATACTTTCCAAGGATTCGTTTAACCAGAATGCCGGTCCTCTGCAATGATGGTAGTTGGCCATCATATTCATCTGTTTTATACTGGAGATTAACAATCTTGATAGCAAATGGATGAATGAGCGTTGTGACAATGATCGACGACAACTTGTTTCGACAAACCTCGAATAGCTTTTGAAATTTGAATAACCGTATTGGATTTTACCCGGGATAAGAAATATCCACCAATGTTGTCGATTGCCTGAAAAAACGCACAGTCAAAATACCCGAGATCAAAAATTATAAGATATCCCGCCACTGTTTTTAAATCCGGAAAGTTGAAGTGCCCTTTGAGTGTCGGCGGCCAAGATACCAAAAGATACCTTGTCTCAAGATATTATAATTTTTGTAAATACATAACTTCCTCGGACTACGAAAGAGCTTGCTTTAGCAGATACGAAGTCGGCCGGTGAAGGATCTCTTTTTTTAGTGGATTAAAGCGATCTACTAAATCCGGAGGAGGTTTAAACTTGAGATCTGGAAATAGTTTTTCTATTATATCGACACTCATCGCCAGCACCGATGAATATAGATCCATTACTGTAGGATTCTTAAATTTCTTTTGCGGATTTTTTAGCACGTATTGCAGGGCGATTTTAATTTCGCGGGGGGATGGAAGTAATCGCATCCAGTAGCGGTCTTGCCACAGTTTTTTAATGTGTGCGTTAACTCTATGGTTAACGAGTTTTGAAAGCGACAATGCAAAACTTTGCATTCCCTTCGATAATTCTTTATTGCTTGCGGCCTCGACAATAAGGTGTAGGTGATTATGCATTAGAGAGTAGTGGACAATTCTAAGGCCTCTTCTCCTGGCACTTTTAACTGCTTGCCGGAATAGTTTGAAAAAATCTTTAGTACGAAGATTGATGCTAGTTAATGTTTCTTTCAAGTGGAGATTTACATGGATGGCCATGTTGCGTTTTATGCGAGGTCTTTCAACATGAGAAATAAACTTGCTGCTTTTGGGCCGTCCACTGCCTATGCGTGATCCTCCATGCCCACTTGTCCCTTTTAGCTGCAGTTGATTCTTATCATCTTTCATATCAATCCTATCTCCTAATACATGAATATGGCATATCTAATAGTAAAAGTAAAGAAAAATATGCCAAGGAGAGGCAATATGCAATTAGATGGTATTAAAAAAAATTATGCATTGTTTTGACGCGATCCCACAAAAAGATATTCGTGCAAAAATTGGCCCGCGTGATTTTATTATTTCCATTATTACTGGAGCTTGCCTGCGAATCAATTGTAGACGTTGCTCAAATTGCAGTACCAAATGGTAAAGATCTGTTGGCCTTGCTTAGGGTTAATGGTATTTTAATTCTTGATTCCACTTCAATAACACTTCCCAAAATGGCAGGATAGCAATACAAAAAGAATCAAAAGATATCTTTGGAGAAAACATGGAAAATCTAAAAACCTTAAGCGACTTTGATCTAATTTTAAATACCAAAAATCTAATTTAGAATAAAATTTTGTGCTTAAAGTATCTCATAACGCCCAGACAATTCAATGTCCAACGATGGCATTTGGGCTTCCCTCTTTGCCTTTTGTTTCCATGGAATCGTCTAACTTCTAGACAGGGCCCTGTAATTTTAGCTGCATTGATACAATCCGCTGTATTCTGCCTCAAACGTCAACTAACATGAAGAAGTAAAAAACGGCCAATTCACAAAGGATCTGAATCATGATGCTATTTAATAAAAAAACAGTGTTATATCTTTTCACAGCACTATTTTTATTTTCAATTCTTGAAGCACAAGTGTCTGTTCCCAAAAGTACTAAATGGGTAATTAAAAAAACAGAATGGTCTATTGCCGATGAAAAGCTTTTTCAAGAATTTGTCAGAGGAATTGGCGAGGCCAAAAAGGCAGGTAAATGCTCAACCACCTTTGGATGCTTAACCAACAAAGATGCTAATAAGTTATTTTACTACAAAAACCCAAAAAAATTCACCTCAATTGGGGTTGACTGCGGAAGACTTCCACACATCCTTCGCGCCTATTTTGCTTGGATGAATGACCTTCCTTTTGCTTATTCCTCTGAACTTCGCAAAGCATATGCGAATGATCCCTCAAAAGATATTCGCTATACTGCTAACGGAAACACCATCACCTCCATGGGATTTGCCAAAACCGGGGATGATGCCATGACAGTTTTTGCCAGAGCATTAGGCCAAAATACGGCCAGATTTAGAATTCATCCTGAAAATGATTTCTCCGAATTTTACTCACCTGAAATATCCCTACAAGGAATTAGGCCAGGCACTATTGTTTACGACCCCTCCGGACATGTTCTTGTTGTATACAAAATTGAAGCGGGAGTGATTAGAATGATTGATGCACACCCAGATAATTCGCTTTCTGCTCCAACCTACGATACAAAATTTGGCAGATCACGTCCGGCGGCCGGAGCTGGTTTCAAAAATTGGCGGCCAATTAAATTAGTTGGCGCGACATACGATGAGGCCAGTGGTGGCTATGTAGGAGGTTCTGTTGTTACCGTGCCCAATCGAAATATTTCTGATTTTGGATTAGAACAATACTATGGTACAACTACCAACCTCTCTGATCCCCAAAAGGATAGTAAGTGGAAAAATGGCAAATTTATAATCGAAGAGCGTCAACTAGATTACTACGACTATGTAAGCGCTAAACTAGGAGGCGGAAACGTCATGCCAGTATCCCGTTTTCAAAATATGATGCTTGATCTATGCAGCGACCTATCGTATCGCGCAGAATCGGTAGATGCCGCCTTTTCTCATCAAATTAATCAAAAAGAACATCCTAGTAGGCTTCCACAAAACATTTATGGAACCGATGGTGAATGGGAATCCTACTCTACGCCATCTCGCGACGCAAGATTTCGAACAGGAATTTTATATGTTCGTGATTCTGTCAAACAGTTCATTGAAAAATTCCGCGCCCGAGATGAAAAAATACGCTATACCGGAAACGATTTGGTGGGAGATCTTTTAAACGTATACAACCAAGTCGCAAACGATATCCAAAGTTGCTCAATTAATTATCGTAACTCCAATAATGAAAATGTGGTATTAACACTCGATCAAGTTATTGAAAGAGCATTCCGTCTCTCTTTTGATCCTTACCATTGTATTGAACTGCGCTGGGGAGCTGAAGGCCAAGAACTCGCATCCTGCTCAGACGGCGCAGAGAAAATGGACTGGTATGATGCTGAACAAAACTTACGAAATACACTAACCAGAGATTATCAAAATTTTAATATGAACAAAACAGTTGATGAACTGGCCACCTCTCAACTTGGCCAAGAAAATGCGCCAGAAATCAGCATAAAGAAAATGCTAGAGGAAATATAAAATAAATATCCAACCATGAAAACCTTAATAAAAAAATATAGCTACTTCTTAAAACTATCTTTGCTGGTACTACTTTTAACATTTACCAACGAAGGCCAAGGCCAACTTCCTGATGATGAAAAAAACTATGTGTCCAACACTGATGTTGGCATGGGGAAATATCTAACCAAATCCCTTAAAAAAACACGGAAAGTTGTTTTAACTTTTGATGATGGCCCCCATGAAAAAATTACAGAACAAGTCTTAGATATACTCTATCGCTATAATGCTCCTGCGACTTTTTTTGTTCTGGGAAAAAAAATTACCCCTGAAACAACACCACTCCTTGAACGAATTGTAAGAGATGGCCACACCCTGGCATCCCACGGATATGGCCACGACGAGGCAAATAAACAAACCGAAATCACTTTTAAAAACGAACTATATAACTCTTTCCGACAAATTGATGATATTTACGGTAATAATAGCAGGGCCTCTTATTACCGCTTTCCTTACGGCGCTTATGGTTTCTCCCCAGACTATCACCATCTAAATGCTCTGCGCGAAATTTCCCATAAATTGTATCAACAAAATTGTATCAACTTCGTCTTTTGGGACATCGACTCCCAAGATTGGTCTCCCCTTCTTTCCGCAGATCAAAACGCACAAAATATTATTTCAAATATTGATGGCGGGACGTATTACAATCCCAAAAAAACTACTAATTTCTATGGTAAAAGGGAGTGGATTATCGAAAAGTATCCCATTAAAAATCCAATCGGCGGTGGAATTGTTCTAATGCACGACATCCGATCAAAAACAGTCGAAATACTCGAACTTTTCTTGGACTATGCGGCCCGAAATAACATAGAAATCATTCCACTTGATGATATGAAAGAAGCAAACGAGTATCACCGTTTTTGTAAATAACCGCACATCATTGAACAACCTTTATGCAGCAGAAATTATTATCCTAAAAGAATTACACCCTCTCTATTTCTCTTTTTAAATTTCAGCTACCATCTGAGTAACAATTAACCGGGCCAGGAACTCAAGTGATAAATAATAAACACACCAGTTCTGGGGCCACATCATCAAGGAGATATTATGAAAACAAAATCAATCTTATTCGTAATTGTGCTTTTAACAGTGAGCTCTTTTGTCACAGCATCAGTGATTCCCGACCTTCAAAATATTAATAGCATGGATTGCCAAGCTAAAGAATTGGGAGATTTTTCACTTCGTGATCTCAAACACGCTAAAAATGCAACTATAGAATTAAAAGCTGACTCTCCGCGACGACTAATAGCTATCAAGGCCCAAGCTGATAAAATTGAATTTACAATGTACCCCTACGCCATGGTTCTAGAATTATATACAAAAGTTATGAAATCATCCACCGATGGATCTCGTTATACACAGTATGAAGGGACGCTGTATGTGAATGATGTGCCAGATAGTATTTCCTGTCAGGATTTGACAAAATAAAATTTTCTATCATGCATATATATTTCTTTCACCTTCATCTGATTTAGGGCCATTACTTGGCCCTTGCCAATTTTGCCCCCACTAGCAAACCAAAAAAAAACTGCTAAACTATTTATGTTAAGTAGGGGGGATTTATGTACCATCATGCCATCGCATCACTCATAGTAATAGTTACCTTTTTTACTCTGTTTTCTAGCTGTCAAAAAGTGACCGAACTAAGCAAAACAGGAACCTCAATTAATACCCCAGATATCGGCCTTGATCACAGTAAGCTATCTCAAAAATGTAGCTCTTGCCACGAGAGTAAACGGCCGGCAAATCACCCTAAAAATTTAGAGTGTGGAAACTGTCACGTTCCAGGTTATGATAAATGGCAAAATCCCCACAAACCAACTCCTACCAGTTGCACTGCTTGTCATGAAAATTTTAGGCCACCAGCACCACACACTACAAAAGGTGATTGTAAAAATTGTCATCTCATAAAGTCACCTACTAACAAGGCCTTCATCTTTGTTCATGATCCAAATACCGTCGCCCCATCTTCTTGCAACGGCTGCCACGAAGCGAAACGGCCAACAGAATTAGTTGGAAGTTTTTTACATTCACAAATTGGTAGTAAAGATTGTGTAAACTGCCACCTGCGCCCGGGAATTTCTTGGGCAGATGGAGAATATTTGCACGATCCAAAACCAACCAACTGTGCCATCTGTCATCGTTCAGATCAACCAACTACTCAAGTTGGCAATTTTCTTCACTCTATTGAGGAAGATAGTGATTGCGCTAAATGCCACCTGCAACCAGGAGTTAATTGGGAAAGCGCAACCTATTCTCACAACCCAAAACCTAACACCTGTTCCCTCTGCCATGAGAGTAAGCGGCCAATCGAAATTGTTGAAAATTTCTTACATTCAGAGTCAGGGAAAGGAGATTGTATTTCATGTCATCTGCAACCAGGAGTTACTTGGAAAGATGGCAAATTCGATCATTCCAATCAACCGGCATCTTGCTCTGTCTGCCACGAATCCAAACGCCCTGTTCAAATGGTTAATAATTTTCTGCACAGTGAGGCCGGCATCGGCGATTGTATCGAATGCCATAAAAATCCGGGAGTATCTTGGTCTGGTGGAGCATATGCGCACTCCCCTTCCCCCAATGCATGTTCTATATGTCACAGCTCTAGAATTCCTTTGGAGATAATAAATTTCTTCTCTCATATCACGGCCACCTCTCAGATAGATTGCAAGTTTTGTCATACCCAACCAGGAATTACTTGGGAGGGAGGAGATTACTCTCATGCGGCACCAACTCCCTCCTGTACTCTGTGTCATAATAACAACACATTTTTAGATCCAGAAACTGTCTCCTGTAATCGATGTCACTCTGTAGGAATAAACCCTCTGGCAACTAGAGGAAGCAGTACTGGCCTAGTGGCAATTCCCACCACTACCGGGGCATCTAGCGCCGGTGCTCATAATCTTCACGCACGCCTATACGGTTACCCTTGCTCTGCTTGTCACCACGGTGGCATGCCACAAAGTCCGATCATAGAGGACTATCGTCTTCAAATGGGTTTTGATCTCTTTGGTTTTTCTGGAGCAGGCAGCATTTACAATGGCCAAAAACTTAATTCTCCTTATAGCTACCAAGGAACTAACGGCACAACTATCGGATCGGGAACTGCTACTACTTGTGGAAATTTATACTGTCACAGCAGTGGCGTGGCCGTTGCTAAAAGCTATCTCAATCCCTCTGTCTATACCGGGCCGAATCAAACATCTCCCACTTGGGACGGCAAAACAAGTTGTACCTCTTGTCACGACTATGGCCCCTCCTATCCTAACAGATCGCCAAAGGCCAATTCTCACGCTCGTCACCTCGGACTATTCTCTAACCCCCATACTCCTAACAGTGATCCTAACCCATGCCATATTTGTCATTACACAACTACTACCGATGGTAAAACAATTACCAATAAAGCAAATCACGTTAATCGAAAATATGATGTTGTTCCTAATACCAACGTAACTTTTCACCAAAATAGCAATACGGCCTACCCTGTTACATTCACCTATAGCTATGATCCAGGCGGCGGAAGTTGTTCCAATATTTCTTGCCACACAAATCTAATCAGCAAGACACATGCCTGGGGCCTCCCTCAAACTGTCACCCAATCACTTTACTATACGGCCGGAAATAGTTGTGGAGATGTTATCCTTCACGAAGGTGCCTCCGGTGGCGTTCCCCCTTATACTTACCATATAGATTGGGAAAGTGATGGCGTCATAGATCATGTAGGGCCTAATATACTCATCACTCACACCTACAACGATACCTCGGCCGGCAAAACGATTACTTCATTTGCCAGAGATGCCAATGCTTCTAAATCGGGTATCCGCACCACTACGGTTAGCTTTACCACTACCACCAATGTTTTACCGACAGTTTCTATTTCTCTTTCTATCGTGGGCCAAACGGTGACAATTACTGATCAATCATTTGATCCTGATTATAATGCATGTGGACACCATGAAAATCCACCTACGAACTATAGTCATGCGATAATTGATTGGGGGCCAGGATCATATATTCACTATCCGTTTAATCAACCGCTGACAAATACTCCGGCCGGCCAGCAATTTAGCTTCGTTTATCCTGGCCCTGGAAAATATCTAATTTATTACGGAGTATATGATAACGTTATTAGCTATCCAGAGTTTCATGACCCCATCTCTGTAACTATAGAATAATTCAGATAGTAGCATAAATTATTGGCACCTCTTCTTTGGGTGCTTTATCGGCCTGTATACAGACAAACACCTAAGCAGCTGACATTACAAAGTACTCAAATTCTCTGGTAGATATTAATTTGGCCTACGCGATTTTGTAATATCATTGAAACATGCGGAGGTTTTTTATGAAATCAATCAAGCTGATTTTGTTTTTTCTTTTAGTTATTTTTGTTGGATGTAAAAGCGAATTTAAAGATGGCCTGACCGATGATACCAATAAATCGAAAATAGAAGATGATGGAACAGAAAGTGATGGGCCAAGTGGAAGTGAACTTGAAGGCCTCTCCGCTAAATACCCACACGATGCGGGCATAGAAAATGACCCCGATGTAATTTTGGCGGAAAACTTTGATAACGGATCCTTAGATACTCTGCTTGAAAAATGGACCATCGTGAAAAACAAAGCAGGAATGAGTCTCGTTGCTGATGGCCCGGCCAACAGCGCAAATTCAAAATCCATTCAAATGACCCGACTTGGTGGAGACAACACCGGAGGAGATGTGCGAAAAAGACTTGATCAGATCGGCCAAGAAAACCACAATGAACTATATTTGAGATATTATATAAAAATGGCCGCTCCGGTGTTAGGACAAAAACGAGACAGCTCAAACAATCTGTACACCAGTTACCTTTCAGGATCACACCATCATACCGGTGGAGGCCTGTCCGGTGAAAATCACAACTGCCCATGGGGAACTGGAAGGGCCGGAATTCGACCTACTGGTGGCTCTTTTACTCCGGCCTGCCCCTCAGATCCAAACGCTCCTATTTACGACAATCGATTTTCTGTTCGTCTGGAATTAAGAACAGATGATAATCTAGACAAGTATGATTTCCGCAATGACATTCTTGAATTTTATAATTACTGGATGGGAATGCACCATAACGCTTCCACTCCAGAATATTACGGAAACAGCTTCGTCGGAGATTATAATTTGAAATTTCAAAGAGAGGAGTGGGTGTGTATTGAGATTATGGTTAAACTCAATAATCCTGTTAGCGAGAAAAACGGAGAACTAAAGCTTTGGGTTGATGGCAAATTTATTATGCATAGAAAAGAGGGATTCCCTGACGGAAAATGGTTACATAGTGCATTTTTACCCTTTGGCAGTTCTGCCTATGACTGGAATCAGGCCAATTGGCCCTATTCCATGAATCAGGTTCAAGTCCTTCCTTTTGAAGGATTTCAGTGGCGAGATAGTGAAGTTCTAAAACTTAATATGGTCTCCCTGGCCTATTACGTCACCAAAGACACCATCGGAAATGCTTGGGTTCGGTACGACAATGTCGTGGTTAGTAAGCGATACATTGGCCCAATTGCCCCATAGTATTTTTGCTAAAATGCCGCCAGAAGTATATAGTAAATCACGACCAAAATACCTAGAAACAAACATAAAATTTTGAAGAGGGTGAAATGAAAAAATTCTATTTCCTATATCAATTTATTGGCCCGATTATTTTTGTTCCTGTTGCATATTTTCTTTGGCTAGATTATTTTAATGGCAACAACAATCTGGCAATTCTGGTTCTCGTCATTCCAATTATAACTTCATACGTAATCCCTGGAATTGGAACAAACATTACCAAATATTGGGAGTTCAACACGAAGTTTAAAATAGGCGGGTTTCGTCCTCATCACGGTTTTGTTTTCGGATCTGCCCTTAGCACCCTTTCATGGCTTTGTACTTATAAAATTCCAACCTTTAACCTCTTTGAGATTATCCGCTCGGCATTTTTAACTGGCATGGCAATAGCACTGATTAACTGGATCTATGACCTATACATGATTGCAACTGGGTTTGTCATAATACACAATCGCTCTAATTTCCTCGGAAGGGACCCTGCAACTATATCACTGGAATATGCACCAACCTATTTTGGACTTTTTGGTGCGGTATATTCCATTATAATCCGCCTTACTGAATTTTTTTTGGTGACCAATTATACGCCATTAAAATATTGGTTAATTTTTACAGCAGGACTTTTTGCCACTATGATCATCCCAATAGGAACATTTTCAGCATACAATTATCTTCGCTTCGGCCATAGCGGATGGCTTCCGGTTAGATCAGAGAAGGATCTAACCGAAAGATATAAAGTCTAATTCCACAATTGATTAAACGGAGTGCCAACAGTTGTGCCACTCCATGCCTGAGAGAATATCCTAAGTTTTGTTGCCAGTTCTTCACCATTTTTCAGTCCGGGAAAGTAATTTTCATATACATCTTTGTTCCATGAAGTTGCCCTGCCCCAGAAATAGTTACGATATTCAACGCCATGTTTGTCAGATGGTTTTACCTTCCAATCGGTGAATACCATCTGCTTCCCATTTTCCCAATTTGTTGACATAAGATCTTTCAAATTTTTTGGCGGCTTGGTAAAGAAGGCAGGAAGATTTACAACAACAGTCTCTTGGGTAATTGCGCTTTTTATTTCTGTTGGGCCCTGAACCATTGCCTCTATCGTTTTAAGATTGCTTTCAACAATTCTTTCCCAAGGAGAGATTTTTCCTGGATTTAAAAAAGCAAACTCATTTGCTGGACGATCCTTAATCTCATCCCAGGTCAAACGAAGCTGATAGACAGATTCCATAAGATGGGCATAGGCACGCTCCATCCAATATGCCCCATTAGGAAGACGCTCGAAAAGTTTTTTATATTTTTTAGCAACCTTTACTCGATCAAACTCACTTACTCCATCAACCTTGAAGAAAGCGCTTCCATCAATACCATAAAGCATGCCGAGATCAGTAATATATTCAAAAAGATCTTCCAACTCATAAGCACTGGCCTGTGCTAGAAAAAACATTCCCTGCTGAATACCATACAGTGCAGCATGACGATCTGCCTCGCTCATCAATTTATATCTATCCAGATCATCCACGAATGATTCAGTTCCAAACACCATCACATTATCCCAGGCAACCGCCTCTCCTTCCAACGACATTGCGGCCAACCTGTTTGCGGCAGTATCCAACATGGGATAAAGCTCTCCTATTAGATATTTCTGAAACTCTCTAGCATTTTTTATTCTAGGAACGAGTGCTCCATTCTCTGATATAAATGGTTGGGTGACATATGCAAACGCAGCATCCATATGCTTGGTGTTTTTACCGTTCTCGGGAAAAAATATTCGCAACCTTGTCGCAAGATCCTTAACAAACGTAACGGAATAACTATGTGTTACTGTGTGTTTCTTCAAAAGTTCATACATTCTCCATGTAATCCCACGCATTGCCCTAATAGGCAAAAGCTGTGCAGCAATAAATTTTAAATCCTTTGGATATGAGTCATAATTTTTATCCAATTTATCCAAAAGATCGGCCAACGTCTTGGGAGTTTCCACACCCAAGAATGCCTTCTGAAACTTTACATACTCATCACTCATTGGAGGTTGACCTGTGACCTGAGAAATCTTTCTACTTGCTTTCCGACTTAACGCCTGCTTAATAAGTTCCGGCATCTGCTCCTTCTTTATCCACGGATAGTTGGTACTAATAAGCTCGGGCCCCTGATAAGAAGTTGCTGCTGCAAAACCATGAGCTGCCAATAATAAACATGTAACGATTGCAAATAACCAAGTTGTTTTAATTTTCATAAATAGTCACCTCGGAAAAAAAATAGTAATATTTGACAATATCTTGAACTACAAATGATATAAGAATTGTAGTAAATAACTTATAAAGATACAAGTTTGGTTATTTTTTTCCACCACTAACATGAAAGTATAAAATATGAATGATTTTCCAAGCAAATATCCAAGCAAACAAGTAGGGGAATACTATTTTAGAGTTGCCGAACCTCAGGATAATTCGCCTATTCTATCTTTCATTAGGAACTTCCCTTCCGATGGCAATATGCAGATTGCGATGGACCTATCCCCAAATGTTTTCTGTGCCAAGGAGGTCGAGGGAAAGTCTGCAATTATAATTTGTGAACACACGCCAAGCAAAAAAATCGTTGGGATGGGACAGATTTCTCAAAAAGAGTGTTTTATTAACGGTGAAAAAACTCCCCGCTATCTTGGATATATGAGTGGGCTTCGCTCAATTCCAGAAGTTAAGGGATCTACTCTTTTGGCGAGAGCATACAAGTTTACCGAGGAAATTCAAAAGAATTTTGACTCATCTCTCTTCTTAACAACCATTCTGGAAGAAAATCATCACGCCATCAAAACAATCGCCTCCAACAGAGCAAATCTCCCCAAATACAATGACTGGGGAAGATTGCATACGCTGATGATTAAAATGGGCGCAAACAGTTGGAAAAATGATCAAGCTTTTTCTGTCACAAAGGCAACGGTTAATAATATTCCGCAAATAATTGAGCTAATTGGAGAGGCATCACGCAATCGTCAATTTATGAGTTTCTACTCTCCATCAGATTTCCTATCAACGACCGGTCTTTTGCGCGATCTTGATATCTCTTCTTTCTACTTGATATGGAGAGGAAAAAACTTAGTTGCCATGGGCGGAGTCTGGTCTCAGCATAGTTTTCGTCGCTGGTATGTACGACAATATTCTTCATTTTTTAAAATATTTACCACTGCAGTAAACATTGCCTCCTCTTTTTCAAGATACCCTCGCTTTCCCTCTGAAAATGAGATTATTGACTATCGCTTTCTAACATCATTGGCAGTAGTTGATAATGACTCAGCACTGGAGACGCTGTTGCATGCCATCTGGCAAGATCACAACAAGATCCTCCCAGCTCCACTTTTAATGATTGCTCTACATGAACGCGATCCGTTGCTAAAAACCTTTAAGCACTACCCACATTTTGATTTAAAAAGTCGCCTTTATGTTGTTCATTCCAGACAACATGAAAATGATTACTTGGCATTACAAAAGGATCTAATCCCCACTGTCGAAGTTGCTTCCATGTAATCTGCTAACAAAACTATTTAAAAAATTTAAGAAAATATTTTTGCAGGTGGAAGAAAAAATCCATAAAGCTAATTTTGCAGATACAGGCAAGTTCTACACCATCTGCGAAGCGGGGATTTCTCTGTAAAAAATATAAAACATCCGGGTTAATTTTCATTCTTTCAGATAGATCATGAAAATCTGCTTTAACAGAACCCTTTGATGCTTTAAAGTCGATTATATCCAAATTTTTATTATAAAAACAACCATAGCGATCCAGATAATAGCGATCCTGCAACTCCTTTACATCATCAGGCGTCTGTCTCTCTCTTCTTGGGTAGGATTCATTAAAGTTGGTTACCATCATAAGATATGTTTTATATCCTTTGCTGATTAAAAACCAGTACATCGGTCTCCAGAAGTAGATAAGCTTGGTCTCTAAGATATACCAAAAGAAAGCTCGCTGTAATGCCTTACTACCCCAAAAATCCTTACGAACAACAGTATCTCCAGTGAAAAGCGAGGTAATAGAAATATTTGGTGTGGAAAATTTTTTTCTCAGCATGGTGCTAAATCCCACAACTCTTCGTTCATGATAAATCATCAACACATGACTTTTTTCTTTTAAATCATTAAAAAATAGATCTGGCGATATGTCATCATAGTATAGGTGAAAGAGAGAGAACATTTCGCTGATCTGCTCATCAGATAACTTTGAAACCTTAATCTTTCTCAACAAAACATCACTCATAGGTGGTAAATAGTAGTACAAGTGGTGTGCATTAGAAAAGACTTTTTAAAACGACAAAACCGATCTATTCTTATCCCGCGAGGCCATTATAAAAAACATTAAGCTTTTCCTGATAAATTCACTTTACAAAAAAACTTTAAGAAAAAGTTACAACTCATTTTTAGATGCCATGTCGTCATCAATAAAAACACAAGACACCATCTTAAAGAACATTATTGATAAAAACAAAAACTCTTTTTATGGAAAGAAATTTTCCTTCTACAAAATAGATTGCCACAAAACATTTAAAAAAAATGTTCCGATCTGCCAATATGAGGATCTCTTACAATATATTGACCGGGAAAAACGAGGAGAACAAAACACTCTGACCAGCAACCATATTCATATGTTTGAGAAAACTTCCGGAACAAGCTCTCCCAGCAAGTACATTCCATTTACCAAAGAATTCCTGGCAGAAATGCAACGCGCAACCTCTGTCTGGCTCTATGATATTATGAAAAACATTCCGGCCATTAAATCCACCTCCTCGTATTGGTCAATTTCCCCGCGCTTAGGGGAGCATGAATTTACGGAGGGCAATCTTCCCGTCGGTCTCAGTGATGAAACAGAATATTTTTCATGGATTGAAAGAATTTTTTTGAAACAGATAATGTCTGTTAATCCCAACGTTGCAAAGATGCGCGCAGAAGACTTTCGCCACCATACGGCACTTGATCTTCTCTGTGATGAGAATCTAGGCTTAATCTCCGTCTGGAACCCAAGTTTTTTGATTATTCTTTTAGAGTTTATTGATCTCAATCGTTCATCAATATTCCAAGGAATACAGAAAAGAATATTATCCAAGGCACGAAAAAATCTCATCACAATGGAATTAAATAGGCCTGGCCCAATCTCATATCAAACGATTTGGCCAAACCTTAAATTCATTTCATCCTGGGGAGATGGCCATGCTCGCAATTTGATTTCCACCATCAGGGAATATTTTCCCAACGTAATTTTTCAAGGGAAGGGACTTCTCATGACAGAGGGGGTTGTGTCCATCCCCCTTTTTTCATGCAGAGATCCTCTGCTGGCCATCAACTCGCACTTTTATGAATTTATTTCCGAAGAAGATCGCGGCACCATATTTCGTCACCATGAGCTCATTGCTGGAAAGCAGTATATTCCCGTCATCACGACCTCTGCTGGACTTTATCGCTACAAAACCAACGATGTTGTGTTGATATCTGGAAAAGTTAAAGACGTCCCCATGATGAAATTTATTGGCCGGGCAGACGAAACAGTTGATCTTTTTGGTGAAAAATTAAATGCCGTTTTCGTTGACAAAATTCTTGATCAGATTGGCAATATTTTCTTCACTCAATGTACCTTCAAAATGATGGCACCTGTATTGAGGCCCAAACCCCATTATGCTCTTTTTGTAGAGGGCATTTTAAGATCAGACAATGTAACACAGATGGCCTTCGCAATGGACGAAGAGCTTAGAAAAAATCATCACTATGCACTTTGCCAAAAACTTGGCCAGCTAGGAACAATTGAAATTTGCCTTGTAAAAGATGCTCTTCGTTCCTATGAGGTTCACTGCATGTCCGCTAAGGGACAACGGCCTGGCGATATAAAGTTCAAAGTTATTGACTCCGGGCATCACTGGAAAACTATTTTCGGCCTTGATAATTCCAATTGATTAAGGCCTTTAACATCCAAAGATCCCCCACTAAAGAGAGAAACATTCCCGCAACTAAAAAAATGCCAAGATCTTTAGAAAACTGAAAGTAAGCAAATTGAAAAATCAGCGAAGATAACGCCATGATAAGAAAAATTTGAATTGATCCAGTGGCACGATACTGAATACCCTCTGCAAGGCCATTTTCTGAGGAAAATATGTATTGAATTGCATTGTCCCCGGTAAGGCCAATAATAACTCCTGCAAAAATGCAAGTGACGAAGTTAACTGGAGTGTGGGTCATGCCAATCACGCTCAGGATGGCAAATGGGCCCCAAATGGAAGTTATAATCAAGGCGAAAATATTTTTTGTCCTCTTCAGCTGCGCCAAAAGCCAGATTATAATAATTACACAAATAATGCTTATCCCGAAGCTTTCAATCAATACCTTAGGAACATTTTTTGAAAATTCACTATAGGCAACCACCTCTCCGGTAGAAAAACATCTTTCTTCCCCCTCACATAAGGATGCAATTTTTGCTATCAAAGGATCAATTGTCGACAGTTGATTTTTTCGAATATATACAATTGCGCGTGCCTTGCCATCTTTTGAAACAAATCTTTCATACTCCTTGGATCCTTCATATTCACGCCTTACCAGATCTTTTCGCAGTTGCCCTAACCCGCTTGTATAATATTCATCTAAACTATATGGGTCCTGAATTAGCTCTACACTATCATCTTGCCGAATTACATCCAATACTGAAACATTAAACTTTCTATCTTTATAATCTCTGAATACAATATCAAAATTTGCCTCCCACCCCCGGCTTTTTTTCAACTCATCTATACCCACTTTAAAATTATGATCCTTTGTGTAGATATCAAATGGTGCATCGTTAATAACTGGAAACAGTAGCGCATATCCCCCAGTAAAAAACAAAAACAATGCCGGAATTAGGAGATACCTCGGAAAATTTAATTTAATGAATCTGTCCATGTACTTTGAGAAAATCCCTCGTTTTGAATCTGTCCAATTTTCAAAAAACGGAAACATGGTTACCAATGATGGCAACAGGAAAAATGTCATGACCCATTCAAGCAAAGAACCGTAGGCCGCAAAAATACCAAATCGTCGAATTATGGTCAGATCAGTAAAATAAAGTGAACCAAAACCTATTATTGTCGTTAGAGAAGTAAAAAAGCATGGCAGAATTGTCCTGCGAAAAATAACATCACTCTGCTCGTTGGTTTTTATTTTTTCCGCTGAAATGAATACAAAATCCTCAAGAGAAGATACCGCCACCATCAGAAATATACCTGTATTCAAAATATCTACTGGCGTGTGCGTAAGGCCCATAGTTCCAAACAATATCCCACCCATAAATACAAGAGATAATACAAAGATGATCCCGCTTCTAAAAGTACCCCAGAAAATGCGAAACAAAAAAACAATCGCTATGAGAAAAATTAGATTTAAACGGCCGGTATTTCCGATACCCTCAAATGAAAAATACAACATACCCATACTTCCAAGAAAATATGATTTCATTTGAGGCAAATTCTTATCACGGAAGTCTTCCCAGGCCATCTTGAAATCTCCAATCTTTTTTGGATCAACCTCTCCATATTTGCTCCCACCAGGTGTTTTTCTAAACAGAATTTCATATCCAATATTGTTAACATCTCCCTCAACCGGAACATAAGAATTAAACCAGGGTGTTTTATTGACCGCACTATAATCAACTTTTTCATCATGTCCATCGCAACTAAGCTTGAGAAGATATGGATAACGGAGTGTTTTCTCTGTGCTTTCAACCGTCCGGAAAAGAAATGGACTATAGACTGATTCAATCTCCGAATTATAAAAACTCTCATTTTGGATCCATGTGTTTACCAAACAAACCACTGTAGATTGATCAACATCTCCTTGCAAAAGTAGAAAAAGGGAGTTTCTTACATAGAAATCCTTTTCAAGATCCACCAACCTCTTATGGCCAATAGAATCCCTCTCAATTAAATTCTTCGTTGTAATATGTGTTTGCAACTTGCTCATCTGAGAAGATAAGGCAATAAAAATGGTCAAGAATATGGCCAAATTTAATCTAGGATAGTTCCTGGAAAATTGGTACAATTTCAAGAATAAGTTTTCTAATTTATGTAGCATAACTAAGTGTAGCTAATTAATAAAATTTTGAAAACGAAAGAGTGTGTTCGCAATGAATTTTAAAACAGTAGAAATGCCGTGGGGTGGACGAGATGTTCCTCACGGTGTAGTTGAGGTTAATCAACTTTGTAACATCAACTGCTTTGGTTGTTGCAAGGACAAGTTTAATTACTCAAAGTCTCTTGATGAAATAAAAACAGAAATTGATCTGTTATTTGCAAAAAGAAATCTGGCGGCAATTTCCCTTGCTGGAGGAGAACCTCTATTATACGAACACATCTTCGAGGCAGTGGCCTACATTAACAGCAAAAATATCAGATCAATAATATTAACAAACGGAACCTTGGTTACACCCGAGATTCTTAAAAAATTGCGGACGGCCGGTCTCTCCCGTCTAGTCTTTCACATTGATGGACATCAACATGGACGTCCGGATGTTACATATCCAACCTCGGAAAAAAAATTAAATTCACTCCGGGCCCACTATTTGCAACTTTGTCTAGAGGCAAAACAGGAAATTGGTTTCACGGTTACCGTTTACCAGGACAGCTTGGAAGAATTGAAGGAAGTACTCCTGTTTTGCCAAAACAACCCTACCGTAAAATTTTTACTTGTTATGGGATACTCTCAGCTTGTAAATTATAATGAGAAAATCAGTGACAAATATAAGCGGTCCGACTTATCAATCGGACCGCATGATACCGTGAATTATATGAAGAGAGTGGAAAACGCCACCCCACTATTTTATATACCCTCGAGCCACAATCAAAATAGTGCTCGTTGGAATTTTTATGTTTTATCAATTGTCGACAAGAATAGGAGTGGTGTTGAAAAACTTTATCTAACCCCCCGGATTCCACAGGTATTTGAAGTGCTGCTTTTCTTGCAAAGAAAACTTAAAGGGAGATTTGGTTTCGATGATCCCTCAACCACTGTACAGATTATTTTTACACTCTCTGTCCATGCACTATTTTCTTGTTCGCTATCAACAATCTATAAAACCATCAAGATCTTTGCTCTTGCATTAAAATATAGAAACATTCGTTTTCAAACATATACTTTTCAATATCCTCCAAATCAAATTGGCGAAAACGAGTTTGAAATATGCAAAAACTGCCCAGACATTACTGTGCGCAACGGTAATTTGGTACCCACATGCCTGGCAGACGTCATTGACCCGCTTTTGGTAAGGAATCAAATATGAAAATTACTTTTATTATGCCATCAATTGGAAGAAAGGCAGATACCCCAAGCTATTTAAGGACTTGGCAAATGGAACCGCTACCGATTGCCACATTGGCGGCACTCACGCCACCAGCAGTAGAGAGAGAATTTTTCGATGATAGAATGGATGAAATAAATTTTGAAACAAAAACCGACCTGGTGGCAATAACGGTAGAGACATATACTGCCAGGCGCTCATATGAAATTTCTTACGAATTTCGAAAACGAGGCATTCCTGTAATCATGGGAGGGTTCCATCCAACTCTAGTCCCTGATGAAGTTGCCCAATACGCAGACTCTGTTTTCATTGGTGAGGCCGAAGGAATGTGGCAGCAGGTACTAACTGATCTCAAGCTCAGGGATTTGAAAAAAACTTACCGCGCCACAAGGCCAGAGTTATATGATGTTGTTCCCGATCGCTCAATATTCAAGGGAAAAAAGTATTTAAACCTTGGGCTGATTGAGACAGGGCGGGGTTGTGCCTTTAATTGTGATTTTTGCACCATTCAGAAATTTTATAAGAAGTCATATCGCTATCGACAAATTGAAGGCGTCATCAAGGAAATTTCCGCTCTAAAATATCGCTTCTATTTTTTTGTAGATGATAATATTGTTGCCAATCCTCAACATGCAAAGGAGTTATTTCGCGCGCTCATTCCACTAAAAATTCAATGGTTCACCCAGGGAAGCATAAATATGTCAGATGATCCGGAAATGCTGGATCTTATGAAACAGAGTGGCTGTGTTGGTGTTCTTATTGGTTTTGAATCTCTCAACGATGCAACACTATCTTCCATGAACAAAAACATCAATCTGCAATACGATCGAGATAAATCAATCATGAAATTATATGACGCAGGAATTCGCATCTATGCCACGTTTGTTTTCGGTAATGATAATGACACTCGAGAGGATTTTGACAAAGTCTTTGAATTTGCACTTAGGCATCGTATGTTCATTACGGCATTTAACCACCTTGTCCCCTTCCCCGGAACCGATCTATACACACGACTAAAAAATGAGGGACGCCTTCGTGATGAAAAATATTGGCTAAACCATGACTACCACTTTGGCGATGTTAGTTACCATCCAAAAAACTTTTCTCATGAAGAGTTGCGCGATCTCTGCTTTTCATATCGCAATAAATTCTACTCATGGGGATCAATTTTAAAACGTCTTTTCAATAGAACAAACTTTCGTGGATTGCTTCAGCCTTTTTTTTTCATCGCAATCAGCGCTCTCTCACGTAAAGACGCAAAAAAAAGACAGGGTTTGCCAATGGGAATGGGTGGGCCTATCGCATGAAAATATTATTGGTAATGCCAAGTGGAAAAATACGTTCACTGAAAATCGGAGATTTTGTCATGTCTTTTCGGGAGGCCCCACTTACAATGACTCAACTGGCAGCGCTCACTCCCCCAGAACTGGATGCCAATATTTCTATTATCGACGAGAGTGTCCAGAAATTAAATTTTGATAATTTTAATGATGTTGATTTGGTTGGGATTAGTGCACTGACCGGTACATCGTCAAGGGCCTTTGAGATTGCGGATGAATTTAAACGCCGAGGGAAAATAGTTGTTTTGGGTGGAGTACATGTCACAATTTTTCCCAATGAGGCACAAAAACATGCAGATAGTATTGTTGTTGGTTTTGCAGAGACCAGCTGGCCGGAACTGCTTTTTGATTTTAAAAATCATAAATTGAAACCACGCTATCAATCTCCCGCAGAGGATAGTATTATCAATCTTCCTCTTGCTCGTAGGGATTTACAGGACAATTCACGATATGCCATGCCTAATACCATTATGGCAACCCGGGGATGCACCAACCATTGCGACTTTTGTACAGTTCCCGTTTACATAAAGGGCTATTATAAGCGGCCGATTGAAGATGTTGTTGCAGAGATAAAGACCTTAAGGGGTAAGCGATTTGCGTTCAATGATGTAAGCCTGGTTGAAGATCCTGTTTGGACCAAACAGCTTTTACGCGCGCTTATTCCCCTCAAAAAGAAGTGGGGAGGACTGTCTACTTTTATAATCTACAAGGACAAAGAGATGATGTCCCTGTTACAACAGAGTGGATGCCAATACCTGTTAATCGGATTGGAATCGGTCTCCCAAATTGCCCTGCAGAAAATTGCCAAGGGATTCAATAAGGTTAACAGCTACGCTGAAGGAATGAGGGTATTTCACGATCATGGGATTGCCATACAGGGATGTTTTGTTTTTGGATTTGACCATGACACAAAAAGTATTTTCGAAGAAACTGTAGAACAAGTTAATCGTTTAAAAATTGATATCCCACGTTTTTCAATCTACACTCCATATCCGGGAACCTCACTCTACAATCGGCTGGAGGCAGAAAACAGAATTCTTACTAAAGATTTTAGTCTATATGACACTCAACATGTAGTTTTTCGCCCAAAAATTTTACAACCAGAGGAATTATATTCCGGATTCAAATGGGCATATCGGGAGACATTTAAGATATCTTCAATTGCCAGGAGAACTTTTCGCCCGGCCATGTCATTTCCGATAACATTTGTGGGAAATCTTGCTTATAAGATTTATGTTAAGGAACTATATCGAGAAAACTTATTCGAATCTGCCAACTACTATAGTTCTCTTAGCTCTACAAGTGGTTATACCTCATGAAAATAACTTTCATAAAACCAAATATGAGTAGCTTTCGCGCCAAGGATGCAATGGAACCGTTGGTGTTTGCCATATTAAAAGCGCTCACACCAAAAGATATTGAGTGTATTTTTTTTGATGATCGACTTGAAGAGATACCATATGATGATCCCACCGATCTTGTGGCAATCACCGTTGAAACATTCACGGCCAAAAGAGCATACGAAATTTCCTCAATTTTTCGTAGCAAAAATATTAAAGTTATCATGGGTGGTTTTCACCCAACTTTCATGCCTGATGAGGCAATAAAATTTTGTGATAGCATCGTTTGTGGAGATGCTGAAGAGATCTGGCCCAAAATACTTGCTGATTTAAAAAACAACTCGCTATTACCAATATATCGCCAAATTAATTATCCTTCCATTTCCGGGATAATACCTGACCGTTCAATTTTTGCTAAAAAAAAATATATTGGCCTGACCCTTTTACAATTTAACAGAGGTTGCAGATTTGCCTGCGACTTCTGCTCAATACATGCATTTTATGGAACAACTATAAGACAGCGGCCAATTCCAGATGTTATCTCCGAAATACGAACAACCAATAAAAAAATTTTTTTCTTTGTTGATGATAATTTCCTATCCGACGTTGTCAGCGCAAAGAAACTTATGAAGGAACTGATCCCGCTCAAAATAAAGTGGGCAGGCCAGATAAGCATTGATGTCACAAATGATCCAGAACTGTTGGAGCTAATGAGAAGGAGTGGCTGTTTTGCTTGCATTGTTGGACTTGAAACTCTTAATTCAAATAATCTAAAGCAAATGAAGAAGGGGTGGAATTTAAAATATGGCCCTTATCCCGAAGCACTTAAAAAATTTTCCTCCTTTGGAATAATGGTATTGGGGACTTTCGTCATCGGTTATGATGAGGACGATCAATCAACCATTCACGAAACGATCCGTTTTGCAAAGAAGAACAAACTTTTTTTGGCCCACTTTAACCCACTGGCACCAACGCCAGGAACATCCCTATATAAAAGGTTGCAACAGGAGAATAGGTTAATCGAAGATCCATGGTGGTTAAGTGATAATTATTCATATGGAGACGCCTTTTTTTGGCCTAAAAAGATGTCCGCACGCGAGTTTAAGAATCAATGTTTTCTTGCACGTCAAAAGTTTAATACCATTTCATCTATTTTATTACGGTTATTAAATCCAGCTCACTTCAGATCACTAACGAACGTTTATGTTTATCTTTTGGCCAACATCATCACCAAGATTGAAGTCAAAAAGAAGCAAGGTGCTTTGTTGGGAGTCAAACAAATAAGGACAATCATTGAAAATAACACTCATTAAACCCAATATTGGAAGAATGGAGCACTCCCTCTACGTTGATGAGGGCCGAATGGAACCGTTACAACTGGGAGTTATCGCGGCCCTCACCCCTCCAGAATTTGATGTGGTTCTTTTTGATGATCGGATGGAAGAAATTCCCTATGACGAAAAAACTGATTTGGTTGCCATAACAGTTGAAACATTTACCGCCCGAAGGGCCTATGAGATAGCCAAAGAATTTAGAGCACGGGGTACTCCAGTAATAATGGGGGGATTTCATCCTACCCTCATACCAGAGGAAGTTAAAAATTATTGCGACTCAATTATGGTTGGAGATGCCGAAGGGCTCTGGAACGAAGTATGTTCAGATCTTAAGAATTATAAAAAAATTAAACCTATCTATAAATCCTGGCCTGGAATTGGTCAACCGTTGGGAGTTTTGCCTCGCAGAGACTTGTTCAAAAATAAGGGGTATCTCCCCATTACACTACTCCAGTACGGGAGGGGATGTGAATTTGCCTGTAACTTTTGTGCAATAAGCGCTTTTTTTAATCAAAAAAATTTTCGGCGCCCTCTAGAAGAAGTGGTTAATGAGATTAAAACACAAGGCCGAAAAATTTTATTTTTTGTTGATGATAACATCGTTGCTCACAAACCATCTGCCAAGGAACTTTTCAAAGCAATTACTCCGCTAAAGCGCCGCTGGGTTTCTCAAGGATCATTGGATATGTTAGATGACCCCGAGCTAATGGATCTTATGAAAAAAAGCGGTCTACTTGGAAATGTAATTGGCTTCGAGTCGATCAATCCGCAGGCACTTAAGGAGATGAAAAAATCTCCCAACATTGGAAACTTTGATGGTTATCAAACACAAATCACCAAACTTGAAAATCTTGGGTTGCAAACTTGGGCGGCATTTACATTGGGGCATGATTGGGAACAGATCGAAGATATTTATAAGACATATGATTTTGCAATTAGAGCAAAATTCACCTTCGCCGCCTATAATATTTTGATGCCATATCCAGGAACTCCTCTATACAAGCGACTTGAGGAAGAAAAAAGGCTTCTCTATGATGGTAAGTGGTGGCTTCATCCTGAATACCGCTTTAACTATGCTGCCTTCCGACCACAAAATATGACGGCCGATCAACTAACTGAACATGTTTTTGAAATACGAAAAAGATGGAATAGCTTTGGCGCAATATTCAAAAGATTTCTCGCTCCAAAAACCAATATGAGATCATTGGAGCGAGCAATTATTTATTGGAGCTATAACCCGCTTTTTCGAAAGGAGACCTTTAAAAAGCAGGGGATGCACTTTGGACAAAAGTGAATTACTCCTCAGTGATATTAAAAACAGAGTAGAGTTTCCATACCATCTGTGCTCTACGAATGATTTCTAAACATAAATTTCGCTCCTGAAACAGCTTGTGGGGCGAACTCCATTTGATCACAAAAATGTTGAGAGTCAAGCTTGGAAAATGATTTTGAAAGGATCTGTTCCCCTGCATTTTTCACCACAAGCTAACCTAATTTAATCCTCTCCTCTGAATAATCTCAAAATTTGATGCATTTTTTTATAGCAGGCCGCAAAGAAAAAAGTGGGCCATTTATGATGAATAGTGCATACTAAAAAAGCAATGGCAACCCCCGCAAGAACCCACCATTGCTTTAACCAAAAACTTCTTAAAAAAGTTTTAAAGGAATTATTATTACGGAGAGCGTGACATAGTTTGCATTTCTATGCTGCATAACGGACATTTTTATTGCAAAAATAACTCATCACAACCTTGGGTTGTTTTTGCCTCTTCCGCAGATATCCAGTTAAATTTTTCTTTAATCCTGTTTTGTTGGCCGCTCTTTTTTTTCTAATTGCATTTGTTTTCACATCTTGATTGAGTAATTCGTCTGGATTTAACTCTGGACTGTAGGCCGGCAATAAGAACATTTCAATTTTTTTCACATTGTTAGCAAGCCAGTGATCAACTTTTTTTGACTTGTGAACAGGATGTCCGTCAAGAATTAAAAATATTTTTCTTTTTACCGTTCGCAACAGGCGTTTTAAGAATTTTAACAAAACATCGGCACTGAACTTCCCATCGAAAACCATAAATCGCAAAGAGCCTCGATTGGTGACGGTAGATATCATATTACACGAAAAACGAATGCCGGCCACCCTCACAACTGGGGTCTGGCCAATTTTGCCATACGCTCTTCCAGCTTGATCATCAGACCGTACTCCCATTTCATCGCCCCAATGTATTTCTGCTCTTTCTTTTGTGGCCCTCCGAGAAATTTTTGGATATTCTGTTTCAAGCCAATGTTTCACTCTCTCTGGCTGCTGTTCATAGGCCCGTTTCACTGGTTTTTGCGGAGACATTCCCAACTTCTTTAATAGGCGTCCAACTGTCCACCTCGACAATTTAATGCCAAAACGCTTTTCAATCAAATCAGCAACAGATTCACGAGTCCACAGCATAAATGGAAACATTAGCTGATCAGGAGTTTTTGCTTTAATGGTTCGCACGATACTGGCACATTGCCACCCCAGTAAGCCGCTGTTGGAATCAACGGATTTTGGCCTTCGCGATTTTTTTTCAATGGCAGGAAATCCACCTTGCTTATAGGCAGCCCACCATTTACCAACTGCCTGACGAGTGACTTCAAATGTTTTGGCAGCTTCAACTTGAGTTGCGCCATTAATGATGGCACGAACAGCTTTTTGTCGAATAGTTGCTTGAGTGGCCTGATCTTGTGAACGCGCATCCTTTTTTTTCATCAAAGTAAAATAGCACACCCGAATCAAAAAAGCAAACTATGTATTGCTCTGATTAATATTATCTGACATGTAATATTTGCTATGATTTGTAAGGATGATTTTTTCAAAAATACGTCAGCGCTTGACAATTATAACCTATTGGGTTATATTAAGCCACGGTCAACATCGTTGAAATTTCTAAGAAAGCAGAAAAAGATATCATAAAGCTTCCGTCTTACATCCAACAGAAGCTACGGTTGTGGGTCAATGATGTTGAGAAATTAGGACTTAGTGAGGTTCAAAAAATACCTGACTTTCATGATGAACCTCTTAAAGGCCATAGAAAAAATCAGCGCTCAATTAGATTAAATAACGCATATAGGGCGATCTACACAATAAGAGACGATGGTGTTGTGGAATTTGTGTATGTCGAGGAGGTAAATAAACATGACTACTAATAAAAAAAGCGATGCTATGAAATTTCTGGATAAGACGATTGGCCCTCCGATGACGTTCGGGAGCACCATTGAATCCATCCGCCTGTCGGATTCCATATCGCAAGTTACCTTTGCCAAAAAACTTGGTATCTCTCAGGCCCATCTTTCTCAAATTGAAAAAGGTGTTAAGTCGGTCAGTCCGGAGCGGGCCAAAAAATTTGCTAAAATTTTAGGCTACTCTGAAGTTACGTTTGTGGAACTTGCTCTACAAGATCAGTTCAAAAGATCTGGTATTAAAATGAAAATACACCTTGAAGCGGCCTAATATTTCTACCCTTGCTACGCCGCCATCTGACAGCACGCGGTTAGAAAGTCGTCGATCTGGGAGCAGCGATATTCCGGCCGAGACATCGTTGTGCTTGATTCACGCACGCAGAAATTTTGTTAATTTGGTTGACCGCAAGATACCAGAGCGTACTCTTACTTACGAAGAGAAAAAGTGTTATCAAGTTATCGCTATCGTTGCTAGAGTGTATAAATTTGAAGCTGAAGTAAGGGCAAACAAGCTTAATGATCAAGATAGGATGATATATCATCAAAAGCGCAGCGGGCCACTGCTGCGGGCCATGTTGCGTTGGTGTCAGTCGATATTTGCCACCAGAAAAGTTGGGCCAAACTCTAATCTTGGGAAAGCGGTTTCTTATTTTATCGAGCATAATGTTGGATTATTCAAGTTTTTAAGTGTGCCTGGCGCATTTGTTGATAATACCCACACGGAAAGAGTCATTAAGTCGGTTGCACAACATCGAAAAGCATCACTATTTTTTAGAAACGAATTAGGTGCTTTGATTGGAGACATAATTCTGAGTGGCCAAAAGAAAAATTAGTCAGCAAAAAGGCTCCTATTTGCTGACTACTCAGTTATTTTACCAGTTGATTACCGCACCAGCAAAGCCGATATTCTCGTAAATCACATTTCCACTCTGCTGAGTATCCTCACGATAAATTGCTTCAAGATTGAGAGAGCATTTTCCGTAAGTGGTAAAGATATCAGTGCCAAAAACCTTATTGAAAAAGTCAGCCATCCCATCATCAAATTGAGTATATGAGATTCCTGCGATCGCTTCTACTCTTGACTCTAATTCTTCCCCGTTACTTTTTACAAGATTATTTGCGTATGTCGATCCAGCATGTAGTGCAATTGAAGGATATTTTTTTAACTTATGCACTAAAATCAAAGAGGCGCTGTTTTGCGATGAGCTATTTTCACCAAATGCATAGTCAATAAATAGTTCGTTCCGTGGCGAAAGTCTTAATACAACTCCTGCCCCAGCAGTTGTATTATCAAAGTTACGCTTTTTTCCAAATGACACGTAGACATCATAATTGTCTCGCTTTTGGAAAAGAAGTCGAATCAACATTGAGTCAAGTTTTTCTATATCCGCATGTCGATCAAAATCTTCATCAGAAAAATTTGCAACTCGTTCAATATAATCCGAGGCATTATAGAAAACTTCTCTGTCATGGAAAAAAGTAGCATCTACTCTAAAAGTCGATGTCCTGTTTACTGATTCTGCATATCCCACGGTAACTCCTGTTGTCGCAGCAGCTCCTCCGGCCAATTGAGTTTGTGATCTTGTTGGACGATAGTAATCTAATTCTGAAAGGCCTGAATCATCCTGGGCCGGCCCATTTTCTACCACGTATTTTCCGGCCTTGAAATATACGATTGCTTTATCATCATTTTTCTCACCAGTAATTTTTCCTCGAACTTTACCAATAACACCTTCAATTACTTTACCAAAAACTACTGCAATTTCCTGATAAGCTGTTTCATCTTTAATTTCATCAACCCTATCATCAAGTTTGTTTTTTTGTGCCTCGATAACAGTATTCATACTCTTAATCGTGTCGCTGATTAGTTTAGCACGCATGCTCTCTTGCATTTGTGTTGGCATCATTGGGAAATATAGATTACCCGCCAAGGCGGCATTAACACCTTTTTCAACTTTTGCTTGTACTTTTTCATCAACCGCGTCATGTAAATCTTCTTTAACTTTATCTTCAAGTAAAAATGGCGCCATTGAAAATTTTAAACTCAACTCTGCGACAAATAGAATGTTTTCAGTATAGAGGGCAGGAAGTCCGGCATCCTTTAAAATTCTAGTAAGTCTCATTTTTGTAAACGGAGTCATATAGGACATTGAAATATTTGACTGGTTGATCTCTGGTTTTCCAGACTCGTCGATAAATGACTTAAAACGCAGGTTGATATCAAATTCTCCGGCCATTGTTTTTATTTTCATCTCAGCAAATACCGTGGTTGATATAAAGATTGTTAACATTGTGACTAACAGATAACGCATATTTCCTCCTATAATTTTACTCATACTCAAAAGATAGCACCGGCCATAATTGGGGGGAAAAGAAGTATAAGATCCATGGCAAATTTACAGAAACTGTTTAAACTTTAGACGATCTATTTCTTATCCGTTATAGTTTTTTGGATTTTGATTTTTATGAAAAAAATAATACTTGCAATTAATCCCCCCCCCCCCCATAAATCCGAAGCAATTGCTTTTATATCACTGGCCTTAATCGGTAGCGTAAGAGCGAATCATGCATCTTCTATACCCTGTATAAAAAATAGACAGAGCATATAGAAGTTATGATATCGCCATATAGTTATTTTTTTAAATTCATGTTGATACTAGCGCAAGTTTTTGGCACGCACCTTCTTGATTAAAATCGAATAACTTTTAAACAGCAAGCTTTGTAAATAATAGAGGGATATTATGCTTTTCTCCTATTCCGTGCGATACTAAGTGTATGAGACCATCAGTAATTATATCCAAATTAGTTTTTTTCTCTTTGATTATTTCTTTTTGTCTCGATTGCAAATTGTTGGGTCAAGAAAGAAGTTCGGCAAATAACGATTATGTTGCGATCGATAATCATGTGCATTACATGAGTCCCGAAAATTGGCAAGCCTTGGACTCGGAAGATCTTTTAGAGCACCGACCGATCAATACCGAAGTTGTCTTTGAACATATGCAAAATACCCCCATCAAACGAGTGGTGGCATTAAGTTCGGGATATCGATTTAATAACTCAAAAGAAAAGATGATGCATGAGAATAATTTCGTTGCTAATGAGGCCAACCGTTATCCTGGAAAAGTCATTCCCTTCTGTGGAGTGCCGATGAGGCCAGATTGGGCGCTTGGAGAAATAGTTAGGTGTATGAAAGATCTAAATATGGAGGGTCTTAAAATTCATCCAACGGCCAGTGGAGTTTATGGAGAGGACTTTGATAAGAAAAATACTATAGTACTCTTTGATGATATTTATGCGTTAATAAATTCATTGCAAATAAAGTTAAAAAGGCCCATCCCTATTTTGGTTGATACTAATTGGTGGCCTCCTGGGGAAAAAAGTTATGAGAAAATGTTTGCCTTTGTAAAAAAATATCCAGAAGTTCCTACCATCTGGGCCCATGCGCTTAGCTTTGATTGGGAAGATGGCCTCACAAAATTGGCCACAGAAATAAAAGAATTCCCTCAGCTTTATAAGAACTTATTAATAGATCTTAGTGCTATTCCGGTAATGCTTTTTAATAAAGATATTGTTCTCACTGATGCGATTACTGCACCAGCAATTAACCCAGAAAAATTTGTAATGTTGCTTCGCAAGGTAGGAATAGAAAAATTTGTTTTTGGATCTGATTTTCCCTTTATTTCGGCACAAGAGACCCTTGATGTTCTAGAACAATATCCATTCACGCAGAAGGAATTATCTCAAATTATTAATAATAACTATTACCGCATAAAAACCCCAAGTGTTTTAAGAAGTGGGTGCTTAAATGCCGCAAGTAGATTGTTGAAAGGATAGGAAGATTAAACATTAGTATCTAGTCTGCATAAATCAGATAGTATGGCGCAAAAACTCAATCAGTAAAGGTAGATTTACCATCGACTAATCAGTGAAAATATTGTTCACTATGGCCAAATCGTCGATACTCGAAACATATTGTCTATGCCCAGTTTACCCAACGTTGAAGAAAAAAATTCAAATACTTTATTGGGGAAGTTGGTATCGGGCCCAACCCAATCTGCTCGCACATAAAAAAAACAACGATCTTTATGTGCGCTAGCATTAATCTCTCCCTTTAAATCTTTCAAAAAACCTTTATCAAAAACAAAATTATATTTGCCAGGTTCGGTGATCCGCTCAATTTTAAAATCTAAAATCATGTTGAAAGGAAGGATGGGACTAGAAAGCAAAAGATTAATCCGCTCGCTCTTTTCGTCATAAGTAGATTCTTTAACAAAACTCAAATAATCTTTCTGTTTTTCATACAACGACATTTTGCGCAAGGCAAAGGTACAACTTTTTTTATGCAGGCCCGCGGCATGAAATTTCAGTGTCTGAATTTTTTTCTTATCCTTTTCTAAATTAGTAACTATCGACTCAACAAAAGTTTTATCTTCTAAAATTTCACTCTTGGTTATTTCGTTTAAAGGCGCCTCTTCGAAGGTGACTGCACCACCATTATTGTTGGCCGCCGCAATAATTTTTACCTCAATAACAGAGAGAATCAGTATGACAATAAGGTATTTTACGCTCATATTTATGACTCACTGTGCATTTTCTTGTTTCAAATCACTATTTTTTTTTACTATCATAAAGAATACAAAAGAGCGGATCCAATTTATACTAAAAAATTTTGGTAAGATGATGTTTTATGTTTTTATTTTAATTTTAATTTTTAATTTATTGCAGAGGACAAAATAGATGACAGAAATAGTTTCAGTAAAGAGAAAGGGAAAAGCACATGATGCCGTCATTGAACATAAAGATCAGCGATGGCATTGTCGCCATCGCATTACTCTCGTATTTGGAAGCAATGATGTTGAAGATTTAGAAACCTACCTTTATCGTGATAATAAAGTAGAATTTACTACCGTCAAATTTCACCAGGCAAAATCCAAGGCCATTGAAGAAATTTTAGATAATTGCATCGATGAGTTTTACCGCGGACATGTGACTGAAATTCACACCACTCTATCGGAAGATAAAAAAACAGTGGCAGTAGAAGATAATGGCATAGGCTTTCCGCTTAAGATGATTGCTCCTGTTTATACGGAATTTAGAACCGGCTCTAAATTTAAAGATGAAGAAGTGGATGAAGATGGGTTTATGCATCGAACATTAGGCCAAAACGGCCTAGGTGCAGCGGCCACCTGCCTCACCTCCGATCTTTTTCAAGTGCGCGTTAGACACTATAATTCTAAGCAAGAACAAACCTACACTTTCGAAGATGGAGCACTAACCACCAAAAAGAGTAAGCCCAAAACATTTACTGGACACTCCGGCGTACGCGTTGAGTTAATGTTGGCGCGAGAGGTCTACAAAAATGTAGTTATAGATGAGGATCTATTGCGCAAGCGAATCATCGATCTGGCCTACAACAATCCCGGACTAACTTTCTACTTTAATAAGGAAAAATATCTTTTTAAAAAGGGCCTTTTTGAACTGGCCCAATACATTGGTGGGGAAACAGCATACCATATAGGTGATACTACGGCCGTTTTTGATTCCACCACAGCAAAGGGTAAAACGGCAAAAGGAAAGATCGACTTAAGTATTTCAGTAGTTATTGATAAGGCCAGCGAAGCGCGTGAGCGAGTAATCTCTTTTGCCAACTCCAGTCCAACTTTTGATGGCGGCTTCCATCAAGATAAAGTCAAAAGACTCTTTATCAATATCCTCAAAGAAAAATTAGAACGCTCTATAAAGAAAGAAAAAATCTCTATCACCGATAATGATATTTTAACCGGCATGACTTTTATTATTGGGGTCACGATGCCCAACCCTCGCTTTGAATCACAGACTAAAAGAAAATTAGTACGCGATGCCCAGCTGGAAAAAGTTATAGATGGATTCATGTCCGACAACATGGAAAAGTTTATTCGCAAAAACAAAGAATATCTAGATGTAGTGCTTGATCGAGCACGATCTCGCCATCGCTTTCAAGAATTTAAAGATGCTGAAAAAATATCAAAAAAACAAAAGCGAAAACGCATAGAAAAATTACTAGACGCTAACGAAAGACGTGATCGCACCAAATGTACCTTATTTATTTGCGAAGGAGATTCGGCCATTGGCGGATTGCGGTCAGCACGCAACAAGTTATATCAGGGAGGAATTGCACTCAAGGGAAAACCCATGAATGTGGCGCAAGCATCCATCAACGATATTTTAAACAATCAAGAGTTCTCTGATATTATGGCGGCCATCGGCCTAACACTGGGACAACCAGTAGATTTTGAAAACTTGCGTTTTTCCCAAATAGTATATCTTTCCGACTCAGATGTGGATGGTGGACATATCAACACACTTCTTACTAATTTTTTCTTCACCTTCTGGCCTGAACTTTTTGAGCGCGGCATGATTCAATTGGCCAAGGCCCCGCTGTTTGAGGTGGCAACTGACAGTGGAAAAATCTATGTCGAATCTCCTGCCGAGTTAGAAAATTTAAAAAAGAGTGGAGCAAAAATAAAAGAAATTCAACGTAACAAAGGTTTGGGAGAGATGTCTCCCGAGGCCTTTAAACATGTGCTAATGAAGGGTGTTTATACCAAGATTGCAGTGCCCGATAGACAACGAGCAAAAGAGATGTTGGATGTCTGCTTTGGCAAAGACACCGCACCTCGCAAAGATCTATTAATTGATAAAGCAGAATAAGATAGAGTAAGGCAAAATAAATTTACGGCGGAGAATATAAATGGCAATGGATGATTTAATTTTTAACTCTTTGGAATCAATTCCTCTCGATGATGTAGTCATTGAAGAATATAAACTTTATCAGCTTTATACGCTGATGGATCGGGCCATCCCCTACTTGCAAGATGGCCTAAAACCTGGCCAGCGCCGCATTTTGTACACTCTGTGGAAAAATCAGGGTAAGGGCCTACTAAAAGTTTCTTCCGCTACCGGATTAGTTTTAACGCTGCATCCCCATGGCCCGGCCTCAGTAGAATCGGCCATTGTTAATCTGGCGCAAGATTACACCTTTGCCAATAACTATCCTCTCATTGACAAAAAAGGATATTTTGGAGAACGAATGGAGCCAACCCCGGCGGCCGGGCGATACATTGAGTGTAAGTTAGGAAAAATGGCCGAGATCTTACTGTTTGATGATATTAATCAAGTAGAGATGGTACCCAATTACGATGAAAAAACGGTGGAACCCCTCTGCTTTCTTCCCAAATTACCGTTGATGCTTCTAAATGGGGCAGAGGGAATTGGCACAGGTTTTTCCTCTGTAATTCCAAGTTTCCACCATGAAGATATCATTGATTCAATGATTAACATGGCCGAGAATGGAAAACCAAAAAAACTAAAACCCTTCTTCTTAAACTATAACGCCAGGCCAGAAATTGATTCTTCTGGAAAATTAACCTTTGAGATGAAATTTGAGTTAATCGGTGATGATGTTTTTATCACCGAAATTCCTCGCAACTATGACTCCTCAAGAGTCTATAAACATCTAGGTAAATTTATCGATAGCGGTTATCTGAAAGATTATATCGACTCCTCCGTGGACAATGAAATTAAAATTGAATTAATTTTTAAACGAGGGGCGCGGCCACCGCTGGAAGAAATCATTAAAACCATGGGGTGTAATACTTCGCTTGTGCCCAACTATACTCTAATTTCTGAGCGTGGCGTGCGAATTTTTAATAATGCCGAAGAAATTATTGTCTGGTTTACTGCTAAGCGTTTAGAGGTGGTAAAGCGACGCTATGAACTTCTGTGTACAGAGTATGAGCAAAAAATTCGCCAGAGTAATGAGATTATTCGTTTTATCAAGCAAAAACACTATGTCGAAGCAACCAAGGTTAAAAACAGAAAAACATTCATTGAATATTTGGAAAAAAACAAGTTTACTTTTTCGGAATATCTGGCCGATATGCCCATCTACCGCATGACCAAAGACGAGGTAGAAAAACGGGTGCTAATGGTAAAAGAGGATTCAGAATTGCTCAAGCAGTTTGAAAAAATCGCCAAGTCGAAAAACTTAGTCCAAAAGAAGTTAATAGAAGAATTGGATGACGTTAAAAAACAAATTAATGATTGGCTTAAGCAAAAAGAGATTCAGCGGGCCAAATTGCAAAAGGAGCTAGCAAAAAAAGATAAAGAGATTTTGAAAAAGAAAAAAGAAAAAGAAAAAGAAAAAGAAAAAGAAAAAGAGCTGCAGTAGATTCTGACAATTTTTGTCGGCCAGGAGCTGCATAAACTATTTCAACTTTTTTAATAGAAAACAGAAAATATATCTGCTAACCTATCAAGTAGTTATCGTTTTTAAATGATGGTTTTCATGGAGGAAGATTTATGAGTTTAACTAAAGCGGACATTGTAGAACGCGTCTTCAAAGAGGCAAATTTTTCAAAGAAAGAGGCCGCTGAAGTAGTCGAGTTAGTTTTTAAAGTTATCAAGGATACTCTCTCTCAAGGAGAAAAAGTTAAAATTTCTGGCTTCGGAAATTTTACCATTCGAGACAAGGCAACTCGCATTGGACGCAATCCTCAGACTGGTGAGTCTATGGAAATTTCCGCCAGGCGAGTATTGACCTTCCGTCCATCACAAGTGCTAAAAGAAGACATAACCTTGCGCTATGCCCATCGTTTGGATAATGAAGGTAATGAGAATACCGCTCTACCTCCAAAGGAAGTAGTTGCTCGTGCACTAAATTCTTTCATGTCTAATGAAGATACTCCAGATGGTGAGGATGATGATTTTGAGGACAACCACGAAAATTAGGAAGCTAGATGAATTGTCCTTTAGATATGCTGACACAAAAAAATCAATTCAAATTTGATGAAGTTTGTACGCGTACAGATGTACGGCCTTACGTATTGCGTTTTTGGGAGTCGGAATTTGAAGAGATTGCCCCAACCTTTATTAATGGATCAGAAAAAATCTACTCACTTGCAGACATCAATGTGATTCTGGCCATTAAAGAGCTGCTCTTTGAAAAAAAATTCAGCATTAATCGGGCCAAAGTAGAACTTTCTCGATCACTTGTTAAACAAGCAACTGCCCCGGCCGATGACTTATCACTACCCCCAAAAGAAGAAAAAACAGTTGAACAAACCTCGCTACCGGCCCTAGAAAATGGAGAAAAGCTTTTACATACCAAGGCCCAGTTAGAAAAAATGTTAGCGCTGATGGATTCCATCAAAGAGGCCCATAATTGGAACTAATGCTTCTTTTTTTGGCAGATGTCTTTCGATATTTACACTTCCCTCATTCAAGATTTTTTTGATTTTGCTTAAATAATCATCAAGCACCAGAGAAAACGTCGGCATGCCATTATAAGTAGATGTGATTTTTTTAATTATCTGCATATAGTGCAAAAGTGTTTGTAGAGCTTCATCGGAATGACGCAACCATGGATTAATCTTTTGCTCACGCTCGGTTATTTTTAATTCCGCAAGTTCTGTTAAGTCATCTAACAATTGAAACGATACTCCCATCGCATCACCTAGTTTATATAAATCCCGGCACTCTCGATATTTTTGCTTCCGATCATCTTTTTTCTCATCCAAAGTTAACAAGTAACTTCCAACTATGGCCGTTTGAATTAGCCGAGCAGTTTTTAGACGATGAGTAGTAATTAGATTAACAAAAGAGTGGTTCATCTCCTCTGATAGATCTAGTACTTGCCCCAAAATTAATCCTTTGGGCCCTAATGCCCAAGAGAAAAATTTTAAAACATCTGGAAAGGCCGGCGATTTTATTTGAGACAATAAAGCAAAAGGGCCAACACACAACCCATCTCCCACCAAAAGCGCTTTCCATTCATTATATTTTTTATGAACAGTGAGTTTGCCTCGACGATAATCATCATTGTCCATGGCCGGCAAATCGTCATGAATCAGCGTATAAGCATGATGCATTTCCACCGCACTGGCCAGATAACTAAAATCTGATTGGGGCCCAATAATATTGCCTTGCCATCCACTTCTTTTAAAATCACGGCCAATAGCATAAACTAGAAGCGGCCGAAAAAGTTTACCTGTAGGAAAAAGAGCATACTCATAAATTTCACTTATTGCATGATGAGGCAAAATTTGGCCCAGGTGCCTCTTTAAATTCACTGATAATTCACTAGTAATCTCCTTTAAATCTATCATCTCTTTTCCTCTTTTCATCTTTTCATCTTTGCTGTTATCTCACCTCTGTCATGGAATATCCATCACATGCCCAATCAAATAGGCCTTCTCATTCATCGCAGAAAGTGTAGACATAATAGGCCCTGGCGTATCCGTCACTAGCACAAATCCAACCCCCATATTAAACACCTGGTAGAGTTCTTTGTCTTCCAAATTTGCTCGTTTCTTGATCTCTTGAAATATTGAGGGAATTAAAGAGAGCGAAGGCATAGAGTGTAGCGCAAAATGCTTACGCTCATTTATCCGTTGGATATTAGAAATACCTCCTCCCGTGATATGGGCCATACCTAAAATATTTTGAGGATACTTAGATAAAAGCGATTGAATCAGTGATACATAAATTCGCGTCGGAGTTAAGCACTCTTTTAATAACTCTATCTCCTCATTTTGGATAAGTTTATTTACCAGGGAGAACCCATTCGAATGTAATCCAGAGGAGGCAATCCCTATTATGGCATTCCCTGCTGAGACTTTCTGCCCATCAATCACCTGGGCCTCTTCTACTTCTCCCACCGCAAACCCGGCCAAATCATATTCATCAGCAGCATACATTCCTGGCATCTCGGCAGTCTCTCCACCAATTAGTGCCATGTTACTCTCCTGACATCCTTTGACAATTCCATCAATGATCTGATTACTAACCGCCAGATCCAATTTAGAAGAAGCAAGATAATCAAGGAAAAAAAGAGGAGTAGCGCCGGTACAAAGAACGTCATTTACACACATGGCCACAAGATCAATTCCAATAGTGTTATGAATCCCCAGTTTTTGAGCAATTTTTAATTTCGTCCCCACCCCATCTGTCCCTGCGGCCAATAATTTCCCATTGCCGGCCTTATAAAGGGCAGCAAATCCCCCCACTCCCTCCACTACTCGGCCGTTGTAGGTTGATTCAACTTTGCGCTTAATCGACTCTACAAATTTATCTCCTCTATCAATATCAACCCCCGCATCTGCATAGGTATAGCGCCGCTTATTAGTACACATCTCTTTCGTAGTTTGCATAAAAAACTCCTTTTTAGTGACGAAAATGCCGACGTTTGGTAAATAACATACTAAGTCCCAACTCATTGCAAGCAGCAATTACTTCCTGATCTTTGATACTACCGCCTGGTTGCACTATTGATCTTATCCCCCACTGAGCACATAGCTTAACATTATCTGCAAAAGGAAAAAAACCATCGGAGGCCAAGACCACTTCCGATAAATTAGAGTGGCCATTTTCTCGCGCCTTTTCCGCCGCCTGTTTGATACTTAAAAGACGATTAGGATTTCCCATTCCGGCCCCCACAAGTGCTACTTCCTGTTTGGATTTTTTCACCAGCGCGATGGCATTACTTTTTAAATGCTTGGCCACCACAGTACCAAAATCGGCCAGCACCATTTTATCATTTGAAAACTTCTGGGTTGTTACGTTAGTAAATTCATGTTTGCAATCCTCCCAATCATCTTCTTGTACTAACTGTCCTCCCCAAATTGACCTGCTCACTATCTCTTTTTTTAACTGCAAAGGATCAAGTTGTAAGAGCCGCAAATTTTTTTTGCTAGAAAAAATGGCCTGCGCCTTTGTCGAAAAAGAAGGAGCAATAATTACTTCGATAAATTTATCGCTAAGCCATAGCGCACTGGCCTCCTCGATGGCCGAATTTAAGCAAATGATGCTACCAAAACTACTAATGGGATCTCCACTCCAGGCCAACTCTAAGGCCATCTTGGCATTCTGCCCCATCGCGGCCCCACAAGTATTTTGATGTTTCACAATAGTGGCCACGGCCGGGAAATCCACCGAAGATTCAAGCTGAAGTAAATCATGGTTACAACGAATGGCCGCATCAGCATCTAATAAATTATTATAAGAAAGCTCTTTGCCTTGTAAGGGGCGGGCCGCCGCCAATCCTATCTCATCCAAAGAATTTGCATAACAAAATGCTCTCTGATGAGGATTTTCTCCATAACGCAATTTCTTTGCACGCTGTGAAGAAAAATGGATAACAGGCGAAGCTTCTTCATTCTCCCAACGTCTCTGCAGCGCTATGGCAATAGCGGAATCATAATCAGCAATCATTTTAAAACTACGCAAAGAACATTTTTTTCTGAAGGCCAGATCAGTCCGGCCATCATGAGTCTGTATATTTTCCAAAAACTCTTCATATTCCTGGGAACTATTTAACACTGTTAAATAGCGATAATTTTTGGCCGCGGCCCTAATCATCGTTGGGCCTCCGATATCAATTTTTTCAATCAACTCATATTCCGCGGCCAAACGTTTAGCATAATCCAAAAAAGGATAAAGGTTACAAACTACCAAATCAATCGGCAAGACTCCTAATTCAAAGGCCTCTGCTAAATCCCCCTCATGATCACGACGATACAAAAGCGCACTGGCCACCGAAAAACTAATGCTCTTCATTCTTCCACCAAACGCTTCGGGATTACCGGTAATCGTTTCAAGTGGAGTTGACTCAATACCTTCGGCCTTAAGATGTTCGGCCGTTCCACCGGAAGCAATAATCTCCACACCATATTGCTGTAAAATAGAAGCAAGTCGCACAATCCCCTCTTTATCACTAACTGAAAAGAGAGCACGCTTAATCTCAACGAGGCCACTAGTTAAATTATTCATAGATTTTTCTCCCGTTAAGAATGCTGTAAATAAGTAACCATTGATTTCAAAATATCATCCTCTATGGCATGCTGATGACTCTCCAATAAAATTGCCTCGGGATGCGGCATCATGCCCAAAATAAAACCACTTTCGTCACAAACCCCAGCAATTGAATCGGCATCTATTACTTCTGAATTTTTACTTTCATAGCGCAGAGGAATTTGTCCTCGTTCTGCCAAATAAAGAGGCCCACTTGGCCATTTTTTATCAAAAACCACTCTTCCTTCACCATTGCGAATAGGAAGACGAATTTTTTTCCCTTTGATGGCCTCCGTCCATTTACATATTGAATTAGAAGCGACCTCTAAAGTTACCCAGCGATCAATAAACTGACGGCCATAGTTGGGGGCCAAGGCAAACATTCGCTTTTTTTTCCCACTCTCCGGAAGAAGATTCATTTTTACTAAAATCTGAAACCCGTTGCAAATTCCGATGATGGGATGTCTTTGGGCCACATATTCTTGAAACAAATCATTCATCACCGCTTTAAATTTTAGGGCCATAATTTGGCCACTGCCTAATTCATCTCCAAAAGAAAATCCTCCCGGTATGGCCAATCCTTGAAAATTAAAAAGTCTGGCCGGCGAAGTTAGTAAATCATTAATGTGCATAATTTCCGCTTCTGCATGGGATCGCTGAAATGCCAGCTTGGTCTCCTTCTCACAATTAATTCCATCTCCTGCAATAATTAAAAAAGTTGGCCGAGATGGTGTCTTTTTGATTTTATTTTTTTTCATAATGTTTTCATCCATGCCTGTTTTAGTTTATCTACTGATAAAGAGATAACGTTTTTATTTTTACTGTCCAAAACTTCTAATTCTTTTTTTTGAGTAACCACTCCTAACTCTTTTACTTCTACTGCTTCAAAGCATTTTAAAAACTCTGCTCGCCGATTGGCTGCGACTGTTACTAAGAATCTGCCGGATGCTTCTCCGAAGCAAAAATTAATTATTTTGGACAAATCGTTTTTCGTCTCTTTTGCCAAAGCAATATTCCCCCCAAGCTCTCCTCCGATCATAGATTCGGCCATCGCCACTAATAATCCACCATCTGAAAGATCGTGAGATGATTTAATAAGTCCGGCCAGTTGTGCCCGACGCAGCAAATGATAAAGAGTAAAATTGTCCTTCAAAAAAGGTTGTGGTATTTGGGCCAGTGACGCATTATTTTCTATCGTATAAAGTTGTGCAAACTCTGAGGCCAACATCCCTTCTCCATTTTTTCCTAAAAGAAAAATCAAATCTCCCGGATCTTTAAATTCCGAAGTAACCAAATAATTCATTGAGGCCTTGCTTAGACATGTTATCAAAAGGGTTGGCACTACACTTATTTCAACGCGATCGCCTCCTCGTGTTTTTCCTTTAAAATCATTTTTCATACTATCTTTTCCACTAACCAGAGGTAATCCATAGGCCAGCGCAATATCGTGCAGGCCGGCGGCCGCTCGCACCAACTGGCCTAATTTATATGCCCCATCCGGATTTTTTTCTGATTCCACAGGATCTGGCCAACAAAAATTATCTAACAAACAACAAAGAGATAGATCTCCTCCGGAAGAGACCACATTGCGAACGGCCTCATCTACTGCATATTGGGCCATTAAATATGGATCATACCAAGAATAGCGAGGGGCCAAACCACATCCTAGCGCAACTCCTTCTTCAATATTTCCATCATGGGGATATGCCCATAAAATTGCACCATCGGCAACTCCATGGCCTTTTTTTCCTCCAAATGGTTTGATGGCCGTTGCTCCTTGCACTTCGTGATCATACTGTCGAACCCAAGACTCTTTGGACGAAATGTTAGGAGAAGATAACAGTTGCAGCAAGACGTCTGACAGAAAATTAGACGTCGGCACAATTTCTTTTTTTTCTATTTTCTCTCCGTACACAGCAATAGACCTCGGGCCATTCCATCTCGCCTCTAATTTCATGGCCGGAAGTGAATGATGTAAAAAGTCCAAAGATAATCTGGCCACTAACTTTTTTTCATAGCAAGCTTCAAAAAAACCGCTGCTATTAAATTGTCCAATCTCTGTGGCCAAAACTCCCCGTCTGTTGGCCAGAGACAAAAAGTCCGACAACTTCTCTGGCGAAACTGCTAACGTCATCCTTTCTTGGCTTTCACTAATTAATAATTCATAAGGAGCTAGTCCACGATACTTTACCGGACAAGCAGAAAGATCAATGGTAACACCGTTGGTATGTAGCGCCATCTCTCCCACGCTAGAACTTAATCCACCAGCTCCATTGTCCGTAATCGCTCGATATAACCCCACGTCACGCGCTTCTAAAATAAAATCATGCATTCGTTTTTGAGTAAGAGGATCGCCAATTTGGACTGCACTACTCGGAGAAGTCTCGCTTAACTCTTGAGAGCTAAACGTCGCACCGTGAATACCATCACAACCAATAGCGCCGCCAATCATCACCACGCGATCACCTGAAACAATCTCTTTTTTACTACTGGCAGATCCGTCTGTTAATTGCTGCGGCATCACACCAACAGTGCCTACAAAAACAAGTGGTTTACCCAAATAACTAGGATCAAAAAAGAAAGCGCCATTTACTGTAGGAATTCCACTTTTATTGCCCCCATCTAATACTCCGCGGTGAACTCCTTCTAAAATACGGCGCGGATGTGCCATCTTTGCTGGCAATTTATCTAACTGCGAAGAGGAAGGCCAATGAGGTGGGGGAAGACAAAAGACATCCAAATTGGCCATCGGTTTGGCCCCCATTCCTGTTCCTAAAATATCTCGATTGACTCCTAAAATTCCCGTAAGCGCCCCGCCATAGGGATCAAGCGCAGAAGGAGTATTATGTGTTTCTACTTTTATGCAATAATCTATTTTATTATCAAACCGAACAATTCCCGCATTGTCTGAAAAAACGGAGATCAACCAATCCAGTTCTCTGGCCTTTGCAATTTTTTTAGTAGCACCTTTAATATAGCGACGATAAAGGCCTTCGGAAATAGATAGATTGCCTAATGCCTGATAATCTTTACTTTCAAGTTTTTCATGATAGGAAATATCCGCCGAAAAAATTTTATGCTTACAATGTTCACTCCAGGTTTGCGCCAACATCTCTAACTCTACATCTGTAGGATGAGGCCCAAGTCCTAGCTTAATGCGACTTTCTATTACCTCCTCTGTTGCAAAATAATTTTTTATATGCTTCATTTCTGACAAAGATAGCGCCAAACAACGCCTATCACTTAATGCTATTAACTCCTCATCCGAAAGCTCTAATGAAATTGCTGTGGCAGATGCTGAATGATTGAGCACCACCTCGCGAAAATTAATCTTTGAAAATCGCTCTAATTTTATGAAGTCATCAAGGGAGTAAACGGCCACCTCTTCAATAATTTCATTGGCCCACAGCTCACAAGTTAATTTAGTAATAGTTGCAAGATCTATCTTTTGATTGGCCTTGAAATAATAAAGCATTCCACTTTGGGCCCTACAATTTTTAGAAAACAACCCCAGCGCTTCTTTTACTACCTGGGCCTGATTATCAGTTACCCCTGGGCGATAAGAAACCGAGGCAACAAAATGATAATCCGAAAAAAGGCCTGATTCCTCTTTTATCAATTCTTCTAAAATTGGATCATAAAAAATCTCTTCATCTTGAGATTGCCAATTAGCACACTCCACTAAAAAAAATTCCACAGTGGAGATCGCGGCAAAAGATAGATTGAAAAATTTATTGGCCGCCGCCATCAACGCTTGCTCTCCTTCAACGTCATGCCGTTTTCTCTTTTCTAATCTAACTGTTGTCATTTTAAATCCTCACTGGTTATTTGCGTCCTATAGGTTTCGATTTTTTCTAAGGCCTCTAAGTAAAGCACATGCTCTACCGCCAACCCTTTGCGAATAAAACTCTCTAGCGTATCGTGCTCTTCACGTTCAAAACTTCGCTGCATGATAATTTGTCCACTATCTACTCCCTCATCTACAAAATGAATTGTAACACCCGCTACTTTCACTCCAAAATCATAGGCCTGTTGATACGCATTTTTCCCCCTAAAACTTGGTAGCAACGAGGGATGAACATTAATTACTCGCGCACATCCTAAAGCTTGATCATAAAAATGAGAAAGAAATTCTCCACTCAATATGCGCATATAACCGGCCAAAAAAAGCCAATCACATTTTTGGTTTACTAAAATTTCTATAATAGAAAGTTCATGTGCTCTTTTTCTCTGCTTTTTATCGACAATAGCACTATTGGGCGAAACAACCACCGCCTTTACGCCTAAGGCCGTTGCACGTTGTAGAGCATAGGCAGAAGCATTATCACTAATCAAACAAGTTGCCTGAAATTTATCAGGCCGATGAGAAGTATAGCGTAAAATATTTTCGGCATTACTACCGTTACCTGATGCTAAAATAGCAAATCTAATTTTAGATGAGCCCAATATCCCCTCGCCAATGAGCACCCTTGAATTTAATTTTATCAATCAAACTATATGCTATCTCGCGCGCCGCTTGACAGTTTGCGCCCACTCCCGTAACCCCCAAAACTCTTCCACTGCTATTTATTAAATGGCCATCCTGCTCACTAACTCCACTAAAGGCCACGGCCGCTTGTTCGGCCGCTGACATTTCGCTTATTAAGATTTTTTGATTTAAAAGTAATCCACCGTCATAAATATCGGGATAACCCGCAGAGGCCATCACCACATGGATGGCAACCTGATTATGATGAAACTGCACTGCCCCATCATCCATAAACTTCAAAGAACCACTGGCCGCGGCCACTAGTGGAATTAAAATATCTCCAGCATATAAGGCCATTAGGGCCTGACATTCCGGATCCCCAAAACGCACATTAAATTCGATCACCTTAAGTTCGGCAGTATCTTCACCAACACCATCACCCTCTTCGATCATTAGGCCTGCGAATAAAATTCCTTTGAAAGGTATTTGGGCCTTTCGCATTCCTTCTACCGTCGGAGCAAAAACCAGATCACTAATTCGTTGGCGCAATTTCTTTGAAGGCCAATCGTGAGATGCCATAGATCCCATCCCGCCCGTGTTGGGGCCTTGGCCTCCATCACATAGTTGTTTGTAATCGGTGGCATATCCAAAAGGAATAAAATTCTCCCCGTCACAAAGAGCGAAGGCCGAAATCTCTCGTCCATAAAGTCGTTTTTCGATAATAATTTTTTCTGCCGAAACAGCACACTTTCTATTTGCCATTAAATCATAGACGGCCTGATGGGCCTCCTCGGCATTTTTACAAACAAAAACTCCCTTGCCTCCGGCCAAACCATCGGCCTTCACCACTACTCCCTCTGGCATATCACAAAAATTAAGATATTGATGGGCCGCCGCCTCTTCTTGAAAAATGGCAAAGGGAGCAGTGGGTATTTTATTCTTTTTCATGAAATTCTTGGCAAAGGCCTTCGAACTCTCTAATTGTGATGCCGCCTTTGTTGGCCCTAGAATCAAAATGCCACAACGCTCTAGTTCATCTACCACTCCTAGGGCCAAAGGCGTTTCTGGCCCGACGATTACCAAATCAGCACCGAAAAAAATAGTGGCCTGCACAATTTTGGCGATATCCACAATAGAGATTGCTTGCAGTAAAACTTTATTAATTTGTAAAAGGCCAACATTTCCGGGAATCACCAAAATTTTTTCTACCGCTGGCGATTCGCTGAGTTTTTTTGCCAGGGCAAATTCACGGCCCCCACTACCTAATACTACCACTCTCATCGTAATTTCTCCGCCACTACAGAGAGATTGTCACAATCATAAAAATAGCGCTCTTTAAAAAAATGTTCTCCTAAATGATTGGCAAAGGCCCTATACATGGAAGAAAAAATCTTAAGCTTATCCGGCCATATCCGCGGAGGACTCTGTCCCAATCTCTCCTCGCAAATCCGCTGCCAATTCTCTATTCCTTCTTCTTTGCCTAAAATTTTTGCCTCCGCAACTGCCACATACCAAGCACTATCACGATAAAATTCTCGCATCTTCTCTTTGGTTAGTTGTGCTCCTTGGTAGAGCAGTCGCAATTCATCCGGCCCAATGGAATCAACGAGGATTAACTCCCGTGTCCCATCAGCTTTTAGATCTTCTCCCCAACACATCTCCAACTTCCCATCACAAAGTTCAACTTCACACTCTGCCAATAGATCTTTAAGCCTCAAAGCAATAAGTGAAACACTCTCTTTTAGCTTAGCAAATTCTAAATCACTCATTCCGGCCATCTCTTGTGCTTGAGCGTAAGATAGGTAACGATCGGTTGTTTCCAACTTGCTGGAAAATTCTATCAATGGAATATTAAATTTTTCGGGCAATTTTTTGTCAATCTCTATTCCCAGCTCTCGACAATAGCGGCCATCTCCTAGTCTGGAAAAAAGAGAACTACCAGGCGGAAGTGAAAAGCGAAAAATAATCTCCAGAGGAATAAGTGTATTGCGTAAACTCTTTTTATAAGCAGAATAATCCCAACAAATCTTGCCATGGTGCCAAATAGCGGCCGGCCGCATTACCTCTATTTTTTTCACCATCAGCAAATCATCTTGTGCCCCCATTCCATAGCAATGATGGGCCACTCCCAAAGTGGCAAATTCCCGGTAGATCTCACTTTTTTCAATCTCCGCATATCCTTGAACGTTTTTAATATTTTGAACATTGCGAATATTCTGAATAAGAGGCCATTGCTGCCAACGCACTGGATCTCCTAGCAATTTAAAAAAAATATTTCCAATCAAGGCCAAGGCCCGCCCCTTATCATCAATGGTATCTGGCATTTTTCCCCAATCAAAAACAGAAAAGGCATCTGAATATTTAAAAAGATAAAAAGGTTTATTTTCTACCGACAAAACAGATTTAACGGAACCTTCGTAAATGAGTTGACAATGATCCATCTCTATCACCTCCTGAAAAAATTCTGTATGGCCAAAATGGCATTCCTCCCATTATTAATTCCCACCCATAAATCTCCTAAGCTCTCTGCTTGTTGAAAAAAACGCATCCCCATCTGCGGATCTCTTTTTTCTTTATCTGCTAACACTGGCACATTGATCACTATGGCATTCTCGTTTTTAATTATTCTCCCCAGCGAAGAGGCCAATGAAACAAAAGATAAATTTATTGCCTCTTCTTTTACGCACTCTCCTACACTCAAGGCCTCATCTAGTTTTTGCTCTTTTAAAAAGGCCACACATCGCTCGACTTCCGGGCCAACCGCTTCACACTCTCGCAAATCAAAAACCAAATTAAATTGAGGCCTCTTCATTTGACGAATTTTTTCCAAAACATGAATCACGGTTTTGATCTCATCAACTCTGCTAGTTAACACTGGAACGCCGTAGGGCATTTGCACAATAGATAAAAAAGCATCAAATCCTCCCAGGTTGGCCGAAACGGGAATGCCAATAACTGGTTTAGAAGTTCGAGAGGCCACTGCTCCTGGTAAGTGAGCGGCCAATCCAGCCCCCGCAATTACCACATCAAAGGCCTTTTCACTTAATGCTCGTTCCAGCTCTTGCGGATTACGATGGGCCGATAAAATTTTCAGCTCTGAAGAAAAATCTGCTTGGGCAAGCTGAGCGAGCAACGGGCCAAAAATATGCTGATCTGATTGACTACCAAATAAAACTAACAATTCCATCTCAAGGCCTCCTCTCGTTTTTCTGCAAATTCAGCACCCTCTTGAACACAAGTTGGATAGTGATTATTCAAGCAGGCCAAACAAAGATTTGAAATGCCAATGGCCTCTTTTAAATTTTCAATATCCAAATAAACGACTCGCTCTACCCCTAAAAGCTGCGCCACCTCCTCTTCCTGGTGCCCAGCAGCAATCAGCGCATTTCTTTGCGGAAAATCAATTCCAAAATAGCAGGGATGACGAACCGGCGGAGTAGTACTGGCCACCACAATTTGGCCAGCTCGATATTTTTTTAAAAGGCCAACGATCTGTTTAATAGTAGTTCCTCGCACGATGCTATCATCTACTAACAAAATATTTTTCCCTTCAATCTCGCTAATCACCGGACTTAATTTTAATTTAATTAACTCCTCTCGCTTTTTTTGCGAATCTAAAATGAAGTTGCGATAAACATATCTGTTTTTTATGAAGGCCTCGCGATAAGGAAGGCCTAACACCTCAGCAATAGCGATTGCAGCTGGCCGACTGGTATCTGGAATTGGCACTACTACCTCTGGGGCAATGGCCATTTGCGAAATTAATTGACGCAAACGAATCCCCAATCTCTTGCCTAAATTTAGTCGCACTCCATAAACAGACCTTCTCTCAATCATACTTTCTGCCGCAGAAAAATAGGCCCATTCAAACATACAGTTGGCAGACAACGAAGATAAAACCACCGACTGAATTTGGCCGGTAAAACTAATAGCAATTAATTCCCCGGGGGCCACATCTTTTACATATTCATAGTCTAAAAAATCAAAGGCCACCGTTTCAGAGGAAATGCAGTAACTAAATCGGCCATCTCCCAAACTTTTTTTCCCAAGCATTAATGGCCGCAGGCCATGGGGATCACGAAAGGCAACCAGTCCTGCACTCTCCACAATCGCCACCGCGGAATATCCACCTTTTACTATTTTAAATAGTTTTTCCGTGGCCATGGTTGCTTCTTGAAAACTAAAACTATTCGCGGCCCCCTTTAACTCCTCCGCCCAAATTTTCAAAATAAGCTCTAAATCGTTAGTCGTTTGCAATCCCAAATGTACGGAAGAAAGTGCGTGGTAGTTAACCACATTTCCGTTGTGGGCCATGGCCACTCGCGCGCCACTCTCTCCACCACTTATCATTGGCTGCAAATCACATTGTTGACTGTTGCCGACCGTGGCATAACGAGCATGTCCGATGGCAACTTCACCATCTAGTTGGGACAAAACAGTTTGGGGAAGGGCCTGTGAAACTAGGCCAGAATCTTTATGTAGATGAAAGCTTTTTGGCGGCCGTCTATAGGAACAAATTCCCGCAGCATCCTGGCCTCGATGCTGTAGCGTGAGAAGCCCTCGATAGACATCCTGCGAGGCCAGATTCCCTTCTGTGTTTAACGGATAAATCACTCCAATGATTCCACACATTCCTGACTACTCCTTTTTTATCGGATCGTCTTGTCAGGAAAAATGTGACGTATAAAAAAGTGATTGTCTAGATAAAAATTAGACAAACTTATAATATTTTTCAGGCAGACTTATTAAATACCACTTAAGTATTTGTTTTCACACATAACAACGTCATCTAGCCGAGTATAAACTTCTCAAGTTTGGAATTAAGATCTTCTGACAGCTCTTGCAATTTAGCGGCCGCTGATGCCGATTTCTCGGCCATAAGATTATTTTTACTGGTCACATGTTCAATCTGCTTCATTCCATTATTTACCTGGGCAACACCTTCGGCCTGCTCCTTAGAAGCGATAGAAATTTCTGACATAAGTTCATTAACTTTTTCCACCTCTTCAGCAACCAGCTTGAACACTTCTGCCGTCTTTTCCGCGATCCCAGAACCAGTAATTACTTTGGCGGCAGAATCTTGAATAAGCGAAGTAGTATCTTTTACTGCTTCCGCACTACGCGAGGCCAAGGCACGAACCTCATCGGCCACCACCGCAAACCCCTTACCATGTGTTCCCGCCCGTGCGGCCTCTACTGCCGCATTTAGCGCCAATAGATTTGTCTGAAAAGCAATGGCGTCAATCACCTGGATAATGCGAGAAATATTTTGGCCAGCATCATTGATAATATTCATCGCCTCTACCATTTTTGTCATCTCATTATCGCCAGAAGAAGCATTCTCCCGGGCCTCCCGACTTAACTTTTCAACCTTTGTAGAATTTTCTGCATTGCGGGTAATCTGACTACCAATCTCTGTCATAGAGCTGCTAATTTGCTCCAGCGATGCGGCCTGTTGACTGGCCCCTTCCGAAAGCAAGCGCCCAGTTGTGGCCATCTCATTTGCCGAAGCGGAAACATTAGTAACCGTTTCTTTTACCTCTATTAAAATAATTCGAAGGGCCTCTATCGCTTTATTAATAGCATTTTTTATTATGGCATGATCTCCCTTGTAATCACCTTCCACTTCTTGTGCCAAATCCCCGGAGGCCATCGACTGCAAGACCGTCACCACCTCTTTATTGGGACGCAACACCTCATCCAATAAACCGTTGATCCCCTCAATAATGGATAAATACTGCCCGGTATAGCGCTCCGTCTGTATACGCTTCCCCAAATCTCCATCAATGGCACTCTTGGAAATATCACGTAAATCATTATTCAAAGCAGTCAAGCGATCAATAACATCATTAATGGACAGCAAACACTCTCCAATTTCGCTTTGGTCTTTGATATTTTCAATTTTACTAAACTTTCCTTGCGATAACTCTTCGGCCTTTTTCTTTATGAGATTAATCGGTAAAATGACAATCTGTCTGGTGGCCATCGAAATAACCAAAGATAAAACGATCGTTCCCAAAATGGCCGAAACCGTTATGCTGCCAATAAGTTCCTGGCGAGCATTGGCATTTTTTTCATCCATATCATCGCGCATTTTCAGTAAACTACTATTTAGCTTCTCCATTCCTAAATCTAATTGCTTTCGATTAAGTCCAATCTCGATCACTCCCAACAATTTACCATCTTCGGCGTTTATAATATCTTTTTTTACCGTTTTATAGACGGCCTCTTGAGCTTCCACTTTTGCCACAGAGGACTGTTTCTCGTCTGAAAAATTAACCAGCGAAATCTCCTTATCAATTATCGCATTTGTGGCCAAATCTTTTAATGCCACAAAGTCGTAGTTGATTAAATAACTACGCGCTAGATGGCCTAACAACTCGGCCATCGCCTCGCCTTTTTTTACAAGTTTTTCCTCTTCCGCTGCAATCTGATCTTTATTTATCTCTTGCAGCAAACCTTCTGACTGTGAGCTGCTAGCGCTATTAATTTTTCCAATTAGCACTGCGGCCATCGCAAAAAGCATAACTACTACGGTTGCCAAAATTATGGATAAAAATTTGAACCCCAATCCCTTTATGTTTAACAGTCCATACCTCCTCTTTAAATACGCTAAGCGCCCTAAGTACTCTTATAAAAATCAGAGCATAAACAGGCAACCATCACCAAACGGCCCCAAATCCTACTTGCGCGGCCATAATGTCTCGACTCATAGATTCCTGAACTATCGCATAAATCTTCAAAATAAAAATATTAAGCTGCACTCCCGCAAACCAACGCATATTAAATGTATCAACGTTCTTTTCTTGTCCTAACAAATCAACCGAGGCCGTGACAGAAGAAACCACTGGTTCTGTGACATTGACAGTATAAGAACCTCCAGCAATCCCTTTGGCCGAACCAAAATTTAAATCTCCGCCAACTCCAACAAAAGGCCGAAGAATGTAAAATAATCTTCCGTAAGTTGACAGCTCAAAAGGAATAGATGTTGTTTCCACTTTAATTCCGGCCTCAATTTCCGAGGTCATATTAACCACCGCACCTCCGCTGGTAATAGGATCGCTAGGAGTTTTGAGATTAAGCATGGCGTTTTGTGTTTGAGAAGAAATTCCTGTAGTAAAATCAATCCCACCCCATTTAAAAAGGCCGGCGGCCACACTGGCCGGATCGATTAATTTATATTGAAACATCACACTAAAAAGTTGAGCACTAAAATCCATATCATCGCCTGTTAGTTTATTACTTTTACCGGCCTGCAAATATAACTTTGCCCGATTAAGATTGAGCGGGCCTAATTTTTCAAAAGGGAGCAGACGCAAGTTCATTCCGACGGTAAAAATAAACATATTTATCCCCGCCCCACGAAATTCTCCCTCAAAATCCCCTCCCACCAAATCCATGAAACTTCCATTTTCCATTTCAACCGCCGCGCCTATCATATTAACGGATACCCCAAAGAGAGATAAGTCAGAAGCATAATCGGCCCCCGATCCCTTGGTGGCCATCGGACAAGTATTGGCGAAACCCTCTAGATATTCATCGATATTGATATCGGGGGCAGAAAATGAGCCATTGATCCTATCCTCTAAAATAGCGAAGGCATTTAAAATATTTTCGTCACTAATTCCCGTAGTATCAATGGTAAAAAGCTTGGCGTGAGAGATAGAAGAAAATAGCGATAAAAATAAAATCATGGCCGCAATAATTGCTCTCATAAGCTCCCCTTTTTGTGTTAACGTAAGATAATTATACCTAACACTAAGCGGTTTTCAATCAGGCCATTTTGGCCGGCCCACTTTAGCTATGTAACTATTACCAAGCAATTGAGAAAAATTTAAAAAAAGGTATATATATTTAAACTTTTCTGATCACCATTGATCACTATTTTTTAAACCTCGAGGCCGCCATGTATAATCAAATAACAAAGCAAACAACTCTAATCTACATACTAGCAGGTTGCCTACTCTCTTTCCCTGCTCTTATGGCCGCAGGATCTGATACGATTACTAGTATGAGCACAAGCACTATCTCTAAACAGAGCAAGCAGACCCCCTGGGGAGGATCTTGGTGGCCGATGCGTACTGGAGAACTAGCGATCGGCTGGAATAGCAGCAGCGGAAGAGTGGCCTGGGATCTGCCAACTCTTTCTAAATTTGATAGTTGTCTAGAATCCTATACTAAAAAATGCATAAGCTTTTTAGACACCTTGGCCGCCGATGGCGGCAGAAAATTATCCCCGCTTATGAAAATTGATCTACTTTCTAGAAAAATAAATGATTCTCTCTGGGGGCCAGGGAAAAATGAAGAAAAAGTTTTTATTCACGCTACCCGACATGAACTTAACATCCACTACATTGGGGATAATCAAAACCATCCCGAGTGGGAAAGTCGGGGATATGCAGGAAAATGTTTGGGCTGGGCACTATCTTCCATGAATCATAAAGAACCTACTGTGCACAAAGAAGTGTTAGGCATTATTTTCGAACCAGCCGACCTCAAAGGAATCTTGGCAACCGTCTATCATGGAGCACAATTTTTTATTTCCGACAAAAACGCCGTAGGAAATGCTTATCACAACAATTCAGAAGCAAACTCAGAAGAATACTACGAGGATGTTTTGCCACATGATTTTTTAAATGCGCTCTATAAAACAATTGATAAAGGTAAAATGATTGAGGCCGATTTAGAACCAGGAGACGGAGTGTGGAACTATCCTATCTTCAAATATGAACTAAGTTGGCAGCAAACCTCTGCCACGCAAGCGGTCGGCACCATCAGACTTTATTTTGCTAACGACGAAGTAGATGTCGACTCCGTCTTCTCCACAGAAAGCGTGCGCACGGATATCAAAACTCGTGATTTGGAATTTTCCCTTCAAATGCCTCCTGGGTGGGACGGTAAAGATCTACGCCAGGCAACTTCGGGAGCATGGATTGGCGCCAGTAGAGAACAACACCCAGATGCACTAATTTTAAGTATCGACAAAAACTGGCGCTCAGATATATTGGAATATCTAGAAGACGATGACTTCGCGGCCAATATAAACACAGAGCTTTTTCAAGAAATGATGCTTCCGGGTGAAGCACTTGGATCAATCGTAGATTTTTTAATCAGTGCTTACTACTAGGCTGAGTGACAAAAAGGTAATTTGCCTGAGTGGTGTTGTCGGCCATAAATAAATTGAGCATTTCTTTGGCCAGCGATAAACTTGTCTGTAATGAAAATACTCTATGTGGAAGATGATGAAGATATTCGTGAACTCTTTGTCATGAAAATTGAATCCAAATATGAACTCGATATTATCGAGACCCCCAGTAAAGCAGAGGCCCTCTCTATCTTAAACAAAGATCCTGAAATTAAGTTGATACTCTCTGACTACAATCTGCTTGATGGAGATGCTGGAGATTTCTATCTACAATTGCGGAAGATGAAATTGAATATCCCCTTTATCCTCTTTACCGGAGAAGCAATCGAGGATCTGGACTCTTTCAAAACTTTTTTTGCCGATAATAAACTAAATGCCCATGTCAGCAAACCACCGGTTGGCAACTCTCTTTTTGATTCCCTAGAATGTGCCATAAAAGCAGTTACACCGCTCGGAATTAAAAAGACGCTCTCTCAGACAATGGAATATGTTAAAATTAGGACCTCCTTTTTTGAAAAAATTAATCACTGCCCAACAGATGTCTACATAAAATTATCTGAAACTAAATTTGTTAAAGTGTTTCACCGCGACGAAATGTGTGGCAGTGAAGATGTTCGAAAATATATTGATCGCGGAGTTCAACACCTTTTTATTAACAAGGATGAGTACGAACACTTTGCCGATTTTGCGTTGAGTTCCCTACTTTCTATTTTACTGACAGAAAACAAATTAAGCACAACTGCACAGACCTCCTCCGTTTCCAAGCTAATAACTATCCATCAGGCAGTGCATGAAAAAATTATGAATTTGGGATTTTCTCCTGAACTGGCCGAGGCCACTAAAAAAGCAGTAGATATTACCGTCAACATGATGGAATCCAATCCCAAATTATCTGAACTTTTGGCGCAAATGCTTAAAGGAGGAGACTACATCTATGAACACAGCATGATGATCTCTTATATTGCCTCGGCCATCGCTTCCAATGTTGACTGGGAATCCCGTGATACCAAAATCAAACTAGCCATGGCCGCTTTTATGCACGATATAACGTTGAAAGATCATGATCTGGCCAAAATGGTGGCCATCGATCCGGCCAGCGTTGCCGGAATGAAAGATGAAGATATAGAAATTGTCCGCAAACATCCTCTAGAGGCCATGTCCTTGGTAGAAAAGATCAAAGAACTTCCTCCTGATATTAACCTTATAGTGGCCCAACATCATGAAAGTCCCAAAGGAGATGGTTTTCCGCGCGGACTAAATCATCTAACTATCGCCCCTCTTGGAGCGCTGTTTGTGGTAGCTCACATTTTTGTCGATTACTTGTATCGAGAAAACGCCTTTGAACGGCCAAATCATGATCCCTTCTTTGCCATATTGAAAAAAAACTATCTCAAAGGAAATTATCGCAAGCCGGTGGAAGGATTATTCAAATTCTTTAACTATACCAGTACTGGCCGAATCGGCGATACTAACTGAGACGGTGTCTGTGCCTGTTTTAGTTTATAAAAGCTACCACCTTCTTTGGTGGAGAGATCTAAAAGACTGCCTTGTTCTACTACTCTCCCCTTATCGAAGACAAAAATGCGCTCACAATGCTTAAGCGTATCCAAACGATGGGCAATGATGATACAGGTACGATCCTTCATCAAAAGATTAACCGCCTCTTGAATAATCTTTTCATAACCAGGATCAATATTGGCCGTGGCCTCATCCAAAATTAAAATCTGCGGATCATTTAAAAGCACCCTTGTTAGTGCCACTAACTGTTTCTCTCCTGTGCTTAAATTAACTCCATCTTCTAAAATAAGTGAATTGAGTGTTAGGCGATTTTTTTGCATCACTCCCCAAAGGCCTGTATGCTGACAAGCTGCCAAAATTGCCTCGTCACTTCTGATCCCTCCTACCACCAAATTAGTACGCAATGAACCACGAAAGATAGTTACATCTTGCGAAACAAAACCAATTTTACTGCGCAAAAAATTTCGATTAAACAAACGAATATCTACGCCATCAATCAAAATCTGCCCTTGCTGAAACTCATATAATCGCGTTAAAAGTGAAACCGTAGAAGTTTTGCCACATCCCGTGGTTCCGACAAATCCAACCGTCTGTCCAGCGGCAATTTCCAAATCAATATTAGAAAGAACAGGAACTCCTTTTTCATATTCCATAGAAAGAGCATTAATTTTTATCTCCCCTTTCATGGCAAAACTTGACAGAACGCCATCTGGCCCCAATGCCACCTCTTCCCGTTGAGCGGATAAAAAAGAAGTTATCCTTTCAGCATTAGTGAAGGCCTGCAAAACCAAATGGAAATCGCGAGCAATATTCATAATTGGATTGATAAAATTTTCTGAATACTTCAAATAAGAGACAAAAACCCCCACAGTAATTGCTCCGGCCAGCACCGCTTTTCCTCCGAACCAGACCAACATAACTAGCGGCAAAGAACAAAAATAGATAGTAAGTGGCCGAGTCCAAGCAAAAAGTAAGTTGGCATCTAGCGTTGAGTTAACGAAGGCCAATACCTTATGGTTGTACATTTTTGCCGACCACTCTTCCAATCCATGAGTGCGAATAACCTCCATTCCATTTATATATTCTGAAAGACGAGCATTGATAGCGCTGGAGTTTTTAGAATTTTTTCGCATGGCCATCTTGGTGCGATTTCTCATGATAAAAATAAACGAAACTGGAGGGATCATGGAAAGAATCAAAATTACACCCAATTTCCAATGGGTAACCAACATGGCCACGACCGCAATAAAAATACGAAGAACGGACATAATAAACATTCCCAAGCTAGAAGAAAAAAATTCTTCAATTCCTTCCACATCATGAGTAATACGAGTAACGATACGCCCTTGAGGTTGATGATCATAAAAAGACATTGGTAAAAGCTGAATATGATCAAAAAGTCGTTTGCGCACATTCAAAATAATCTGCTCCGCATTGGTGGCCAACCTTCGACGGCCTACCCAGCTTAGGCCAATTCCCAATAAAGAAAAAACTAAAACTACACCTGCAAACTGCCAAGCGCGATGATAATTTTTAGCAATGAGTCCATGTTCTACTAAATCACCAATAGTGCGCGCGCTTATTATGGAGGATATGGCCCCCAGAAAAATAATTCCGATAGCAATGGCCAATCCCATTCGCTGCCCTAATGCAAAATCCCATAGCGAAATAAACGCCTTTATATCACTTAAGCGATTTTTTTGAATTTGCGATTCGTCCTGTTCATCAGCATGTATAAAATCAGAGGCCATATTTTTCTCTCATAACTCTAAAAACTTATTACATTTTTTCAAGGTTGATTTACGATGAGCAACCCAAACCAGCGTAGTATCCTTCAAATGTTTATCTAAATTATCTAAAATGCGCGCCTCGGTTATCGTATCCACCGCACTCAAACAATCATCCAAAAACAAAAGCTGGGGATCGCGATAGAGCGCTCGGGCCAAAGTCAAACGCTGCTTTTGCCCACCCGACAAGTTAATTCCCCACTCTCCTAACATGGTATCGATGCCACTTGGAAAGGTGCGAACATCTCCATCTACTCCGGCCAGATTCAACGCCATCCAAAGCTTCTCTTCCGAATATGGCCTATCCAAGACGATGTTATTTTTAATTGAATCTGAAAATAAAAAAGGGCGTTGAGGAACAATACCAACAAACTCGGCCAGGGCGCTATGCGAGTAAGATTCAATCTTCTTACCTCCCAAATAAACCGCTCCCTGATAACTACGCTCATTTCCAGAAAGTACATTCAATAACGTACTTTTGCCTCGCCCAATTTCACCCCAAATTCCCAAGCGATCACCACGAGCTAAAGTCATCGAAAGATTTGAAAATATCTTCCGTTTAAAATCCACTATTTCGTAGGAGAGATTTTCAAAGCGCAATACCTCCTGGGTATTGGTATCCACGGCCATCTCTCCCGGGCCACGAAGATACTCTTCCTTGGGGGCCAGCGAAATGGCCTGCAACCTATCTAAGCTCGTAAGTCCTTTCCGAAAATCCGAGATAACAAATCCAAACTCCATTAGCGGATTTTGCAACATAAAAGTTAATCCCTGAATGGCCACAAAATCCCCCACGGTCATGGCACCCGATAATACTCGCGAAATACCAATGGAAAACAACACAATAAAAGAAATGAAACTGGCCCCGCCCATAATCGGATAAAAGCTAAGCGAGGTAAAAATCGCCCGCAACCTCTTCCGACGAAAAAAATCGGCCGCTTTTATCAGTCGGGCCGTCCAATAAGTCCCCGTTTGAGTAAGTCGCTGCATCCTAATCGTAGCTATTGATTGCGAGGCCAGATCATCAAACTTTGACAGCGTCTCCTGGGCACTACGATACCTATCCATCTCAACATCAGATAATTTTTTTATAAAATAAGGGGCCAACATAAAGACTGCCAAAATCCATAGGGTCATTACACTATCAATAGCGAACATAGTAGAAGAAACAATAACGACCAGGATGGGAACATCAATTAGGCCCACCAAAATAAAACCATAAACTGATTTGGCCATAGAAACGTCACTCGTAGAGGCATTCATCAACACCCCTCTAGAATACTCTTCCGCTAGCTGTTTTTTGGAAAAATAACGAGCATTCCGCCATATGTTATTGATCAACTCGCCGGCCGCCAAATGAGTTTGACGTGCCAAGGTTATGCGCCAACCAAAGCGAAAGAAAACCATCATAATTTGCGAAAAAATTAAAAGCCCCACTAACTCATAAAAGCTTTTGTCTGCCTTTCCACCTTGTGCTTTGGCAAAACTATCAATAATCCACCCCATACTACGAGTAGCGACAACATCAAAAAAATCTGCTCCCACCAAGGCCAACGCTCCGAGGAGATAGACCATATAATGTTCTCGCATATAGGCGAGCAATAATTTTATAGGGCGAACAGATTTTGCCGTCATAACATCTTCTCAATTATTATTTTTGCATTATTAAACTCAAAAAAGGTGGATATGACAAGAAGTTGGTTTTAATCCCTTTAGATTATAAAGCTATTCCATTGTAAATAACAATCGCCGGCCTCCCTGGAACTTGATAGGCATAAAAAAAATACATTTTTGCACGTAAAAATGTATAACTTCTCATCAAAGAGTAGTAATAGAATCAACTATACTCCACAAAAAAAATAGTCTTTGTATGATTTTATAATTGTATAATTAATTCTATGAATAGCAAAAAACTCAAAAAAAACGAGACGGCCTACATAGAAAAATTTGCGACGATGGCAGCGCAAACTCTATTTTTTAAATTAGAAAAAGAGCAACAAGCGGCAATCCGCGGACACGCCTACCACTACCGCTTAACTTTTCAGGAACTCAAAGGCCTCTGCGAAATGGTCTGTGATTTTTCTGCCTGGGATGAATCGCTTCCAATGCTCCCTACTAGTGACAATATTACGCAAGCAAAAGATGAGTTTATTGCCCAGATAAAACAGCGCTGGCTTCAATTAAAAAACAGACCGATAGATTATAGCAACTCCTCTCCTTTGGCGCCCATCCCTACAAACAAAGTAATTCTGACCGAACAAGAGTTTTCGCGCACAATTATGGGCCGCTGTCCAGTGGCCTCTTTAAAAACTTCCTGCTGCAATTTACTAACCCTAGATGCCGTTGAGCGCTGTGCCTTTGGCTGCAGCTATTGCTCCATTCAATCCTTCTACAATGATAAAAATGAAATTATTTTTGATCGTGATTTTAAAAACAAGCTGGCCGCCCTGGAACTTGATCCACACACAATCTACCACATCGGAACTGGCCAATCCTCAGACTCTCTCCTTTGGGGAAATCGAGGCGGTATCCTGGAGGCATTAATTGAGTTCGCCCACCAGCACCCAAATGTGATTTTGGAATTCAAAAGTAAATCCTCCAACATCGACTTTCTACTAAAATCCAATTATCCCCCCAATATCATCTGCACCTGGAGTCTTAATCCTCAAATCATCATCGATAATGAAGAGCACCTTACTGCCCCTCTCAAGGAGCGCCTGACCGCCGCGCATGCTATTTCTTCTCGCAACCGCTTAGTCGGCTTCCACTTTCATCCAATTATCTACTATCGAGGATGGGAAGAAGATTATTCGCAACTCGCCGAACAAATAAAGCACCGCTTCGATCCTCGCCTGATCGCGATGATCTCGCTGGGAACGCTCACCTATATAAGGCCAGTCATTCAAAAAATAAGGGCAAACAGAGTAAAAACCAAACTGCTGCAAATACCACTGGAAGAGTGTGCGGGGAAGTTTTCCTACCCTGATGAAACTAAGATAAAAATCATGCGCCATCTTTATTCTCAATTTTCAGAGTGGCATCAGCAAATTTTTTTCTACCTTTGCATGGAAAACAAAAACGTATGGGAAAAAATTTTTCACTACAGCTACGAGAACAACGAGATCTTTGAAACAGCAATGAAGAAAAACTATCAAAAAAAAATAACTGAAATAGAGTCAGTTTTTTGACATCGAAGAGACGGGCCAATCGAAAAAAAGCTTGTGCTTCCCAAAATGGTGTATCATAATTCTTCTGTTAACAATTATTGTATTAGTGCTGGGTTTAAATTGGACTAGGCAATATTGGATTAATATTAACGTTGCGTTCACACATGAATCGAGCAACCAAAAACAAGGAGAAGTTGAATGAAGAAAATTACATTATTAACATTGGGATTGGCGATGCTAGCTGGTGCTGCATTTGCAGGCGTTGGAGTTGAGACTAAGTTTCAGTACAACACTGAATCAACAGTTCAAGACGACGTTACATCCGGCCAGGCTGCTTATGGAAAAATGGAGCGCTTAAGACTAAAGCTCGATGGTGAGACTAAGGATGCTGTTAAGTACGACATTAGATACAAAACTTCCAATATTAACTCTCAGTATCTACTAGAACTAGATCGTATGATTTTGACAAAAAAGATTATGGGAATGCTAGATGTTAAGATTGGATATTTCGAGCCAGCATTTGCTGAATTTGAAAACGACGATTACTACAAGTCAGCGGTTGGTTATGAGGCTTCCAAAACAGCTCCTGGACTCGGTTTTGGTTATGCCGTGGCGGAGGGAATGCTTTTTAGAGTTGACATTATGGATCAAAGTCCATCTGCGAACACTGCTGGAACACGTGGAGCTTTCTCTTATAACATCGCATTTGATGGTGAATTCGCCAAAATGTTCACATTGATGGCATCTTACAATACCACAAACAACGCTGGTGACGCTGATCAAACCAACATGTTAGTTGGTGTTGGTGTTAAGTTTGGTGATCATAAATTAACTGCTGGTTATGCCGCCAAAACGTTGGCCGAACAAGCTGACCGTGACGATGATATCGCAACAACAGATCCAGTAGATCGCAAGCAAACCTCAATTGTTGCTCAGCTGGATTTGAGTTTTGGAAAGCTCAAGCCTTCCATTAAATTCAATATGGATTCAGATGCAGATGGATCTGATGACAGATTTTCTGGCCTAGAGTATGACATTGCGATGAAATTTTATCCAAAAGAAGATTGCAAATTCAACTACTATGCTGCTTACGTAAGTGAAACTCTTACTGACGAATACGCAGTAGATGGTGCTGAGAAAGATAAGGATTCAGCGAAAACTACTATGATTGTAGGTGTTCAATACGATTTTTCATTTCTTTAGGCCATAGCAAAGAATTAGAAGAAGTATAAGTTGATTCATGAAAGGGGGAAGCGAAAGCTTCCCTCTTTTTTTTAGTAGAATGGAAATGGCATGCTCAATAACGTAAGGTCTGGGCAAGGGAAAAAGGTACGTGATACTCTTTCTGCGACGTACATCCCTACCCTACGATCGCTTTAAATTATTAAATGTTTCAAAAAATTCAATGGCCTTTTTATTTTTTTGATTTTTATGAATTAATAGATAAATGCGATTTTCACCCCAAAAATGGCCAACCTCCAAATCGCGAGAAAATGGCATAAGCTGCTCTGACAAAATACTAGCTGCCGGCATTTTACACAGCCAATGTTCAATTGATTCAAGATTCGGCAATGTGGCCTTTAGACTCGGACGATATTGAGATTTAAGCTTCGTCGGGCCTCTCTGAAAAAGAGATAGATGTTCGTTAAAATCAATCCAATTAATTTGTTTCGAATGTTTTTTATCTACCCTGGCCAAATGTGTGTGGTATTTTTTGTTAAAAGCTAAATAGAGTTTTTCTGTAAAAGCAAGCTGATGTCTATAATTTACCTTGTCTAGAAGCTTAGAAACCAACCCTAGATGTACCTGATTTTTTGCAAGTGAATCATATGTATGCTCACTATCTGTAGTTTGAAATTGATAAAAACAATCTTGATTAAAACGTTCTATCCAATCAATCAAATGCGTTTTCATTAGAATTACCGGCCCAGAAATACGCAGCGGCGTTACCTGTTGCTCCTCTCGAAATGAGCTTTCCAAATGGTTTAGTGGCTCTTGAATTTTCGCATATAGCTTTTCGCCTTCTGGCGTTAGATAGATTTGATTGGCAATTTTTTGTACTAATTTATCACCGATAGATTCCTGCAAAATCTTTATCTGCTGACTAATTGCTGATTGGGTTACATAAAGACGGGCGGCCGTTTGCGAAAATGAGCGTGTCTCTGCCAAGATTTTAAAGGTTTGCAATTTATTCAAATCCATCCACTATTTTATATCATTAGTTTTTCTTAAAAAATATATTTTTTTTAAAATTTGCTAATTTGTTCACTATGGATGATCTTATTTCCCATGGAGGGTTTTTGATGAAAAAAATATCTGTTTTATTTTGCGCAACCGTTTTTAACTACATACTTGCTATGGACACCTTTAGTGTTGTCTCGATGAACCTAGAGTGGTTTGGCCTCGGCGGGGTCTCTTCTGGAAGGACCGGAGATGAATATCGAATTCCATGGATGAAGGAATTCGTTAATAATTATTTTGCCAATGCCGATATTATTGCACTACAAGAAGTCGTTGATCTTTCCTTAATTCCTCAATTGGTTGGCGCCCAATATAATTGTATCAGCTATCATCACTCCCATTCAAAGCACCAGCACGTGGTCCTTTGCCTAAAATCGGAATTCACTATCTCTATGATTGACGGAGAGTCTGACTTTATTTTTGAAGACATACAAGAACATATAACAAAACCTCTTTCTGTAAGCGAGTCTAACTTAAGGCCAGGAATTTTTCTTAAAGCATCACACCCTCAATTAGGCGAGATTCAGATTATGGCCGTCCATCTAAAGGCCTATGCTGATGGCGTCAATCAACGAATGAGACAAATAGGCCAGATCAAAAACGTTACCAAAAATGGACGTTGGCTAATTGTTGGTGATTTTAATTTACAAAGATCAGACTCTTACAATGAAATAACCATGGCAGAAGAAATATTGAATACAATGAATCGACTACAGGGCAATTATCAATTCACCTATCGAAGTGGCCAATATCGATCTGAATTTGATCACATGTTTGTTTCTGGGCAGTTCTTGGCCGGATACCATATAGAATCGATTGGCCCCTGCAATCAACCTCAAAATATGGAAAAAATTACTGGAGAGCGCTTTGAAGATATTCGCTTCTACAATCGGTTTGTTTCTGACCATTGTCTCATTAAAGCGTCTATTCAGCTTTTTTAGTTGAAAGCGCCAACTAGCTTTGACAAAGAATAAAAATAAAATCTAAAATCGTACATTCCATTATTGATGAATTAAATTAATTTCTGTGTCGGAGTGATAAATGAAAAAATATTTTGTAATTATCGCACTTGCGCTAGTACCTATAATTTTGAACGCCAAGGGACTTTTTGTCCCAGAAAAGGTAATGGCCCTTCCTAATAGATGGGGGCGGGTATGCTTGTTTATAGCATAAATGAGAGCCCCCCAAAAAAAAACAGTGCTCGTTAATTGCTAAATTTTATGATTGCTTGATGTCTGCGAATAGATTGTAGTGCCATTCACTTAAAGGGGAACACCAAAATTCACAGCAATGACATCTGTTCCTAGGTCTAGCTTAGTTAACCACGTACTAGAAAATATTTTTATTAAGCTAACACCGAAAATAATTTCCCCCTTTTTTAGTGAGTTTACAAGGAAAAGTTCTTCATCAAGCAAATCCTGAGATGCATCTCCCTTGCCCGCCGCTGGGCTATAGGGCTCTATTTTTTGGTAGCCGAGATATGGTTGAAAAACAGAATCAAGTGGTGATGCAAATGAATATTTTAATTTTCCAATATAGCTTTCGAGTTTTGTGCCAAGCCCCGGTCCAGGATAATCTTCAATCATTGACGTTCCAAAGTTAAATTCTGCCCAAACATTTTCCAATATCTGATACGACATTTGAAATATTGGTTGCTGATATGTTTTTAGTGTGGAACCAGTTTCAATGAAGGAATATCCCACCGTCACCATAAACCGTTGATCAATAACTTTGCTAATAGAAGAAATTTGTCCAGGACATCCATTATTCTCTTCCTTGCTAAGCGGCTTCGAATCTACCTCCGAAATCTTCTCCCATAGTTACGTCTCTCACATAATGAATCTTGTTTTCAATGGTCCAGTGCCCTCGATTGAGGCTCAAGATTCTTTCTGGCCCGGCCATATCACTGGTTAGAGATGTTATTCTCAATATTGTTTCTGCAGAAATTATTTTGCCGCTGTAATTTGAAAATGTTCTGGTTATAGAGAAAATTTGATTGGCAAATGGGAGGCTTACTTGTCCCGGAGAAAGTGTCAATATGGCCAATTTTCTTGTTTCAATTCGGCCATGGTTCTTTTCCGTTGTTGTTGTTTCCTCAGGGGGAAAAAGCACTTTGAGCAAGTGCATTTTTAATTTCAACCGTTAACGTTGGCTGGTTGTCTTTAACTGTGAATACGTAATCGGCCTCTTTTTCTCTGGCAATTATGGTCGCTGTTTTTTCCTGAGTATGTAATGCATCCCCAGTAAGAATTGCTCCTCGAATATCCATTTCCATTAGTAATTCTTGCGCGACGGGAATTTCGTTGGTTTTGTTGTCAACTTTTCTTTGAGCAATGACAGTTCCTTCGTGGGTGACAAGAGACAGTAATTGAATGGCCTTGTTTTTGCCATCACGACTTCCTCTTAGCGTTTTTCCATCAAAGGCCAAGGCAATGCCGTTTAATGAATCAGATGCCAACAGCCAGTCGGTTACTTTCTGATCTACATCATTTACGTCTAAGCTAAGAATAAAGTCTCGTATTCCTGATTCGCTTGGAGCATTTCGAAGTTTAAGTTTTTCTAAATGTTGTGGAGTAAGTGTTTTTCCCCACTGACAAATTTTTTTATAAGAGTTCATTCCAGAAAAAACGGCCAGAAGACAAAAGGCCAAAAATGGACCATTTTGATATCTCTTCCCATGTTTTGATCTTGAATCTTTTACAGTGTTACAAAATGCAATGAGGCCTTTGGGGCCAAAAAGAGGAATTTTTTTTGGATTAATCACTGATCGACTCCTTTGATACGGTGATATTAATATTGAATTTGTCCATGGGTGTCCCAAAATGGAACGGCCATTTTTTTCCAATGATTTCATGAAAATAATTTTTTTCTCTCCGTGAAAATTGTATGTTTCATAACATTGGCCAAACCCCTTCGACAGACCAATCCGAGTCCAGTTATCTGCAATGTAACAAGTTCCTTTATTGCGGGCCGCATCGACAAAAGTTTCGACCATTATGATTGGATGTTTGTATTTTTCAATCCAATCATTCGATAGTCGTTTAAGGGAAAGTGATAAAATATGAGAAGCAAGATTGGGCCGTCTATATTCTGGCAAAATTAAAAATCTCCAGTTGTTTGCAATGAATTTCAACCGAGCTATTTTCTGTTCATAACACCAACCAATCCATTTATCACGGTCTTCTAATTTAAGAGCCGCACCGGCCCAACTTATCAGTGCTACCCACTCGCCATTTTCTTCTGCGACATAATTAATTCGCTCACCGATAACGCCGTTGAATCCAAGATAGTGATGAGCTTTTAATAGAGAGACCCAGCAGGACTCTTCTTCCTTTTTGATAGGACGAACAACGATTTTTGATTTTTTTTGATATATCTCCACAGCTTATTATGAAAAGTTTGGTGGTTTTTGTTCATCTTTTTCTTTCAACTTTAAACCTGAATTTGACCCAACTTTTACTCACTACACCGCTTTTAACAGTTGCTTATTTACCGCAGAAAGAATTTTCTCTTGATGTTTAGTTAGGGCCACTAACTTGCCAA